>OBYM01001041.1_pt1 | contig 13050 bp, 14 predicted proteins | sample 1538191 | NCBI WGS metagenome assembly OBYM01 (sample SAMEA2580165, study PRJEB22360) | human gut metagenome | biome: human gut; feature: human-associated habitat; material: faeces | place: Denmark | collected 2008/2010 | reverse complement strand
TCAGCGATGAGGCGCTTCAGGCCATGATGTTCGTCATCCTGCCCATCGCGGCGGTGCTCATCCTCTGGCGGCGGAAGCTGCCGGACGAGAACCGGGACGACGGCACGATGAACGCGAAAAAGGCCGCGCTGGCCCTCGCCATCGGCCTTGGCATCGGCCTGTACGACGGCATCTTCGGCCCCGGCACCGGGACGTTTGCCATCATCGCCTTCACCACCCTGATGGGCTTTGACCTCCGCACCGCGGGCGGCAACGCCAAGGTGCTGAACCTTGCCAGCAACTACGCCGGCCTCGTCACCTATCTGGCCAGCGGCTTGGTGGTTTTCTCGGTGGGCATTCCCTGCGCCATCAGCGGCATCGTGGGCAACCTGCTGGGCTCCCACTTCGCCCTCAAGAACGGCGCAAAATTCATCCGCCCCATGATGCTCGTGGTGCTCGTGCTCCTGCTGGGCAAACTCGCGTCGGATGCGGTGTTGTGAGCATAAAAATAAGGAGCTGTGCGGTAAACACAGCTCCTTATTTTGCATCTGGAAAGGCGCGATCACAGGTCCAGCACAAGGTCCTTGTCAAAAAAGGCAAGACCAAAGGCACCGGGGCCGGCGTGGGTGCCGATGACGCAGCCGATCTGGCGCACGAGGGGGTCCTCCTGCTGGAGGTTGTCGCGCAGGTAGGTCTGGATGGGGGCTACCTCGCGGGTGGAAAGGGTGTAACCGGCCAGCGCCGCAAAGGACGGGTTGATGCCGCCCAGTTCCTCGATCTTCTTGAACAGAGCCACGTAGGCACCGGGCAGACCGCGGGCCTTGCCCGCCATGGCGACCTTGCCCTCCTTGATGGTGATGAGGGGCTTGATGCCCAGCATCCCGCCCGCGACGGCCACAGCGGCGGGCAGACGGCCGCCCTTGCGCAGGTACTTCAGGTCGTCGATGACGGCCACGAGGTGCAGGTGCTCCTTGGCGTGCTCCAGAATGGCCACGATCTGCCCGGCGTTCTTGCCGGAATCCCGCAGATGGACGGCCAGACGGACCAGCAGCGCCTCGCTGAGGCAGACGTTCTCGCTGTCCACGAAGAGGATGTTGTCCGCGTTGACCATGTCGGCGGCGAGCTTGGCGCACTGGTAGGTGCCGGACAACTCGTGGGACAGGAAGATGCCGATCACCTCGTCCCCGGCGGCGGCCGCTTCGGTGAAGAAGTTCTCGAACAGCTCCGGGCTGGGCTGGCTGGTGGTGGGGAGCTTGTGACACCCGGCGAGGATGCCGTAATATTCGGTGGGGGTCATGTCCACGCCGTCGCGCAGGACGGTGCTGTCCTCCAAAGTGACGTTCAGCGGGATGACGGTCACGCCCAGCTGCTCGGCTTCGGCGGGCAGGATGTCGGACGCGGAATCGGTAAGAATGCGGATCATATTGTAGTACCTCCAAGGGCTCACGGTCGCAAAACGACCAAATCATCAAAAAAGTCGTGAAAATTATACCAGATGCCGCCTTGAAAAGTCAATTGATTTAACAAAATTTCCTCGCATTTTCGCAAAAACGACCCGCCGCTTGCGCAAAGGGGGCGGATATGGTACAATGTCCGCCGATGGGAGGGCTGTGCGTGAAGGAAAAACAGGAAAAAGCGGCCCGCTGGAAGACCTTTGGCATCGCGGCCCTGCTCTGGGCCGGGCTGGCGGCGGCGTTCAGCGCGCTGTTCCCGGCAGAGGCTGCGGCCCCGGCGGGGCTGGCGGGCGTTCTGCGCAACTGCCTCGTGCTGCCCGTGGCGGAGGAGCTGATCTTCCGCGGGGCCGCGCTCCGGCTTTTGCAGCCGCTGGGGAAGAACGCGGCCATCGCGGGACAAGCCGTTCTGTTTGCGGCGATGCACGGAAGCTGGACCGCCAAAGCGTATGCGCTGGGGATGGGCCTTATCTTCGGTTGGGCAGCCGATCGGGCGGGGAGCCTTCTGCCCGGCCTTGTGCTGCATATCTTGAACAATGGGATCGTGCTGGCCGACTGTCTGGCAGAAAGGGGAATACCATGACCGATTACGAGCTGATGGGCGCAGCGCTGGCCGAGGCCGAACAGGCCGCCGCACTGGGTGAAGTGCCGGTGGGAGCCGTCGTCGCGCGGGACGGCGAGATCATCGCCGCGGCCCACAACACGCGGGAGACCGAGAAAAACGCCCTCCACCATGCCGAGCTGCTGGCCATCGACGCGGCGTGCAAAAAGCTGGGCGGCTGGCGGCTGTGGCAGTGTGAGCTGTTCGTGACGCTGGAACCCTGCCCAATGTGCAGCGGGGCCATCATCAACAGCCGGATCAAGCGGGTGGTGTACGGCGCGGCAGACGCCAAGGCGGGCTGCTGCGGCTCGGTGGCCGACCTGTTCGCCATGCCCTTCAACCACCACCCGGCGGTGGAGCGGGGCCTCCGCGCCGAGGAGGCACAGGCGCTTTTGCAGGCCTTTTTCCTCCAATTGCGGGAAAAGCGGGCCGCAAAACCCCGCTGGAAGCCGCCGGTCACGAAGTGAAAAATCAAAAAAGTGGGAACTGCGTGAAAAATCATTCGGTTCCCACTTTCTTTTTTCGAGAAATTGTGCTATATTATTTAATGGAAACTTGTCGAAACCACACGCGATCGTCCACAGGCACGCCGCAGGACCGGACTTGACCGGAAGAAATGAGCAGAGCGATGTTCTGGGGAGCGTGGGCCGGCGGTTTCTCCTGCCGGAGTGCCCCTTGGCACCGGCAGAGAATAAGTGACAGGAGGGCTGACTCTTGTACGATGACGAATTTGAGCTGACATTCAATCTGTCGGACGAGGACCCCGCCCCGGCGGAACTGCCCAAGGCACCCGCCGAGGAGGCCGAGCCGGAAAAGCCGGAGCCGCCGACCCCTGCACCCGATGAGGAACCGACCATCGTGGTGCCGGAGCTGGGCCGGAAGCCCGCGGCGGAACCGGTTCCGCCGGAAGCGGTAGACGTCCCCGAAACGCCCGCTGTGCCGGAAGCGCCGCAGCAGCCGGAACCGGCGGCGGTGCGGTGTGTGCTGATCTCCGGCGGCGACCGGGGCATCGGTGCGGCGGCGGCACGAGCCTTTTATAAGGCCGGATACCGCGTGGCGGTGCTCTACCACACCAATGCCGACGCGGCGGCAGCGCTGGGCTTCCGGCTGCCGGGTTGCATCGCCGTCCAGTGCGACGTGGCCTCCCGCGCCAGCTGTGAGGTGGCGTTCCGCGCGGCGGAACAGGCGTTGGGCCGGGTGGATGTGCTGGTGAGCAACGCGGGCATCGCCCAGCAGAAGCTGTTTACCGACATCACCCCCGACGAATGGCAGCATATGCTGGACGTGAACCTGTCCGGTGCGTTCCACCTGTGCCAGCTGGCACTGCCGGGGATGATCCGCCGCAAGGCGGGCCGCATCCTGACGGTCAGCAGCATGTGGGGCCAGACCGGCGGCAGCTGCGAGGTCCACTATTCCGCTGCCAAGGCGGGCCTCATCGGCCTGACCAAGGCCCTCGCCAAAGAGGAGGGCCCCAGCGGCATCACCGTCAATTGCGTGGCTCCGGGTGTCATCGACACCGATATGATGGCTGCCTTTACCGCCGAGGATAAGGCGGCGCTGGCGGAGGAGACCCCCGTGGGCCGCCTCGGCAGCGCAGACGAGGTGGCAAAGCTGCTGGTGTTCCTCGCGGGGGAGGATGCCGGGTACATCACCGGGCAAGTGTTCGGCGTGAACGGCGGCCTTGTGATTTGAACGGCCGGGCAGCGGGCAAAACTATGATACAACGTCACTTTGAGCGGGAAACCGCCCAAGGTGAAAAGGAGAGAGCGAAATGGGCATGACTTTGAAGGAACTGTTGACGAAAGGCGAAGGCACCCTGAGCGCACAGGAGGCCAAGGCGTTGGCCGCCCAGTGCCGGATGGATGTGGAGACCCTCTACACCCTGTTGGAGGAGCGCGGCATCAAGGTTCTGGACAACGAAGCGGAAGAGGATGCCAGTCTGGACGTGGACAGCATCATTGCCGAGGTGGAGAATGCCGAGGCAAACAGCGACGAGCTGGGCATCGGCGACGACGGTGAAGAGGAACAGGCAGAGGAGAACCCCGCCGACCTGAAGGCTGCCATGGATGAGCTGCTGGACGACCCCGTGAAGAACTACCTCAAGCAGATCGGCCAGATCCCGTTGCTGAGCGCAGAGCAGGAAGTCGAGCTGAGCCGCCGCATCCATGCCGGTGCCGAGGCGGCACACATCCTTCAGGCGGACCGCATCAAGTACAGCGCGCCGGAGTACATCAAGAAGAACAGCGCCCGCTTCTCGTTCGAAGAGGACGAGAACAGCCGGAGCTACACCGAGGACCTCGACGAGGACGGCAATGAGAAGCCCGGCGAGGACGCCGAGGAGAAGGCTGCGGAGGAAAAGGCAGAGGAAGAGATCGAGAACGGCCCCCTGACCGAAGAGCGCCGTCAGGAGCTGCTGAAGATCCGCCGCGACGGCCTGAACGCCCGCCGCAGCCTGAGCGAAGCAAACCTCCGTCTGGTGGTCTCCATCGCCAAGAAGCATGTCGGCCACAACCTCGCCTTCCTCGACCTGATTCAGGAGGGCAACATCGGCCTGATCAAGGCCGCCGAGAAGTTCGACTGCGACCGCGGCTTCCGCTTCTCCACCTACGCAACATGGTGGATCCGTCAGGCCATCACCCGCGCCATCGCGGATCAGGCCCGCACCATCCGCATCCCGGTCCACATGGTCGAGACCATCAACCGGATGCGTCAGGCCACCAACCAGCTCGTCTACCAGAACGGCCACGAGCCCACCCCGGAAGAGCTGGCAAAGGCCATGGATATGAGCGTCGATCGTGTCCGCGAGATTCAGCGGATGGCGCAGGAACCCGCCAGCTTGGAGAGCCCCGTCGGCGAGGAGGAGGACTCCTCGCTGGGCGATTTCGTCGCCGACGAGAACGCCGAGGCTCCCGGCAAGGCTGCGGACCGCGCCATGGTGGCCCAGCAGATCAATCAGGCCCTCAAGAGCCTGACCCCCCGTGAGGAAAAGGTCATCCGCCTCCGCTTTGGTCTGGACGATGGCCGCCCCCGCACGCTGGAGGAAGTCGGTCGCGATTTCGGCGTCACCCGTGAGCGTGTCCGCCAGATCGAAGCTAAGGCCATCCGTAAGCTCCACAGCCGCAAGTGCTTGGCGCTGCTGAACGGTCTGATCGAGTAATAGGACCCACAAAGGGGCCGCCACATGCCGTGGCGGCCCCTTTTTTGCAAAAAAATCAAAAAAATCGCAAAAACCTCTTGCCAAGAAAGCTGCTTTATGGTAAACTAATTGAGCTGTGATTGTGCTGCTATAGCTCAGTTGGTAGAGCGCATCCTTGGTAAGGATGAGGTCTCCAGTTCGAATCTGGATAGCAGCTCCAGCTCAAAACACCTCAAAGCCCTTTGGCTTTGGGGTGTTTTTTGTGTTCGTCTGAAAACGCAAGAGCCGCAGACCAACCGGTCTGCGGCTCTGCGTTTATGGGAAAGAGGAAACTCTCAGGAAAGCGCAAAAAGCTCAGAAGTCAACGTCCGTGTCATAGTAGCAGCACTTGAGCAGCTTCTCCATCTCTTCCTGACTGGGCTGGCGGGGGTTGGAGCCGGTGCAGGCGTCGGCGATGGCATTCTTCGCGATCTCCGGCAGACGCTCCAAGAAGACCTCCTCCGGCACGAAGCCCTGATCGGCGGGGTAGGAGTCCGGGCCGTAGTGCTGGATGCAGTGGGGGATGTTCAGCGCGTCGTTCATGCCGCGCAGGTACTCGATGAGCAGCTTGACCTTCTCGTCGTCGTTGGCGCCGCCCAGCTTCATCTCGTCGGCGATGACGCCGTAGCGCTTCTTAGCTTCGGGGTCCTTGGCGTTGAAGGCGATGACCTTGGGCAGATACATCGCATTGGCTGCGCCGTGGATGATGTGGGCACCGTAGTCCGCAAAGGCGGCACCGGTCTTGTGGGCCATGGAGTGCACGATACCCAGCAGAGCGTTCGAGAACGCCATGCCGGCAAGGCACTGGGCGTTGTGCATGGTGTCGCGCTTGGCCATATCGCCGTTGTAGCTGTCCACGAGGTCGCCTTGGATCATTCGGATGGCGAAGATGGCCAGCGGGTCGGTGTAATCGCAGTGGGCGGTGGAGACGTAAGCCTCGATGGCGTGGGTCATGGCGTCCATACCGGTGTGGGCCACCAGCTTCTTGGGCATGGTCTCGGCCAGATCGGGATCGACGATGGCGACATCGGGGGTGATCTCAAAGTCCGCGATGGGGTACTTGATGCCCTTCTGGTAATCGGTGATGATGGAGAATGCGGTCACCTCGGTGGCGGTGCCGGAGGTGGAGGAGATGGCGCAGAAGTGGGCCTTGCGGCGCAGCGGCGGGATGCCGAACACCTTGCACATCTCTTCGAAGGTGATGTCGGGGTACTCGTACTTGATCCACATGGCCTTTGCCGCGTCGATGGGGGAGCCGCCGCCCATGGCGATGATCCAGTCGGGCTCGAATTTCAGCATGGCCTCGGCACCGCGCATGACGGTCTCGACGGAGGGATCGGGCTCGATGCCCTCAAACAGTTCCACCTCCATGCCGGCTTCCTTCAGGTAGCCCACCGCGCGGTCGAGGAAACCGAACCGCTTCATGGAGCCGCCGCCGACACAGACGATGGCCTTTTTGCCGGTAAAGGTCTTCAGGGCTTCCAGTGAGCCCTTGCCGTGGTAAAGATCGCGGGGAAGAGTGAAACGTGCCATAGGAATCTACCTCCAAATCCAATACTCAGCGAATCGTTATAAAAATAACTAATTACATTGCACTAAGTATACAGGAAATTGTGGAAAAGTTCAATGGACGAAACGGAGAAAGAACAGCCCTGTTTTGGGCATTTTGATGGAACAAAAAACGCCAGCTTTCTTCGATCTGACAAAACAGATTGAAAGAAGCTGACGTTTCTGTTATACTTATGAAATGAGAACGCTGTCCATATGGTAGGCGGTCGGCCCCTTCTGCTTGCGCAGGGGAGGCGATTTTCTTAGAATGGTTCCCCTGACGCCTTGGCGGAAAGGGGGAATGGCCCATGACACTGTCGGAAGTTTTACAGCTGCTCGCACTGATTGGCGGTGCGATCTATGTGACGTTTCAGATCAGTTGGACTGTTTTTACATACCTGCATAAGAAATGACCGCCCAAAGCTCCGAAACTTAGCGGTCATTTCTTATGACTAATCGGCAGAGGGGCTGACCGTTGCCGGACAGCGTTCTCTTTATCTTTATTATAGCATCATCGGGTCTGAATTTCAACAGCAAACAAAAAACCACCTGAATCTCAAGGATTCAAGTGGTCTTGCTGTGGAGCTGCTATCCAGATTCGAACTGGAGACCTCATCCTTACCAAGGATGCGCTCTACCAACTGAGCTATAGCAGCAAATGGCGACCCGGATCGGGCTCGAACCGACGACCCCCAGCGTGACAGGCTGGTGCTCTAACCAACTGAGCTACCGGGCCATGATCGCTCAAGTTCGCGGCTGTTCACCGCCGGAACGAGCATTATTATACCTGAAGAATGACTTCTTGTCAAGCGGGAAATTACAAAAACTGCAAAAAACTTTCCGGACCCGGCAAAAAGGGCAAAATAAAACGTCCGGAACTGCTGCTCCGAACGTTTGTGGCAGGGGTAGTAAGTTTCGAACTCACGGCACGCGGTTTTGGAGACCGCTGCTCTACCAGCTGAGCTATACCCCTAATTCTATGCTGCATTCGCTGAATGCTTGATTATTATATAAGATTCTTGGCGAAATGTCAAGCATGAATTTTAACTTTTTGAATTGCAGCCGCAGCAGCCGTCGTTGGCGGAGGAAAGGCTCTGGGCCAGCTGCTCCAGCGTGACACTGTCGATGTACTGGTTGATGACATCGTCCAGCCCCGACCAAAACGGCAGGGTGAAGCATTGGTCGGACATGGGGCACTCGTTGGTCTCGCTGCCAAGGCAGGGGATGGGAGCCACGCTGCCCTCGATGGCGCGCAGGATCTCGCCGGCGGTGTAGTCGGCGGGGGCTTTGGTCAGGCGGTAGCCGCCCTGACTGCCGCGCTCGCTCTTCACGAGGCCGACCCGTGCCAGCGGCGTCACGATCTGTTCCAGATATTTCAAGCTCAGGTTCTGCCGCTCGCTGATCTCCTTCAGCGAGACGGTAGTGCCCGGCGCGTAGCGGGCCAGCTCGGCCATCAGCCGCAGGGCATAGCGGCTTTTTGTCGAAAATTTCATAGCGTTGCACTCCTTGTTCGTTTCTTAGTATAACACGCTCCGGCGGTTTTGAAAAGTGAAAACGCGGCTTTCTCTTGTCGAAACAAAAAAGGTCTGGTATCATATAATGGAGAAAGTATGAGATTCAGGAGAGGATACTATGATTCAAAAGATCGATCCCGCCGCAGCCATCCGGCTGCTGGACGCGGGCAAAGCTGTGGCGGTGGATGTCCGGGAGCCGGACGAATACGCTGTGGGCCACATTCCGGGCGCAAAGCTGCTGCCGCTGGGCGAGGTGCTGAGCCGCGCCGCAGAGGTGCTGCCCGACAAGCACGCGCCGTGGCTCGTCTACTGCCGCACCGGCCGCCGCAGCGCCGACGCAGTGCAGAAGCTGGCGAGCCTCGGCTACGAAAACCTGTACGACCTCGGCGGCATCCTGAGCTGGCCGTATGAGATCGAGGGAGATTTTGAGGGACACTTTTAAGGAAAATGTAGAAGGAGGACGTGAACTTATGCCTTTTTCGGCGAAACAGTTTGCGGGCAGCCATTGCGGCTGCCGGTATCAGCAGGACTACCGCCCGACGCTGGGGCGGGACGGCAAAAAGGAATCCGGCACGCTGGAGGTCATCAAGTTCTATTATGATGGGGCCATCCGGTTCGAGCAGCACTGCTACGGCGAGGCGGCGACCTTCGTGTTCGGCGTCTGGGCGTCCGGCATGGATCCCGACGGCACCCTTCACTGGGCCCTGCCCGACCGCCGGAAGAGCTACTACGACGAGGACTATCTGCCCAAAAAGCTGGATCGCGTGGACGAGGCCGGGAACCTCTACTTCGACGGCTCGAACTTCCCGTGGAAGCTGGCCGACGATTTCGAGGAGGACAAACGCTGGGGCTACCCCCACTGGAAGGTGCTGCTGGGAAAGCTGACCGGGAAAAACAAAGGATGAATTGTAAAAAATCTCGGAATTTGCGCAATCCATATTGACATAGTGGGAATACTAGGGTATAAATAGAAAGTCAAAAGTATTGGTTCGGGTTCGAGAGTGCCCGATTTCATCCGAGGAAAGGACAGGATCCCCATGGAAATTTCTGAAAAGGTTGTCTATCTGGACAACGCTGCTACCACTGCCTGTGCGCCCGAAGTACTGGCCGTGATGACCGAGGCTCTGAGCGGAGCATGCGGCAATCCCAGCAGCCATTACAGCGTCGGCTACGAAGCAAAAGAGTTTGTGGACACCGGCCGCGCACAGGTCGCCAAGGCCGTCAATGCGGCTCCGGCTGAGATCTTCTTCACCGGCTGCGGTTCCGAGGCCGACAACTGGGCCGTCAAGGGTACGGCCTTTACTAAGGCTCGTCAGGGCAAGAAGCACCTGATCACCAGCGCGTTCGAGCACCACGCCATCATGCACAGCATGGCTTCTCTGGAGCGTATGGGCTTTGAAGTCACCTATATCAAGCCGACTTCCGAGGGCTATATCCGCCCGGAGGACGTCGAGGCTGCCATCCGCCCCGACACCGCACTGGTCAGCATCATGATGGCCAACAACGAGATCGGCACCATCCAGCCCATCAAGGAGATCGCCGAGATCGCCCACAAGCACGGCGTCTGGATGCACACCGACGCGGTTCAGGCGGTAGGTGCCATCCCTGTGGACGTCAAGGAGCTGGGCGTGGATATGCTGTCCATGAGCGCTCACAAGTTCAACGGCCCCAAGGGCATGGGCGCCCTCTATTGCAAGAAGGGCGTCTGGCCCCAGAACCTCATCGACGGCGGCAGTCAGGAAGCCCGCCACCGCGCCGGCACCGAGAACGTCGCCGGTATCGCGGGCATGGGCAAGGCTCTGGAGCTGGCTACGGCCGATCTGGAAAAGCGGATGGCCCACGAGCAGGAACTGCGCGATTACGTCATCGGCCGCATCCTGAAGAACATCCCCGAAGCCCGGCTGAACGGCGGCCTGACCCCCCGTCTGCCCGGCAACGTGAACATCAGCTTCCCCGGTCTGGAGGGTGAGACCATCCTGCTGGACCTCGATATGCACAACATCTGCGCCTCCACCGGCTCGGCCTGCAACTCCGACAGCCTTGATCCGAGCCACGTCCTGCTGAGCATCGGTGTGCCGGAAGAGATCGGCCACGGCTCCATGCGGTTCACGTTCGGCCCGCAGAACACGATGGAAGAAGCAAAATACCTGTGCGACGTGCTGGAGGAAGTGATCCCCCGCCGCCGTGCGATGAGTTGTATGTGGCTGCAGGGCCAGAACAAGGCCCGTCAGTACAGCCTGAAGGGAGAGCAGTAAAATGGCAAGTATGTATAGCGCAAAGGTCATGGAGCATTTCGCAAATCCGCACAATGTCGGTGAGATCCCCGACGCCAACGGCGTGGGCGAAGTCGGCAACCCCAAGTGCGGCGATATCATGCGCATGTACCTGAAGATCGAGAACAACGTCATCGTGGACGTCAAGTTCCTCACCTTCGGCTGCGGTGCCGCCATCGCCACCAGCAGCATGGCCACCGACCTGATCAAGGGCAAGACCATTGACGACGCCCTCAAGCTGACCAACAAGGCCGTTGTCGAGGCTCTGGAAGGTCTGCCTCCCATCAAGGTCCACTGCTCTGTTCTGGCAGAACAGGCCGTCAAGGCTGCCCTGTCCGACTACTACCGCCGTCAGGGGATCGATCCGGAACCCATCGTCGGTAAGCTGGAAGAGGACTGCGACCACTGCGAGAGCTGCGGCAAGTAATTCCTAAAAATGAGAAAAGCCTGTGCGGAAGCGATCCTGCACAGGCTTTTTTGCTGGGTAAGGGGCATTACTCTTCGCCCCGGTAGACTTTCAGCGTGGCCTCCACGACCTTATCCCACTGGAAGCGGTCGCAGATATAGTCGGAGGCGAGGCGGTCAAGATTAAAACAAAACAAGTGGATTCTTTTCCTCCAGTATGCTATTATATAGGGTGTAGGAAAATCATTGCATTCTTTCCAATTTATATAGAACATCGAAAAAAGGGAGAGCACATTATGGGAAAATACTTTGGGACCGACGGTTTCCGCGGCGAGGCCGGCGTGACGCTGACGGCTGACCACGCCTACAAGGTTGGTCGTTTTCTGGGCTGGTATTACAACATGATCCGGGAGCGGAACGGCAACACCGACCCGGCCCGCATCGTCATTGGCAAGGATACCCGCCGCAGCTCTTATATGTTTGAGTATAGCTTGGTGGCGGGCCTGACGGCTTCCGGCGCAGATGCTTATCTGCTCCATGTCACCACCACGCCGTCTGTGGCCTACATCGCCCGCGTGGATGATTTTGACTGCGGCATCATGATCTCCGCCAGCCACAACCCCTACTACGACAACGGCATCAAGCTCATCGACTGCTACGGCGAGAAGATGCCCGAAGAGACCCTGCTGCTGGTGGAGGATTACCTCGACGGCAAGCTCCACGTCTTTGACAAGGACTGGCCGGAGCTGCCCTTCGCCCACCGGGAGCACATCGGCTGCACCGTGGACTACGTGTCCGGCCGCAACCGCTACATGGGCTACCTCATCAGTCTGGGCATCTACTCCTTCAAGGGCATCAAGGTGGGTCTGGACTGCGCCAACGGTTCCAGTTGGACCATCGCCAAGTCTGTGTTCGATGCACTGGGCGCTGATACCTACGTCATCAATGCACAGCCCAACGGCCTGAACATCAACAACAATGCTGGCTCCACTCACATCGAGGGCTTACAGAAGTTCGTGGTGGAAAAGGGGCTGGACATCGGTTTTGCCTACGACGGCGATGCTGACCGTTGCCTGTGTGTGGATGAAAAGGGTAATGTCATCACCGGCGACCACATCCTGTACATCTACGGCTGCTACATGAAGGAGCGCGGCAAGCTGCTGAACAACACGGTGGTCACTACGGTCATGTCCAACTTTGGTCTGTACAAGGCCTTCGACGAGCTGGGCATCGGCTATGCCAAGACCGCTGTGGGCGACAAATACGTGTACGAGTACATGGCCAAAAACGGCTGCCGCATCGGCGGTGAGCAGAGCGGCCACATCATCTTCTCCAAGTACGCCAGCACCGGCGACGGCATCCTGACCAGCCTGAAGATGATGGAAGTGATGCTGGCCAAGAAGATGCCCATGAGCAAGCTGGCCGAGCCGCTGACCATCTACCCGCAGGTGCTGGAGAACGTCCGTGTCACCGACAAGAAGGCTGCACAGAACGACCCGGCGGTACAGGAGGCAGTCAAGGCCGTTGCAGAAGCGCTGGGCGACACCGGCCGCATCCTTGTCCGTGAGTCCGGTACCGAGCCGGTGGTCCGCGTGATGGTGGAGGCCCCCGACCACGATACCTGCCAGAAGTACGTCTCGCAGGTCGTGGAAACCATCAAGGCACAGGGTTACGGCGTCTGAGAACGCCCCGAAATGAGGAAGTGCAATGAAACGATTCAAACAGATGCTCGCGGTCCTGCTCTGCGCTGTGGCGCTGTGCGGGCTGGCCCCGGCGGCGCTGGCCGCACAGCCGCTGGACGAAAGTGAGAACGGCGGCAAGGTCATCATCTACTTCGAGACCTGCGGCGGCACCGGCATCCCGGTGGTGGAACGCACCAGCGGCGACGGCAAGCTGTACAGTCTGCCCACCCCCACCATGGAGGGCTACACCTTCAAGGGCTGGTACACCGACATCGTGGGCGGTGATGCAATCGTAGCGGGCGAAACGGAATTTTCCGGCGAGGATGCCACCATCTACGCCCAGTGGGACCCCATCGACCAGCCCGTGACCGAGGAGCCGATGGCGCCCGCGCGCGGGGCGCCGGAGACCAGATAGGGCTTAT
>OBYM01001040.1_pt1 | contig 13072 bp, 7 predicted proteins | sample 1538191 | NCBI WGS metagenome assembly OBYM01 (sample SAMEA2580165, study PRJEB22360) | human gut metagenome | biome: human gut; feature: human-associated habitat; material: faeces | place: Denmark | collected 2008/2010 | reverse complement strand
GGCAAAGGCCCGGCGCGCCTGGGGGCGCGCGCCTCCGCAGCCGAACACCACGACCAGGCGGTTGGGGTTGTACTCCCGCAGGGTTTCAATCAGGCTTTCGGTGGCGGCTTCGTTGTGGGCATAGTCGATCAGGATGGTGAACTTGTGGCTGATGGGCACCAGCTCCACACGGCCTTTGACGAGCGCCTTTTTCAATCCCTCGTGGATGGGGGCATCCGCAAGGCCCAGCACCTTGCCCACGCCGATGGTGGCCAGGGCGTTGTAAATACTGAACAGCCCCGGCATGCCCACCTGCACATCCAGTGTGTGGCCGTCCGGCTCGGTCAGGGTGAACTCAACGCCCAGCATCTCTTTGTTGCGCAGCAGGCGGTACTGCTCGCTGGCGCGGTAGTCCACCTTGGGGGCGTGGATGCCATAGGTAACCAGCTTGCAGGTGTGGCCTTCCAGCAATGCTTCGGTGTTGGGGTCATCGGCGTTTACCACGCCGACATCGCAGCGCTGGAACAGCTTGCCTTTCCAGCTGCGGTATTCCTCAAAGCTGGAATGTTCGCCGGGGCCGATGTGGTCCGGGTACAGGTTGGTGAACACGCCCACTTTATAATGGATGCCCGCCACGCGGTCCATCATAATGCCCTGGCTGGAAACTTCCATCACGCAGGCATCGCACCCCGCATCCGCCAGCTGGCGCAGGATCTTTTGCAGCTCATAGCTCTCGGGGGTGGTGTTGTTCAGGTCATAGTGGTGGCCGGGGTAATACACGCCGTTGGTGCCGACCATGCCGACCTTGTGACCTGCGGCTTCCAGCACAGCCTTGATCATGTGGGTGGTGGTGGTTTTGCCCTTGGTTCCGGTCACGCCAACCATCGTCATTTCCAGCGCGGGACGGCCAAAATAGGCGGTGGAAAGCAGCGCCATGGCGTAACGGGTGCTCTCGAACTTGACCACGGTCACATCCGGCAAAGCGGCCAGCACCTCGGCGGGCAGATCGTGCTGGATGGCCAGCACGGCGGCGCCTTTGGCGGCAACATCCGCGGCGTAATCATGGCTGTCCCGCTGGGTACCGACGATGCAGACAAACAGACCGCCCGGCGTTACCTTGCGGGAATCATAGTAAATGTCAGTCACTTCGGTATTCAGGCAGCCCTGAACAAGTGTATAGTCCAGATTTTTCAGCAGTTGTTTTAACAGCATGTTGTTATCACCTCAGCGTTTTACAAAGTATTCATCGTACCAGACTAAGAACATAAAAATGCACCAGATCTGCCGCCAGTTATCCCGCTTGCCGGAAATATGCTGGTCCAGCATGGCATTCAGCTCTTTTGTGCGGAAAAACTGCTCCGCGGCGGGGGTGTTAAATGCCTTGCGCACAACGCCCGCATACTGCTCATCCCGCAGCCAGGCGCGTACCGGAACAGGGAAGCCGAGCTTCTTTTTGTCTGCCGTTTTGGCGGGAATGGTCTTTTCTGCCGCACCGCGCATCGCAATCTTGGTCTGGGTGGCGTTCACCTTGCACTTGGTCGGAATATGACTTGCCAGTTCAAATACTTTGCGGTCCAGGAACGGCACGCGCAGCTCCAGGCTGTTGGCCATGCTCATCTTGTCGGCTTTCAGCAGAATATCGCCCACCATCCACAGGTTCAGGTCGCAGGTTTCCATCTGGGTCACAGCGTCCTGCCCTTTGGAAAGCTCAAAGTACGGGCGGGAAAGGTCGGTGGGCAGCTTGCCGGGGTGGTAGTTTTTCAGCAGCTTTTTCTTGCGGTGCTCATCCATCAGGTTGGTGTTGCCGATGTAACGCTCCGCCAGCGGCTTGCCGCGGCGCACCAAAAAGTTGATGCCATGCACCGGCGGCAGCAGGTCCGCCACCGCGCCGATGGCCCGGCGGATGGGCAGGGGAATCTTGTCATACCAGGTTACGGTAAACGGCTCTTTATAAATGTTGTACCCGCCGAAAAATTCATCGGCGCCCTCGCCGGACAGGCAGACTTTGACCTGTTTGGATGCTTCGCGGTTGACAAAGTACAGCGCGACCGAAGCGGCATCCGCCAGAGGCTCATCCATGTGGTACTGGATCTTGCCCAGGTTGGCCCAGTATTCCTCCGGCGTAATGCGGTAAGCGTAATTCTTGACCCCGATGTGCTTGGAAAACTCCTGTGCATAGTCGGTTTCGTCATACTGCTTGTTGGCAAAGCCAACGGTGAATGTTTTGTCCACATGGGCCAGCGCGGCCATGTAGCTGGAATCCACGCCGGAAGAAAGGAAGCTGCCAACCTCAACATCGGCGATCTTGTGTGCCTGCACGCTCTCTTTCATCGCCGCGCTGATCTCGTCCTCCCACTCTTCCAGTGTGCGGGAATCATCGGGGTCAAACTTGGGCTGCCAGTAGCGCTGCACCGTCAGCTGCCCGGCCTTCCATTCCAGCCAGTGGGCGGGCATCAGCTTTTTGACGCCCTTGAAGAAGGTATCCTCCCCGGGGGAATACTGATAGGAAAGGTACAGCGGCAGCTGCTCTTCGTTCAGCTCTTTCTTGAAGCCGGGGTGGGCCAAAAAGCTTTTGATCTCACTGCCAAACAGCAGCTCGCCGGCATCGTTTTGGTAATAATAGAACGGCTTGATGCCAAAATGGTCGCGCGCGCAGAACAACGTTTCGTTCTTGCGGTCCCAGATGGCAAAAGTGAACATGCCGCGCAGCTTTTGCAGCATCTCCTTGCCCCACTGCTCGTACCCGTGCAGCAAAACTTCGGTGTCGGACCGGGTGGCGAAGGTGTGCCCGGCGCGCATCAATTCGGCGGTCAACTCCTGGAAGTTGTAGATCTCGCCGTTAAAGATGACGGCGAGGTTCTGGTCCTCATTGAACATGGGCTGTTTGCCGCCCTCCAGGTCAATGATGGAAAGGCGGCGCTGGCCAAGGGCTGCCGGGCCTTCAATAAACTGGCCCTGGCCATCGGGGCCGCGGTGGGCGATGGCATCCATCATGCCCTGCAAAATTTCCTGCATGTCGGCGCGTGCGCCGACAAAGCCAACAATTCCACACATGGTTATAATCCTCAACTGGCTGCGGAGTTAAAAACAAACCGCAGGTTATTACTTTCTTGCCCCGGCGGGAACCGGTACTGTTTGTACGATATGCCCTATTATACACGGTTCGCGCCGTAAAGAAAAGCATTTTGCGGCGAATGCTGCTGGAATTTTCGCCCGCGCAGACAAAAAACGCCGTGCCTGCACCCCCAAAGCAGGCAATATTGCCGTTTGACATGTGGTGGCAATGGCGGTAAAATAAAGGATAACCAAAATGGGAAAGGTTTGGTATTATGTCTGATTTTTTACCGGTACTTCTTGGCAGCGATGCCAATGTTTATGGTATGGCACGCAGCTTTTACCAGCAGTATGGCGTGCGCAGCGTGGCCATCTGCAAGGGTGCGCTGGTTGCAACTTCCAACACCAATCTTGTAAAAATTGCCGTGCTGGAACCTAATTTGGAAAACGACGAAACGTTTGTAAAAACGCTGACCGATTACGCAAAAGCCCATGCGGACAAGCCGCTGGTGCTGGTTTCCTGCGCGGACGGTTACACCGTGTTGATGGGCCGCCACCGCGATGCCCTGAAACCCTATTACCACTTTGCCTGCCCGGAACTGCAAACCGTGCTGGACCTGGATATGAAGGAAAACTTTTACCGTGCCTGCGAAGCACACGGCCTGAGCTACCCCAAAACGGCAACCTGCAATGCGCAGAACTATAAAAATATAGAACTGCCGTTTGCGTTCCCCGTTATCATCAAGGCGAGCAATTCCCCGGCGTATTGGAACTGCACCTTCCCCCACAAGAAAAAGGTGTTCCTTGCCAATAACCGCGAAGAATTTGACGCCATCACCGCCGCCATTTACGGCAGCAGCTACCAGGACGAATTGATTCTGCAGGAGTATATCCCCGGCGATGACAACTGCATGCGTGTGCTGAACGCCTACTGCGGCCTGGACCACAAAGTCAAGCTGATGGCTTTGGGCCGCCCCCTGCTGGAAGAGCAGACCCCCGAAGGCATCGGCAACTATGCGGCCATCTTGTCTGACCCCGAATACAATGATGCTGCCCTGCTGGAAAAGCTGAAAAACTTTTTGGAAGATATGCAGTGGGAAGGCTTTGCCAATATGGACATCAAGTACGACGCCCGCACCGGCGAGTACAAGATGTTTGAGATGAACCCCCGTCAGGGCCGTTCCAGCTACTTTGTTACCGCGGCAGGGTATAACCTGTCCAAGTGGCTGGTGGAGGATGTGCTGGAGCACAAGGAACTTGGCCTGACCATTGCCGATACCAAGAGCCTGTGGATGATTGCCCCCTACGGCGTGATCAAAAAATACCTGAAGGACCCGGATCTACTGGCCCGTGCGGATAAGCTGAAAAAAGAAGGCAAATGTGCCCACCAGCTGTTCTGCAAAGAGGATTGGAACCTGAAGCGCTGGCTCTGGTACATCCGCAGCCAGCTGAACTACTACCGCAAAACCGCCCGCTACTATGGCAATAAGGGCCTGCGGGATTGAAAGCTATCACACACTATAAATAAAATCGCTGGCCCCCGTAGGGGCGCACATTGTGCACCCGCTGCCCTTTTGGCAATCATAGAAACGCCAGCCTGTAACAAAACAAACCATTATAATATAGAGAGGGGAAAGCGCCTATGTGTGGCATTACCGGCTTTGCTGAGCGCAACCATAAAGCGGAAACCGCCCGCCGCATTGTAAAAGGAATGGCGGACCTGATCACCTACCGCGGCCCGGACGGCGAAGGCTACTATGTGGACGACCAGGTAGCCCTGGGCCACCGCCGCCTTTCCATCATTGACCTGGAGGGCGGCAAGCAGCCCATGTTCAATGAGGATGGCAGTCTTGTCTGCATTTTTAATGGCGAGATCTATAACTTCCAGACCTTGCGCGAGGAACTGATCGCCGCAGGCCATACCTTTGCCACCCGGTCCGATACCGAGGTGCTGCTGCATGGCTATGAGCAGTGGGGCAATCAGCTGCCCGGCAAACTGCGCGGCATGTTCACCTTCGTGATCTGGGACCAGAAAACCAAAACCATGTTTGGTGCGCGGGATATCTTCGGTATCAAACCGTTCTATTATTATAATCAGGATGGTTTGTTCCTGTTTGGCAGCGAGATCAAAAGCTTTCTGGCTCATCCCGGTTTCAAAAAGGAACTAAACGAGGAACGCCTGCCGGAATATTTGAGCATTGAGTATATCCCCAATGAGGAAACCATGTTCAAAAATGTCTACAAGCTGCCCAGCGGATGTATGTTCACCTGGGAAAATGGCGAGCTGACAGTGGAACGCTACTATGAGATCAAGTACCATGTGGACGATTCCAAGAGCCTGGAAGAGTGGGAAAAAATCATTACCGATACCTTTGCCGAAAGCGTTGCCGCCCACCAGATTGCCGATGTTGAGGTTGGCTGCTTCCTTTCTTCCGGTGTGGATTCCAGCTTTGTGGTCAACGAGGTTGCTAAGGGGACTCCGCATGTCAAGAGCTTCTCGGTTGGCTATGCGGAGGAAAAATACTCCGAGCTGCCGTATGCCCAGGAGTTCAGTAAGGAAATCGGTGTGCCCAGCATTGCCAATAAGGTGGATGCCGAACAGTTCTTTGAAGCCAACCGCCTGATCCAGTGGTACCTGGATGAACCCATGCCCAACCCGGCGGAAGTTCCGCTTTACTTTTTGGCCCAGAACGCCCGCAAGTACGTCAAGGTTGTGCTTTCCGGCGAAGGTGCCGATGAACTGTTTGGCGGCTACCCCATGTACTGCCAGGCGGTTCACTTTATGGATTACGAGCATAAGGTGCCCAAAGCGCTGCGTAAGGCCGCAGGCGCAGTGGCATCCAAACTGCCGGACTTTAAGGGCAAGCACTTCCTGGTGCGCGGTGCAGAAGAACCCTGGCAGCGCTATATGCGCGCCAACTATGTTTTCCTGGACCCGGCTGAACGTGACCGCTGCCTGAAAAAGAACTACCACAGCCCCCGCCCGGAACAGTTCTTTAAGCCTTATTTTGATAAAGTGCAGGGTCTGGATGAACCCACCCAGCTGCAGTGGGTGGATATGCACACCTGGATGCTGTATGATATCCTGCTGAAAGCCGACCGCATGAGCATGGCCAACAGCCTGGAACTGCGCGTGCCTTTCCTGGACCGCAACATGCTGGATGTGGCACTGTCCATCCCGCAGAAATACCGCTCCGGCAAAGAGTCCACCAAGATCGCTCTGCGCGGTGCCGCCATGAAGCAGCTGCCGGAAAGCGTTGCCCATCGCAAAAAGCTGGGCTTCCCCGTGCCGCTGAACGACTGGCTGCGGGAAGATAAGTACTATAATATGGTAAAGGAAAAGTTCACTGGCCCCGTTGCCGAAAAGTTCTTTAATGTGGACGAAATCATGCGCCTGCTGGATGATCATAAGGCGGGCAAGGCCAAGAACATGACCAAGATTTGGAGCTTCTATTCCTTTATTTTGTGGTACGAGCTGTATTTCGTAAACACCCAGGCCCCGGCAGGAATCTATTAAAAGCCGGGCAGAAAGCCCCGATAAAAACACAAATAAAAAAGTTCAAAAAAATTGAACTTTACTATTGACACAATGCGCCCCATGTGATATTATAATTCTCGCAGCATGTTCCCAGACAACAGGAACTGACCCGTGCGCGCCCGTAGCTCAGGTGGATAGAGCAACTGCCTTCTAAGCAGTGGGCCAGGGGTTCGAGTCCCTTCGGGCGCATTTCGTGGTGCCTATGGCGCAGTTGGTTAGCGCGCCAGATTGTGGCTCTGGAGGCCGAGAGTTCGAATCTCTCTAGGCACCCCACCAAAGACCGCACAGTGATTATGCTGCGCGGTCTTTTCTTTTGCTGGGCCGTCGCCAAGCGGTAAGGCAGAGGACTTTGACTCCTCCATTGCGTCGGTTCAAATCCGGCCGGCCCAACCAAGATGCAACCTCGCAGGGGGTTGCATCTTTTTATTTGTAATAAACGGCGGCGGGAGAACATAGGCCGAATTTGAACAGCCCGTGCCCGGCGTCCCACGTCCCGCCGGGTAAAAACAGTCCAGCGGACTGTTTTTAGGGCGCGGCTTGCCAAATCCGGCCGGCCCAACCAAAATCGCTCATGAATTTAACGTGAAAACGTTGAATATGTGGGCGGTTTTTCTTTTTCCTTGAATATGCTAAAACTCCGTTTTCCTGAATTTTCCCGATTTTTACATACTTTTCCTAATGCTTTTAGCGACCTAATTAGCGACTTTTTTAGGAGGAAATTTTTATGTCAGGAAAAGCTCGTCGGGGAAACGGAGAAGGCTCCGTGTACCAGGATACAAAAGGCGTATGGCACGCTATGTTGAATCTTGGCCGGTATAAAAACGGCAAGAGACGTTTTAAAGAATTTCAAGGAAAAAGAAAAGCGGATGTAATAGCAAGGCGAGATGTGTACTTGAGAGAACATGGAGATTTGTCTCTTGAACCGGGTGCAAACATGTCGTTTACTGACTACATCACGCGCTGGCTAGAGAATGGCAAGCGTAACGAACAAAAGGAAGCTACACATAATAGAGCAGTGAGTACTGCGAAGACCTACATCATTCCTATGATAACCTTTCCAATATCCCATAGCCCATTGAAGCCACTATACTTCAATGGGCTTTTTTCTATATCTGTAACCTGTCGCAAAATTTCCCCTACAACCCTGTTGACAAACCCGTACATTCTCACTATAATTAACCGTGATAATTATCAAAGGCAATTACAAGGAGGAAATATGACAACAGAGAACATGAAGGCGCTGCTGGATGCCTGTTACCAGGCAAAGCGGGTGCGGGAGCTGCTGCCGGCGCTGCCAAAAGGAGTCAGCCCTTCTTATATTCACTATCTGGATACCATCGAGGAACTGGAACGCCGCGGCGTTCGGGTAAAGGTTTCGGACATCAGCGATGCGCTGAACTTGCCGCGCCCCGGCGTTACGCGCACGGTCAAAGAGATGGAGGATAAAGGCTACCTGAAAAAAATCGCATCGGAGCAGGATGGCCGCGTGACCTACCTTTCTATTACGGAAAGCGGCCGCCAGCTTTCGCAGGTGCACAACACCGAGTTCTTTGCGCAGCTGGCGCCGCTTGTGGCTGACATTTCGGATGCGGATGCAGCCTGCACGGTCCAGACGATTGAAAAGATATACAAAATCATGTCGGAAAGGAAAAATTCACTTGAACACAGATAAAACAGATTTTACGCAAGGGAGCATTTTAAAAAAACTTTCCCTTTTTATGCTGCCGGTACTCGGAGCTTTGGTGCTGCAGGCGGCATATGGCGCGGTTGACCTGCTGGTGGTGGGGCACCATCCGCATCCGGCGGGGCTTTCGGCGGTTTCTACCGGCAGCCAGCTGCTGAACCTGGTCACCTTTGTGGTAACGCAGCTTGCCATGGGCGTTACGGTTTTGATCGCCCGCTATATTGGCGAGAAGAAACCCCAGCAGATCGGGGCGGTGCTTGGCGGTGCCGCGGTGGTGTTTGCCATTATGTCCGTGGTTCTGTTTATTTTGCTGGTCGCATTTGCACGGCCCATTGCGGTGCTGATGCAGGCTCCGGAGGAAGCCATTGGCCTTACCGCAAGCTACATCCGCATCTGCGGCAGCGGTATTTTCTTTATTGTGGCATACAACCTGATGGCCGCCATCTTCCGCGGTCTGGGCGACAGCAAATCCCCGTTGTTGTTCGTGCTGGTGGCCTGCATTGTCAACATTGCGGGCGACCTGCTGCTGGTGGCCGGGCTCAAGATGGATGCTGCCGGTGCTGCGGCGGCAACGGTGTTGGCACAGGCTGTCAGCGTGGTGTTCGCCATTGTAATGCTGGTGAAGAAAGATCTCCCGTTTACCATCAAAAAGTCGGATTTTCGCCTCGACGTACAGTGCCGGAAATTCCTGGAGATCGGTCTGCCGCTGGCCTTGCAGGAATTTTTGACCCAGCTTTCTTTCCTGGCGCTCTGCGCCTTTGTCAACCGCCTGGGCCTGGCTGCATCCTCCGGCTATGGCGTTGCCTGCAAGATCGTTAACTTTGCCATGCTGATCCCCAGCGCGTTGATGCAGTCGATGGCTTCGTTTGTGGCGCAGAATGTGGGTGCGGGCAACCCCAAGCGTGCCCAAAAGGCGATGCTGACCGGTATTGGGGTGGGGCTGATGTTTGGCTGCGCGGTGTTTGCCCTTGTTATGTTCAGGGGCGACCTGTTGGCGGGCGTTTTCTCCACCGATGCAGAGGTTGTACAGAAAGGCTTTGAGTACCTGAAAGGCTTTGCACCCGAAACTATTGTGACGGCGATTCTGTTCAGCATGGTGGGTTACTTTAACGGCAACAATAAAACCCTCTGGGTTATGATTCAGGGCCTGGTCCAGACGCTGCTGGTGCGTTTGCCGATGGCATATTTCATGAGCATTCAGCCGAACGCCAGCCTGACCAAGATCGGCCTTGCCGCCCCGGTATCTACCACAGTGGGCGTTGTGCTGAACATTGCGTTTTACATGTACCTGAACCGTGCCGAACAGCGCAAACAGCGCACGGCAGCATAACGGGGAAGTGCAGCATGACACCGCCTGCAAAAGTGAAAAGACAGTCGTTATAATATATCATCATATCAAAAAAAGCTGCTGCACCGGGAAAGCCAGGTGCGGCAGCTTTTTGCATAGAAAGGCAGCAGCAAACAAAGCAGCGGACCTCTATTCCGCTGTCTACACAATGGCGACAAAATGCGCAAAATAAATCAACTTGAACTTGATTTTTTGTGCATTTAACGCTATGATTAAACCAATGGAAACCATGTTGACAGGATGAATTTTTGCATCCTGAATGACCAATACAACTGGGAGGTAGTTATGCTGGATGTAGCAATCATTGGCTGTGGTGTGGTTGGTGCAGCTGCAGCGTATGAATTGTCGCACTATCCGCTGCATGTGGCAGTGCTGGAAGCAGAAAACGATGTGGCGGATGGAACAACGAAGGCAAACAGCGCCATCCTGCACGCCGGGTATGACCCGGAACCGGGCACCCAAATGGCCCGCCTGAATGTGCAGGGCGTGGCGCTGGCAAAGGAAATCTGCGCCCGGCTGGATGTGCCCTACCGCCAGTGCGGCAGCCTGGTGCTGGCGCTGAGCCAGGCAGAGCTGCCCCACCTGCAAAAGCTGTACGCGAACGGCGTGGCAAACGGCGTGCCGGGCATCCGGCTGCTGACAGCGGAGGAAACCCTGGCGATGGAGCCGCAGCTTGCCCCCACAGTGGCCGGGGCGCTGTTTGCTCCCAGCGCAGCCATCGTCAGTCCGTGGGAGTTTGCGCTGGCCATGGCGGATGTGGCGGTGCGCAACGGGGTGGAGTTGTACCGCAGCACTCCTGTAACCAACATTGAAAAGATTGACGGCGGCTGGCAGCTGACCACGCCAAACGGCAGCTTTGCGGCCCGCTATGTGGTCAATGCGGCGGGACTGAGCGCCCAGGCCATCCATGAGATGGCCGCGCCGCACACCTTTACGCTGGAACCTACCCGCGGGGAATACTATCTGCTGGACAAAAGCGAAGGCAACCGCGTGAACCATGTGATCTTCCAGTGCCCGAACGAGAACGGCAAAGGGGTGCTGGTAACGCCCACCGTACACGGCAACCTGCTGGTGGGGCCGAACGCCCAGCCGGTAGCGGGGGATGATACCGCCTGCACGGCAGACGGCCTTGCCTTTGTGGCGGCAGCGGCCAGGCGCAGTGTGCCGGGGATCCGCTTTGGCGAGTCCATCCGCAACTTTGCCGGTGTGCGCGCCAACGTGGATACCGGGGACTTCGTGATCGGCGAAGCGGACGGCGCGCCGGGCTTTATTGACCTGGCGGGCATGAAATCGCCGGGGCTTTCCAGTGCACCGGCTGTGGCAAAAGAGGTAACTAAAATTCTGGCAGCCCACAACGACCTGCCGGAGCCAAAGACGGATTATAAGGATGGCCGTACCCGCGTGCGGTTCAAGGAGCTGCCGCCGGAGCAAAAGGCGGAGCTGATTGCCAAAAATCCCGCCTATGGCCGCGTGATCTGCCGGTGTGAGACGATCACCGAGGGCGAGATTCTGGATGCCTTGCAGAGCGAGATCCCAGCCGTGAGCATTGATGGCGTAAAGCGGCGGTGCAACGCGGGCATGGGCCGCTGTCAGGGCGGCTTTTGCGGGCCGCGCGTGCTGGAACTGATCAGCAAAACACTAGGCATTGACCCGTTGGATGTATTGCAGGACAAAGCCGGCACCAATGTGCTGCTGTGTGAAACCAAAACCGGAAGGGGGTGCAACCATGGTTGAACTTGTTATCATCGGCGGCGGCCCGGCGGGCCTGGCGGCGGCGTACAGCGCGTGGCAGCATGGCCTGCGCGATATTTTGATTTTGGAACGCGATGCAGAGCTGGGCGGTATTTTGAACCAGTGCATCCACAACGGGTTTGGCCTGCATCGGTTTGGCCAGCAGCTTACCGGCCCGGAATACGCCGGGCGCTATATCGAGATGCTGCGCACAACCGGCGTGCGGGTGGAACTGGGCACCATGGTGCTGGAAGTGACCCCCGATAAGCAGGTACACTGCGTCAGCCGCAGCAAGGGCTACCAGATCATTCAGGCCAAAAGCATTATCCTGTGCATGGGCTGCCGCGAGCGCACCCGCGGGGCCATCGGCACCCCCGGCACCCGCCCGGCGGGAATTTATACCGCCGGTGCAGCCCAGCGCTATGTAAATATGGAAGGCTACCTGGTGGGCAGACGGGTATTGATTTTGGGCAGCGGCGATATCGGCCTGATCATGGCGCGCCGTATGACGCTGGAGGGAGCCAAAGTGCTCGCCTGCGTGGAAGTGATGCCTTATTCCGGCGGGTTGACCCGCAACATTGTGCAGTGCTTGCAGGATTTTGATATTCCGCTGTACTTATCCCACACCATTGTGGAAATTCAGGGCAAAAAGCGGGTGGAAAAAGCCATCGTTGCCAAGGTGGATGAAAACCGCCGCCCTATCCCTGGAACCGAGATGGAGTTTGATGTGGATACCATCCTGCTCAGTGTGGGGTTGATCCCCGAAAACGAGTTGACCCGCCAGGCAGGTATTGCCATGGACCCCCACACCAAGGGGGCCGTGGTATATGAAAATATGGAAACCGAGATCCCCGGTGTATTTGCCTGCGGCAACGTGGTGCATGTGCACGATCTGGTGGATTTTGTTTCCGGCGAAAGCGAAACCGCCGGTGCAGCCGCGGCAGCCTATGTGCAAAATGGCGAGATAGAAACCGAAACCGTTCTGCCGCTGGCAGCGGGGGAGGGCATTGGCTACACCGTGCCGCAGCATATCCGGCTGGACGGCGTGCAGAAAAGCGTGAGCGTATCGTTCCGTGTGCGGCGCAATTATGGGCCCAGCACCATAACGGTGCGCTGCGGACCAAACAAAATTGCCGCCTTTAAGCGGGAACGCCTGGCACCGGGGGAGATGGAGCACATTACGCTGCCCAAAGCTCTGCTGCAAAAAGCGGACGGCCCGCTGATCGTTGCTGTGGAGGAGGAGCCGCAATCATGACAGAAACAATAAAAGAGCTGATCTGCATCTGCTGCCCCAAGGGGTGCCATCTGCGGGTGGACACCGCAAATGACTATGCCGTGACCGGCAATGCCTGCCCCAACGGCGCTGCATACGGCAAAGAGGAACTGACCCACCCCACCCGCATCATTACCAGCACCGTGCGCATTACGGGTGGACTGTACCCGCGCTGCCCGGTCAAAACCGCGCAGGCGGTGCCAAAGGAAACGATGTTTTCCGTGATGGCTGCGCTGAATACCGCGGCTCTGCAAGCCCCCGTGCATACCGGGGATGTGGTACTGCCTAACGTGTGCGGCACCGGCGTGGATGTTGTGGCAACGCGTAACATGGAAAAAGTGGAATAAAAACAGCGGGTAGTTAGGGCAACACCGCACAATTCCCGCCTTACGGCTTAAGCACCGCTTCGGCGGCTGCGGCACGGCATCTGCGTTGCCAAAATGCTCGATAAGACATCCAGTATTA
>OBYM01001039.1_pt1 | contig 13079 bp, 10 predicted proteins | sample 1538191 | NCBI WGS metagenome assembly OBYM01 (sample SAMEA2580165, study PRJEB22360) | human gut metagenome | biome: human gut; feature: human-associated habitat; material: faeces | place: Denmark | collected 2008/2010 | reverse complement strand
TGTCGCGGGGCTAACATTAGCCGCTTCCGGCTCGGCAACAAAGGCAGCCGTTTTGCTTCCCCGAAGCCCTACCTCTTCCTGTACGGCAAATACAAAGGTACAGTCATAGGGAAGGTCTTTCTTCATCAGGTCGATGAGGATGGCGCAGCCGGCCCGGTCGTCGATGGCCCGGCTGCGAATTTTACCATAGGAAGTATCAAACAGCGAAACAAATGTCACACTATCTCCGGGGGAAACCACTTTTTCTGCTTCCTCCTGAGAAACTGCGCCAATATCAATGGTCAGGCTATCCACAGAGGGGGCCTTTTCCTTTTCTTCTCCTTCCAACAGATGAATGGGTTTTGCACCAATTACACCGGGGATTTTTCCTGCCACCAAAACAGATTTCCCTGGCAGAATCCGGCGGTCAATCCCTCCAATAGTTGTAAAACGAAGCAGGCCATCCTTACAAATGCCGGTAATCAGCAAGCCTACTTCATCCATGTGAGCGTTGAGAAGAAGTCGGGTTTTGGCTCGTTTAGCGCCTTCTTTTTCAGCAATAATATTCCCCAAAGGTGTTACGGTTACACTTTTGGCCAAAGGGGTAATCTCCTGTAAAATTAGTTCCCGCACGGCGCCTTCATCCCCGGAAATTCCCTGTGCGGTACAAAGCCGCTGCAACAGCTCTACATCTGCCATTATGCTCCAACCTCCCTGATAAACGCTGCCAGCAGCCGCGCTACATTTTCAATATCCATCAAATCACAAACTTCCGCAGGCGTGTGCATATTCCGCTGGGGAATAGATACCAGACCACAGGGAACACCGGCGCGGCTGACATTGATTTCATCCGCATTGGTACCGGTGGTGCCGCCCATCACTTCCAACTGGAAGGGGATTTCCTGTTCCTTTGCCAGACGTTTCAACGTTTCGGTAATGGACTTATCAAGAATCGGAGAAATCCCAATCATGGGACCCTCGGACAACTTGCCGCATTTGTGGGCAGGCACGCCAGGTTGTTCTGCAAAGCTTACATCCACGGCAATGGCCATATCGGGTTCTTCCCGGAATGCTGCCGTTTCGGCTCCCTGACTCCCTACTTCTTCCCGGGTGCTGAGCAAAATTGTTACCCGGCAGGCAAGGTCTTCTCCCTGTAAAAGCTGAGCACAACGAATCAGAGCTGCGCATCCGGCCCGGTCATCCAGAGCGGCTCCCGTGACCCGGCTACCCATTAGGCGACGAGGCTCTCCCGGCAGAAGCACCATATCTCCCGGTTGAATCAGCCTGTCAGCCTCTTCTTTAGAAAGGCCCACATCCACAGCCATATCTGTAATATCCGGTACCTTGTCTTCTCCACCATTGGTCAGGTGGGGCGGCAGACAGCATACGATTCCGTTAAGGGTTTCTTTTCCGTATACCACCACATGGCTGCCCGGCAATACCCGACGGTCCATACCGCCATCCCGTGCTACCTTGACAAATCCATTTTCGTCTATGGAAGTCACCAACATTCCAATTTGGTCAATGTGGGCATCCAACAAAATATGTGTTTTTGCATCTGAACACCCAAAAGAAGCCACCACGCTGCCCATGGTATCTACCGTAACAGTAGGCAGGAAAGAAAGCAGTTCCTTTGCGACTTCTGCTGCACCATCTTCACGGCCTGCGGCGCCGGGTGCGCGGCAAAGCCGGAATAGCATTTCCTGTAATTGATTCAATGAAATTCATCTCCTGTTATGTATCTGTTCTTTTCTGAATAAATAAGATTTCGAAAAAACTTTGCACAGAGAAGCCCTCCAACCCTTAAAAACGGGCAGGAGAGCCCTATGCATGGTTTTATGTCTTTGAAACAAATCTTTCAATAAATATTTTTATGAATTCCTACTTTGCAAAATGGCCTAAAATAAAAAGCTGGGTAAGTCCTCATACTCCTTTGGAAGCTTTTTTCTAAAGTTTATCTCGCTGATGTCCTGTACGAATCGTGAATTCTCATCCGTAAATACATACTGATTCAGATAGTCGATAAAATCCGACTCATCATACCGCAGCCCGTCACGACCTCGATATTTTGCTGCATCCGGGCTTTTCCAGAGCCAGCTATCACAAAACTCCACACAATATTGCTCCAGATTTTCAGCAACTGGGTCAGGCACCAGATAAACAGCGCTGACATTGCTGGTCCGAAGAATCACCTTTTTCATATTCAAGCCTCCAAAGTAGGGCCTACCCTCAGTCCGGAAGCGCCATTACCAACCGTTTAAAGTCGTTGCCTCTCGCTTCAAAATCCGTATACATGTCAAAGCTTGCACTGGCAGGGGAGAGGGCCACAATATCTCCGGCAGCGGAAAGCTCTTCTGCCAACGCTACTGCCGCCTTCATGGAGTCTGCCCGAACAATCGCGGGATTCCCGTTTCGATAGTTGGGGGCATTTCTCACGGCTGCTTCGATTTTGTCTGCCGTATCGCCCATGAGAATCAGGGTTTTCACCTTCCGCACCACTTCCGGGCCCATAGAATCATACGGAATATGCTTGTCGTATCCTCCGGCAATCAGGATAATTTTCTGGGGGAAGAGAGAGAGCATTCCTTTAACGGTACGGGTAGGACTGGAAGCAATGGAATCGTTATAGTAGGCCACGCCGTTGAGGGTTCGCACCAGTTCGGCCCGATGGGCTACGCCGGAAAAGGTAGTGGCAACCCGGCGAATTACCTCGACTGGCACATCTCCCCATACAGCGGTAATAGCAGCCAGATAGTTTTCCAGATTATGCAGTCCGGGAATTTTGATATCCTCTGCCCGCATCACCCGGGTATCATTCATACGGATAAAGCCCTCATCATCTACCCAAGCGCCATTCGGCACCTTCTTCTGCCGGCTAAATGTCAACGCCTGCCCTCTTGCTTCCAGTACAAAAGAAAGGGTAATTTCGTTATCCTCGTTAAATACGGCCTTGCCAAAAGCGTTCTGATGCAGGAACACATTCATTTTTGCTCCCACATACTCGTCCATATCCTTGTGTATATCCAGATGATTGGGGGAGACATTGGTCACAACGGCTACATCCGGGCTACGACGCATGGAAATCAGCTGAAAGCTGGAAAGTTCTGCCACTGCCACATCGTCCGGCTGAATAGTTTCCAAACGGGGGAACAGAGGCTTGCCAATATTGCCGCCCAAATGGACTTTTTTTCCGGCAGCCTGCAAGAGCTCTGCAATCACAGTGGTAGTAGTGGTTTTTCCGTCGCTCCCCGTAATGCCATAGATTTTGCAAGGACACAAGTCAAAAAACAACTCCATTTCACTGGTAACCGCACAGCCTTCCTCCCGTGCTGCGTCCAGTTCCGGAAGCGTAAATTTCATGCCCGGCGTCCGAAGAATCATGTCCTCGTGGAGGTTTTTCAAATAGTCTTCCCCTAAAATCAGCTGCGCGCCCCAGCCTTCCAGCTTGTCGGCAGTATTTCCCAAAGCCTCCCGATTTCTTCTGTCCCGGACTGTCACCTTGGCCCCTTTTTCACAGAATATCCGAATCATTTCCTCATGGCTGCGGCCAATTCCGCAAAATGCCACGGTTTTTCCTTCCAGACTTTGATAAAATCTTTCCAGTCTGCTATCCATGCAATTCACTGCCTTTCTTAGTTGAATGTACTCCGAAAAGCGAAGTTACGGCTTTATTTGGTATCTTTTATCATACCACAAAACAATCCAAAGGTACAGCAAAAGCCGGGATTTCCTTATCACCTTTCCCTCTGCCATTATCATGAAAATGAGTTCTTTGGATTTTTGCCTTTTATTTTCGTTTCAGACAGCCCCATTTCTCCAAAATATGCTTTAAAAGCAGAGGGGAGAGTATATTCCTCTTTTATCTGCCGACAGTCTGCCCATAAAAAATCGGAAATTGGTTCTTCCAACTCCACAAAATAAGCTTTCATATGCCACTCTACATGGGTAAAAATATGCTTGGCATCCGGCAATGCTCGAACGGATTGAATATCTGCGTTTTGCTCCGTGAGCCAGCGGCATAATTCTTCCTCATTATGGTATCCCTCCAGTGCGGGAAGCTCCCATAAGCCAGCCAACAAGCCTTTTGCAGGCCGCTTATGAATGGCAAACTGGTCTTTGCAGTGCAGCAGCAAAACGGTTTTTTCTTCCTGTCTTCTTTCCTTTTTTTGTGTTTTTACAGGCAGTTCTCCGGCAATTCCTTGCCGGTACCCTTCACAAATAGTTGACAGAGGGCAGCACAAACATTTCGGCTCCCCATTGCCCAAACATACCATAGCCCCCAGTTCCATCAAAGACTGGTTAAAATCCCCTGCCCGATCTGCGGGAAGAATCAATCGAATCTCGTTCTCCATAGCTTTTTTGCAGGCAGGCGCCAGAATATCAGCCCGGCTGGCCGTTACCCGGGAAATAACCCGCAAAACATTGCCATCCACCGCCGGCTCCGGAATCCCATAGGCAATGGAAGCAATCGCCCCGGCTGTATAACTGCCGATTCCCGGAAGCTTTTGCAGCTCTTTTGGACTTTTCGGCAACTGCCCATCATATTCCTCCGTCACCATCCGAGCTGCTTTTTGTAGGTTTCTCACCCGGCTGTAATAGCCCAACCCTTCCCACAGCTTTAGAATTTGTTCTTCCGGCGCGTTTGCCAGCGCTTCAATTGTGGGAAGTTCTTGAATAAATCGGGCAAAATAAGGTTTCACCGTTTCTACTCTCGTTTGCTGCAGCATAATTTCCGATAGCCATACATAGTACGGCTTTGGTTCTTCCCGCCACGGAAGAATTCTCCTTGTATTGTCGTACCACCGCAAAAGTAAATCGGGAAGGGAAGGGGGAATCTTTTGATGAAAAGTTATAGTATCTTGAGGCACACTATCACCTTCTTCATAAAATTTAAAATAAATCTTTAAAAATTTTATAATATGTTGTATACTAATGACAAGAAAAAACCGGATTCTGCGAAACAGAAACGGGAATTGAAAACGGAGGACTTTCCATGCTGGATTCTGTCAATATGAAAACCACGGTTACCAAAGACGAATTTAAAAAACAGTCCAAAAAGCTGGAAAAGGAACTGGAAACCCTTCCCCAGCAAATCAAGCAGGCTCAAATTCCGGTGATTATTCTGTTCGAGGGATGGGGTGCCGCCGGTAAGGGAAGTATTATTTCCGATTTGATTTTGAATTTTGATCCCCGAGGATTCAAAGTCTATTCTACCACGGACCCAACCGAAGAGGAAAAACGCCATCCCCCCATGTGGCGCCACTGGAAAAATCTCCCCGAAAAAGGGCTTATGGCCATTCTGGACAGAAGCTGGTATCAGGATGTTTCCATTGCCCGAGTGGAAGATGACCTTTCTGATGTAGAAAATCTGCGCCGGATGAACAACATCAACACGTTTGAAAGACAGCTGACCGATAACGGCTATCTGGTATTAAAATTTTTCCTGCACATCAGCCAAAAAGAACAGAAGGCTCGTTTTGACAAGCTGGAAGATGACAAAAACACGGCTTGGCGGGTAACCGATCGGGACCGCTGGCGCAATAAGCATTATAATCTTTACTATCGGACATTGGACGAAATGCTGGAATATACCAATACTCCCAATGCCCCTTGGCATGTAGTGTGCAGCAATGACAGCCAAGCCGCGCTGCTGAGTGTATACTTTTGGCTGATGGATGCCGTACACGAAGCCATTGAAGCCAAAAAACAGGGTCTTTCCATCAGCAGTGCCAAGGGAATTCCTGCCCCGAAACCTTTTAATACCGTACACACCCCTTTGCTGTCTGAAATCACACTGGAAGACAAAACGATCACCGAGGAAAAGTATAAGAGAGAACTGTCCAGACTGCAAAAAAAGCTGAAAGCCCTTCATTATAAACTCTATCGCCGTAAGTTGCCTGTCATCGTGGCCTATGAGGGCTGGGATGCTGCCGGAAAGGGCGGTAATATTAAACGGATTTCTGCCGCACTGGACCCAAGAGGCTACGAGGTAATCCCCATTGCCGCTCCCACCAAGCCAGAGCTCAACCGGCATTATCTGTGGCGGTTCTGGACAAAAGTCCCCAAGACCGGCCATATTGCGATTTTCGACCGTACTTGGTATGGGCGGGTCATGGTAGAGCGCATTGAAGGTTTCTGTACGGAAGATGACTGGAAGCGGGCCTATCAGGAAATGAACGAGTTTGAAAAAGAACTGACGGACTGGGGCGCAGTGGTTGTGAAGTTCTGGATTCATATTGACCAGGATGAGCAACTTCGCCGCTTTACCGATAGGCAGAACACCCCCGAAAAGCAGTGGAAGATTACGGACGAAGACTGGCGTAACCGGGAAAAATGGCCTCAATATGAGATTGCCGTCAATGATATGCTGCAAAAGACTTCTACAGAATTTGCTCCCTGGTATATTATTGAGAGCCAAGATAAAAAATATGCCCGAATTAAGACGTTAAAAATTTTGATTAAAGCCATTGAAGAAGCACTAAAAAAATAAAATTCCCATAGAAAAGGGCCGGCCTGTTATGTGCCGGCCCTTGATTTTTATTGCTGGGATGAATTACAAAAACGTCTTATAGTCCTCATAGTTCCGGCGCAAAAGTTCCGGGGTATTGAGTCCATAAGGGCAGTGATTGACGCAGTGGTTGCAGTGGATGCAGTTGTCAATGCGAGCCATCATTTCCTGGGTTTCTTTTGTAAGATGACCGGCGGTGGGGGAGCGACGGAGCAGCAAAGACATTCTTGCCGCTGTTGGAATGTCGATTTTGGCCGGACATGGCAGGCAGTAGCCGCAGCCCCGGCAGAAATCACCAATCAGCTCCTTGCGGTCGTGAGCAATCAGTTCCCGAATTTCTTCGGTCATCACCGGCGGGTTTTCTATGTAGGAAAGGAACTCGTCCAGCTCCTTTTCCCGCTGTACTCCCCAGATGGGAAGTACATTATCAAACTGAGCAAGATAGGCATACGCAGCATCGGAGCGGGTAATCAGCCCGCCGGACAAAGCCTTCATGCAGATAAATCCCACATTTCTCTCCTTGCACAGGTGTACCAGTTCTTCGTCTTTTTCGCTGGCCAGATAGCTGAAGGGGAATTGCAGGGTATCATACAGTCCTGATTCCACAGCTTCTTTTGCCACAGGTCCCCGGTGATTGGTAAGACCGATAAACCGGATTTTTCCCTGCTGTTTGGCTTCCAGCATGGCCTCATACAAGCCGGTACCGTCGCCAGGCTTGGGACAGAAAGCAGGGTTATGGAACTGGTAAATATCGATATAGTCGGTTTTTAAAAGGCGCAGGCTGGTTTCCAAATCCTTCCAAAATCCCTCCACCGTGATGGAAGGGGTCTTGGTAGCGATAAACAGCTTGTCCCGCATTCCTTCAAAAGCATAGCCCAGCTTTTCCTCACTATCAGTATAGCTGCGGGCAGTATCGAAAAAGGTGATGCCGCCGTCAAAAGCTTTGCGCAGCAGATAAGCGGCGTCCTCTTTGGAAACGCGCTGCACTGGCAGAGCGCCAAAACCGTTTTTGTCGGTGGTGATGCCGGTTCTTCCTAAGGTAACAGTTGGCATGGGGTTTCCTCCTCTGTTCTTTATTATTCTTAAAGGTGGTTCTTAGGTGGGCAAAATATTTTGAGATACAGCGTGTTGAACGTACTGTTGGTTGCGGTAACGCTTTTCATAATATGATTGTATCAGATCAAGATCCTTTCGGTGCTTTTCAATTTCCATTAAATAGACCTTCATCCACAAAAGACGATCGATGGAAAGAATACGGAAATATTCGGTTTCCACAGAACCTTGCTTGAAAAAAGAGTAATCAAAAAGGGAAAAGCTCCTCCACATATCGAAGTCGCCAATTTTGATGCCCAAGTCACCGCATAGCTCCTTTTGATTTTCTGGAAATTGCTGTGCCAATCGTTGGTAATCATTCTCTGTAATGATCCAATCCATATCCTTGCCTTTGCGAAGGCCATAATATTCCATTACCATCCCGCCAATTAAAATTGGCTTAGAGGAAAACTGAAGGCCACTCTTTGCCATGGCCTCTTCAATGCGCAGCACAACTTCATTCATTTAAGAAATCCTCCTTAATACGTTTTACCCTTTTGCGTCATACCAGGTCTTGCCGATATTGGCATCAGCCACCATAGGCACCGAAAGCTGGACAGCGCTCTCCATTTCCTCTTTGAGCAGCGCGGCTACCTGCTGGGCCTCTTCTTCAGGAGCCTCTACAATCAATTCGTCGTGCACCTGCAAAATCAGCCTTGCCTGAAGCTTTTCCTTCTCCAGGCGGTTTTCCACCCGAATCATAGCCAGCTTGATGATGTCTGCTGCCGCCCCTTGAATGGGCATATTTCGAGCCACCCGCTCTCCAAAAGCGCGCATATTATGATTACTGGAGCTCAGTTCTGGCAGATAGCGGCGCCGCCCAAAGATCGTTTCCGAGTAGCCCTTCTCCTTGGCCTCGGCCACTACTCTTTCCATATAGTCCCGAACACCGGAATAATGCTCCAAATAGGCATTGATATAATCGGAAGCTTCTTTTCGACTGACACCAATATCCTGAGACAGGGAAAAGGCACCGATTCCATATACAATACCAAAGTTGACAGCTTTTGCCCGGGAACGCATCAGGGGAGTGACCATTTCAGGGGGCATATGGAATACCTGTGCCGCAGTTGCCCGGTGGATATCTTCGCCGTTTAAAAACGCATCAATCATGTTTTTATCATTGGCTACATGGGCCAGTACCCGAAGCTCAATCTGGGAATAGTCAGCGTCTACCAGCACCCAGCCGGGACGGGCAGTAAAGAACCGGCGAAGCTCCCGCCCCAGCTCTGTGCGGACAGGTATATTCTGTAAATTGGGCTCTGTGGAGCTGATGCGGCCGGTACGGGTTTCGGTTTGATTAAAACTGGAATGGATACGGCCATCCTCCCCGATAACTTTTAACAGGCCATCGCAGTAGGTGGACTTGAGTTTCGTCAGGGTGCGATATCGCAGTACCCGCTCTACCACGGGATGGTCATACCGCAGCTTTTCCAGCACATCCACGTTGGTGGAATATCCGGTTTTGGTTTTTTTGCCATGGGGAAGCCCCAGCTTGACAAACAATGCTTCTCCCAGCTGTTTTGGGGAATTGATGTTGAACTCGTACCCCACTTCTTCAATGATTTGCGCCTGCACCTCATTGATTTCCATTTGCAGGGTAATACCAAACGCACGAATTCCCTCTGCATCTACGGCAAAGCCTACATCTTCCATATGTGCCAGTACCCGGGCAAGAGGCATTTCCATGGTTTCCAGCAGGGAGCGCTGGTCATTCTCGTCAATAGCACGGGTCAGCCGGTCACATAAAGCTGGCAGAACCGCTGCCTCCCGGCACTTTTCGTCTTCCAGAGCCGGTACGGGCAGCTGATATTCCTGGGCCAAACGCAAAATGCTGTATCCACTGGCAGAGGGGTTCAGCAGGTATGCCGCCAGCATGGTATCCATTCCACTTCCTTCCCACGGAATCCCCATTTCCAGAGCAGTGGACGGAAGCTTTTCCAATGCCGCAAAAAACGGCTTGCTGTCGTGGAGATTTTTGCGAATCAACGGATTTTTACACAGCGCCCGCAGAAATGCAGCATCTGTATGGATTTTATAAATTGTATTTTTATAGTTTAATAATACAAATTGTATAGATTTATCTTCTCCATACAAAGGGACAAAATCTGCCCGTTTCTGTTCTTCCAAAAGGGGAAGCAAAGAAGCGCCGTCCTCATATTCACGTACCTCCGGCAGGGGCAACTCTGTGGTTTCTTCCTCTGCTGTACCGGAAAAAGATTCCTCTTCAAGTTCCAGCTTTTTCAGCAAAGAAAATAATTCCAGCTTGGCCATAAGGCGTGCTGCCGCTGCTTTATCGCCGAGCTTTGGCAAATAATGCTCCGGGTTTGTATCAATGGGCGCGTCCCGACGGATCGTACCCAGCTCATAGCTTAAGAAAGCGGACTCTTTTCCAGCTTCCAATTTTTTGCGCATACCGGGCTTGATATCCAGCTCATCCAGATGCTCATAAATATACGAAAGGCTGCCGTATTTTTGAATCAGTTCTCCCGCACCTTTGGGGCCAATCCCCGCAACTCCGGGGATATTATCGGACGAATCCCCCTGAATGGCTTTTATATCCACCATTTGTGACGGAGTAACGCCATATTCCTCTTTTACTCTGGCTTCATCATACAATGTCACCTGGGGCTGGCCGAATTTGGTAGCGGCAAGGCGCACGCTGACATGGGGGGCTATCAGCTGCAAGCTGTCCCGGTCACCGGTCGCAATTAAGCACTCGTTTCCTGTATCCTCACAGGCTTTTGCAAGGGTTCCCAAAATATCGTCCGCCTCAAAGCCTTCGCACTCAATCAGCGGATATCCTAAATCCGTGAGCAGCTCTTTGAGCGTGGGCATCTGCTGCGCCAGTTCCGGGGGCATCCCCTTACGCTGGGCTTTATATCCCGCATACATTTTATGCCGGAAGGTGGGGGCTTTTAAGTCAAAGGCAATGGCCACGGCATCCGGCTGTGCTTCATCTTTCAGCTTTTGCAGCATGGTCATAAAGCCATAAATGCCGTTGGTAAACAGGCCGTCTTTGGTGGAAAGAAGCTTAATTCCATAAAAGGCACGATTGACAATACTGTTTCCATCCAAAACCAGCAGTTTCATGAGATACCTCCCTATATTTGATTATCAAAATCATAATGGCCGGGATACCTGCGAAAATACCACTGGCATCCCGGCTGATATTTTTTATTCTTCAATATGCCACTTAACACCTTGAGGCGTATCTTCCAACACCACATGGCGAGCTTTCAGCTCATCACGGATAGCGTCAGCGGTTGCCCAATCCCGGTTCTTTCGGGCCTGGGTGCGCTTTTCAATAAGCGCTTCGATTTCTGCATCCACAGAGTTATCTTTCTCCACATACAAAAGCCCCAGTACGCCTGCCAGCTCCATATACAAATCCAGTGCTTTCTGGCACAGCTCCTTAGAGGACTCTCCATTGATGCTGGAGTTAATCTCTCTTGCCAGGCCAAACAGCGCTGCCAGACCATCGGCGGTATTCAAATCATCGTCCATCGCTTCAATAAACTGGTCACGATATTGGACAAGGCGCTCCCAAATTGCATTTTCACCCTCTTTTTCGCCCTCAGCAGCATTTGCCAGCAGGAAGCGGAGATTATCCCGGCAGTTATAAAGGCGCTCCAGAGAGGCTTTGCACTGTTCAATAATGTCCACGCTGTAGTTAATGGGCATGCGGTAATGAGAAGAAACCATCAAATACCGGATGGGCTCATAGCCGTATTTTTCCGCCACATCCCGGACTGTGAAGAAGTTCCCCAGAGACTTGCTCATTTTCTTGTTGTCCACATTGATATAGCCGTTATGCATCCAGTAGTGTGCAAAGGGGACACCGTTGCAGCACTCGCTCTGAGCAATCTCATTTTCGTGGTGAGGGAAAATCAGGTCCTGCCCGCCGCAGTGCAAATCAATGGTTTCTCCCAAATAACGGCGTACCATTGCAGAACACTCGATGTGCCAGCCCGGACGGCCATGTCCCCAGGGAGACTCCCAGTAAGGCTCGCCGGGCTTGGCAGCTTTCCAGACTGCGAAGTCCATGGGGTCTTCCTTCACATCGCCCACACTGATACGGGCGCCGGCCTGCAATTCCTCCAAGGGCTGATGGGAAAGCTTCCCATACTCGCTGAATTTATTGGTACGGAAATAGACATCTCCATCCACTGCATACGCATATCCTTTTTCTTCCAGTTTGGAGATGATGGCGATAATCTCATCAATGTTTTCGGTGGCCAGTGGATGAATGGTAGCCGGGCGCACGTTTAAACCGGCAGCATCCTTTTTATATTCTTCCATATACCGACGGGAAACCGTCAAATAATCGCTGTGTTCTTCGTTAGCCTTGTTGATGATTTTATCATCAATATCGGTGAAGTTCTGGACATAGGTCACCTTCATACCCCGGTATTCCAGATAGCGGCGCAGCACATCAAACACACAAATGGGGCGGGCATTGCCAATGTGAATGTAGTTGTAAACGGTAGGGCCGCAGGCGTAAATTTTCAGCTCGCCGGGAGTCATTGGGACGAGCTCTTCCTTTTGACGTGACATGGTGTTGTAAATTCTCATGATACTTCTCCTTTATGTCATTGAAAATAAGGTTCCAACCGGATAAACATTGACTTTTTCTGTATGTAAGGGCGCATGGTATGCACCCTTTGATTTCCAATCCGTTTCAGAATCAGGGACAGCCATCAAATCAGTCGCTTTTTTCACATGTTCCACGTGGAACCGTCTTATGCCGACAGGTTTTTGCACCGTTCCTCAATTTCTTTCATGCGTTCTTCAAGCCGCTGGGTTTCCTCCTGCACCTTACTCAGGCACTGGCAAAGCGGGTCGGTCACGTGAATCTGATCCAGATTCTCGGACGGATGCGTCACTTTCTCGCCGTTAACCCGTACAATTCGGGCCGGAACCCCCACGGCGGTGGCGTTGTCAGGCACTTCTTCCAGTACTACAGCACCGGCAGCTACCCGAGCGTTATCTCCCACTCGGAAAGGCCCAAGCACCTTGGCACCGGAACCAATCAGCACATTATTTCCCAGTGTGGGGTGACGCTTGCCATGTTCCTTTCCGGTACCTCCCAACGTTACGTTTTGATATATGGTGCAATTATCTCCAATTTCCGTGGTTTCTCCAATGACTACCCCCATTCCATGGTCAATAAAAAGACCTTTTCCAATGGTGGCGCCAGGATGAATTTCAATTCCGGTTTTGTGACGGGCCCGCTGACTAATCCAACGGGCAATAAATTTATGATTGTGGCGGTAAAACCAGTTGGCCTTTCGATAAGCCCGGACTGCCTTAAAACCGGAATAAAGAAAATATACCTCCAAACGGCTTCTAGCCGCCGGGTCTCTGGCCATAATGGAATCCAGTTCCTCCTTTAATGCCTTGAACATAATATGCTCCTTTCTCTGCGGGAAATCCGTCTAAAAACAAAACACCTCCATCCCCAAAAGGGGACAGAGGCGGTGTTTCCGCGGTTCCACTC
>OBYM01001032.1_pt1 | contig 13114 bp, 8 predicted proteins | sample 1538191 | NCBI WGS metagenome assembly OBYM01 (sample SAMEA2580165, study PRJEB22360) | human gut metagenome | biome: human gut; feature: human-associated habitat; material: faeces | place: Denmark | collected 2008/2010 | reverse complement strand
GGGTCTTGGCCCCCCTGTCCCCCAGGAACAAATCGATGCAGTCCGGCCGGCGCTTCGGCTCGTGGGAGAAGATGTACTCTTTGAAACCAGGAAACCACAAGGAGCCAGACGTGCACCCCACCCGTGAGAACACATCCGTCCGATAGATGGCGTATAGAGCGAACAGACCAGCCAAAGAGTATCCAGCAATCCCCCGCCATGCCGGAGGCCCGACCAACTCTTTTTCTGCCCTGGGTATGATTTCTTCAACCAGCAGCCGCTGGTAGTCGTCTGCCCCGCCGGTGAAGGGCTCCCCCTTTTTGAAGGCCGCCGGGCTGTCCCATGGGGCCATGTCTCGGTTCCAAGCCAAATTGCTGATGGCAACCAAATTAAACGGTAGGCAACCGGTAGCCTGCGTGGTCTCATAGACCTTTTGTCCCTCGCTTGAGTATGTATTCAAGTAAATCATAGGGGCATTTGGTGCTGCGCACGGAAAGACAGCTATGTGCTTATCCTCAATCACAAATGTATGCATGAATTCACCGGCTTTCTGATTTGTCTCTATTATAGCATATTTTTAACTCGGCGTAATTTTTAATGTTGAATTTTGTATATTTATGTTGTGATTTCCGATTGTATCTGGTATACTGCTAATTGAATAATAGAAAATTTTGTCATAGACAAGAGAAACAGATACAGAAAGGGCGATTTTATGACCGCAAACGAACAACTGGCCTCTGTGGGCCGGAATATCCAGGAAAAGGCTACCCTCATCTGGAATGTGGCGAATACCCTCTTTGGCGCTTTCAAGCCCCATGAATACGGCCTGGTGATTCTGCCGATGGTGGTGATCAAGCGGTTCCACGACTGCCTGCTGCCCACCCACCAGGCGGTGCTGGATACCTACAAGAAGGTGGAGCACCTGGCGGTCAAGGAGGGCTTTTTGCGGACCGCCGCCAGATACCAATTCTATAACACCAGCCCTTTCACTTTTGAGACCCTCAAAGCGGACCCGGAGAATATCAACGACAATTTCCGGGCCTATCTCAACGGCTTTTCAGACAATGTGCAGGACATCCTCTCCCGCATGAATTTCAGTGCCCAGATTGACCGTATGGAGGAGGCGGGCCTACTGTATCAGGTGATCGTGGACTTCTGCTCTGACAAGGCGGATATGAGTCTGGAAAAGATCAGCGCCGTGGACATGGGCTACATCTTCGAGAACCTGGTTCAGCGGTTTTCCGAGTCCTACAACGAGGAGGCCGGAGCACACTTCACCAGCCGGGACATTATTTATCTGATGTGCGACCTGCTGGTGACTGGCGACCAGAACGCCTTCAACGGGGAGGGTATTACCAAGACGGTCTATGACATGACCATGGGCACCAGCCAGATGCTCACCTGCATGGAGGAGCGGCTGAAGCAACTGGATGCCGATGCGGATGTCACCTGTTTTGGCCAGGAACTGAACCCTTTCACCTTTGGTATCGCCAAGGCCGACATGCTGATCCGTGGGGGCGATCCCGACAACATGCAGTTCGGCGACACCCTGGACGACGATAAATTTGACGGCTACCAGTTTGACTACTGCATCTCCAATCCTCCCTTCGGCATTGACTGGAAGAGGGAGGCCGCTGCGGTGGAGGCCGAGCATAAGAAAGGGTCTGCGGGCCGTTTCGGTCCCGGTCTCCCCAGCAAAAGCGACGGGCAGATGCTGTTCCTGCTCAACGGCCTGTCCAAGCTGAAACCGGAGGGCCGCATGGCCATCATTCAGAACGGCTCCTCCCTGTTCACCGGGGACGCTGGTTCCGGTCAGTCGGAGATCCGCCGGTACCTGATTGAGAGCGACTGGTTAGATGCCATTGTGCAGCTCCCCAACGACAGTTTCTACAACACCGGCATCGCCACCTACGTCTGGATCATCACCAAGGACAAGCCCTCGGAGCACATCGGGAAAGTCCAGCTCATTGAAGCCAGCAAGTGCTATGAGTCTCGCCGGAAGTCCATCGGCAACAAGCGGGTGGACATTACCGAGGTATGTCGAGACATGATCGTCAAAGCCTACGGCGAATACCGGGACAACACCTATGAGCAGGACCTGGAATCTGGATCGAAGATCGTCTGCAAGAGCCGGGTGCTGGACAGCGTGGCTCTGGGCTATAACAAAATCACTGTGGAAAGCCCTCTGCTGGATGAGGGTGGAAACAAGGTACTGAAGAAGGGCAAGCCCGTTGCCGACCCCAAAAAGCGGGACACGGAGAATGTGCCGCTGGACGAGGATATCGACGCTTACTTCGCCCGTGAAGTCTTGCCCTATAACCCAGATGCCTGGATCGACAAGAGCAAAACCAAGGTAGGCTATGAGATCCCCTTCACCCGCACCTTCTATGAGTACAAGGAGATTGAGCCTGCCGACCAGATCGCCCAGCGCATTGAGGAGCATGAGCACGCCCTGATGCAGAAGCTCCACGACCTGTTTGGGAAGGACGGTGAGTGAGATGACCCCGGCAAAGGGCTATACGGAGATGAAGGATAGTGGAGCAGACTGGATTGGAAAAATCCCGGCAACTTGGGATATTTCGAAAATTGGAACACTCTATACGCAGAGAAATGAAAAGGTAAGCGACAAAGATTATCCACCGCTGTCTGTTACCATGAAAGGCATCTTGCCCCAACTCGCTACTGCTGCTAAAACAGATGACGGTGATAACCGAAAGCTTGTAAGAGTTGGGGATTTCGCAATCAACAGCCGTTCTGATAGACGAGGATCATGCGGTATTTCGCTATATGATGGGTCGGTTTCTCTTATCAATACAATTTTGATTCCCCGCAAAAAAATGCACCCGGGATATTATGACTGGCTTTTCCATACAACCTTGTTCGCTGATGAATTCTATAAATGGGGGCATGGCATAGTCGATGACCTTTGGACTACTCGTTGGCAGGAGATGAAACGCATCCTTGTCCCTGTCCCCCCGTATGAAACACAATCCGCCATCGCCGCCTACCTCGACACCCAGTGCGCCAAGATCGACGAGATCATCGCCCAGGCCAAGGCCAGCATCGAGGACTATAAGCAGTGGAAGGCCTCCATCATCTATGAGGCAGTTACCAAGGGCCTGGACCCGAATGTGGAGATGAAGGACAGTGGGGTTGAAGGCATTGTTGAGATACCAAACCACTGGCGCACACTGCGCATCAAGTATGTTTCTTCATTAGATGCAATATGTGATACTTCGCATATTTCTCCTGACGATGTGGTGACTTTCGCACCAATGGAATGTATCCGCAACGATATACGAATTCCTAAAGTAGCCACTAAATCAAAAGATAATGGGACATATAGCAGTTTTATTGACGGCGATATTGCCATTGCAAAAGTAACGCCTTGCTTTGAAAATGGGAACATATGCATCATGGACAATCTTGAAAATGGATATGCATTTGGGAGTTCCGAACTATTTTCACTGCGCCCTTATGGAATTGATAGGCGCTATTTCTTCTATTGTTTGCAAACGCCAACATTCATAGATGGTGGTGCTGCAACGATGACAGGTGTAGGTGGACTAAAGAGGGTATCTTCGTATTATATGAAAAATGCACTAATACCAATCCCTCCTCTGGAGGAACAGCGCACGATTGCAAAATTCTTAGGTAAAAAAACAGCTCTTATCGCTACATTGATTTCCGAGAAAGAGACACTTATTGACGATCTGGAATCCTACAAAAAATCCCTCATTTATGAGACCGTGACCGGGAAAGGGCGGGTGTGCTGATGACAGAACACGAATACGAAGAATGGTTTAACAAATACCTCGGTGAGGTGGAAAGTCTACACTCGGATTCATCCAAACAAGGGGTATTATCCTTTATCCCTCGCAAGTTGCATAGATGGCATTGGATAGTAAGCTGCCTTTTCGCACTGACTATTTCTACATTTTTATCGGTATATTTAGCGTACCACTATGAGTTATCTAACCATTGGGTTTTGAGTTGGAGCAGCAATGCGCTACTAAGTTTCTCAATCGGTTTGATTGCAAGCATTTTTCTAATGCTTTATACCAATGCCTGCAATAGAAATGTTGGGTTCTATTCTGTGGCAATCCCTCTTTTAGAAAAACGATTGTCAGATATGAGGAAAGCATATTTTGATTATACTTTCAAAATTCAAATTAGATATGTTGCAGAGGACTATCAAGGTTGCTATGACGCTTGGCATGTAAATAGCAACACCTGCTTTGTAATTTTAGATTTTCTGAGATTCCTCAAGAAGGGATTTCCCTATACGCCGAAAAGTTTCTATATCACAGATGAAGAACTTTCAAACGCCGAAAAAACTCTTCTTGAAGCCAACAACAGGATTCAGAAAGAGTTCTTCAATAACAAAACGATAACTGCTGAAACAAAGGATTTTTGTATTAGAGCAGTGGACTGCGGCATGTGCGGCCTGAATATGCTTGAGAATCTGATTCTTGAGCTGAAATTAGACCTATATGGCATGCAATATGGAAAACACAAAAAATATTTTTCCCATCAAAGTACCAGTAAATAGAAAGGGCGGTGTGCCGGGTTGGTATGAACACACTCGTTTCTGAATTTTGTAGTTTTCCATTATCAGATCGAATACAGATTATCCTCTCGTTTCTTTCCCTCCTTGCAACCGTAGTGGTTTCTGTGGCCATATACTGGCTGCAGAGCCGGCACGAAAGAGAGATGCAAAGAATGGAGGAACGCCTGCGACAGAAAGAACTAAGGGAACGAGCCACACGTTTTATGATTGATAACTGCGATGAACTGGAGTATCTTCCCTGGTGCGTGATTGCCGCAAATGTGACTCGATTAAAAAAGCATACCCGAAAAATTTACTCCGATTTCTGTCGTCAACCAGAAGAACTTCGCGATGAAATATTGCAACAGGCCGGGCTCAAAATTCGCACATTTCCGTCTGATAATTGGATCGAGCCGTGTTTTGATCAATTAAGAAAAGATATTGAAAAGTATCACTTAGGGCGGGACTATTTGTATGATGGGGCTAAATACTTTCACCGCAGTCAGCATTATTTTGACAAGCCGTATGATTTTACGCACAGAAGATTATTTGAACAAATCGTTCCCCCTCTTTCATATGCAAAAATTTGGGGTGAAGGCGAAAAAATCAACATTGGTACATATATCAATGAGTATCTTAAATGGTTTTCAAGTCCTGATAGCACATCCCGCCTTACACATGCCGAGCCGCCCATAGATTATGTGTGGGCATCGCAAAACCTTGCGAACACGCCAGATGAAAGTTGTGTTTGTGGTTGGACAATGGCACTTGTAGATGAAATTGCGATGACGTTGTATTATCGTATTTTTGGCTATCAAAAAGAGCAACGTGACACAACTGAAGCACAAGTTGAAACTTTTGAAGATATGTATTATCGCACCTTGCTTGATCTATATGATACGTACTCTTTAAACGATAAATCATCAAAGTGAGGTAGATATACTGATGAATGATAACTCCTTTTCTGTAGAGCATGAGAAAGAAAACATCATAATTCATGGAAAGCCATATCCGTTTACTATATTTCTCTCAGCGGAGGATTATTTTACTCTTATAGATGCGCTCGATCATAAACCCGACCAATGTCGGCGATCCGTGGCCGAATACATTCGGACAAGGCTTGATGTTCCAGAAGATCAAAAGCCGTCCACAGATTGTATCTTGGCACAAGGCGATGGCTTTTTTAAGGGTATTTTCGAACTACTTTTCCAGAGTGACGAAACTCTGAAAAAGTTGTATGAGGTCCGCATAGATGATTCGGATATCTGCCATCGGTTTATTACTGCAGTAAAGACGGAGTTTTCAATTATGCCGTCCCAGCAACTTGCAAGCAATCTTCTGCCTAAAGTGCAGATTCCTTCGGTGCCGATTGGTGCGCTTGAAGCCTGTAAAATGATTGCAGAGCGGTGGGATGGAATCGCCGAAAAAGCCTCCGCCGCATATATAAATAGCCTCAATGCAATCTCTGCTTTTGCACAGTATTCTGATATTTGGTTCGATAAAATACAGCGTTCTTTTGATATAATCAACCAAATTGGGAATACGCTATCTTCTTTTATACAGGCGGTCCATGTTCCAGAACTGAGCGATGAGCGGAAGGAACGACTCCGGGTTTCCCATGAAGTTTGGGGGAAATATGGTTGGACACGGCCGCTTTCATCACCCAATACATTCTTAGATATGCCACCAGCAGATCATAAGGACGCAACTGCAAAGGCCTTGAAATACTGCAAAGATTCCGACATGGAAAAGCTGTTTGCCGCACTACTTGAAATTCCTCATGTTCGAAAATCTGATGTAGCTGAAGCGGTATTTGCTTTTAAAAATAAGCAATACAAATCTTGCATTCTGATCCTTTTCTCTCTGATCGATTCCAGATTGATACGCCTACAACGGGACGAGGACAGAGATCGTAACGGACGTAGGAAATCTGGATATGGGGCTGCAAAAAAACTATTTGATCGCATTTCAAAAGAACAAGACATACAAAAGAAAACATATATGCTTTTTTCATACCAAAACATTATTTCCTGCCTTTTTGCAGTCTTTGAAGATGGGAAAGATTTCACAGAGCAGCCTATAGTTATTAACCGCAATTTTGTGGACCACGGCATGCTTATTCGACAAGTTCGCCGTAAAGATTGTGTGCAGATATTCCTGCTATATTACCATTTTATGGATTTCCTTGATGCCATCTATGGCAAGCACTAAAGGAGGCAAGCAAAATGCCCGACAATGAAAAGCAATTTGAACAGGATATTGAATCCTTTCTGATTTCCCCCTCTGGCGGCTGGCAGAAAGCCTCTGACGCAGGCTACCGGGCCTCTATGGACTTCAACATGGCCCTGGACTTGGACACCCTTGTGGGCTTCATCAAGGCCACCCAGCCCATCCAGTGGCAGCGTTTTGAAAAGCAGTGCAACTCCGACCCGGAGAAGAAATTCTACAAGGCCTTTGAGAATGCGGTGGAGAACGACGGCCTGATCAGCGTCCTGCGCCACGGGTTCAAGCACCGGGGGATCGAGTTTCGGGTGTGCTATTTCAAACCGGAGTCCACTCTGAACGATGCAGCCGTGAAGCACTACAGCCAGAATGTCTGCCAGTGTATCCGGCAATGGCACTACTCCAGTCAGAATAACAACAGTGTAGACATGATGCTGGCCGTCAACGGTATCCCGGTGGCAGCGATTGAATTGAAAAACCAGCTTACCGGCCAGAGCGTGGACAACGCCAAGCGGCAGTGGATGTTTGACCGTGACTCCAAGGAACCGGCGTTCCGGCTGAACCACCGCGTCCTGGTGTTTTTCGCCGTAGATCTCTATGAGGCGGTGATGACCACTAAATTGGACGGAGCCAAGACTTACTTTCTCCCTTTCAACCAGGGCAGCAACGGCCCCGGCAGGGATGGAGGAGCGGGAAACCCGCCTTCCTCGGATGGAGACTATGTGACCTCCTATCTCTGGAAAGATGTTCTGCAGAAGGACAGCCTGCTGGACATCATCCAGAAGTTTATCAATCTCCAGGTGAAGAAGGCGAAAGTACCCCAGAAGGATGGCACCCAGAAAGAGGTCACAAAGAAGTCCGTCATCTTCCCCCGGTATCACCAGATGGATGTGGTGCGGCAGCTGGTCCAAGATGTCAGAACCAATGGCCCCGGCAAAAATTATCTGGTGCAGCACAGCGCCGGTTCCGGGAAGTCCAACTCCATCGCATGGACTGCCTACCGGCTCGCCAGCTTGCACGATGACAATAACAAGCCCATTTTCAACTCCGTAGTCATCGTGACTGACCGTACGGTGCTGGATGCCCAGCTCCAGGAAACCATCTCCGGCTTTGACCACACCTTGGGTTCCGTGGTCACCATCGATGAAAAGAAGTCCTCCAAGGATCTGCGGGATGCTCTGAACGACGGCAAGCGGATCATTGTCACCACCTTGCAGAAGTTCCCCGTCATCTATGAGCAGGTGGATGACACCACCGGCAAGTCCTTTGCTATCATTGTGGACGAGGCTCACAGCAGCCAGACCGGGCAGAGCGCCATGAAGTTGAAAATGGCCCTGGCGGATACCCATGACGCCCTCAAGGAGTATGCGGAACTGGAGGGCAAGGCGGAGGATGAATTGGAGGATGCAGAGGACGGTTTGGTGCGGGAGATGATCACCCACGGCAAGCACAAGAATCTGAGTTTCTTCGCCTTTACTGCCACGCCAAAGAACAAGACGCTGGAAATGTTCGGGGAGGAGTACGCAGACGGCTCCTTCCACCCTTTCCATATCTATTCCATGCGGCAGGCCATTGAGGAACATTTCATTTTAAATGTATTGGAGAACTATACTACCTATAAGACCTGTTTCCAGATTGCCAAGAACACCCCGGACAATCCGGAGGTCCCTACTATCAAGGCCATCAAGACCATCCGGCGCTTTGAGGAACTGCATCCCCATAACCTCCAGCAGAAAGCGGCCATCATCGTGGAGACCTTCCGGGATGTGACGAAACACAAGATCGGTGGGAAAGGAAAAATGATGGTCGTCACTGCTTCGCGGCTGGCGGCGGTCCGCTACTACCACGAGATCAAGGCCTATCTGGAGGCAAACCACTACGATGATGTGGAAATCCTGATCGCCTTTTCCGGCAGCATCAAGGACCCAGATGAGGCGAGTGGTCCAGAGTATACCGAAAGCGGCATGAACCGGGACAGAGCTGGCAACCGGGTCAGTGAGACCCAGACTAAGCAGGTATTCCACGATGAGGGTGACGTATTGATCGTGGCGGAGAAGTACCAGACCGGCTTCGACGAACCGCTGCTGCACACCATGATCGTGGACAAGAAACTACGAGATGTGAAGGCGGTCCAAACATTAAGCCGTCTGAACCGTACTTATCCCGGTAAAGAAGATACCTACATTCTGGACTTCGTGAACACCAAGGAGGAGATTCTGGAGGCTTTCCAGCCTTACTATCAAGAGACCAGCCTCACCGAGGAAATCAATGTCGATCTGATCTACAAGACCCAAAAGCAGCTTCGGGAGTTCAAGCTGTATAATGATAGCGATATTGAGTCGGTTAGCAAGATCTATTTTGCCCCGGATGCGAAAAAGGTCGCATCTATCCAGGCAAAGATATCCAATGTGCTTCTCCCGGTAGCCAAAGCTTACAACCAGTTGAGCAAGGAGGATCGCTACCAGTTCCGCCGCCTGATCCGGACCTTTGTGAAGTGGTATAACTACATTTCGCAGATTGTGCGAATGTTCGACAAGGATTTCCATAAGGAGTATCTCTTCTGTTCTTATCTCTCCAAATTAATCCCTGCGGAACCTTCCACCCCCTGGGATCTGGAAAACCGGGTGAAACTGGAATACTATCGACTGGAAAAGACCTTTGAGGGGAATATTGCTCTGGAAGAAAAGCCAACAGCCCTGGAGCCTGCAAAGACAAAGAAGGGCGTCAACATGAACACGAAAAAAGATCCGTTGGACGAGGTTATTGAAAAAATCAATGAAACCTATAAGGGTTCCTTCACTGAAGCAGATCGGGTTTTAATTGGAACTTTGCGTGAGAAATTGCTGGCGGATAAAAAACTCCGTAAAGCAGCTAAAGTGGATGGACAGCAGATCTTCGAGAAGAATGTGTTCCCCAAAATTTTTGACCAGACGGCCCAAGCATCTTACATCGAGAGTACGGAGACTTACACTAAATTGTTTGAGGATACTGCTAAGTATAACGCCATCATGGTCGCCCTGGCAAAGGAACTGTATCGGGAACTTCGGAATGGTCAGGAGGGATAACAATGCCGAGAGCAAAGAAAGACGGACAGCATATCAACTGTTACATCGACAGAACCCTTTGTGAACAGCTGAAGGCCTATGCAGATGAAAAGGGGCAGACTATGACGACTGCGCTGGAGAGGATCCTGAAACAACATTTTGAAGAAGAAAACAGAAAAACTATTGACAAGGATGATATGGAGGCATCACGGTGAATGGTCAAGGAAAACTATTGACTCATTTTCTAAAAAATGCAGACAAGCTTGTCATTCCAGTATATCAGCGTAATTATGACTGGAAAGAGGAACATTGCAAAAAACTCTACTCTGACCTTGTTAAAACTGTCAGGGAGGGGAAACGCTGGCACTTTTTCGGCGGTATCGTATCTGTCAGCGACCCTATGGGCAGTAGCTCAGACTACCTGGTCATTGATGGGCAACAGCGGATCACAACCGTATCCCTTCTTCTCCTGGCCATCGCCAACCTTGTGAAGGCCGGCATTGTCACTCCCAAAGATCCCAACCTGTACGATGTAATCACGAAGAAGTATCTGGTTGATGAGATCAATCCCAAACAGCGCAAAATGAAGCTGAAGCCCATTAAAGGCGATCAGGACTCTTACGACCGACTCTGGGGCGATCCTTCTGAGTACAATCAGAGTTCACGAATTACCCAGAACTACCTGTATTTCTATAACCAGATCCAACGGGATGACATCAGCGTAGATCAGTTGTTTTCTGCAGTTGAAAAGCTCCAAATCATTGACATCACCCTGACGCCCCCAGACGATGATCCGCAGCTTGTTTTCGAGAGCCTCAATTCCACGGGACTGGACTTGAACGAGGGCGACAAGATCCGGAACTTTGTTCTGATGCGTCGCTCTATGGAGGAGCAGGAACAGTTCTACGATGACTACTGGAGTCCGATTGAGAAGAACGCCGGCTATGACAAGCAGACCAACTCCTATGATGTCAGCCCCTTCATTCGGGACTACCTGGGCATCAAGGAACGACGTCTGACAGCCATGAAGGAGATCTACCAAGAGTTCAAGGACTATGTGGAAAAGCGCGGCCAGATCGAGGATGTCCTCAAAGAGTTGCGGGACTATGCGAAGAGGTATAACAAGATCCGCTCTGGCAGCCCTGAGTTCCCCCTCAGGCTGAGAGCCTCCTTGTATCGGCTAAATCGGTTTGAAAGCAGCGTCTGCCGTCCGTTCCTGATGGAGGTATTCCGACTCCAGGAAGAGGATCTGCTCTCACTGGATACTGTGGCCGAGGTCTGCCGCATCGTGGAGGCATATCTGCTCCGCCGCCTGATTTGTGACCTGCCTTCCAACACACAGAGCAAGGTGTTCCTCACCCTTTGTAATGACATCAAGCGGCTGGACGGCACTTACGATAGTTTCCTGGAGAAAATGAAGTATGTGCTGGGCAGCAAAAAAGAGAAGGCTGCCTTCCCCACAGATGAGGACTTTGCGGAAGGGCTGAAAGCGAAAAACATCTATACCATGCCAACCCGGTACAAAGCCTATATTTTTGAGCGCCTGGAGAATGGGGATAGCTCTGAATATAAAGAGATCTACAACCGGCTGGACAGCGGCGAGTACACCATTGAGCATATCATGCCACAAAAGTTGACTCCCGCTTGGGCGGCTGAACTGGGTGACGATGCAGAGAGCATCCATGATCAGTGGCTCCATCGGCTGGCAAACCTGACATTGGCTGCATCAGCCTACAATATCCGGTACAGTAACGCCTCCTTCCAGGAAAAGAAGACTATGAAAGACGGTTATCTCCAAAGCGGCCTGAAGATGACCCAGCAGATCGCGAAAGCAGACCACTGGGGCCTTACTGAATTGGAGGAACGCTGTAGCAGCTTGATCCAGCAGTGCATCTGCCTCTGGCCATATGCGGACACTACATATACGCCCCCGCAGAAACAGTATGATGAGATTGCTCTGGATGATGACGCAACCTTTACCGGCAGGCAGCTGGTGAAGTATCGTTTCCGTGGGAATGAGCACGAAACGACTACCTGGGTGGATATGTATGTCGCAGTCCTCAAGGAGTTGCACAATGTTGATACCGCATACCTCAATTACCTCGCAGATGCTGATGACAGCGTAGATCTGGCCAGCCAGTTTTCTCGGAGTGAAAACGGAGCGGATGCGTCGGCGATGGTTACGGACGGCATCTATGTCAATACTGGCACCTCGACGCAGCACAAGATCAATATGCTTCGGCGCCTGTTCGAGCATTATGGGCAGGATCCCTCTGATTTGGTGTTCTTCCTCAATGAGAAACGGGATGATGATGAGGAATCCAGCCAGCGGCATAAAATCCGCAGAGCGTACTGGACACAGGTTTTACCGAGCCTCCAGGAAGTGACCGGATCGTTCAAGTATGTGTCACCCACGAAGAACAACTATCTCTCAGGTTCTACAAATAGCCCAGGGGTTCAGCTGTCTTGCGTTGCCAACTATAATCAGGCCCGGGTCGAGATCTATATTGACACGGGGGACGGAGCCAAAAACCAGCAGATTTACGACAATCTGAAGAAACATCAGGCGGAGATCGAAGAGACCTATGGACGACCGCTGATGTGGTACAACCAGGAGGGAACTCGTTCCTGCAAAGTGTATGATGAACTGCTGGATGTCAGTGTAACAAACCGGGATGACTGGATTAAAATGATGAAATTCCACAGTGAGCGCGGAGCAATGCTATTGCGGGCTGTGACGCCTTATTTACCTTGATTCTTGAGTTATTTAGTTGCTTATCTTGTGGACAGGGATTCACTGCTTCATAATGGCAAAACCGTTAGAGGATTCAGATGGACTAATCCAATTGAAGAAACTCATCCATAGAAAAATCGGAAAACCTGGTGGGTTTGCGATGAGAATCATAAAACGATTGCATAGCGTTTGCAGAGAAAGGAAAGCGGAAAAGATGAACGTCATCTGTTTCGGTGATTCCAACACCTACGGCTACGATCCCCGCTCCTATCTGGGCCGGTGGTGTGATATCCTGGCCGAGGAAACCGGCTGGACCGTCCGCAACCTGGGGGAGAACGGCCGGGAGATTCCCACGTCGGCCCCTGACTTTCCTGCTGATACCGATTTTCTGATCGTCATGCTTGGAACCAACGACCTGCTCCAGGGCAGAAGTCCGGAACAGGCCGCTGCGCGGTTGGAGCGGTTCCTCTCCGACATATCCCTGGATCGAAGCAAGATCCTGGTGATCGCCCCGCCGCCGGTGAAGCGGGGCGCGTGGGTGCCGAACCAACAACTCATTGACGATTCCCGCACCTTTGCCCAACT
>OBYM01001029.1_pt1 | contig 13121 bp, 4 predicted proteins | sample 1538191 | NCBI WGS metagenome assembly OBYM01 (sample SAMEA2580165, study PRJEB22360) | human gut metagenome | biome: human gut; feature: human-associated habitat; material: faeces | place: Denmark | collected 2008/2010 | reverse complement strand
CTGCAAACCATGTCTCTTTTTTTCTTCTTTTCAATTTGCGAAACTTATTGTACCTCATCAATTGAACCTTTTCAGAGACTGGAATATAGAGTACGGGGCATCAAAATACATTGCTGTTATATTATTTGTAGCAACCCAAAAGGGCATCCGTTGAATAAATTGAAGATCGAGTATATGTAAATCGAAAAAGCCCACGGAACCGTGTAAGCAAACAGTTCCGTGGGCTTTTTTAATTGTGTCAGTCAAGAAATCAAAGAGCAAGAGAGGTCAACTTTTACTCAGCCTATTTTACGTAGGAATCAAGTTGCGCTATTGAATGTTATCAAGAATTTTCTGGACAGCATAAGGTTTGGCATGCTTGATATAAGCGTCACTTACATAAATGGTATCAGTAGCTTGCGGTTCAACCCACATTGCGGGATATACAACAACCTTTTTTGTGTTTCTTCGTCCAGTAGCAACAATTTCACCATTAGAAGTAATCTCGCAACCAGATTGCTTAAGAATATTTACCAAAGGCATTATCATCTTTATCTGTGTCTCTGGTTTGATTGGCGACGCATTTATCCCATCGACACCCCACTTAAGAAGTTGGAGCGCGGCGAAACGATCAAGCATACCATGGACATATTGATTCCTGTAATGCTTTAGACATTTAGAGCACGCCGATCCGCAATTGCAAGCACTTAGAAGGTCTTTCATATCAGTGAGCAGTTCAACAATCGCATCAGCCACACTGACAGCATAACCAGCGCCACTTGACAGGCTATCATAAAGATAAATATCAACATAAGAGGCTTCAGAACCAGTTCTAAGACGATAACCAGTAACGAGTTCGGTAAATTCAACATCAAGCTTTTTGCTTGCCACAAGTCGCAGTGCTTCAGCTAGGGATTGCGCTGCTCGATTAAGCCATGGATTGTCGTTTCTTCTGACATCAATGATCCTATCGTCAATTGTGAATTCGAGAACTAACATATCAGTTATAAAGTCATAGCCAAGATTCACATTAAAACAGTTGCGGTGGAGACATTTACTTCGAGCATACTTCGACTTGTAAGGTCTGTTAATATCGTTTAGAACAGAAACATCATCACCCGGCATAGCAGCTCCACAGTCCTTGCAGACCATAAAACCTTTGTCATCCGATCCTTTGTTCAGCATGATAATGCGTTGGTTTGTTCGTGAAGCAATCCGTATGTTTTTACAGCCTGTGACAAGTTTCATTTCTTCAGCCTCGGGTAGAGTTGAATAAAGAGGCTGCTGTACAGCAGTGTATTCTTCTGACAGCTGAACATCTGGTATCGATTCGGCATTTCTTGGTGCAAAGCCCCATGGACGCATCATTTCACGGGCGATTTTCAAATCACTATTTCCACAAAACGGGCAACTCTTGGTTTCATCCTCCCTTAAGCCGAACCAACCACACTCAGAACAAGAGATTATCTCCTTCACATAATTCGGATCTTCTGTATAAGCACGTGCCGGAGTCAGCGATTGACCGTGGCGGCGCTCGCTTCCAGGATAGTAGAATCCGCCAATCTGATAGGTCTGCTTATCAACAACGATTGCTCTACCAGGGGCATATTCTCCAATAGCAATATCCAGGCCACGGTCAACTTCGTAAAGAATTTTTCCGTATATATCCGGTATGTAAGTGCTTACGACATTTTTGGGGAAAGAATATGTCGGGATAATTCCTTCTTCATAGAGAGCATCCAGAAGAATCTTTGCCTCACCCTCCTTAGCCCCTTCTTCTACTCCAAAAAGTTCGGGATGTGTCTGACATTTTTCTTTAAGTGTATCGAAAGATTTTTTCAGCGCATTCTCAAACACTGAATAGTGAAACGGTATCCCGACGGGCAGAAGCAGCTTGTCTTTATCAGCGTTGTAAGTAGCAAGATAGTGCTTAAAATCATCAAGAAAGTCGTTCAGAAAAACTGCAGCTGAAACTGTGTCAAGACTCGTATGCTTTTCCAAAAGAAATTCTTGGAGAATAACCATAGCAAGATGACGCTGGAGAAGTTTTTCGCTTCTTACATCAATCCAAGGCTTGCGAGGATCACCGCGGAACATAGGGATTGGATCATTGAAGTACAGTGTATCATGCGGACCATCTTCACAGAAGGTAACGATAGTAGACAAACTAGATCCACGCCGGCCTGCACGACCAGCTCGCTGCTGGTAATTTTCACGCATGGGAGGAATATTGCGCAAGCCGACCGCAACCAGAGAGCCAATATCGATACCAACTTCCATTGTGGTTGTACTGCTAAGGATATCAACAGGTATCTCACCATCTTGGATTAAATCTTGGAAGCGCAATTCATACTGTTCGGTTTTACTCCAAAGATCATCACGTTGGTCTTTATGTGAGAGCTGAGCAGTGTGTTCCTCGGTGCCAATTACATGAATCGGCTCGCCTTGAAGCGCATCAGCTACCGGTTTTCTCCAGAAACCAAGTGCCTCATATTCGCCAGATTTCATCTCATGGATATGAGAAGATCCACAGCTTGGACATTTACCTTTCAGTGTAAAAGGAGTCAATTCAGAGCATTGTTCACATTTATACCATACATGAGAAGTATCAAAACGTGGCTTTACTCGAGACAGGTCAATATACAATTTCCCATTATCAGGCTGCGCTGAATCAAGAAATTCTTCCTTTAACACTCGTTTCCACGCTATCTCGGTTTTATTCCCGTCATGCCATTCCATGATTTCACGAATGGTTTTTGAGAATCCCCAATCCTTATCAAGTCCGTAACCACTGTAATTAGGGCGGACTTTCAACCGAATTGTGTCACTAATTGTATGGCCGATGGCTGTAGACATATCGCAAATTGATAGTATCCAAGCATTAAAAAAATCAATAAACTCCTCATCAGTAACTGTCACATTGTTCTCTTCGAGTGCATCTACCGCATCAAAAAGAGCTTGATCTGTAGGTTCAATCCAGCTTGTGGCCGAGTCATACAAGGTATTATAGCCACCAGCAAACAAACGCAGGAGATGCTCTTGCATCTGAACAGGAGCGTTTGCAATCGTGAATCTTGGGGTATACTCTCGCCCTCGTTTTACACAGCGATTGTAGTTGTTCAGTGCAGCAGTGCAATCTTCAGCAAATTTTATCCGCTCAGGCGCATGAAAAATCTGCACATGATGCTGACCAGCGGCAAGGCAAAAATAATCATACAGCGAATTCATCGACTGCTCAACCGTTTGTTCTTCCATCATTTTGATGGCGATTGCAAATAATTGCCTTGCAGCAGATATGTCCGAAGCCTCTGACATATCTCGAGCTAGCTTTGCTGCTCGCTGACGACTGTCCGAAAACAGCAAAACTTTGCGCCCTTCGTTAGGAAAACGATTCGGATCACTGTCCTTCCCTGGTACAGCGGGTTGCAGTTGAAACTGTGCTTTGATTAGGTTGAAGAAAGACTGGTTGCCTCGTGTATTAAACGAAGTGAGCTGTGATGTGGAAAGCTGATGTCTGCAATGCGGACAAGTCGGGAATGTAATAATCTGCGGTCTACCTTTTGCAGAGTAGTTGCAATAGTACAGTTTTCTAATCCATGGTTTTCCAGCGGATGCGTCATCTATGAAGTTAATAAATCCGCTTTTAATATCAAGATAACAGGGACGTATAGCATTTTTACCCTGTTTTGCAGGGAGCTCAAAATCGTCAGTTGGAATGAACAGATGTATTTCTTTCATCCTGCGATCCATCAACTGACCGGGATAATGCCACAGATATACATTTCCATGGAGCCCAGAGTCATCTTCAAGAACATAGCCTTTGAAGAACAGCGCACCACAACGCCGATCATTATAAAGTTCGTATACCACACTACCACAATGTGGACAAATCAAATTACCATCCGATAAGTAGATTTCTCCTAAATTAAGTCCACCTTCCGAGTGAGAGCAACTACAATTGGCGTTGGTACAGGCATATACCCCCGAAATACCTTTGAAGAGCATGTGCATACGTGCAGGGAAAAGGACAGAGCCTTTAGCGTTTTTTGCAAGCGGTGCAATTGCCAAAAGGACACTAACCGCCTTGAGCGCATCCTCTGTATTGAGCTCAGGAAAGATATAAGAAGAAAGTTCTCCAAGTGATACTGCATTTCCGCGGCAATACTTTATAAGCTCGTGGAACGGACGGTAATAGACAAGGTTTTCGTACATCCAGTTGTATATTGATCCCAAGGATGTAATGCTAGGATCAAATCCGTCTAAGTGCCTCCAGAATGACAAAAGCGCAGAAAGTTTCACTTCATCCCTGTCTTCAAATTGACCAGGATCTGAGTTTAAGAGGAGCTCGGTGGGAATATCATATTTCAGCTGTCCGTCAATTACCTCCCGCGCACCCGTCAAGTAACAGAAACGAGTTGCTGTGTCAGAAGCGGTAAGTTCATTTGCAAACTTCATTACGGAATCAACGTCTTGCTGATTTTTGTTAGGCATACTTGCGGTAGTAAGTATAAATTGTACACGATCACGACTGATACCGAGCTTATGGAACAGTCTGCGAATCAGTAATGCCACTTCGCCACCGGATGAACCACGGTACATATGAGCTTCATCTATAACGAACAATAATTTATTCTCGCTGTTTGAAACCAGCCATTCGCGTGTATCATCCCAGATCTTTTGTTCTCTAGGACGCAATAGCATGTATTCCAACATAGAATAGTTTGTAATGAGAATATCCGGGCAGAATTGCTGCATTTCAAATCGTGTTATCAGCTCTGCATCATCATCGTTTGGAATATGCTTACTCTCATGCAGACCTTGAAGGAACTGATTCATATCTGCCTTTGCAGGTATCTTTCCTTCTTTGAGAAGACGATTGAAGAATTCTTTCTCAGAATCATTTTGCGGGAAAGACATCCTTGCTAAGGTTCTTTCAAGTTTTCTGTCCTGGTCTGTGGAAGGTTGAGTTCCAGGGTATGGAGTCCTGCCAGTATACATTCCAAACTGAGGACGACGTACTCCGGTACCGCAGGTATTTCGGAAGATTTTGATAAACTTGTTGTCAGGATCTCCAATCATTCTTCTGAGTCGGCTAACCTGGTCTGAAACCAAGGCGTTCATCGGGTACATAATAATTGTACGAACACCTCGTTTTGCCCATGATTCCCTGGAATTTCTTGCTTCAGCTGCCATCTTTGCAAGAAGTGGCCACATAAAACACTCAGTTTTACCGGAACCAGTACCAGTCGAAACAAACAAGTTTTCTCCTCTGGCAGCAGCTTCAAGTGCCGATATCTGGTGAGCGAATGGAGAAGGGAATACTCCTATACCAGCCTTTGCTAACTGCAAGAAATACTCTTTCATCCAATCTTCAAGGGATGCTGTTTCAATGCCGTTTTGTACCGTAACATATGCCGGAGAGGATTCAATAAAAGGTCTTTGATAAAGCAATCCCTCATCATCAATATGATCGTTGAGGGCTGAAAGCAAAATCGGGGATTTTCCGAAATACTGCGATTTGATATAATTTTCCAGTTCTGTTCTCAACTGTTTATGGACAAAATTCGCTCCATTTGGCATCAGGTTACCCCTCCTTTAAATTCATATCCCTCATCAGATAGAATGGTTTTTATAGCTGCAAAAACTTCTGTGGAAAGCTTCCTCCTAAAATTACATGGAAGTGATGTACATGTTTCAGGCCAACTGTAGCACTTTAAAAACTCCAGTTCGCGTGGTGGAAGCAGATAATTCATACGGATATGGACCAGTGCTCCATTTTCAAAGTACTCTATCGGTGGCAATGTCTCATAGTTTGAGAGGCATGCACATGCGAGTGTTCTGTAGTTGTAATTTTCCACCTGCCATTGAGGAAGCGGGCTGACCTCCAATTCAGCGTCAACATAGCGATATAGATAATACAACTGTGAACCCTTTATGCCCGTTCTAAGAATTGAAACCACACCAGTTTTATCCGGCTCATTTATCCAGTACCCGCGGGAAAAAGGCGGTTTTAGGCGAAGATATTCTGTACCGAATTCAAACAATGGATTTGCTTCCCAGGAAGCAGCAGAGAGTGTCATTTGCCACAATGTTTGCAAATTCTTTTGTTCGAGGCCAAACATTGATTTTATATTATGGGAAAGTGCTCCACCATCCTGCTTTGAATAAAATCCAATACCAGATACACAGGTGATATCATCCAAAGCAATACCTCTTTGAAATAGAACTCCACCAAAGTATTCTTCGTGTTTTTTTGATGGTGCGATCCGATTCGGACGGTGATAAACTACTCCAGCACTTAAGAATTGGTTTGTGATTTCCTCTTCAAGTTCTTCAGGAGTATACGGCAAGGTTCCAGACAGTTCCGGATACAATGATTTGTAACTGCAAAGTATGCTACGAATTCTTCCTTTCACGTGCACAATAGAGATGGGCTCTTCTGTGTCGTCCCAGAGGGAAGCATACGCCATCATCCCGCAGATGCTATAAATGAGACGGGTTTTCCATTCATCTTCTGTTTCCTGGGTTCCTCTAAAAATGTGGTATTGCTGTGATACTTTTGATAGAAGCCCGTTATACTTGTCCATCAGTTTTCCCCTAACACATACTGGAGGTCACGCTTGAGATTGGCAGAAAGCGCGATGCCCTTCTGCGGGTCTGTGACTGCTTCTGTGAGCTCATTTATCGCCATGGACGCGTAGGCAATCGGGAAAGTGCAAAACAAGAAATCGTCATCAGCTGTAGCAGAGGGATAAATGTTGTGCATAGTGGTGACAAGACTGTTGATTTGGCTTCTGACCAATGTACTCGATATAAATTTAGAAAGGGGCGCTATTTCTTTGCACATTCCTTTTTTTGCCGAATAGGGTTTAAAATCGTCGGAAAAATAGCCGCCATAATATTTGCCAGTAGCTTTTTTATCCACCAAAAATTCTGTAAACAACGGCAGCATAAATCCATACAGGCTTTTGGGCTCAACCTGAATGTCTTCTGCATATGGATGGGTAGCTATATAAAAAATATCTTTTTGGGAAAGTATTTCTGGAAGCCTATTCATCCAACCACCTGCAAGAAGGTTGTTAATTATTACGATGTCTTCACCATCAGCACCCATTTTCTCGATTGCTTGGCGGGCGTAGTTGCCCTCACAGCAGAGTATACCATGCTTATGGGCGGTTACAGCTGCACTAAACGCCTGAGCAATGTCGATTGCATTGGGACCGGTGAGTAAAAGTGGCTGCTTTTCAATATAGGCAGCACAAAGAAACGCAGCGAGGCCACTTCTGTATTGTTCAGCAACGCCTGCCTCTGCAAGTTCAAATACCGCGGTGTTGATAACATCTGCCCAAGAGTGATGTGCTTCAAGATCATCAAGATGTTCAAATTCAGGAAATGTGCGATATATAGCCGTATCGAGTTCAGAAGCAGCATCGGCTGAAGCGGGTGTTGTTGATCCAACAATCTGCACGGGTTGTCCCCCAACAAATGCCATGCTTGCAATAAAATCTGCCGCATTTTCACGAGCTTTTTGGATGCGTTCAGCAATTGCTTTTTCGACACCATCGGCCAGTTTTTCTTTTTCAGCTATGATATCAGAAAGACGCTCATCTTCTGCTTTGGTTTCGTTGAATGCTTTTTGTGCTTTGCCTAAATCCTCTGTAGCAGATTTCAACTCCGCTCGAAGCAGATCAAGCTTTTGCTGGGCTTCAGTCAAGAGTCTTTCATTCTCTTTTTCCCAATCCTGACGAATAAGTTCTTTAGCTTTTTCTTGAAGTTTGGTGTTGGAAGAAAGAGCCGAGCGGATGATTTCGTCTTCTAAACTATCTCCATCGACATATTGCCAGACTATGCTTAGAAATTTATCCAGCAGTTCTTTTGCGGCGGGATCGGAGCAGCGGCATGCGGCCCTAATTTTACACGTGATACCATCAACTGGAACTGCATCAATAAAGTCCTTAAATGTCTTATATTGAGCTCGAGTTACATCTCTCGTTTTATATGTAGCCCAGGAAATTGAAGCCAGTACGATATCTTTTACAATATCAAGTGGACTCTTCAAATGATAAAGTCTACTTGGACGTCCAGCAAATGCATTTCCATAGAACGATAATCCATTGTCCAGATGAATAACATCAGCACCAGTAAATTCATATACCGGCACGACAATGCAATCTTCAGAAATATTTGTTTTTTCGTTAACCGTATTGAGTTCTTTAGCGGTACAAAGGATACCCGCATACTGTCCTTTGGAGGTATAAATTGAGAACATGACTCTTCGGCTGCGGGGTTGATAATTTATTCCATTTTTTAGAAGACTAACCAGCTCATCAAGGTTTGTTACCTGCGAAAAGGTAACAAGTTCAATGGCACCTATCCCTGTATTGTATTGGGACAGTATATAATCCTTGGAAGGATCATTTTCGTTCGGAACTGCAGACCAAGTCCAGATACCATAGAATCCGTCTTTGGAAGGACCATCCTTGTAGAAAATTTTATCTCTATTTGTAAAGTACGGCGGGATATCTTCGTTTCTGTGGAAAATATAATAGTGCCCGTTATTGCTCAAGTCGGCATATCGGATGAGCCATTTCTGACCATTATAGTCCGAGAGCACACCACACAAAGAAACGATTTCATCAGCATTGCCGTAAGGCAAAATGGAAGAATCTGTATCATCAAACTGTGCAAGATAATCCGCATCATCACTCGGAAAGGCACTAGGGGCAGTCTGCAATTCAGAAAGCTTTGCCCGTGCTTCAGCCAACAAAGACGCTAATTGATTTTTATCTCGTTCAATTTCCTGAATTTTTTCTTCGCACTCGGTTTTTATGGCATTAATGCTTTCTTGGATTTCCTCAACTTGATTTGACAGGCGTTGGTTTTCTTCTTCCAAAGCCTGGATTTGATGGGATGTTTCAGCATTTCTTGCACGCTCAGATTTGATATCTTCCATTCTCTCGTAAAGATTAGAGCATGCATCCGTATCCAAAGGGGCTCCTATCAGCTTAAAATACAACGCGACATTATTGGCAAAGAAAGAGTCAAGCATAGTTGTCGCTAAGGCGGCACCATGGGAGAACCCTTCTCGCTCAAGTTTGGCTATATTTTCGCTAATCTCTTTTAGCCAGCGATCTACTCTCATATTAACCCACACTGTGATAAAAGAATTATCAATATGGGTTATAGCAATTGACAGCGCATGTTGCTCTGTCAATGATTTGGCTCTGAACCCTTTTTGGATTCTTGAAAATTCTTGTTCGTTTCTCTTGAAGAGCTCTTTAAACTCTTTGCCTGTAATAATCTCACAGAGGGTTGATTTTTCTTCTTTTGAAAGAAGGCCGATGTAGTTCATAATTTGCCTCCCTATTTATTTGTGCTTATGCTGCGATAGACTTTCTGCAATCTCCGATAGGATTGCTCGTTGATGCTGTCCTCTTTGAGGCATTTCCGTATCCATTGACATATCTGAGGATATTGCCTCATACCAGATAGAATGTTTCGCAGAGAATGAGGCGCCGGAATAAATCCCCCCGCCGTGTTACTAATTCGCTTCAAAATTTCGGCTTCATCGTTTGTGATGACAGCTTGTTGCTTTTTGAAGTCAATTTTCCAGACAACATCAAGGCCAATAATAACCTCAATACTTATACCATAGGATAGTCCATCCAGTTCAAGCGGTGTGTCTGCGTATATTTTCCGCTTTTCCCAAATACGTCCATCGCTAGAGATAATGAGCTCACCATCAAATGTTGACTTAAAGAGCAGGATTTTATTATGTGGCAGTGTATTAGTTTCACCATCAACAATCTCAGAAGCAGAAAGATCGGTTACTGACACTTCTGGAGATAATCCCACCTGGTTGAGAGGTTCCTCCCAGAAGTAAGTGTATTGTAAGGCTTGTGTACGTCCAGCTGATATCAACTGTTGTCTGCTGAAGCCGTGAACCTCATATAGTTTGGGATAAGAGACATTGTAATTTAGTCGATAAACTGCTGCAGAAGGGAAGGTTTTCACTGTTGACACATTACCTTCGACCAGCACATACATGCTATCTTGACTGTGCTTTACTATATAATTCCCTTCTATAAACAATGGCCACATCGGCTGCAAAGAAACCGGATGATCTGTCAGACGACAGTGAAAGTCGAGAAAAAAGCGAGCGGCTTCTTCACTAAAATCGGATACAGAAACTACATAAAGCGTCCAGGTGTCCCAATCAAATCGCTTTTGAGCAACAAATTGTATTCGTATGTTGCCATATGATTTTCTGTGTGAATAATTGCGTATTAACAGGTAGTATTCTTTCTCGATTTCAACATCGGCATCGTATGTGAGCTTTTTGCCTGAAGACTTTTCAAATAGTGTACCCTCAGGGGCAATGCCAGTGATCACAGCTGGCCAAAATTTGTGCAGTTCATCATTCCCGTTTTTAAAATTGAGAGTGTATTTCTCATACGGTCTTTCACCTATGGGCAGATATGTAATGCTTTTATAATTTAATCGTTCTTTTGTAAATGTGTAATGTGTATTCAATGCTCCCTTGGGAGTGATTTCTATACGGAAATCACTCCCAAGGGAACTTATTGGAGCTCGGATCAGGCCAACTTCAAAGCTGAACGAAGAAGGGGACACGTCAGTAATACGGATCGGTAAATCGTGTTCCTGAGTACCATAAGAGAATGAGTAGCTGGAGCCAAATATACGTTCGGGGCAATTTTTGCTCTTTTCATAGGCGCTGTGCCTAAAGTGACGGGTTTGAACTGCACCATCAGTAAGGGTGACATATTGGCCGCATAGTTCACACATAAACAACCCACTATGAGCAGATACTGTCCCACCGGGGTGCAATTTGGATGCTTGCTCTGCTGTAATTCGCTTCCAGCCGTTGTTGGACCACACACAGACATGCGTTAATGAAGCCATACGTCCGCCCCTTCCGTGATTATTCTTTATAAGTCGTCATTCCATTCTTTAGCCCAAAGCGGCTGTAGCGAAAACCTAAGGAAATGTCCAGAAGTTTCTGACGAGGAAAATGCAAGATCAATGCAAAAAGTTTTTAGGATCGGTACGCTCAAGGTCAGGTGAGTCTTCGTGTTGAACAGTCAAATACTATGAAACACGAGAAAGCTTTTTGAAAAGCCAATTAGCCACTTACTAAAACAAGCTGTGAGTGCGGGAAAAAATATGTTTGATTAAAGTTTTGAGAAGATGACCTCGATTAGTGATTGTTAGGAATAGCGAAGGTTTAAGTATGCGGCAAAGAAAATACGCTGGATACGCTGGACGGGGTGTCTCCTCGTTTTCCTGCAACTTCAGAAAGAAATTTTAAAGCACATGGGCATTGTCCGGAGATTTGCTTTTTCTGCACGGTGCACACTCTCCCTAAGGAGGCGTTCGAACAACTTCTGTAATACTTTTCTGAATGCCTCGCTATGCGCATTTGTACGTCTGGCGCGCCTCATTCGGGTGTTTAACGACGGAAGAGCGTTTGCTTCGCCGACGGCGTTCAAATGGGGACATCGATTTTGCCGATGGCGCGCTTTCAGTTATTCAAGGTTCCCGTCTGGACCCGCCGGGCAACACATAATAGCTGGGCCATAGTCCTAGGCCATCACAATGTCACTGCTGTTGTACTTCGGTTGATCTAAGTAAAATCTGCACTATGTCGAACACCGGTGCCGCTGCGCCCTACCGTTCAATGCGGCGAGCAGTGTCGCAGGAATGAGCACCTGTTCTTTCTGGCCTTTGAGCAAGCGGATAGTTAGACCTACCACAGGACGAACGCTTGCTTCGACCAATACAGTGAGCATGCTCTGGCTTCTTTTCCTGTACCATTAATCTGCCTTTAGTGTAGTATGAAATTGTATGCTTTTCAAGGCCCAGCTTCCGATTCTGGCGAATACAAAGTCCCCATATATCTTCGTTGCAGAAGCATGCAAAGCGCTTTTCCTATTTCGAAAACGCTTTATCTCCTCATCTCCGCTGTATCACAAACTGCATCTTTGTGGAACTAGAGGATAGGAATATACTGCACCAATCCCTGTTTGATGCGGTTTTTCGCAAGTTGCAGCCGTCCGTATGGATAAACACCGGCAATGAGCCAAGCGCGCATCCAACCATGCAAGTGCCTTTTTACAGGCTGTTCCCGATACTCGAAATATAGGGCGTTCAGAAAGATTATGCGTTTTGTGAAATCCATGCTGCATAAGTATAACGGAGAAAACTTGCAAGGTGAGTTTGAAGTCCTGATTAAGGTACTTGCATTCTGCTATGTTTATAAGGGGTGATGGAAGAAACCTTAACCCTCAACCTGCCTCTCCCAGGTGGTGTCTAGCTTTGCAAGCATAGCGTTTGGATATCCAACCCCCCTTCGCCTTGGGAGCACCCAAACCCCTGCCGTCGTTTTGCTCGGGTTATGAGGTCGCAGCACCGGTATCGTGTCTCGGCAAAGCGAATGTGTATTTCGGAAGTGTCCGTTTTGAAGGCGACACGTTACGAGTCAACTTTGCGTGCAAACGCCGCCAAAACGCGCGCTATAAAAAAGCCCATTAGGGCCCACTGCAAAAGGAGGTATGTGGAACGAGAAACAGAACAGGAACAGAAAAAGCACGGCTGCGGGAGGTGATGCATACTGGCGGATGAGATGCGAAAGGAACCACGGGAACTGACACCCGCCGAGGCGGTGGAACTCAGCCTGGAACACACGGAGAACGGCAAGGTCGCCAACACCATGGCGAACTACAAACGGGTACTGCAAAACGATCTGCTTCTGAAAGGGGCCATCTGCAAAAACCTGCTCACCGGGCAGGTGGATGTGGTCAAGTCCCTGGGCTGGTACCGGGAGAGCTCCCCCCTGAGCGATGTGGACATCAAGTACCTGCTCATGTACTTTGAGGAGACCTATGGCCTGGTGGTGGAAAAGAAGCTGCAGGACGCGGTCATGGTGGTGGCCAATGAAAACCGCTACCATCCCGTCCGGGATTTCCTCAACTCCCTGGTGTGGGACGGGGAAGATCGCATCCGGCACTGCCTGCACCGCTTTCTGGGCGCGGACGAGGACGCTTACACCGAAGCCGCGCTGCAGCTGTTTTTGCTGGGCGCCATCAGCCGGGTGTTTGAGCCGGGCTGCAAGTTTGAGCTCA
>OBYM01001027.1_pt1 | contig 13128 bp, 9 predicted proteins | sample 1538191 | NCBI WGS metagenome assembly OBYM01 (sample SAMEA2580165, study PRJEB22360) | human gut metagenome | biome: human gut; feature: human-associated habitat; material: faeces | place: Denmark | collected 2008/2010 | reverse complement strand
CTGGACGAAATTCCGGAGACCTACGGCGGCCAGCAGCTTCTGGCGGCTACCGTCATCATTGATAACCGCACCGGCGATATTTGCGCCCTGGCCGGTGGCGTGGGCGAGAAGGACACCTACTTTGGCTTCAACTTGGCCACCGATGCCTACCGTGGCAACGGTTCTTCCATCAAGCCCCTGACGGCTTACGCCCCTGCCTTCGAGGCGGGCATGACCCCGGTGACGCCCATCTGGGACATTCCGCTGACCTATGACAGCGGTGCCTATCCTTTGAACTTTGACCGGTCCTATTCCTATCGCAGCACCATTCTCAACGCCCTGACCAACTCCATCAACGCCGTGGCGGCCTGGATGGTGTATGAGAACGGCATCGATTACAGCTTCGACATCGCTGTTAACAAACTGTGCTTCAAGAAGTATGTGGAGGAAGAGTATTCCGAGTATTACGACGAGTACGTCACTGACCGGTCCATCGGCGCTCTGGCTCTGGGCGACCAGATCTATGGTGCCACCGTCCGGGAGGAGACCGCCGCCTATGCTGCGTTCGCCAACAACGGTATCTACCGGCAGGCACGGACCTTCACCAAAGTCTATGATCGGGACGGCAATCTGGTGCTGGATAATACTCAGGAATCCCACGAGGCCTTCAGCGAAAAGACCGTCAACTATATGAATTACTGCCTCCGTAATGCCGTGGTGAACTACACCACCGAGGCCAACCTGTCCACGGGCATTGCCTACGGCAAGTCCGGCACCACCGGCAACAGCCACGACCGTTGGTACTGCGGCTTCACCAAGTATTACACCAGCTCCGTGTGGGTGGGCTTTGAGCAGCCGGAAACCATTCGGACCGTCAGCTGGGATAACCCGGCAGCCACCATGTGGCGGAAGGTCATGGAGCCCATCAACGCCGGTAAGGAGGAGGCTTACCTCCATGATACCAGCGGCATGAGTTATTTCACCATCTGCAAAGACTCCGGCAAGCTGGCTACCGACGCCTGCCGGAAGGATATTCGTATCACCTCCGCCGGGTACAGCCCCACCCAGTCCGCCATGGCCTACTGGGAGGATGTGGACCTGGGCTATTGCGACCAGCACGTTCTGGTGGACTACTGCAAGACCGGCAACGGCGTGGCCACGGACTACTGCAAGAAGTTTGCGGAAGTGGACAAGACCGTTGAAATTGAGGAAGTGGCCCTGGTGAAGCTTACCAAGAGCCAGCTGGACGAAATTATCAAGGCTGGTACCGTGGGTTTGGAAAAGGCGTTCCTGCGGGACGACTATATCTATTATATCAACGACGACGGCAGCGATGCGGAGTTCCACGGCATCAACGGCAACGTGAACACCGATGTGAAGGCCCCCTATCAGGTCTGCACCGTGCACACCAAGGAGGCCTGGGAGGCCTACGAAAAGGCGCATCCCTCCAAACCCAGCAATCCGACTACCCCCACGGTGCCCGTTCCCAGCAACCCCACCATCGTGACCCCGGCTTATTAAGAGGAGAAATAGAGAAAATATGGTTTGGATCTCGGATCTGTGGAAAGATTTTGAAGTGCTGGACACCTCGGAAGGGGAACGGCTGGAGCGGTGGGGCAAATACCTGCTGGTCCGCCCGGACCCCCAGGTGATCTGGGCTACCCCCCACGCACACCCCGGCTGGAAGCACTATGATGCCCGGTATATCCGCTCGTCTACCGGCGGCGGCCGGTGGTCGGACAATGACCTGCCGGAAAAATGGCTTATCCGCTATCAGGATTACCTGACGTTCCAGGTAAAACCCATGAATTTCAAGCACACGGGCGTGTTTCCGGAGCAGGCTGCCAACTGGGACTTTATCCGGGAAAAGGTGGCCTCCGCCAACCGGCCCGTGCGGGTGCTGAATCTCTTCGCTTATTCCGGCGGCGCTACCTTGGCGGCGGCAGCGGGCGGCGCAGAGGTCTTCCATGTGGATGCGGCCAAGGGCATGGTGGCCTGGGCCAAGGAAAACGCCAAGGCCTCCGGCCTGGAGGACAAGCCCATCCACTGGATCGTGGACGACTGCGGCAAGTTCATCCAGCGGGAGATTCGCCGGGGACGGCGCTACGACGGTATCATCATGGACCCGCCAAGCTATGGCCGGGGTCCCAGCGGGGAAATTTGGAAAATGGAGACCAGCTTCTATCCCTTCCTGCTGGAAACGGCGAAGCTGCTTACCGACGATCCCTTGTTCGTTATCATCAATTCTTACACCACCGGCCTGGCCCCCTCTGCGGTGGGCTATGCGGCCGATACGGTGTTCGGAAAGACCCACGGCGGCAAGACGGCGGTAGGGGAGCTTGGGCTTCCCGTTACCGAGACCGGGTTTGTGCTGCCCTGCGGCTCCACCGGCCGGTGGACGCCGGATTAAGGAGGAATTCCGTTGCAGGAAACCATTCAGACAGAGCATTTGGCATATACGTATCCGGGCGTGGAGGACACGCCCGGCGTTGCCGTATTTAAGGACCTGAACCTGACCATCGAAAACGGCAGCTTTGTGGCCATACTGGGCAGCAACGGATGCGGAAAATCCACCCTGGCCAAGCATTTCAACGCCATCCTGCTGCCCACCGGCGGCAAGGTCTGGGTCTACGGCATGGACACCGCCGACGAGGAAAAGCTCATTCAGATTCGCCGCAGCGTGGGCATGGTGTTCCAGAACCCGGATAACCAGATCGTGGCGAATGTAGTCGAGGAAGATGTGGCCTTCGGCCCGGAAAATCTGGGCGTGGCCAGCCCGGAAATCCGCCGGAGGGTGGAACTGGCCTTGAAACAGGTGGGAATGTATGAGTACCGGGAGCACGCCCCGCACCTGCTCTCCGGCGGGCAGAAGCAGCGCATTGCCATTGCGGGCGTCATTGCCATGGAGCCGAAGTGCATCGTCCTGGACGAACCCACCGCCATGCTGGACCCCAAGGGCCGACGGGAGGTCATGGAGACCGTCCTGCGGCTGAATCGGGAAAAGGGCATTACCGTGATTCTAATTACCCACCACATGGATGAGGCCGCTCAGGCGGGCAGGGTGGTGGTGCTACATCAGGGGCAAATTGCCGCCGACGGCACCCCGAAGGAAGTATTTTCCCAGGTGGACCTGCTGCACCGACTGGGGCTGGCCGCCCCGGACACGGTGGAGCTGTGCTGGGAACTGGACCGGAAGGGCTTCCGCCTGCCCCTGGACCGGCTGACCATCGAAGAATGCGGGCAGGCACTTTACGAGTCGGTAATGGCCTGACCCTTGGAGGAATGAACATTGACCCCAATTCTTGAAGTCCGGGACCTGACGCATATTTACTCCGTCGGGACCCCGTTTGAACATACCGCTCTGGACCATGTGTCGTGTTCCGTCGAGAAGGGCGAATTCCTGGGTATCATCGGCCACACTGGCTCCGGAAAATCCACCCTCATCCAGCACCTGAATGGCCTTTTGAAGCCTACCGACGGTGAGGTGCTGCTGTCCGGGCAGAATATCTGGGAGAGCAAGCAGGTGACCCGTGCCTGCCGGTTCCGGGTGGGTCTGGTGTTCCAGTACCCGGAATATCAGCTTTTTGAGGAGACCGTCTATAAGGACATCGCTTTCGGCCCCAAGAACATGGGCCTGAAGCCGGACGAAATCGTCCGGCGGGTCCGGGAGGCCGCAGGCTTCGTGGGCCTGAAGCCGGAGCAGCTGGAGGTCTCGCCCTTTGACCTGTCCGGAGGACAGAAGCGCCGGGTGGCCATTGCAGGCGTCATCGCCATGGAGCCGGAGGTGCTTATTTTGGACGAACCCACCGCCGGACTGGACCCGGTGGGCCGGGAAGAAATCCTCGGCAACATCTGCGCCTACCAGAAGGCAAAAAATGCCACCATCCTGATGGTCAGCCACTCCATGAGCGACGTGGCCCGGCTTTCGGACCGGCTGCTGGTGATGAACGGCTCCAAGCTGGCCCTGATGGGCAAGCCGGAGGAGGTTTTCTCCCATGCGGAGGAACTGCTTTCCATGGGCCTGGACATTCCGCCTGTGACCCGTGTGTTTCTGGACCTGCGCCGCCGGGGGCTGGACGTGCCGCCGGTGTACACCATGGAACAGGCCGTGGCGGTGCTGAGCAAGTATCGGGAGGCGGGAAAATGCTGAAAGACATTACTTTGGGCCAGTATTTCCCCGGAAATTCCGTGGTCCATCGGCTGGACCCCCGGGCCAAGCTGCTGCTGCTGATCGTTTATATCGTGGCCCTCTTTGTGGCGGTAAGCTGGATTTCTTATGCCGTGATGCTCATTTGCCTCTGCACGGTCATTGCCATCTCGAAGATACCCCCCAAGGCCATTCTGCGGGGCATGAAGCCATTGGTGATGATCCTGATTTTCACCGCCGTGTTGAACATTTTCTTCTCCCAGGGGGAAACGGTCCTCGTGTCCTTCTGGAAGCTGACCATTACGCTGGAGGGCTTGCTGCGGGCTGTGCAGATGATGGTCCGCATCCTGATGCTGGTGTCCGGCACGTTTCTGCTGACCTACACCACCTCGCCCATTGCCTTGACCGATGCGCTGGAATCCCTTCTGGGACCCCTGAAAGCCATCCATGTGCCGGTCCACGAGCTGAGCATGATGATGTGCATTGCCCTGCGCTTCATCCCGACTTTAATCGAAGAAACGGATAAGATCATGTCCGCTCAGCGGTCCCGTGGTGCGGATTTTGAAAACGGCAGCCTCATGGAGCGGGTGAAGGCCCTGATTCCCATTCTGGTGCCGCTGTTCATCAGCGCTTTCCGCCGGGCCGACGAGTTGGCCACGGCCATGGAATGCCGCTGCTATCACGGCGGCGAAGGCCGCACGAAAATGAAGCTGCTCCGCTATGGCCGCAATGATTATATTGCGTTCCTGCTGGGCATTGTGCTGCTGGCGGTGATTTTCACCCTGGTACACTTCGGACTGTGAGGACTTATGCGAAATCTTGCGGTTTTCCTCATTTATGAGGGTACGGCCTATCATGGCTGGCAAATTCAGCAGGGCCTTCCCACGGTCCAGGAGACGCTGGCGAAGGCCGTGGCGGATGTGGTGGGCGGTCCCGTCCATGTGGCGGGCTGCGGCCGGACAGACGCCGGGGTCCACGCCCGGTGCTACTGCGCCAATTTTCGCACGGAGAGCCGAATTCCCGTGGACCGGCTGCCCTATGCCCTGAATACCCATCTGCCCCCCGACATCGTTGTCACCGGAGCCAGGGAGGTCAGCGAGAATTTCAACGCCGTGGGGTCCTGCGTGAAAAAAGAATATACCTATATGATCTACAACTCCCGTGTCCGGGACCCCTTCTATGTGAACCGGGCCTGGTTTTATCCCCGGCACCTGGACGAACACATTATGGCGGAGGCCGCCGCCCAGTTTGTGGGGACCCACGACTTTGCCGCCGTCCGGTCCGTGGGCACGGATGTGAAGTCCACGGTGCGGACCGTGTACGCCTACGACGTGTGGCGGGAGGCGGAGCGCATTTACCTGCGGGTCAGCGCCAACGGCTTCCTCTATAATATGGCCCGGGCCATGGCCGGAACGGTGGTCTACGCCGCCGAGGGCAAAATTGCACCCAAAGACATCGGAGCCATCCTGGACTCCGGCAACCGGACCGCCGCCGGACCCACGGTCCCCGCCGGGGGGTTGTACATGACCGGCGTGTGGTACGACAAGGGGCAAGACCGCTTTTTCCTGAACAACGGCTTTTGATAATTCATAATTTGTTATTTTTTTTCCCGTCCTTTGTGCTATACTAGGCGCAAAGGACGGCTTTTTACAAGGAGTGATACCAAATGCAGCCGAAAATGTGCAGCAAATGCAAGAAGAATATTGCCGTGGTATTCGTCACCAAGGTGGAGAACGGCGTGACCATGAACGAAGGTTACTGCCTGAAATGCGCCAAAAGCCTGGGAATTCCCCAGATCGATGCGGCGGTGAAGCAGATGGGCATTTCCGAGGACGACCTGGATATGCTCAGCGACGAAATGAGTTCCATCTTTGGCCAGAGCGAGGAAAACGAGGACGGGGAGAATGATGCCCAGACTGCAACGTTCCCGCTGCTGAACCAGCTTTTCGGCACCGGCAGCAATCTGCCCGCCAAGGAAAAGGAGGAAAAGCAGCAGGAAGCGCCCCCCAAGGAGGAGAAGAAAAAGTCTAAAAAGCACAAATTCCTGGACGCCTACTGCATGGATCTGACCGGTCGGGCCAGAGCCGGGAAGCTGGATAAGGTCATTGGCCGGGATGTGGAGACCGAGCGGGTCATTCAGATTCTGAACCGGCGCCAGAAAAATAACCCCTGCCTGATCGGCGAGCCGGGCGTTGGCAAGACCGCCATCGCCGAAGGACTGGCCCAGCGCATTGCCGCCGGGGACGTGCCCTTCAAGCTTCGGGACAAGGAAGTGTTTCTGCTGGACCTGACGGCCCTGGTGGCCGGGACCCAGTTCCGTGGCCAGTTCGAGAGCCGCATGAAGAGCCTCATCGGCGAGATCAAAGAGTGCGGCAACATCATCCTGGTCATTGACGAGGTCCACAATCTGGTGGGTGCCGGAGACGCCGAAGGCTCCATGAATGCCGCCAACATCCTGAAACCGGCCCTGTCCCGGGGCGAAATTCAGGTCATCGGCGCAACGACCTTCAATGAGTACCGGAAGTACATTGAAAAGGATGCGGCTCTGGAGCGCCGGTTCCAGCCGGTAAACGTGGCGGAGCCGACTATTGAGGAAGCCTGCCAGATCATGCAGGGCATCGCCAAAAGCTACGCCCAGTTCCATGGGGTGGCGGTGTCCCCGGAAATTGCACGCCAGTGCGTGATCTTGTCCGAACGGTACATCACCGACCGGTTCCTACCGGACAAGGCCATCGACCTGCTGGACGAGGCCTGTTCCGACGTGAACCTCCGCTGCAAAGAGATTTCCCGGATGGCGGAACTGAAAAAAGAGCGGGACGATTATGAATTGGAACTGCGGATGCTCACCGAGGACACGGAGAACGAGCATTTTGAGCGCTTGGCGGAAATCCGCAGCAAGCTGTGCCGCATTGCAGGGGAAATCGAAGAACTGGAAAAGCTGCCCGCCCCGGCTGTGACCATGGAAAATCTGGCCCGTATCATCGAGCTTTGGACCAAAATCCCCGCAACGAAGATCAAGGCACAGGAGTACGAGCAGATTCGGGGCCTGGGGGACCGGCTCCGGAAGCATATCGTGGGCCAGGACCAGGCGGTGGATGCCGTGGCCTGTGCCATCCGGCGGAACCGGGTGGGTATTTCCCCCAAGCGCCGTCCGGTAAGCTTCATCTTCGTGGGCCCCACCGGCGTAGGCAAAACGGAACTGGTGAAGTGCCTGGCCAGCGACCTGTTTGACTCCACCGACGCCCTCATCCGGCTGGATATGTCCGAGTACATGGAGAAGCACACCGTCTCCAAGCTGATCGGGTCTCCTCCCGGCTATGTGGGCTATGACGAAGCCGGGCAACTGACGGAGAAGATTCGTCGGAAGCCTTACAGCGTGGTGCTGTTCGATGAGATCGAAAAGGCCCACCCGGATGTGCTGAACATCCTGCTGCAGGTGCTGGACGATGGTCGCATCACCGACGCTCAGGGCCGGCTGGTGAACTTTGAAAATACCATTATCGTCATGACCTCCAACGCCGGGTCCGAGGGCAACGTGTCCAGTCTGGGCTTTGACCGGGGCGTGCAGGCCGATGAGGAGAGGACTATGAAAGCTCTGCGTTCCTTCCTGCGGCCGGAGTTCCTGAACCGGGTGGACGAGATCATCACCTTCAACCACCTGACCAAGGAGAACTTCCGCAGCATTGCGGGCATTATGCTGGGCGAATTGAAGGACAGCCTGGCCAACCGGGAGTTGACCTTCACCTGGGACGAGAGCCTGGTGGACTATCTGGTGGACAAGGCCTACTCCGTGACCTACGGTGCCCGGAATCTCCGCCGGGTGCTGGAGCAGGATGTGGAGGACCCCATCAGCGAAAAAATCATTGATTCCTTTGAAGCGCCCATCAGCGTCCTTTCCGCCCGTGCGGAAAACGGCAAGGTGGTCGTGGAAGCGAAATAAAGAGGGGGGCGAAGCAAAATGGCAGTTCATTTGAATCCCGACAAGGAAGTCGTGGCCACCGTGAAGGAGGGCCTGAAGCAGACCGGAGGCTATTGTCCCTGCCGCCTGGAGCGGACCGAGGACACCAAGTGTATGTGCAAGGAATTCCGGGACCAGATCGCCGATCCGAATTTTAAGGGATTTTGCCACTGTTACCTGTATTATAAGGACTGAAAAGTTCGGAAAACCCTGCCCGGAAAAAAGATGAAAAATTGCGAAAAAAGTAGTTGACAAAACCGGAAACTCGTGTTATTATATCCAAGCAATCGGGGCTGACCCGAGAGCGAACGAAATGCGCGAGTGGTGGAATTGGTAGACTCGCTAGATTCAGGTTCTAGTGCTCATTCCGGGCATGCGGGTTCAAGTCCCGCCTCGCGCACCAAAGTCCTGCTGGATTTTCCGGCAGGACTTTTTCTTATGCCATTTTTGCAAAAAGCCGCCCGGCACTCTTGCAATGCGGTCCGGTTTGTATTAAAATAACGTCACTGTTTGTCGATTTGAAGGAGAGGAACTATGTCACGGACAAAACGAGCGGAAATGGATATGATCCACGGCTCGATCTGGAACAAAATCCCCCAATTTGCCCTGCCCATTGCGGCCACGGCCATTCTGGGGCAGCTTTTCAACGCCTCAGACCTGGCGGTGGTGGGCAATTTCACCGGCGAGGCCCGGAATGCCTGCGTGGCCGCCGTCAGTTCCAATTCCGCCATCGTGTCCCTGGTGGTGAATTTCTTCGTGGGCATCGGTCTGGGCGCCAACGTGGTCATCGCCAACGCCTTGGGCCGGGACGACCGGGATATGGTGGAAAAGACCGTCCATACGGCCATTCTGCTTTCCGTCCTGGGCGGCATTCTCATGGCGGCCTTCGGCGAAGCCATTGCCCACAGCCTCCTGTCCAGCCTGAACGTGCCGGAGGACGTGTTCGACATGGCCCTGACCTACCTGCGCATTTACTTCCTGGGAATGCCGGTGATTTTGCTTTACAACTTTGAAGCGGCTATTTTCCGGAGCGTGGGCGACACGAAAACGCCCCTGCTGGCCCTGGCTCTTTCCGGCGTACTGAATGTGCTGCTGAACCTGTTCTTTGTGCTGGTGCTGAAAATGACCGTGGACGGCGTGGCGATCGCCACCGTCAGTGCCAATGCGGTTAGCGCCGTGATTTTGTTCCTGAAGCTGCGGAACACGGACCGGTCCATCAAGCTGGACCTGAGCAAGCTGCGCATCGACGGTAAGGCCCTGGGACGCATTTTGCGCATCGGCGTGCCTGCGGGCATCCAGAGCGCCCTGTTCTCTCTGTCCAATATTCTCATTACCTCCTCCGTGAACAGCTTGGGTACGGTGGTCATGGCCGCCTCCGGCGCTTCCTCCAATGTGGAGACGTTCGCCTACGCCGTGCTGAACTCCTTCTCCCAGGCCTGCACCACTTTTGTGGGGCAGAATTACGGGGCAGGGGAAATCAAGCGCTGCCGGAAGGTGCTGGCTCTGTGTCTGCTGGAATGTGCCATCTGCACGGCCTGCATTGTGCTGCTGGCTCTGACCTTCGGCAAGAATCTCCTGGCAATTTTCAACAGCGACCCGGAGGTCGTTGCTATCGGCTACACCCGTTTGAAGCTGATTCTCTTTGCCTATATTTTCACTACGCTTTATGAGAATATGTCCGGTTATCTTCGGGGCTTCGGCATTTCCCTGCTGCCGGCCCTGCTGACGGCGGTGGGCATCTGCGGCCTGCGGGTGGTGTGGGTGTACACGGTGTTCCGGGCCAACCCCACCTTCCAGACGGTGATGACCGTTTACCCGGTGAGCCTGAGCACCACGGCGGTGCTGGTGGGCATTGCGCTGCTCATCTGTCACCCGGCCCGGCAGCATCTGAAGGCTGGCGCTGAGAATTTGGCTTGACAATCTGAGCAGAATATGGTATTTTTATGAATACAAAGCGTTGACGGAGAGGGTCTCCGGGGATTCGTGCGTTTCAGAGAGCGGACCGCAAGCTGCAAGGTCTGCCCACGGCTCCGGTGCGGTCGCTTCGGAGCTGCTTCCCTGAAAGAGTTTCGGTAGGGGAGGCCGGGTGCGCCCGATACAGCGTTGGAGTGCCCGGACTTTCCGGGAATTCAGGTGGTACCGCGGAAAAACTTTCGCCCTGAGCCTTTTCGGTTCAGGGCGTCTTTTGTTTTGGAAAGGATGTGTCAATATGGCAAGAGAAGAACTGCCGAAGGTCTATGAACCCGGACAGGTGGAGGCCAAAATTTACAAAATGTGGGAGGACGGCGGCTATTTCCGTCCCTCCGACAAGGCCGACGCCAAGCCCTTTACCATCGTCATGCCGCCCCCCAATGTGACGGGCCAGCTGCACATGGGCCACGCCATGGACGATACCCTGCAGGATACCCTCATTCGCTTCAAGCGGATGCAGGGCTACTCCGCCCTGTGGATTCCCGGCGTGGACCATGCGGGCATCGCCACTCAGATCAAGGTGGAGGAGGAGCTCCGGAAGGAGGGCCTGACCCGCTACGATCTGGGCCGGGAAAAGTTCCTGGAACGGGTCTGGGACTGGAAGAAGAAGTACGGCGACCGCATTGTGGAGCAGCAGAAAAAGCTGGGCGCTTCCTGTGATTGGAGCCGGTCCCGATTCACCATGGACGAGGGCTGCTCCAAGGCCGTCCGGGAGGTGTTCGTGTCCCTGTATGAAAAGGGCCTCATCTACAAGGGCAGCCGTATCATCAACTGGTGCCCCCACTGCGTCACGGCCCTGTCCGATGCGGAAGTGGAGTATGTGGATAAGCCCGGCCACCTGTGGCACATCCGCTACCCCCTGGCTGACGGCTCCGGGGAGGTCATCGTGGCCACCACCCGGCCGGAGACCATGCTGGGCGACAGTGGCGTGTGCGTGAACCCCAACGACGAGCGCTACAAGTCCATCGTGGGCAAGAAGGTCATTCTGCCCCTGCTGAACAAGGAAATTCCCGTGGTGGCCGACGATTACGCCGAGATGGAATTCGGCACCGGCTGCGTGAAGATGACCCCTGCCCACGACCCCAACGACTTCGAGGTGGGCCTGCGGCATAATCTGGAGGTCATCCGGGTACTGGACGACAACGGCCGGGTCAACGACCTGGGCGGCAAGTACGCCGGTCTGGACCGATACGAGGCCAGAAAACAAATCGTTGCCGACCTGGAAGAACAGGGCTATCTGGTCAAGGTGGAGGATTATTCCCACAACGTTGGCACCTGCTACCGCTGCCACAACGACGTGGAGCCCATTATTTCCGCCCAGTGGTTCGTGAAAATGAAGCCCCTGGCGGAGGAAGCCATCCGGGTGGTGAAGGACGGGGAGACAAAGTTCGTCCCGGAGCGCTTTACCAAGACTTATCTGAATTGGATGGAGAACGTGCGGGATTGGTGCATTTCCCGGCAGCTCTGGTGGGGCCATCAGATCCCCGCCTGGACCTGCGCCGACTGCGGCCATATCACCGTGTCCCGTCAGGACGCCTGCAAGTGCGAAAAGTGCGGTAGCACCAACATCGAGCGGGACCCGGATGTGCTGGATACCTGGTTCTCCTCGGCCCTGTGGCCCTTCGAGACCCTGGGCTGGCCGGAAAAGACCGCCGATCTGGCGAAATACTATCCCACTGACGTGCTGGTCACCGGCTATGACATCATCTTCTTCTGGGTGGCCCGGATGATCTTCTCCGGCTGCGAGCATACCGGCAAGCCCCCCTTCCACACGGTGCTCATCCACGGCCTGGTACGGGACGACAAGGGCCGGAAAATGTCCAAGTCTCTGGGCAACGGCATTGACCCCCTGGAGATGATCGACAAGTACGGCTGCGACGCCCTGCGGATGAACATGGTCAACAGCAACTCCCCTGGAAACGATATGCGTTTCTACACCGAGCGCTGCGAGGCCATGCGGAACTTCGCCAATAAGCTTTGGAACGCCAGCCGTTACGTTCTGATGAACCTGCCGGAGGATGCGGTGAACGCTCTGCCGGAGGAAAGCAAGCTGACCATTGCCGACAAGTGGGTGCTTTCCAAGCTGAATACCCTCATCAGTGAGGTCACGGAGAATCTGGAAAAATATGAGTTGGGCGTGGCTGTTGCCAAAGTCTACGACTTCGTGTGGGACACCTACTGCGACTGGTATATCGAGTTGACCAAGGCCCGGCTGTACAGCGACGACGCCGACCAGAAGGATACGGCATTGAAGGTGCTGGTGTATGTGCTGGACCAGGTGCTGCGTCTGCTGCATCCCTTCATGCCCTTCATCACCGAAGAAATCTGGCAGAGCCTGCCCCATGAGGGCCCGGCCCTGATCGTGGCCAAGTGGCTGGAGTACAGCGAAGCCCTGGCCTTCCCCACGGAGGAGGCCCACATGGAGAGCGTGATGAACGCCATCCGGGCAATCCGGAACCGGCGGGCCGAGATGAATGTGCCCCCCTCCAAGAAGGCGGAGCTGTCCATCCTGGCGGTCCACCCGGAGGTGTTCGCCGAGGGCGAAGGCTTCCTGCAGCGGCTGGCCTATGCGGACAAGGTGACGATTCTGGACAAGGAACCGGAGAATCTGGAGGGCCTGGTGTGCTGCACCACCGCCGACGCCAAGCTGTATATCCCTATGGGCCAGCTGGTGGATGTGGCCAAGGAGTTGGAGCGGACGGCCAAGGAATTGGAGAAGGCCAGAAAGAATCTTGCTTCCATCCAGGGCAAGCTGTCCAACGAGAACTTCACCGCCCGGGCCCCGGAGGCTGTGGTCAACGCCGAACGGGAAAAGGCCGCCAAGGCGGCGGCGCTGATCGCACAGCTGGAGCAGAGCGAGGCCATGCTGAAAAAGCTGTAAGAGTATCAAAAAGCGGGCTGTCTCTTATTTGAGACAGCCCGTTTTGCGGTTTATAGATGACTCCCGGCAGGCAACGCCTCCCCTGTCTAGGGGAAGGTGGCGGCCCTTTCGGGCAGCCGGAGGGGGTGTACGGTCGGATGACGCAGAGGGGTACCGACCCTTCTGAGATTAGCCTTCCCCTGGGGGAAGGTG
>OBYM01001022.1_pt1 | contig 13166 bp, 14 predicted proteins | sample 1538191 | NCBI WGS metagenome assembly OBYM01 (sample SAMEA2580165, study PRJEB22360) | human gut metagenome | biome: human gut; feature: human-associated habitat; material: faeces | place: Denmark | collected 2008/2010 | reverse complement strand
CTGTGGTTGGTTTATCTCCAACTGAATCCATGCCATGCCCGGCACACAAGAAAAAAAGTAATCCGAAGATTACTTTTTATCATACACAAAATGTGTCTGTTAAAGGATAGAATATATCATAGTTACAAGTATGTCTAGATCTAATCTGGCTTTTGAATCTAAAATGACGATGAATAGGAGTATGAGGGCAACTATTTCTATCATTCATATCCTCTTTTATTCTTTATATATCTTTACACGCTTAGATATATCGGTTAGGATTTGCTAACTTCTATATATTATTAATAGTTAGCTTTAACTAACTCTATAATCAGTATACTATATATAATAAATTTGTCAATAGTTTATATGATTTTTTAATCAATAAATTCATTGTTTTCCTTGTTGATCCAGCTATCAAAACATATTAAAAAAGATGTTATAAAACATATCATCTATAACATCTCTTGATTATGATCCTCTTCAATACTTTTCTATGAACAACTTATTGATTGAATATGATAACCAGCACTTTTTACAGCCTGATATAGCTCATTATCATTGATTTCTCGATCATAGAAAATCGTCGCTGTCTGTGATTGAAGATCAACCTTTGCACTAACTCCATCAATCTTATTTATAGCATCCATGACCTGTTTGGCACAGTGATCACAATGCATTCCTTCAATTTTTAATAATTTCTTCCCAATAACAGGTGAAGTCAATTTCTTTTCTTGCATATCTAAACTTTCATGATTTCCACCACAACATGCTCCTTCACCTTTAAAGTGTCTGATACTTCCTTTTAATGCAAATCCTAATAAGACAATCACAATAATGATAATAATGGCATCAACCATGACGATCCCTTCTTTCCTGGAACTTTAAATCACGACGCTTATGAAACCACTTCTTTATTCGTTGAAATCCTAGAAAGGCTAACATTCCTATGATATAAACACCAATCACAATGATGAACATATAAAACATTGAACCTGTTGAATTACCCATCTATAATTTCCTTTCTTTTTTCATTTTATCAGCAAAATATGTTTCTTTTAAATGACTCAAATCTCCACACCCACTACATCCATCGCATATTCCACGACATCCATTTTGTGTCCCATTCTTCTTTTGACGATGTCGCTGAAAAATGACAAATCCACAATATCCTATTATTAATATAAGTACAATCATATCTGCCATTTTTTTCAACTCCTTTGATATGTCAAAACTGGACACCAAGGTATCCAGTTATTTGATTATGAATTCACTTGAACCGATCTTCTTGAATAAACTTTTTGATTTTTATATGGATCAGGTCTAAACAATAAGAATAATATCACAGCTGCTAAGACAAATGCAATAGCAGTCCAGATTCCAAAGGCTCCTCCCATCAGGAATGTTCCAATCTGATAAATACATAAACATACAACATAAGCGAAGACATTTTGGAAAATGATGGCAAACCAGAACCATTTACGAGATTGCATCTGTTGAGCCATAGTTGCAATAGCCGCAAGACATGGTGAATCTAATAAGTTGAAAATCAAGAATGATAAAGCAGATAAAGTTGTAGGGAACCATGCTTGGACACCTTGAGCAACATTGACTGCATCTTCGACATCTCCAGCAACATTCGCCAATAATCCCATTGTTGAAACAATCGCTTCTTTCGCTGTAAATCCTGAAAGCGAAGCAGCCACTGCCTGCCAGTTTCCAAATCCAAGTGGTGCAAAGATTGGAGCAATCAATCCACCAATCATTGCTAATAAACTATCGCCACTCTCTACTAGTCCAAATTGTCCATCTACAAATCCATAAGCACCTAAGAACCACATCACAACACAAGCTAAGAACAAGATTGTTCCAGCTTTAATAATAAATCCTTTTAATCTTTCCCATACATGTAATAAAACTGTTTTGGCAGATGGAATATGATATTGTGGTAATTCCATAACAAATGGTGCAGGTTTTCCAGAGAATGGTTTTGTTTTCTTCAAAATAATAGCAGCAACCAATACGGCAACAATTCCCATAAAGTACATCATTGGCGCAACAAATGAACTTTCTGTATATCCAGCTGCTTCTCCTGCAATCACACCACCCATCAGTGCAATAACAGGAAGCTTCGCACCACATGGAATGAAAGTGGCTGTCATGATTGTTAAACGACGATCATTATCCTGTTCAATCGTCTTTGAAGCCATGATTCCTGGAATACCACATCCTGAAGAAATTAATAATGGAATAAAGCTCTTTCCAGATAATCCAAAATGTCTAAACACACGATCCATCACAAATGCAATACGAACCATGTATCCACAATCTTCTAAAATGGATAGGAATAAGAATAAAATAGCCATCTGTGGTACGAAACCAAGTACAGCTCCTAAACCACCAATAATTCCATCGACAACAAGTCCCTGAACAACTTCTCCAGTTCCAATACTTGTCAAGAAAGATCCAACAGCATCCTGAATGGCCACAACAAAGACATCATTTGTCCAATCTGTCACCCAAGTTCCTACTGTTGTGACAGATACATAATAAACAATAAACATCACTGCAATAAAGATAGGAATACCTAAAATACGATTTGTTACAATTTTATCAATTTTATCTGATACTGTTAATTTTTCTCCACCTTTTTTTACAGTTGTAGAAATAATTTTTTGAATAAATTGATAACGTTCATCAGTGACAATACTTTCCATATCATCATCATGTTTCTTTTCCAATGCTTCACGTTGTTGATCAATAAGAGTTTTATTCTGAATTTGATTTCCAATACTTTCAACAACTTTACTATCATTTTCCAATAATTTAACAGCATACCATCTCTTTTTACCTTCACTTATAGAAACAGGAAGCAATTTTTCAACTTCTGCAATAGCTTTTTCCAATTCAGAAGAGAAGATATCTTTTGGTAAAGCCACTTCTTTTTTACGCGCAACTTTAATTGCTTCATCCATTAAATCATTTAACCCTGTCTGTTTTAAAGCTGATGTTTCAATAATTGGACAGTTTAATAACATTGAAAGACGTTTTGTATCAATCTTAATATTTCTTTTTTTCAATAAATCAGCCATATTTAAAGCAATCACAACCGGTACCCCAGTTTCAATCAATTGTGTTGTTAAATATAAGTTTCTTTCAATATTTGTAGCATCAACCAAATTAATAATAACATCTGGATTTTCATTTAAAATATAATCACGGCTGACCACTTCTTCTAATGTATATGGTGAAAGAGAATAAATACCAGGTAAGTCGGTAATAATGATATCTTCATCTTTTCTCTTCCCTTTTAATTTTCCTTCTTTTTTCTCTACTGTAACACCAGGCCAATTTCCAACATATTGGTTCGCTCCAGTAAGAGCATTGAACATTGTTGTCTTTCCACAGTTAGGGTTACCAGCAAGAGCAATTTTCATATTCATAATCCAATACCCCCTCTATTTCACTTGGACACACTGCGCATCCATTTTTCTTACAGATAATTCATATCCTCTGACTGTAATTTCTACAGGATCACCTAATGGTGCAACTTTTCTAATATATAGACTCGTTCCTTTAGTGATTCCCATATCCATGATGCGTCGTTTATAAGCACTGTCCCCTTCTATTTTTGTAACAGTGACTGTACTTCCAACTTTCGCTTCACTTAAATTCATCATCATCTCTCCTCCCTTTTCAAACACCCTAAAAGCTATACCATGATATGACGTGCCATATCTTTGTTAATGGCAATTCTAGAATCTTTAATATTGACAATGACATTACCTTCAATGGCAGATAAAACAGTAATTTCACTTCCAGCAACGAAACCAAGATTTTCCAAAAAACGCCTTGTTTCTTCATTGCCACCTATTCTGCGAATTGTATTCACTTCTCCAACACCAGCTAATGTTAATGGCATCATAATCATCCCTTCTTTATATTAGTGTATGCTAACTCTTTGTTAAAAATATAAGTTAGTCTTTACTAACCACATCATTAGAATACTCTCATTTCCTATCATTGTCAATATTCAAAAGCAAAAAAGTAGCTATTTTCATGTATTCATGTATAATAATTTTTTTAGTTAACTTGATTTAAATTATCATTATACTCATTGAAAACCTCATTAAACATGCATTTTGTGATAAAATACTCTTATATGATAATTTTGTTATTCTTATTTCGACATTAAAATGTAATATATTACATCAGTATTTCATATCATTTATTAATATAATGTTCAACTATTTAGTATTCTAAACCACACACCCTCATCTTTTATAAACCCAAAATATTCTATTTTATAAGTACTTAGAAGATTATAAAGCAAGAAAAAAAATAGAGTTGACCATGACTAACTCATAATATATGATAATATTGTAAAAGCTTTTACACCATATTTAGGAGGAAAATTTTATGAGAACAAACAAATTTACAAAAGGGCATAAAATCAAATGTACATTAGATTATACAGTGTCTTTAGTTAGTGGTCGTGTCCTTAATGGTGGACATATTACCAATACTGAACATGTCACAATTGTAAGATGATTATGTTAGAATTATGTTTTGATATCAATACATATCATATTTTGAAAATTCTTCAAGCTGAAAATGTTATTGATTCTTTTCATCGGATTATATATTTATATGATGATTTATCCATTGGTTCTTTGAATGTTAAAAATCTAGAAGAACGTATAACTTCATTACAAAAGTTAAAAGTCAATTATGATTTCCATAGGATGATTAAAAATTATAAAGACATATTATCACAACTCAAAAATCATCAGCAAATCAGAATATGGACTTCATCTTATGCCCATGAAAAAATAGGATTTTATATTATATGCTATATCTTATGTCAATTCAAACTTTATGATAAACAGATATATTTATGTCAATCTGCCAAACTTCATAACAACAAATATGCAACGATGTTTTTAACTGCACCTGATGATTTTGTAACCTTGATGAAAAAAGCTGAAATCATAGACCCAAGTCAATATATCAAATTTGCTGAAAAATTGATTCAAGAAAATACACCATTAAGATTGAAAATCAATAACGAAATCGTTTCAGAACAAATTGATTATTTTGATGATATGATTTTATCATACAAAAAACAGTGCCCAAATATATCTGATCAAGATTTATGCAGTCACATATTATTTGATTATCAAAAACAAAATGATGCATTGATAAGAGATGATATGATATTGAATAGAATAAAATATTTAAAAAACAATCACTAGTCAAAAAGCCCTCACATAGTCAAATCAACTATATAAGGACTTTTTTATTAATCAATTTGCCATTGAGCACTCTCGTTTTGTAAATCAAGCATATGACGATAGAGTCCATTTTGCTTATATAATTGTTCTGGACTTCCTTCTTCTTTCACTTTTCCATCTTCTAAAACAATGATTTTATCAGCAGATTGAACAGTTCGCATACGATGTGCAATAACCATCACAGTTTTATTAGCTAACAGTTTTGACAAAGCTTCTTGAATCTTTGTTTCGTTTTCAACATCAAGACTAGCAGTTGCCTCATCTAATAAAATGATAGGTGCATCTTTTAAAAGTGCTCTTGCAATTGAAATTCTTTGTCTTTCTCCTCCAGATAGTTTTGCACCATTTTCACCAATAAGGGTGTCATAACCATTTGGTAGTTTTTGAACAAATTCATCACAATTTGCCGCTTTTGCAGCTTGATATACTTCTTCGTCCGTTGCGTTTCTTTTTCCCAGACGAATATTTTCTTTAATGCTGTCATCAAATAAAACAACGTCTTGAAATACCATGGAATAGTCACTCAACAAAACTTCAGGATCAACTTCATTTATGTCAACACCACCAACTGTTATCTTCCCCTTTTGAACATCAAATAGACGTGCAGCTAGTTTAGCACAGGTACTTTTACCAGAACCAGACGGTCCAACTAAAGCCGTCACTTCACCTTCCTTTGCTGTAAAACTGACATCTTTTAAAACATCTTGTAGATCATAGGCAAAGGAAACATGATGAAACTCAATGTTATGTCCTTTTGGTTCAAAGGTTTCTTTTCCTGATGCAACAGGTGTATCATAAATTTCCATCATACGATTTGCTGATACCTGTGATACAAACATCTCTGCAATTAATGCTAAACTTTGGTCAAATGGTGCATAAATTCTTGTAATAACCAACAAAAACATAAACAGTATCATGAAGTCAACTTGACCTTGAACAATCAAATGTGCTCCAACCAAAATTGTCGTTGCTACACCTAAACGCATGATAACACTTGCAGCATTCACAAATATACCCGCCACAAGTTCTCCTTTTACCATTACCTTTTCATGCTCATCAATTTTTTGATATAGACCTCGAAGATAAGTCTTTTCTTGATTTGTAGCTCTAATTTCTCTAACATTTTCTAATGTTTCCTGGATTCCATCAGATACCTTAATTGCAGCTTGTTTAAGTTTTTCAGAGGCTTTTGAAGTCCATTTGCGTGAACCAAACAAAAGTCCAAATGCGACAGGTACACCCCAAAGACAGGCTATCGCTAAACGCCAATCATAAATAAATAGGAAAACAGCAATAATACCAGTTGAAATATAAGATCCATACAAATAACCTAAAACATGTGACCAGACATGTTCCATACGATTGACATCTCCCATGATTGTTTCTGTTAAATCAGCAATATCCTTTTTATTAAAATATCCTAAAGGTAATTGACGAAGTTTTTCAGCCAATGCAATTCTAGTAGCTTTTACTTCCCCATAAACAAGTCCATAAGTGGATGTATACTGTTGAAGATGCGTTGCAAATGATAAGAATACAAATGCAACTAATAAAATTAAAATTGTTATTGTATTCATTTCTGTTTGATTACCAATAAAAACTGCCATCAAATCTTTCATCAGTAAATACAATACACTGACACCACCCATAACAACAATATTTACTATAACTGTCCAAAATGTTCCCTTTTTGACATTCTGAACGCCTTTCTCTGTTAAGGCATATTTTCGCTTAAAATTTTTTCCAAACATCTACGCTGCCTCCTTTCCACTTGTGATTTTCCATTTCACTGCTTGATTATAATCAGTCCACATCTTTTGATATAGACCATTTTTATCTAATAATTCTTTATGAGTACCTTCTTCAATTATATGTCCCTCTTCTAAAACAATAATTTTATCCGCATTGACAATAGTTGATAAACGATGAGCAATCATGATAACTGTTCGATCTTTGCATAAAACACTAAGAGCTTTTTGAATTAAAACTTCATTCTCAGGATCAGCAAATGCAGTAGCCTCATCCAATACCACGATTGGAGCATTCTTTAAAATGGCACGAGCTAAAGCGATACGTTGCTGTTCCCCTCCAGAGAGATAAGTACCTTCACTTCCAATGATCGTATGGACACCGTTCGGTAGTTTATCAATAATATCCTTACATCTTGCAGCCTTTAATGCATGCATAACATCATCATCTGAGGCGTTAGGATTAGCAATTTTAACATTTTCCAAAATTGATGTTTTAAAAAGCTTTGTATTTTGGAAAACAAAAGCAACCTGATCCATGAGAACATGCTGGTCAATTTCTTTAACATTAACATGACCTACCTCAACTACACCCTCGCTTACATCCCAGAATCGTGGAATCAAACTGGCAGCCGTTGTTTTACCACCTCCTGAGGGACCAACAAGTGCAACAGTTTGACCTGGTTCAACTCTAAAGGATATATGTGATAACGCAGGTGTCCTTGAGCCTTCATAGGTAAAACTGACATCTTTGAAAATCACGCTATTGTCTTCTGGCATTTTTGGATGAATACACTTTTCAAGTGTTGGTGCTTTCATTACTAAATCAATACGGCTTAGTGCTGTACTTGCCAGCATAATGCCCGATGATGCAAACATAATCTTTGCCAATGCAGTCGAAATGATAGCAGAAAAAACAGCATAGAATACGAAATTTATGACAAGATTGCTGAAGTTCCCATCATGTAATGTACTTGGAACTAGAAAAATGACAAGTGGTACTAAAAAGATAAAGGCTCCTTCAGTAAATGTCAGGTTAATTGATTGGGGAACACGACAAACTTCTCCCTGATAATATTCAGCCTTATTGCTATATTCTTCAATTGCTTTTTTAAAAGCCTTAAATGAATAAACTGTCTGTTGAAAAATCTTAACAACTGGAACACCTCTGACATACTCTGTTCCTGCTTTTGTCATTCTATCCTGTGCAGCCTGATATTCTTCCATCAGTTTAGCATTTTTACCTCCCATCATGGAAAACATAGCAACGATGGATATAACCGCTGATAATAGACAAGCCGCTCCCATACGCCAATCAAATACAAACATTAAGATGACCATACCAGCAAATAACACGATTGTTCCAATGATATCCGCCAAATTGTGTGCCAAAAGCGTTTCCGTATCATTAGCAGCACTATCAAGTCTTCCTCTAATAAGTCCCGAAGCATTATTATCAAAATAACCAAGAGGTGCTTTCATGATATGATTCATCCCAATTTTTCGAATATTCTCCGCAGTTCTAAAAGCTGCCAAATGGGTACATAACAAACCAATAAAATAAAGCACAATCCCCAGCATAGCAAAGCCAAAGGCAATCCATCCATAGGTTTGGACATTTTGAACTTTGCTGAAATTTGGCATTGCTACAATCAAATCTCTCACAACAAGCCAAATACAAACATATGGCACAATACTACAAAACATCGAAATTGCTGACAAAGCAAGACCAACAAAAGTCAATGCTTTATAGTTTCCAGCATAAGCTAATAAAATTGATATTGTTCTCTTTTTCTTATCTTTCATCTTATCCCTCCTGTATCAACGCTCACTGTTGTTAGCATAAGCTAACTGTAGAGGTAAAAAATTGCAGGTTGCTGCATTCATTTATTTTTCTTCCATTAATGCTAACCAACCAGCAGTATAAAATGCTCGAAGTTGTCCTACATCACGCATAGCTTGATTTTTGGGAATATCATGAATAACAACTTCAAAGATTCCTCCAAACATGCCACTTGCAATAATATGACATAAAGTCCTGTCAAGTCTAGGTACCTTATGTCCCAATTCTCTAAGAACATCTATATATTTAAGCGTATATTCCACTTCAACCTCAACAATGTTATGAACAAAATTTTCATAACTTGTACCTTCTGCCTTTAATAATAAAAGTTTGAACGGTTCTCGATGATCACAGATATAATCAACCATCCAGTCTACACATGCGCTCGATTCGATTCCCATATGTGAAGGTTGTTCATCTTTTGGCAAATCAGCAAATTGGAGTTGTGCTTGCATGAAATGGGCCATCAAAGCCTGTGCATGAGGTTCGACAATCGAAGCGAACAAAGCCTCCTTACTAGAAAAATACCCGTAAAATGCCCCTGTTGTCACCCCGGCATGTTTAACAATTTGGCGTAAAGAAGCTCCTCTAAATCCTTTTTCCAAAAACTCATCAATAGCCGCCTGTTGAATTTTATTCAGTGTCAAATTTGATGTATCTTGCATTTCTACCTCCATATATAACAGCGTTATATAACACTGTTATAATACACCTATATTCTTCTTTTTGTCAAGGAAAAATAAAAACACGTCCCTGTTCATCTCTTATTTGACAAACCAGAATTGACTAAAAATCTATTATTGATGTTCATGAAAAGACTTGAAAATTCTCCACTTTCAAGTCTATACGCTTCTTTAATTTTGGGACTGATAAATTTCAAATACATTTCCTTCTACAAATAATGTCATTGTCCCCTCTGTATCAGCCTGAGTTTTTAAAATAGGCATAGCCAAATAAAGCGTTCTTGTTTGTCCCGCTAATATACTGCCACTTTCTGAAATTGATTGATGATCCTCACTCTCTAAAATAATTTGAGAATGAATGATTTCATCATTCATTTGATATTCACAATAAATATACTCTGCAGGATCTATATCCAGGGATGATTGATTTTGAATTTCTAATGACAACACAACAAAAATCTGGTCTTCACGATCGGTAGGATGATAACTATAAAAGAATCCTTTTTGTGATGGCTCAATACGTTCACTTTCCTGGCAATCTAATATGGTGATTTGTGAATTGGAACAGTTTATCACATCACCAATAGACTTCACTTGATTATCTTCCTGTACTTCTTCTAAAGAAAAAGTATATTGATAATCTTTTTGGTTCATAACTTGAAGAGCTAGCTGTGCCTGTTGTTTCGTATTATTTTTGGCGACTTCACAATAAAGATGTATATAGCGTTCTTCTTGTGGTTTTAAAGTATCTGTGGTACTCATTTGTGTATAATGGATTGATTCTATAGCCAACTGAACATCATGTTTTTCATTATTTAATTCAATGTTTCCACTATATAAATCTGATAACTCATACTCATTTTCTGATAAATTATGAGTTCTCACGATAATATCAATAAATATATGTTGATTATCCGCTGGCTTTAAATATTGATATGTTCTATTTTTATTAGCAGGTGCAATCTCATCGGTCAATGACGTTTTTATCATTTCAAATTCCAACCGATTATCAATTGTATAAACCTCTGTCATTTCCAGCTCTGTTTGTGTTGGTGTCACTTTTGTTTCCGTCGATTTTGGAGAAGAGCACCCTGATAGCATGAAAGCTACCAGCAAAATGATTATTTTCTTCATAAATATCAGTCCCCTTTGACAATATTTTACCATAAATGAATCTTTTAGCGAAAAAAATAATCTCTTCTATAAATAAAAGGCTAAGTCAAAATTTGATTTAGCCTTATTTAATCACTCTTACTCTAATAACATTTTCTAAAGTTTCTAATTCTTCTAACCCTGCAATATCTTGTGTATCAATCATTGTATAAGCATACTCACCCTTAGCTTTATTGACCATATTTTCAATATTGATATGTTTATTCGCAAGAATTGTCGCAAATTGAGCTAACATATTAGGAACATTTTTATGAATTAAACAAATACGATATTGTGTTGTGCGTGGTTCTTTGACTGACGGAAGATTCACAGAATTTGTAATATTTCCATTTTCTAAATAATCCATCATTTCTCTAACAGCCATGATTGCACAATTATCTTCTGATTCAGGTGTAGACGCACCTAAATGAGGCATCACAATCACATCTTTTTGATCAATGATATCTTCTGTCGCAAAGTCTGTTATATATTTTTTGATTTTCCCCTGAGCAATTCCATCTAGAATATCCTGAGAGTTCACCAAATCTGCTCTAGCAAAGTTCAGAATACGAACTCCATCTTTCATTTTTTGAATACTTTCTTGATTGATCATTCCTTTTGTTTCTGGCGTACTTGGCGCATGCAATGTAATATAATCACATTCAGTGAAAATCGCATCAACATTTTGAGCATTTTTGACCCATTTACTCATACCCCATGCTGCATCTACTGAAATATATGGATCATAGCCATAGACTTCCATACCTAACTTAATCGCTGCATTCGCCACATTGACTCCAATAGCCCCTAAACCAATAATCCCTAATTTCTTACCATCAATCTCAGGACCTACAAACTGACTTTTCCCCTTTTCTACCAGTTTTCCTACATTTTCCTGTCCTTTTAAAGTTTTGACCCAGTCAATGCCTTCAGCAATCTGTCGTGAAGATAAAAACAAGGCACATAAAACCAACTCTTTAACAGCATTCGCATTTGCGCCTGGTGTATTAAAAACAACAATCCCCTGTTCACTGCACTTTTCAATAGGAATATTGTTGACACCTGCTCCTGCACGCGCAATAGCTTTTAATGATTGTGGAAACTCATAATCATGTAACGTAGCAGAACGGACAAGAATTCCATCTTCATCCTTCTGATCTTCTCCAACAAGATAATCCTGATTAAATAACGCTGTCCCTACTGAAGAAATCTTATTCATTAATTTGATTTTATACATTTTCATCACCTATTTTCTTCCTCAAATTTTTTCATAAAGGCAACTAATGTTTCAACGCCTTCTTTTTCCATTGCATTATAAATAGAAGCTCGAATACCTCCTACAGAACGATGACCTTTTAAATTCGTCATCCCTGCTGCTACTGATTCCTTCACAAACTTTGCATCTAAATCCTTATTAGGACAAGTAAAAGTCACATTCATTAAAGAACGATTATCTGGATCACTATGCGCAATATAAAAGTCTGACTGATCTAAATAATCATATAATTGCTTTGCTTTTTCTTCATTTCTTTTTTTCATAGCTTCTAAGCCACCTAAAGAATCAATCCATTTTAAGACTTCTCCTAATACATAGATTGAAAAAGTTGGTGGTGTGTTATACATAGAATCATTTTGAGCGATAGTATCATATTCCATCAGCACTGGAATTTTTTCCTGATGGTCCTTGATTAAATCTTCTCTGACAATCACAACTCCCAATCCTGCAATCCCCATATTTTTCTGTGCTCCAGCATAAATCATGCCATAATCATTCACATTGATTGGCTGAGATAAAATATTAGAAGACATATCCGCTACAATAGGTATTCCATGTGTATCTGGAACATACTTCCATTCCGTACCATAAATGGTATTATTTGAACATAAATGCACATAAGAGGCATCTTCTCTTATATCTAATTCATCTTGAGTTGGAATATGTTTAAAGTTCTGTGCACTGCCATCATAAACAATATGCACATCACCAAATTTCTTTGCTTCCTGAGCAGCTTTCTTTGAAAAAGATCCTGTAATGATATAATCAGCTTTTCCATTTTTCATCAAATTCAGTGGAATCGTTGAAAATTGTTGTGTCGCCCCACCTTGAATAAATAATATCTGATAATCATCAGGAATATTCATTACCTTTTTTAACATAGCTTTTGTTTCATTAAAAATGTCAAGATAGGATGATGATCGATGACTCATTTCCATTACGCTCATACCACTATCGTTATAGTTCAACATTTGAGAAGCGATTTTTTCTAATACAGATACAGGTAATGTTGATGGACCTGCTGAAAAGTTATAAACTCTTTTTGTTGTCATATCGACACCCTCCTTTTTAAAATATTGATGTCATTATATATGATTTATACAAATTTATCAAATGATTTTATAATTTTTCATAATTTGTAATTATTTTTATATAAATTGTATACAATTTCATCTATTTATCACCCATCCT
>OBYM01001019.1_pt1 | contig 13196 bp, 10 predicted proteins | sample 1538191 | NCBI WGS metagenome assembly OBYM01 (sample SAMEA2580165, study PRJEB22360) | human gut metagenome | biome: human gut; feature: human-associated habitat; material: faeces | place: Denmark | collected 2008/2010 | reverse complement strand
AATATCTCGGCATGGCGCTGGGCTTTCCGGAGAAGTCTGCCGATGTGCGCCTGGCGCAGTACGAAACAGGATCAAGAACCCCTAAGGCAGACCTAACTGCTGCCCTGGCTCAGGTACTGGATGTCTCTCCCCATGCCCTCTCTGTCCCGGACATAGACTCCTATGTGGGGCTTATGCACACCTTGTTCACCTTGGAGGATAACTATGGACTCAAGATCAGCGAGCTGGATGGAGAAGTCTGCTTGACGGTCGATGTGCGAAAAAACAAGGACGCTGCCCGGCTGCACGAAATGCTGTGCAGCTGGCAGGAGCAGGCTGCCAAGCTTGAGGCTGGCGAAATCTCTAAAGAGGATTATGACAAGTGGCGTTACCACTATCCGGAGTTTGATTCTACTCAGAAACGCGCGACGGTCATGTCCCAGGGCTTGAGTAATCTGCTGGTTGAAGATTTTAGAGTTGAGGATTTAAACAATGGATAAGCTTCAATACGATAGCCTGTACAAATTTCTTGTATCTTTGGGACTAATTATGGTCGCACTACCTGTTGCAGTTCTTGCATATTTACTTAATGGTGAGTTGATTCTTATAAGCCAAGACGAGTTTGAATCTCTGTCGAAGTTATCACAGCAAATGATCTCGAATAGAGATAAATTACTTGTCATTTTAAGATACATTTTCCCCTGGTTTTCTGGCCTATTTATATTGGCAGGAGTAGGACTTTTAATCTATGGACTATGGAAATGGAAAGATATTCAAAAGAACCTTGATAAAAAGCTCGATGCTGAAACTACTCTACAAATACTGAATGTATTGAAAACGAGCCCGAAAGAAGTTAATAATAAAATAGAATCGACAGTCTCAGAATCCGACTATGGTGATGTAAACAACAAAAATGATGAAATTGAATCGGAAGTTTCTGAGTATCCCCATTTCACTGATAAGAGCGGAAACGCTGAAATGCTGCCGCAGTCTCAAAGTAATCACTCAAATGCATATGGAAAATTTATGGAAGTTGAAAAGAGATGCTTTGAGTACGCCGTGTCAAAATATGGAAAAGAATATCGCTTCAAGCAAAATATTCGAATTGGAAATTATGGATATGATTTTATCGGTGTATCACAGAACAACAGCATTGACCTACTGGTGGAAGTAAAATATTGGAAAAATATATCTGCATTAGTGAATAATCTGTCTGAGTTTTGCCATAGAGCGTTTGATGCCGGTATTGCCTATGAAACTATAATGCATCGTAATTTTAGGTGGATTGTTTTTGTCGTAACCCCAAAAGATCAATTACAAAAAGCAGAAACATTAATTAAAAATAGGTTGAATAACTTGATTTCCGAATATAGCGGCAAATTAGAAATACAGTGTATCGCAGAAGAGGATATATAAAAAAAGAGCTAACCGGTTTAACAAAACCAGTTAGCTCTCTCTTTATGAATAATGAAAAAGTGTTGCCAAATCGTTGCCACGATGCATTTCAAAAGTCAAGAAACCGCCTAACTATGCGGTTTTTCAAGATCTTGAAATCATTCGAACTCGATAGTGGCCGGGGGCTTTCCGGTGCAGTCGTAGAGCACTCGGTTCACATGTTTTACCTCATTGACAATACGGCTGGTAACGGTCTGTAGTACCGACCACGGGATCTCGGCTGACTCTGCGGTCATAAAGTCCGTCGTGGTCACCGCACGCAGGGCGACTGCATAATCATAGGTGCGTTCGTCCCCCATCACGCCCACACTGCGCATATTGGTCAGTGCGGCGTAGTATTGGCTGATCTGGCCAGCAAGACCTGCTTTGGCGATTTCTTCCCGCCAGATAGCATCGGCATCCTGTACCATCTTCACTTTTTCCGGGGTAACCGCCCCGATGATGCGGATAGCAAGACCGGGACCTGGAAACGGCTGCCGACTAACCAGATATTCCGGCAAACCAAGCTCACGGCCCGCCTGCCGCACTTCGTCTTTAAACAGATCACGGAGCGGCTCGATGATCTCCTTAAAATCTACATAGTCCGGCAAGCCGCCCACATTGTGGTGGGATTTGATGACGGTGCTTTCGCCGCCCAGTCCGCTTTCTACCACATCAGGGTAAATAGTTCCCTGGGCCAGGAAATCCACTGCGCCGATCTTTTTGGCTTCTTCTTCAAAAACGCGGATGAACTCCTCGCCGATGATCTTGCGCTTCTTCTCAGGCTCTTCCACACCGGCCAGCTTGTCGTAAAAGCGCTGACGGGCATTGACACAGATGAAATTCAGCTCGAACTGTCCCTTTGCGCCAAAGACTTCGCATACCTCTTCCATCTCGTTTTTGCGCAGCGGGCCGTGGTCTACAAACACGCAGGTCAGCTGTTTTCCCACTGCTTTGGCCAGCATAGCAGCCGCCACAGAGGAGTCCACACCGCCGGAAAGAGCGCATAATACCTTGCCGGAACCAATCTTTTCCCGCAGGGCAGCAACACTGGTCTCCACAAAAGAATCCATCTTCCAGTCGCCCCTACAGCCGCACACATTGTACACAAAGTTGTGCAGCATCTGCTTGCCCTCCTGGGTGTGGAGAACTTCCGGATGGAACTGGACAGCATAAAGGCCCTTTTCCCGATTTTCAGCAGCGGCAACCGGGCAGTTATCGGTATAAGCTGTTACCGTAAAGCCGGGTGCCGGGGTCTCGATGTAATCATTATGGCTCATCCAGCAAATGGTGTCGCGGCTCACATTTTGAAAAATGGGGCTTTCCTCACTGGTGTGAACCAGGGTTTTGCCATACTCCCGCTCCGGAGCGCGGCACACATGGCCGCCCAGCAGGTGGCTCATAAGCTGACTGCCGTAGCAGATGCCCAATACCGGGATTCCCAGCTCAAAAAGAGCAGGGTCCATGGTGGGTGCATCCTCCAGATACACGCTGTTGGGGCCGCCGGTGAGGATAATGCCCACCGGATTGGCGGCGCGGATCGCATCCAGACCGGCACGGTAGGAAATGATCTCGCAATAGACATTACATTCGCGGACGCGGCGAGCGATGAGCTGGTTATACTGCCCACCAAAATCCACTACCAGAACTTTTTCATTCTGTGCCATATATTCATCCATCCTGTTCTTTCAATTATTGTTATATTGTTAATATAGTTTTTTCAGATTTCACTACACGAACAGATTATTCCACGGTTACAGATTTAGCCAGATTCCGCGGTTTATCGATATCACAGCCTTTCATGGCCGCTACATAATAGGCAAACAGCTGTAAAGGAACCACCATCAGCGAAGGTTGCATCATGGAGTTGGTGGCGGGCAGGTAAAATACGAAATCCGTTTCCTTCTCGATTTCCGTTTTCCCCTCTACCGTAAGGCCCAACACATAGGCGCCCCGGGCCTTGACTTCCTTTACATTGCTCATGGTTTTGTCAAATAGTGGCAGGTAGCTGGCCAGTGCCACCACCAGCGTGCCGTCCTCCACCAGAGAAATGGTGCCGTGCTTGAGCTCCCCGGCAGCATAGGCTTCCGAGTGGATATAGGAGATCTCCTTCAGCTTTAAGGAGCCTTCCAGAGAGAGGGCGTAATCGATATTCCGCCCAATAAAGAAAATGTCCTTGGCGTTAAAGTTCCGGGAGGCAAAATACTGGATGTTCTCCCGGTTTTGCAGCACCGCTTCAATCTGCTCCGGCAGCTTCTGCAAATCGGCCAGATAGCTTTCATATTCTTCGGCAGAAATCGTACCCAGCAAATCGGCCAGACACAGCGCCAATAGATACACCACTGCCAGCTGGGTACTGTAAGCCTTAGTGGTAGCTACTGCAATCTCCGGCCCGGCCCAAGTATACAGCACATCGTCTGATTCGTTGGCAATGGAGCTTCCCACCACGTTGACGATAGAGAGAGTTCTTGCTCCCAGCCGCTTAGCCTCTCGCAGGGCAGCAAGCGTATCTGCGGTCTCACCGGACTGGCTGATAATGAGCACCAGTACTTTATCGTCAATTATCGGGTGACGGTACCGGAACTCCGATGCTACATCGACCTCTACAGGAATACGGGTAAGCTGTTCCAGCGCATACTTTGCCACTACCCCTACATGATAGGCGGAACCGCAGGCCACAATCACAATGCGGCGGAAACTCTCCACCTGCTCCCGGGTGAGGGTGATATCATCCAACACGATTTTCCCGTCCCGGATACGGGGAGAAATGGTGTCCCGAATGGCTTTGGGCTGCTCCATAATCTCCTTGAACATGAAGTGCTCATAGCCGCCTTTTTCCGCAGCGGAAACGTCCCAGTCAATGTGCACCGGCTCCTTGGGGACTACGTCTCGGTCGGTGTTGAATACGGTCACGCTGCTTCGGGTTAGTCGCACAATCTCATTATCATTGAGACGGTAAATTTCCCGGGTTTTTGCCAAAATAGCCGGCACATCGGAGGCAATGAAGTTCTCCCTCTCCCCCAGCCCCACAATGAGAGGGCTGTCTTTCCGCACGGCATACAACTCATTTGGGGAATCCTGACAGATGACCCCCAGTGCATAGGAACCTTCTACCTTATGAATGACCCGAATCATGGCTTCCAAAATATCACATTGATATTTTTGATAGTAATATTCCAACAGCTGTGCTATCACTTCGGTATCCGTTTCCGAAACAAAGGTAATGCCGCGGTTTATCAAAAAGGTTTTCAGAGTCAAATAATTTTCGATGATACCATTATGCACCACCGCAAACTTTCCTGAATCACTCACCTGGGGATGTGAGTTAATATCCGATGGTGCGCCGTGGGTGGCCCAACGGGTATGGCCGATACCGATGGTCCCACGCAGACTCTTTCCCCCATCCAGCATATTGCTGAGCACCTTCAGCCTTCCTTTAGCCTTAGCCACTTCCAGCTTTTCTCCAGTATATACCGCTACTCCGGCGGAATCGTACCCTCGGTACTCCAGTTTTTCCAGCCCCTGCAAAAGCAAAGGTGTTGCCTGTTCTTCACCTACATATCCAACAATTCCGCACATGAGTATTCAGCCTCCTTTATCGGGCACAGCACAGCTTTTTATATGGAATCGGAAAAGCGCCGGTTTGCCAGTGCTTTTTATCACCGGACAGCCGGGGCGCTTCTCCTTACAGTTTATGCAGTTTTTCAGCGATAAATGATATCGTCGCGGGAAGGTCCGTTGGAGACAATGGTAATCGGCACACCCAGGTGCTTTTCGACAAACTCCACATAGTTCCGGGCATTCTCCGGCAAATCCTCATATTTCTTAATGCCGCGAATGTCGCACTTCCAGCCGGGCAGTACTTCAAAAATAGGCTTACAGCGCTTCAGCTTGGGGGTCACCGGGAAGTGGTCAATGCGCTGGCCATCCAGCTCATAAGCCACACATACGGGAATTTCATCCAGATAGCCCAAAGCGTCCAGAACAGTAAATGCCACACCGGTAGCACCCTGTACCTGGCAACCATAGCGGGAAGCAACCAGATCCAGCCAGCCCATACGGCGGGGACGTCCGGTAGTTGCGCCATATTCGCCGCCATCGCCGCCTCTTCTGCGCAGTTCATCGGCCTCTTCGCCAAAGATTTCGCTGACGAATTCACCGGCACCCACAGCGCTGGAATAAGCCTTCACCACGGTGATAACTTCTTTGATTTCATAGGGAGGCAAGCCAGCACCTACTGCGCCATAGCCAGCCAGTGTAGAGGAAGAAGTGACCATGGGATAGATGCCGAAATCGGGGTCTTTCAGAGAGCCCAACTGGCCTTCCAGCAGAATGGTCTTGCCTTCCTTGACAGCCTCGTGCAGCAGCTCAGCGGTATCGGCCACATAGGGAGCCAGCTGCTCTTTATATTCCATCAGCTTGTTGTAGACATCCTCAGCCTTGAGGGCGGGCTGATGATACAACTGTGTATACAGCACGTTTTTCAGAGCCAGCACATGGTCGATGCGCTCCATGATACTGTCCTTATCGTCGAACAGCTCGCTGACCTGGAAGCCGATTTTAGCATACTTATCGGAATAGAAAGGCGCGATACCGGATTTGGTAGAGCCAAAGGACTTGGAAGAAAGACGGGCTTCTTCCATGGCATCCAGTTCCTTGTGATAGGGCATTACGATCTGTGCTCTATCAGAAATCAGAATGTTGGGCTTCGGAACACCGCGGCTTTGAAGCTCTGCCATTTCCTTGACAAAGTTCTCCACACTCAAAGCCACACCGTTGCCGATAATGTTGGTGATATGGTCATAGAATACACCAGAAGGCAACTGATGCAGGGCAAATTTGCCGTAATTATTGATGATGGTATGTCCTGCGTTGCTGCCGCCCTGAAAACGAATCACGATGTCCGACTGTGCAGCCATAACATCTGTAATTTTACCTTTCCCTTCGTCGCCCCAGCAGGCGCCGACGATTGCCTTTACCATATAATTCACGCCTTTCTGTTGAATGGTGTTGCCGCAGACGCAAAACACGCCACGGCAAATATTTATTTCATTTATGGATAAACAATTTTACACGTTGATTTCTGCAGTCTCTTCGGGGATATCCTCATACTTCTTCAAAATGGGACGCACGGTCTCGCTGAGAAATTCCTCGGTCTGACGGGGGGCGCGGCCCACATATTTTTCAGGACGCACAATGTGTTCCAGTTCTTCCAGCGTCACACCGAAAATCGGGTCGTTGGCAATGCGGGCCAACAGGTCGTTTTCGCCGCCCTCTTCCTTGACCACCTTGGAAGCAGCCATGGAGTGAACACGGATGCGCTCGTGGAGCTCCTGACGGGAAGCGCCGCGTTTTACGGCGTCCATCATGATATTCTCGGTAGCCATAAAGGGCAGCTCTCGGCGCAGATGCTGCTCGATAACCTTGGGATACACCACCAGGCCGTCGGCCACGTTCATATACAGGTTGAGGATGCCGTCTACTGCCAAAAATGCCTCGGGCACACTGATGCGCTTGTTGGCGGAGTCATCCAGGGTGCGCTCAAACCACTGAGTGGAACTGGTCATGGCCGGGTTCAGGCTGTCAGCAATGACATACCGAGCCAGAGAAGCAATGCGCTCGCTGCGCATGGGGTTGCGCTTGTAGGCCATGGCAGAAGAACCGATCTGATTCTTCTCAAAGGGCTCTTCCACTTCCTTCAGGTGCTGCAAAAGGCGAATATCGTTGGAAAACTTGGCTGCACTCTGGGCAATGCCGCTGAGCACAGAAAGCATCTGGCTGTCCAGCTTGCGGGAATAGGTCTGGCCGGATACGGGGAAGCATGCCTTGTAGCCCATCTTTTCCGCAATCTTGTGGTCAATGGCCTTGCACTTCTCATGATCGCCGTCAAACAGCTCCAGGAAACTTGCCTGAGTACCGGTAGTGCCCTTAGATCCCAGCAGTTTTGCCTTGCTCAGCTGATACTCCACATCTTCCAAATCCATCAAAAGCTCCTGAATCCACAGGGTAGCACGCTTACCAACAGTGGTAGGCTGGGCAGGCTGAAAATGGGTAAATGCCAAGGTCGGCAAATCTTTGTATTTTTCGGCAAAATCTGCCAGCACGCGGATAACGCCCACCAGCTTGCGACGGACGATCTTCATAGCTTCCGTCATGATGATAATGTCGGTGTTATCGCCCACATAGCAGGAGGTAGCGCCCAGATGAATGATGCCCGCGGCTTTGGGGCACTGCTGGCCATAGGCATACACATGGCTCATCACGTCGTGGCGAACCACCTTTTCCCGGGCCTCTGCCACTTCATAGTTAATGTCATCGGCGTGGGCTTTCAGTTCGTCCACCTGCTCCTGTGTTACCGGCAGACCCAGCTCCATTTCGGATTCCGCCAAGGCAATCCAGAGCTTACGCCAGGTGCGGAACTTCATGTCCGGGGAAAACAGGTATTTCATTTCCTTATCCGCATATCGAGCGGAAAGAGGGGATTCGTAGGTATCTCTGCTCATGTAGGATACACACCTTTCTTTTATATTCATCCAAAAACTTGGGGGCCATCATTGCCAAAAAACAGAAAAGCGGACACAAAGGGCTGCGATGGATTCTGTTTTCCAGAAATCAATCAACACCTCCGCATCTGCTTTTGTGTTTCGTCGTATCCACATACGACAATATATTATATCAGATTTTGACTTCTCCGTCAAAAACAAATTCCGCTGGGCCGGTCATCTCTACCTCATTTGTTTGTTTATTCCAAAAAATTTCCAAATCTCCCCCTCGAAGATGTACCAAAACACGGTGTCCGGTACGTCCAGTAAGGTTACAAGCGACTGCTACAGCACAGGCACCGGTACCACATGCCCAGGTTTCCCCGGAACCGCGCTCCCACACCCGCATTTCTACTTCGTTTTCGCCGCAAATACGCACGAATTCGATATTGGCACGCTCCGGAAAAACTGGATGGTGTTCCAATGCCGGACCCACGGTTTCCAAGGGAAAATGCTCCACATCATCCACAAAAATGACGCAGTGAGGATTGCCCATGGAAACACAGGTACAATTCCAGTCTTGACCCGTAGCAGTAATGGTCTGATTTTCCACCCCAGGCAATGTGGTAGGAATAGCGTCCGGTGTGAGGCCGGGCTGCCCCATATTTACCCGGATACTGCGGACATGGCCGTTTTCTACATCCAGATATAGGGTTTTCACGCCACTCTGGGTGTCAATCTTCAATACATCTTTTTGAGCAATGCCTCGCTCATAGACATATTTTCCCACACAACGGATACCGTTGCCGCACATTTTGGCTCGAGAGCCGTCGGCATTGTACAAATCCATTTCTGCATCTCCGTTTTTGCTGGGCTTAATGAGAATAATCCCATCGCCGCCTATTCCAAAATGACGGTCACTGAGACGGACAGACAAGGCTGCCGGGTCATCAACCTGCTCTTCAAAGCAGTTGATATAGATATAATCATTGCCGATACCCTGCATCTTGGTAAAGCGCATGGGATCACTCTCCTTATTGAAAATTCTTTGCACAAATCAGAACTTGCTGAGGTATTCCTTGATTTCCCACTCGGTAACCGCAGTGGCAAAGCGGTTCCACTCGTGCTCTTTCGCTTCTACGTATTTATTAAATACATGGTCACCCAGCACTTCATGCAGGAACTCGTCCTTTTTTAGCTCTTCCACAGCTTCTTTCAGGTTGGCCGGCAGGTTCTCAATTCCCTCGGCCAAACGTTCTTCCTCGCTCATATCATAAATATTGGCGGAAACAGCCGGCGGCGGGGTCATTCCTTTCTTAACGCCTTCCAAACCAGCAGCCAGTAATACAGCAAACTGGAGATAGGGATTGCCGGAGGGGTCGGGGTTACGCAGCTCTACGCGGGTGCCATTGCCACGAGTAGCGGGCACACGCACCAGAGCGCTGCGGTTAGAGGCAGTCCAAGCAATATAGCAGGGAGCTTCGTAACCAGGTACCAAACGCTTGTAGGAATTGACCAGCGGATTGGTAAGAGCGCAAATTCCCTTAACGTGATTCATAATACCTGCAATAAATTGCAGAGCAATCGTGCTCAGCCCCTTGGGACCATTGGGATCGCAAAAAGCATTTTTGCCATCTTTAAACAAGGACATATTGATATGCATACCGGAACCTGCCTCACCAAACACCGGCTTGGGCATAAAGGTGGCGCACAGGTGGTTAAAGCTGGCAATGGACTTGACCACCATTTTAAAGGTCATAATATTGTCGGCAGAACGCACAGCTTCATCATAGCGGAAGTCAATTTCATGCTGAGCAGTAGCACACTCGTGGTGGGAAGCTTCAATCTCAAAGCCCATCTCTTCCAAATTCAGGCAAATTTCCCGACGGGTCAGCTCACCAACATCCGAGGGACCCAAATCGAAATAGCCGGCAGTATCATAGGTAATCGTTGTGGGATGTCCCTGCTCATCGGTGTTGAACAGGAAAAACTCACATTCGGGACCTACATTAAAGGAAAAGCCCATCTCCTCCGCCTGCCGAATGGTCTTCTTCAGAATATAGCGCGGATCGCCCTCAAAGGGAGTACCGTCCGGCTTGTAAACATCACAAATCAACCGGGCAATCCGTCCATGCTTGGAGTGCCAGGGATACAGGGTAAAGGTATCTAGATCCGGACGCAGATACATATCGGACTCTTCAATCCGGACAAAGCCTTCAATGGAAGAACCGTCAAACATGCACTCGTTGTTCAGCGCTTTTTTGGCCTGGCTGGTGGTGATGGCTACATTCTTCAGAGTTCCGAAAATATCGGTAAACTGGAGACGGATAAATTTTACGTCTTTTTCCTCAATAATACGGAAAATGTCCTCTTTTGAATAATGGCTCAAATGATGACCTCCTCGTTTTCTGCACTCCGCCGGACAGAACCGGCTTTTCATTATTTCTTAGAAGCAGTGCTGATAATACAAATACTATTGTATTCCACCTTCCTTCCCCTTGTCAATCGCTTTTCACTCCTTTCTGTTCTTTTCATTTGTATGCACAATTTTCCCGCCTTCCGTGGGGGGAGCCTCCCCAAAATGCAAAATATGAATCCTCCAGCTTTGATTCCTGCAAAATTTGCATGTTTTTTTAAAAAACCTTCCCGAAAACGACACAGCGGCGTTAAAAACTTGCGAAATTTTCAAAAAAGTTCTCAATTTTTCTTGTAATCTGCTCTTTAATATGGTAAAATAAGCCCGTCGGCTGCCAAAATCATGCAGCATGTACTGCAAAACCATCGGCTCTTTTGCCAAATTTTGGTTCTGTAAGGTCTTACAATTGAATTTTTTATTAGGGGGATTTGTTCATGTCTTATGTCAGCGACCAGCTGGAAATCATTCGCAAAAAGAATGCCAGCGAACCGGAGTTTATTCAGGCTGTCACTGAGGTTCTGACCACTTTGGAGCCCGTGATTGAAGCTAACCCACAGTATCAGGCTGCCGGTATTCTGGAGCGCATTACCGAGCCCGAGCGCGTGATTATGTTCCGTGTACCGTGGGTTGACGACAACGGTAAAGTTCAGGTGAACCGTGGCTTCCGCGTACAGTTCAACTCTGCTATCGGACCCTACAAGGGTGGCCTGCGTTTCCATCCTTCTGTAAACCTGGGCATTATCAAGTTCCTGGGCTTTGAGCAGATTTTGAAGAACTCCCTGACCGGCCTGCCCATCGGCGGCGGCAAGGGCGGCTCTGATTTCGACCCCAAGGGTAAGTCTGACCGCGAAGTGATGGCTTTCTGCCAGAGCTTTATGACCGAACTGTATCGTCACATTGGTCCCGACACGGATGTGCCTGCTGGTGATATCGGTGTAGGCGGACGTGAGATTGGTTATCTGTTTGGCCAGTATAAGCGTATCCGTGACGCTTATGAAGGTGTGCTCACCGGTAAGGGCCTGACCTATGGCGGTTCTCTGGCTCGTACGGAGGCTACCGGTTATGGCCTGCTGTACTTCACCAACGCTATGCTGAAGAAGAACGGCTATTCCATGGAAGGCAAGACCGTTGTGGTTTCTGGCGCAGGCAACGTGGCTATTTATGCTACCGAAAAGGCTACTCAGCTGGGCGCTAAAGTTGTCACCATGTCCGACTCCACTGGCTGGATTTATGACGCTGAGGGTATTGATTTGGCTGCTATCAAGGAAATCAAGGAAGTCAAGCGTCAGCGCTTGAGCGAGTATAAGAAGTATCGTCCTAACTCCGAGTATCACGAGGGTAAGGGCGTCTGGACCGTTCCCTGCGACATCGCTCTCCCCTGCGCTACCCAGAACGAGCTGAATGAGGAAGATGCTAAGACCTTGGTGAAGAATGGCGTTATTGCTGTTGCCGAAGGCGCCAACATGCCTTCCACCATGGAAGCTACCGAAGTCTTCCTGAAGAATGGCGTGCTCTTTGCTCCTGGCAAGGCTTCCAACGCTGGCGGTGTAGCTACCTCCGCTCTGGAAATGAGCCAGAACAGCATGCGTCTCTCCTGGACCTTTGAAGAGGTCGACCAGAAGCTCCAGGGCATTATGGAGAACATCTTCAAGCAGGCTGACGAGGCTGCTGAGAAGTATGGCCATGCCAAGAACTATGTGATGGGCGCTAACATCGCTGGCTTTGTCAAGGTTGCCGATGCTATGCTGGCTCAGGGCATTGTTTGATTTTGAGCTGTCTTTAAAGATTCGATTTTAATATAAAAATACTGCCAGGCTTTTGAAGCTTGGCAGTATTTTTTTGTTTGGATATAGCAAAGGCTTAAAAATATTTAGAAAAAGGCTATGGTAAAAATGATTTCTTTCGATTTTTGATTAACCTTCCTCCATTGACAGCTATACATATTATTGCCGTAACGCTGCCTGAAATAATAATAACCAGCAAATCGATTGGGGCAAACACAAGGCAGCCTAATCCGTTAAACAAAAATCCATTTCCGAATCTGTAAAGATTTCCATTTAAGAGAATCATTTCTCCAATATACATAGCAAACGTGAACAAGGAGGCTATGATAGACGGAAAAACTATGGACTGTATTTTCTTCTTCCCCATCGTATAAGAACCAATAAAAACTCCCATTGTGACTCCAAACAAAACGAAGAAAACAGCCATCAACAGGGCTGACACCGTAATTTCACCAGTACGGTAAAAGGAAGTGAAACATGCCCATATACACATTCCCAGAAAAGCGATGCTCGTAATAGCTTGTATGGTCAATACCTTTTTACGGCTATCATCACCAGTAGAAATCATTTTTGCGAAACCGTAGAAGCAATTCAACAGTGATACAAGAATCACAATTGAAATCAAGTAAAAATGAAGTTTAAAAGCAGGACTGTATCCTCCTAACAGAATATCTACCGCTTCCCATGTTCTTGTCTGATATTCTTCGGGCGGTACATAACATAATGACATTTGCCAGCTTTCCAGCTGAACTAATTCTTTTGTTTGTACCAGAATTTTTGTCTCCATAAATCGTTCTATGACGAAAAAAAGTATCGTGGAAAAGAGAGAAACCCACAGTAGGTCCAGTTTACGGAACAGCTTTTGAATAAGCGGAAGCAGTAGAATACCTAATAAAGGCGCCAATGCAATTGGTGTATATGGGATAACATATTTCGGATAACATTCCAAAGGGACCGCACCGTTTTGAAGCATTTCTTTCAAAAGATATATCCCCATGTAAACGGGATAAAGAGAAGCACCCCCAACAATAGCCACTGATAACGAAAAAAACTTTTTATAACATGAACGTTTTTTCACAATATCACCTTATTTTCCCATAT
>OBYM01001018.1_pt1 | contig 13209 bp, 18 predicted proteins | sample 1538191 | NCBI WGS metagenome assembly OBYM01 (sample SAMEA2580165, study PRJEB22360) | human gut metagenome | biome: human gut; feature: human-associated habitat; material: faeces | place: Denmark | collected 2008/2010 | reverse complement strand
CCTTCTGCCACCAGGATCGGGCTGCGCTTTTCTCCCTCGGCTCTGAGAATTGCTTCACGCCGCTCGCGCTCCGCTTTCATTTGCTTTTCCATGGCATCCTGAATCTCTCTGGGCGGGAGGATGTTTTTCAGCTCCACCCGGTTGACCTTGATGCCCCATTTATCGGTAGCCGTATCCAAAGTAGCAGTAATTTTGGTGTTGATAACATCGCGAGAGGTCAAGGTATGGTCCAGCTCCATCTCACCGATGATATTACGCAGTGTTGTCGCCGTCAAATTTTCGATGGCAGAAATCGGGCGTTCCACACCGTAAGTGAACAGCTTTGCATCAGTTACCTGGAAAAAGACGACGGTATCAATCTGCATGGTAACGTTATCTCTGGTAATAACCGGCTGCGGTTTGAAATCCACTACCTGTTCTTTCAAAGAAACCTTTTTCGCAACCCGGTCAAAAAACGGCAGCTTAAAATGCAGGCCGGTTTCCCAAGTCGCATGGTAAACACCAAGACGTTCCACAACATAACAGTTTGACTGCGGAACAATCTTAACACAGGAAATCACGATTCCCAAAATCAAAAACAGCAGGATAAATACAATTAAAATTCCAACGATAGGTGGCATAACTCTCTCCTTCTCCGCACGGACACAAGATTCAACATGAACGATTTTTCCATGCGGCACAAAATCATTCATGGTCAAAACAAAACTTTAAACAGCTTTTTCCACGGTTAGGGTCACGCCGTGGATTTCTTTCACCTGCACACGGGTCCCCGCCTCTAAAACAGTATTGTCAGAAGTTCTTGCCTTCCATGATAAACCGTCTACCATCACGCGTCCGCTTTCCAGCGTACTGTCAATGGTCTCTGTCACCAGACCAATCTCTCCAATCGTACGATCTGCATTGGTGTTCACTTTTTTAACTGCCAAGACCCTTTTCACAAAAGGCCTGGTAAAAACCAAGCAAACAGCGGATACCGCCACGAACACAATTACCTGCACTACCAAAGGCATTCCCAGCATTGCGGGAATCAGTGCAGCCAAAGACCCGGCAGCCAGCCAGATGGATACCAACTGAACCGTAGAAGCCTCCAACACCACAAAAAGAATAATCAATGCCAGCCATAATACCGGATAAAACCATTCCATCGCCAGTCCCCCTTTCAACCGTTTCTGTTTGCCATTTTATTTTTCCAACACTGTGCTGTCACAGCTGTCTACAAGGCAAATCCACCATCGGCACAAATTATTTGGCCGGTGATAAATTCAGCCTGCTCCGAAGCCAAAAACAGCGCCAGTGCAGCCACATCCTCTCCTCTGCCCAACCTGCCAATAGGCGTCTGTTCAACTAACTGTCTTAACTCTTCTTGGGAAAAGCAATCCAACATCGGTGTATGGATCACTCCCGGCGCAATACAGTTGACCGTGATACCGGAAGGGCCTACCTCTTTGGCAAGCGCTTTTGTCATCCCGGCGACTGCCGCTTTTGAGGCGGAATAATGCACCTCACAAGAGGCTCCACAAACGCCCCATATGGATGAAATATTGATAATTCGACCAGCTTTTTCGCGGATCATGGCGGGAAGAAACGCACGCGTTACATAAAACACGCCGTCCAGATTCACACCCATGATGCGTCGCCAATCAGCGTCGGAAATATCTTGAAACAATTTTTGCTGCGCTACCCCCGCATTATTGACCAATACATCCACACGGCCACCACAGCGGTCCAAAACCTTTTGGGCAAAAGTATCCGCCTGCTGGGACGAAGACAAATCCGCCTGAAAAGCCTCTGCCCATAGGCCTTGGCCGCGCAACTGCGCCGTCAAAGTTTCCAGCGGCTCCAAATGAGAAAAACTGCCGCAAAACACGCGATATCCGGCCGCTGCAAACATGTGGACCATAGCCCGGCCAATTCCGCCGGATGCCCCGGTAATCACTGCAGTCAGCTCCAAAGACAGCCCCCCTTCTTGTTTTATTACAAAAGCACCATCGTAATACCATGATTTGCTCTGGAATAATCAATATCCCGGGAAAGAGACGGACAAGCGGCAATGATTGCCCTTGCTGCGCTGTCAAACGGGGAAAAATCTTCTCCCCGCACAAACTCTTTAATCTGTCCCGCTCGTTTTTTCTGTGCCAACTGAGCCAGAACATCTGCCCGAATGGCGCCGCCTTTTCCACTGGAGCCATACCCGTGAATCAGCTTAAGCACTTTAACACGATTTGCTTTTGCACTGCGCAATGTCATATTCAGATGAGTGCGTGCCATATCCACCGTCGGCATTCCTGCTTCTAAATTGACTATTTGGCACTCCATCGGCAGTTTCCTTCCTTTCCCAACGAGGCGTCATCACGGTTCTTTCTGGTATAGTTATCAATCATGTCCTGCAAAGAGCGGTTATCAATCACTTGATCCACCGCAGTTTTGATGTCCCGCCAGAGCTCATAGGTTGCGCACTCCCCCGCATTTCGGCATGGGGTGGAGTCTTCTCCCAGCTCCCGTACACATTCTACCGGAGACAAAGAGCCTTCCATTGCCCGCAGAATTTCCCCGACCGAAATATCCTTTGCCAAGCGGGATAACTGATAACCGCCGCCGGCGCCGCGAATACTTTTTAAAAGCCCCGCTTTATTTGCCTGGGTAATAATCTGCTCTAAATATTTATCACTTAACGACTGCCGCCGGGCTATATCCCGCACCGATACCGGGCCTTCATTCTGATTCATGGCAATGTCAATCATCATGCGCAGCCCATATCTCCCTTTGGTTGATATTTTCACCGGTTTCACAGCCTTTCTTTTCATTCTTTAAAAATAGTATATCATAAAGCCCTTGTTTCTTCAATATCCGGACAGAATACAAAAGGTGGAAAAACAGTTCTCTGTAAAAAAACAGCACGGATATCCGCCGGGATCTGTTCCCATGCTTTTCCGTGCTGTTTTACCAAATCTATTGCAGTGCTTTTACCGCCTGCTTTAATTCTTCCGTCCGGTCTGTCTTTTCCCAAGCCACTGAAAGATCTTCCCGACCCATATGCCCATATGCTGCCAACTGGCGATAAATGGGCCGCCGCAAATCCAACCTTTGGATGATCGCCGCAGGCCGAAGATCAAAAACTTGCTCCACTGCTTTGGCGAGAATCTCGTCCGATACTGTTCCAGTACCAAAGCTGTCTACCATAACCGATACCGGATGTGCCACACCGATGGCGTATGCCAGCTGGATTTCACATTTCTTGGCCAACCCAGCCGCAACGATATTTTTTGCTACCCAACGGGCTGCATAAGCCGCCGAACGGTCCACCTTTGTCGGATCTTTTCCGGAAAAAGCGCCGCCGCCGTGCCGGGCATATCCGCCATAATTTTCCGTCCGGTCAGGCCACTATCTCCCTGTGGGCCGCCGACCACAAAGCGGCCGGTGGGGTTGATATAATATTTAGCATCTTTATCCAGTAGTTTTTCCGGAACAATGGGAAGTACGACATTCATAATCATATCCGCACGCAGCTTGTCCATTGTCACATCAGGATCATGCTGGCTGGAAATCACCACCGTATCCACCCGGACCGGACGATCTCCCTCAAACTCTACTGTTACCTGCGTTTTACCATCGGGCCGCAAATACGGCATCGTACCGTCTTTCCTCTTTGCAGTCAGCTGACGCGCCAGCTTATGGGCCAGCGAAATGGTAATCGGCATCAATTCAGGCGTTTCGTCGCAGGCATAGCCGAACATCATTCCCTGATCGCCGGCGCCGGTACTGAAAGTATCGTCCTCTTTCCCCTGCTTGACCTCCAGCGCCTTATCAACACCTAACGCAATATCCGGAGACTGCTCGTCAATCGAAGTGATTACCGAACAGGTATCAGCGTCAAAGCCGTATTTTGCACGGGTATATCCGATTTCACGCACAACATTCCGCGCAATTTTGGGGATATCTACATAACAGGAAGTCGTGATTTCTCCCATGACCATCACCATACCGGTGGTTACAGTACATTCGCAGGCCACGCGCCCCATAGGGTCATTGGCCATAATTTCATCGAGCACCGCATCGGAGATCTGATCACAGATCTTGTCCGGATGGCCTTCTGTCACGGATTCGGATGTAAAAAAGTGTCTTGCCATCAAAAAATCTCCTTTCATTTTCCTTCCTTGTCCTTTTCCGGGCAAAACAAAAGAAATGCCCGGAAAAATCCGAGCATTTAAAGAAATCCTCATCTCTCGGAATCTTCCGCAGGATTTGGCACCTTCTACTCAAAAGAGTCCGGTTGCCGGGCTTCACAGGGCCTGTTCCCTCCGCCGCTCTGGATAAGGTGGAATATACAATTTTGTAAGGGATATTATAGCGAACAAGGATGAAAAAGTCAAGTTTTTGTTGTTTTTCTGTTTTTGGTGCTTTGTTGCAAACCCTCTGGAAATCCTCTAAAATAAACCTATAAAACAAATTGACGGAGGCAGGCAAAAATGTATTTTCCTCAAGATATGAATTTTCAATATTTCTTTTTTAGTACATATCCAGGATACTTTTTACAAGCACTTCCATTTGCCTTGACCGCCGGGATAATCTATATCGTATATCAGAAAAAGGGGAAACGGCAATCATCTATCGGCAAAATGGTTTTGCCGTCTCTGTTTGTCTGCTATATGACTGGGCTTTTATGTCTCACCCTTTTTCAATCCATCATCAGCGATATCTATTATTATCTTTTTTACCACCGGCCAAGCGGAAACGAACTATATTGGTTCACTTTTGAATATGATTTTATTCCAGATTTTTACTACCATTTTAACAGCGAAAATATCGCAAATATTTTCCTGTTCTTTCCTTTTGGAATTCTTTATCCAATCTTTCGCAGAAGCAGTACAGGGAAACAAACCATCGCTGCCGGAATAGCTGTTTCGATTTTGATTGAATTGCTGCAACCGATTTTTGGACGTAGTTTTGATGCAAATGATATCATTTTAAATGGATTGGGTGTCGCCGTGTCCACTACATTCTTTTGTCTTTTCCAGGCAGTTTGGAAACAGAAACGGTGATTTCCATTGTCTTCCTTTCACCGAGCAAAGCATTTTGGGCCACACACCTTTCTATGCACCAACAGCCCGCCTATTCTTTTGCAGCAGCCGGCTTTTTTTCTTCCGGCGCCATCAGGGAATCTTTCATCAAATGGCTCAATTTTTTGTAGACCATAAAGGTCAAAGCGGAAATAATCAGCCCTTTGATCAGGTTAAACGGCATTGCGCCGAACAGGATATACCCGTCAATGCTGTCAATCATAGGGTTCACCGCATTACAGGCAGAAACGATTGCGTCGATGGGCATGAGCTTGGAATAAAAGGGAATGATTAAGAATCGATTGGTCAAAGCGCCTACAACGGTGACAGCCGCCGTCCCGCTCAGACATGCCAAAAGCGCACCTTTTTTGCTCTTATGATACCGATACAAAAATCCGGCGCTTAGAGAAAACGCGGTATAAATCAAAAAGTCGGACAATTCGCCTACGCCGCCGGTCTGACTGGACAACAAATGGATCAGATCTTTTACCAGAGAGATAAAAATACCTGCCGCAGGGCCGAACATAAAGGTACCAATCAAAGTCGGCACGCCGCTGATATCCAGTTTCAAGAAAGGCGGCATAAACAAAAACGTCAGCGGCAGTTCCAGATACATCAGCGCAGTGGCAACGGCTGCCAGCAGGCCGATATAGACCAGTTTTTTGGTGTTCATTCTTTTTTTCATGAAAAAAGCTCCCTTCATTTTGTCTGTTTTGGCAAACAAAAACGCCCCCAACCAAAGCTGGGGACGCAAAAGGTGCAAATATCAAATTTGCGCCGTTTCTTTCATCCGGACTATACCGTCGGTTCCGGAATCGCACCGGATCAACTGCTTCCACAGGTCGCGGACTCGTGGCTTGGCACCCATCACCGCCGGTGGGGAATCTAACCCCGCCCCGAAACAGACTTTATATTTCGTTGCATATCATACACGCAAATAAGGTGTTTGTCAATCCCTTCACAAAAATTTTCTTCGGTTGAACACGCCCTTTATCTATCCTGATTTGTCCATTTTATTCCGTGACCCCTTTACAGGGCTTACAGGAGGAAAAAAACCATTCAATTGGCAGCGGCTCTTTTTGAAAGTAGCCCAGCTTGTTCAAACGATCCCTCATTTGACCTTCCAGCGCGGAAAAGTCCGCCTCAGCAGCACCAGATAAAGAACCATGGTTCAAAGTTGCCCGCACCAGACCATCCAGCAAAAACGGATCGTCACAGCAAACCGCCAACATTCTCATGGACTGTTCCAGACGAAACAGGCAGTATCCTGCCAAATCTCCCCGCTCTGAAATGCCAAACGCCCCACATCCCTCCTGGAAGGGAACATTTTCCTTTTCAAACAGCTCTAAAATTAGATTTTTATTTTGAACCGGTTTCATTTCCAGCATACTTACTTTCTTCCTTTCCCGTCCAAGTCCCGACCTCGCTGCATTGCCGACTGCAATGCGGACAATTCCGGTTGTGTCAGCATCCGCCATTTTCCCGGCGGTAGCATACCCAGACGCACCGGACCGATGGAAATCCTTTTCAGCCGTGCCACTTCCAACCCAACCGCTTCACACATGCGCCGAATTTGGCGATTGCGCCCTTCGGTAATCACAATCTGTACGACTACGCGCCCCGGCTCTTTGGAAAGCACTGTCACTTGGGCGGGAGCGGTGCGCTGACCGTCCAGTTCCACCCCTTCCGCCAGCCGCATCGCCTGTTCATCGCTGATATCGGGCCGCACCGTTACCCGGTAGCATTTGGGAATGTGATAGCGGGGGTGCATGATCTGGTTGGCAAAATCCCCGTCGTTGGTCAGCAGCAAAAGGCCTTCTGAATTGCGGTCCAAGCGCCCGATGGGATAAACCCGTCCAGGTGCGTCTTGAACCAACTGCGCCACGCAACGACGGTCCATCTCATCGCTCATTGTCGTTACATAGCCCCGGGGCTTATGCAGCGCCAAATAAATCTTTTTCTGATGCTGTCGAGTGTCCACCCGTACCCCTTCCACAGCAATGACATCCCGAACAGGATCTATTTTCTGGCCGATTACGGCTTTTCGGCCGTTCACCGTTACTTTTCCTTTTTCGATGTAATCTTCCGCTTTTCGCCGGGACATAACTCCTGATTCGGAAAGTATTTTCTGAATTCTCACCGGTTCGTTTTTCTTCTGCATGATCTGCTCCATTCCGCCTCACGGCGTTCTTTTTAAAAAGAAAGCCTCTGTTTTACTGGCCAAACCAGCTCTTCACCTGATTCCAAAAGCTTTCCTTTTCCGCTATTTTTTCTTTCACTGCACGTTTGGGATACAAATCCCAACTATCCAGTCTTTGCTCACCCAAATAAAACTGCACTTCTCCAATTTTTTGCTCCGGCAGGATCGGGGCATAGTAAAACGGTTCGATATAAACTTGCGCCGTGATTTTCCTTTCTTCTCCCTGCAATACCGCTGTAACCGTGTCGCCGGATAACTGTGCGCCCACCGAATCCAAAACACCTCCGACCACCGGGAGAGAAATTTCGGGAAGGTAATCGGCCAAGTCTATCTGCTGCACACAGGAAAAACCATAGTCAAACAATTTTTTATGCACATTCCAGTCGTCTCCAGCCGATAAGGTAACGCAAATCAGTGTAATGCCATCTCGCTTTGCTGCCGACACCAGGCATCTCCCCGCTTTTTTGGTGAATCCTGTTTTTACGCCAATGCAGCCATCGTATTCTTCCAACAAACGGTTATGGTTTTTCAGCCAACGGTCATAGGGTGGATTGCCGAAAGCAATCTGTGTTTTTACCGTCGAGCAAATCTCAAGAAAATCCTCATTGGACAATGCGTTTTTCGCCAAAACCGCCATATCATAAGCGCTGGAATAGTGGTCATCCGCATCCAAACCGGACGGTGTGGCAAAATGTGTGTCGGCAAGCCCCATTTCAGCTGCCCGCTCGTTCATCATTGCCACAAAGCCCTCTGTGCTGCCCCCAACTTTCACTGCTGCGGCGTCCGCGCTGTCGTTCCCGGAGTGCAGCAACATTCCAACTGCAAGACCCCGCAGTGTCACTTGGTCACCGGGCAGCAGCCCCATAGAGGAACCTTCCACCAAAATTGCTTTGGCATCTACTGTAAAATAGGTGTCCAAATCCGGCTGTTCTAATGTCAGCAGTGCCGTCATAATTTTGGTCGTGCTGGCCATCGCCAACCTTTCATGGATATCCTGACCAGCCAGTACTCGCCCGGTCTCCATTTCCATCAGAATATAAGCCCCTGCTGAAATATCAAAAGGGGCCGGCAGGTGATCTGCTGTATCCTGAAATTCTTCTGCTGGTAAAGCCGCCGCTTTCAGCGGTGAAAAAAACAGAAGAAAAATCGAAAAAACAGTGACAGCCAGACACTTCATTTTCATCCCCCCGTACAATCTATGCCAGGGAGGCCTTTCTTATACAAAAAAGGAAATTTTTCTATTGCTCACTCTTTTCCTTTTTCCCTTTGGAAAAAATATCGGCAAATTTATCGATCAAATCAGGAACAATTCCTACTGCCCGGTCTGCCGTATTATCATAATTCTGCATTTGAAGTAGCCGTACATTTCCTTCCTGAATCACCAAAAAGGCTAACGGCTGAATAGAAACACCCGCACCAGAGCCGCCGCCAAACAGATCCTTCGGCTTGTCCCCGCCAAAATCGCTGCCGCCGGAGCCATAGCCAAACGCCACTTTTGACACCGGTACGATAATCGTTCCATCTGGGGCAGTGATTGGCTCTCCGATGATGGTATTCACATCAACCAATCCTTTTAGCTTTTCCAACGAACAATTCAGCAAACCCTCTAAATTTCCTTGACTCATATCTTTTACTCCTTTTCTGTTTGATTCTTCCGTCCCCTATTCTGGACAGCTATTTTACTTTTTATCACTCTTACTCTTCTTTGCCTGCAACGGAAAAAGAACCATCTGCAAATCATTTATTTTTCAAAACTTTCCATAAAAAACGAAAGAAAAACTGGATGACTGCCATCAACAGAAACAAAACCCGCAGTGTCAATTCAAAAGATACCTTGAGCCGATCCTGTTGCGATAAATAATCCCCCTGAACCAAGATACGGCCCTTTTTCATCCGGACAAACTGGCTGATAGCGGCATAAGCGCCGTGAACCCAGCCGTTCATCCTGCCATAAGCGATGGCGGTTTGGGCTGCATCCTCTCTGGAAACGATCAGCTGAAAATCCAGCCGGCGTACCCACAAATGACAGTACAAAAGCTTTAGTGGCTGCTTTGCAGCCTTTAGCAGTTCCAATACCTGCTCTACTGTGGCTCTTAGCGTACGGGACTCTTGATCTGCCGGATAAGAATCCCCTTTCTTCCTTTTCTCGCTCTGCTGCACAGGAGAAATTTTTTTTGCTGGACAGACATTTCCTTTGCCTGTTTTTTCGTCTCCAGCTATCTGAGAAGACTGTTTTTTTTCATCCGAGCTTTGGTTTTCCTTCTCTGTCCCCTCCTCGCGAACAAGCCCTATTGGGGAGGAGGGCGCGTTTTTTTCTTCTTTTTGTTTGTTCTCGCGCTTTTTCTTCTTTCTGCGCCTTTCAGGCTCCGGCAGAATCTGATACCGTACAAATAACCATCGAGCCTGTAAAAAAATATCTCCGTTGTCGTATCGGAAAAACAACCGAACATTGGAGAAAAGGAAAAGCAGAATCAGCGCCAGAACCACGCCTAAAATGATCCAGCCTGTCATGATATCACATCAATTTCCAAATTAAGATTGGGTTTCTTCGATTCGGACCTGTCCTTCCAGTTCTGTCTCTTCCTCTCCGCTTTGAGGAACCAAGGGCAGTTCTCCTACAGAAGCCAGCCCAAAACTGCGCAAAAAATGAGGCGTTGTTCCATAGGAAACAGGACGTCCGGGAAGGTCTAGTCGACCTTTTTCCTCCAACAGTCCTCTTTCTACCAGAGTATTGACCGTACTAGACGAGTCCACACCGCGAATCTGCTCTACAAAGGACTTGGTTACCGGCTGGTTATACGCTACAATGGCAAGCACCTCCATCGCCGCCTGAGATAAAGGCTGACTTTTTTTGATCTCCAGTGCTTTTTTTACCGGCTCCTGAAACTCTTCCCGCGTTGCCATTTGATATTGGTCATCCAGCCGAAGCACCTGCAGCGGGCTTTCCAATTCGTCAAAATAATCCTTTATGCGGCGCATCATCCAGTGAGCCGCCGCATCGTCACAATCAAACACCTGTGCCAGCCTGGAAACCAGAATTGGTTCTCCACTGGCAAATAATACGGCCACTGCCGCTTTTTCCGTTTTGGTCAGCCTCATTGGTCCTCCTCCTCGTCTTGTGCAGCTGCCGGCATCGGCGTCCGATTCTGCCCGAAACCGATCTGTCCGCTTTCATCCACCACAATCCGTTTTGATTTTACCAGTTCCAGCACTGCCAAAAAGGTCGCAACCATTTCCGAACGGTCCTCCGATCGGACAAACAGGCTTTTATAATCAATGTTTTTCTGCCGGTATAATGTGTGCAAAATGGTTAGAATCCGTGACTGGACGGATACAACTCTTCGTTTTACAATGCCTGAAAACGCTTCTTTGGGCGGCGGCATTTTTCGTTTGACCTTCCCCAGCACCAAAAGATAAGCGCCTAAAATTTCTGCCGGTTCGTGTTGATGCCGGTACAGCATATCCGGTTCCAGCACCGTAGCAGTGCGGCAAAACAGCTTGTCCCCCCGCCATTTTTCCGCCAACATGGATGCTGCTTCCCGACAAGCCTGGTATTCCAACAGCTGCCCGGTCAATTCCCGTTTGAGATTTTCACCTTCGTCTTCATACTTGGGCAGTAACATAGCTGATTTCATATATACCAGGCGCGACGCCATCTCCAAAAAATCGCTGGCGGCCTCCAGATCCGCAAAAGGGATCTGCTCCATTTGTTCCAGATACTGCTCCAACAAAAGGTCAATGGGGATATCATATAAATTCAGTTTGTGCTTGGCAATCAGATATAGTAGCAAATCCAAAGGGCCTTCAAACTGATCGAGCTTAAATGTGAGTTTTTCCATTTCAGCCCCCTATCATCTGTAACAGCAAATCCACTGGAGCCGTTGCCCAATTTAATCCACTGAATAGAAGATTCCCCATAAAATTGAGTGGGATCTGCAAAAAACCAAGGTATAAAAGCAAAATCAGCGCCACATAAAAATATTTTTCGTATTTGTGCATCTTCATTTGAAAAGAAAGCGGCAGAACTGCATCTAAAATCTTTGCGCCATCCAGCGGCGGCACCGGCAGCAGATTAAAAACTGCCAAAGTCAAATTCGTCCAAAGAATCGTGTAAATAATCTGCCCAAACATCAGACCCGCCGTGCTGTTAATGTTGCCATAAAGCATATACACTTTGAAAATGGCCATAAGAACCAGAGCCAGCAAGATATTGGAAAGCGGACCTGCCAAAGCGGTCAACGCCATATCGCGCTTCGGTTTTTTAAAACGGCTCGGATTGATCGGAACCGGCTTTGCCCAGCCAAATCCAAACAGCAGCAACGCAAGAGTTCCAAATAAATCCAGATGTGCAAACGGATTTAGAGTCAGCCTTCCCTGGTCCTTCGCCGTATGGTCTCCCAACCAATTCGCCGTCAGCCCATGGGCCAGTTCATGAACAGGCAATGACGTTACCACTACCACAGCCATTGTCAGATATCGGATCACGGTTTCAGTGTTCAATCCAGTCTCTCCGTTTCTTTTCACACATTTCTGTCTTATTATACTAAAAACTGGTCGTTAACACAAGGTTTCACCGTTTTTGTAAAAATAAATCGTCTCTTTTTGCAAAACGTCCAAATTTATTGAAAAAAAAGCTTGATTTCATTTTCAAAATCTGATAGTATATCAATGTTGACTTTTTATGGGCATTAAAGGAGGTGCAGACCTATGGCAAAATGCGACATCTGCGGAAAAGGTGTCACTTTCGGAATTAAGGTTTCCCATTCTCATAGACGTTCTAACAGAACTTGGAAACCGAATGTAAAGCGTGTAAAGGCAATCGTTGACGGATCTCCTCGCCACATTTATGCCTGCACCCGTTGCTTGCGTTCGAATAAAGTGACCCGCGCAATCTAATCTGTTTGGTTACTGAAAAGGACTGCCAAAAGGCAGTCCTTTTTTGTTTGCCCTTCCATCGTCTTCCTGTTTGTTCACGGTACTTTCCATCATCGTCCTATACTCGACCTAGTTATTTTAATGCAGATAAAAAGCAGAAAAAGGAGCACTCTTTTTTCTGTTTACTTTCATAAGTAAAACCTTACAGCGAATTTTGCCGTTATCATAACCAAAATCGCCGCCAGCAATTTCCATATGATAATTCATAAATGGAACCGATGAAAACGGCCTGCTTGTCAGCCGGGCAAAATTTGATTGGTTAAAGATTTTGATATTTTCGATAAATTTTGCCATACACAACAATCAGCACCGGAATTCCTCCCAGCGTGTAAAGGAAAACGAAAACTGCCGCTGCTGCAACTGACCAAAAAGAGAGAAATCCAATGAAAGCCATACCTACACCGAATAAGATCCACATCCTTCCGTTTGCCCGGTTGTATCGGCGGACATCCCGGATTTTCGTCGCACTGACTGTACTGCCTGACCAAAAATGCATCGGTATCTTTCGGCACAGCGCCCAAATTCCGATGACAATGAAAATGGCCGCACAAAGCTAAACACAGATGGCAAACAGCAGGACGCCTGTTTCATTTTGCAACGGCTCACCTCCCCAGCAGCCAAATGACCTCTGATTCATGCCGTTTTGGTCGGGTCATCAAATCTTGCAGCGCCTTTGCTGGCGGTTTTTCCTCATACAACACCGCATAAGCCTGCTCGACAATAGGCATTTCCACCCGTAGTTTCCGGCTGAGCTCATAAGCAGTTTTCGTACAGGGATAGCCTTCTACCGTACCCACTGCCTGGACCGCCTCCTCAGCATTTTTTCCTTGTCCAATCAAAATACCGGCTCTCCGGTTGCGAGAATGCATGCTGGTGCAGGTCACGATCAGATCACCGATTCCGGAAAGCCCTGCAAATGTTTCCGTCTTCGCTCCCATGGCTACACCCAACCGCGCAATCTCGGTGATTCCACGGGTCATTAGCGTAGCTTTCGCATTATCCCCCAGCTGCAGGCCA
>OBYM01001016.1_pt1 | contig 13233 bp, 13 predicted proteins | sample 1538191 | NCBI WGS metagenome assembly OBYM01 (sample SAMEA2580165, study PRJEB22360) | human gut metagenome | biome: human gut; feature: human-associated habitat; material: faeces | place: Denmark | collected 2008/2010 | reverse complement strand
GTATGCATACGTAGAATTATTGTCAAAAGTGAGAAGTGGAAAAAGAATATATTCTATTTATTTTGGCTGGGTTATTATTTCTGCAATTATATATTTAATAATTAATTTGTTAATGGATATTTTGATGCTGCCTATTTCTCATGTTTATATTGTTTATATATTAGTTAATATAGCTATGCTTATCGTCTTTTCTTTTTCTTCGTTGTTAATAAAAAAGATAGATATTTCGATTTTTGTTACATTTTTATTATATATTTCGTTTCGAATATTTTTATTTTTTATTATTTCATAGATCATCTGAGTCACTTGTTGATTATTTCACGCGTTATGCACCACCGATACATAGTTTAAGCACTATTTTATAATATTTAATTCACATGTAAACACCATTAACACGCACGATTGGACCCACTTTTGTTATCATGGTATTGAGAGTAACAGACTCTCATCACTATAGCGAAAGGAGGGCCTTTTATTATGCCAAAAAAAAGTTTCTGTCAAACCTATTTTTGAATTACGTGCAGCTGGTATTTTAATGTGTAAAATAATCAATATACGTACAGTTAAAGTTTTAAATTTAAGTGTTATAGGATTGTATTAAACAAAATAATCGTAATATGTATATAAAATTATCTGTATAGTATTTAGTGAAATTTTGTACTTGATCTACAAATAATTTGATATATAAAATAGCAAATGCAAATTATTTGAAAAAATGTGTGAAAAATAATAAGTTTAATTTTTTGATTAGTCTATTCATATATTATAGAGTCATTCTATTAAAAAGAGGTTTTTCAGAATAGATGATTTATTATATCAGAGCACCACCTCCAATGATTTAAAGAAATTTAAATTATTGGAGGTATATAATGTATAAAGTTAATGACTATGAAAAAGAAGATTTTAAAAGAATAACAAACAAGGATGGATTAAATACATATTTTATAAAAGTTAATCGAATATATGTAGAAGTAGATAAAGAAATATATTTAACTTGTCTTAGAAGTTACATGAAAATAAAGTATAACAAAGAAAGAGAAGTAGCAAATTCAGTCCAGTATTATTCGGACATGGATTTAGCTACTTCTTTTATTTTTTGCAAAAATAAGAAGTTTGATTTTGTTCATCAAATATATGTAAGTGATTTAGCAAAAAAAGCTGTTCAAGAGATTTATCAATTACCTGATCAATATAAAAATATAGCAATCTGTATTTTTTTAAAGGAAATGACAATCTCAGAAACGGCGAATGAATTGAATATCCCTGTTTCTACAGTAGGAAAAAGAAAGATAAAAATACAACAAATTTTAAAAAATAAATTAAAAAAGTGAGAAAAATTCATTTTGTTTCTTATGTAAAGGGTGAAGGGATATTTCCCTGAAGGAGGAAACAAAATGGAAACATCAAAAGTATTTATTTATTGTCGAGTGCTATCTGAGGAAGCAAAGTCTTTACTTGAGTATCAGGAGGATGTATTAAGAGAATATGCAGATATGCTTGATATTGAAGTTTTTGCAGTTGCTAGAGAAATAGGGAGTGGTAAACACTTTGGCAGCAGAGGTATGGAAAAATTAATATATTATGTTGTCAATGAGAAGGTAAACATTATTTTTGTTTATGATAAAACAAGAATCTGTATTTATGATGAATTATTTGCTGAATTTAAGATGCTTTGTGATAAGCATGATGTATTGATTGTCACAATGGATGAGTTAAAACTTTTATATGATAAAAATTTGTTTTTAGGTCATGATGAGTAGTCATGACTTTTTTTTAAGCAGAGGACCACCATTTTTCTTTTTGATTTGAATATTGAGGAGGGAAAAATATGGTCTATAATCATGCAAAAGAAGAAAGCAAATGGAAGAAATGGAAAGAACAGGAAGAAAGGTTATTACGTTCATTAAATGTAGATGAAGATATTATTATGGAATTAAGAAAATATGATTGGAATGCCTTTAAATTAGAGCGTAGAATTAGAGAAAAACAAAATTTGACAGACAATATATTTTTTTATAATTTGCCATATTATGATAGAAAAGAAATTCGTAGTGTTGAAGATTTGTTAAATGATATTGAAGATGAGTCATTACTTCATTATTTATACCAAACGGATAAAACAACTTTAACCATTATTCTTCTTAAAATTTTGGGATATTCTACGAAAGATATATCTGAAATTTTAAAGATAAAATCATCTACAATATATATGAAGATACATCGTTTGAAAAATAAATTAAAAAACATGTAAGAAAATGAGTGCTTTCATCGGCTATATAAGTGAAGGGGTTCAAACCTCTTGAAAGCACATTGAAAACTGAATAACAATGCTGATAACGTTACTTACATATAAGCCCAATCATAAATACGCCATGATCATTGAAATAATGGGAGCGACTTCTATTTGATGATAATCATAATTTGCAACTATGAGGCGATGATTATGTAAGAATATAATGATACACATAATGAGTCATAGTCCGAGCAATTCAATTGTCGCAGACAAGACATTATATAGGTGAAAATCCTATGGATTCCTTTATGTTGCCTTAAAGAATATAAAGATTCGTGGAACTGTACATGCAAAGCAGTCTATCAGTGTTGTCAAAAACATATATAAATAAAACTAAAAGTTATCTATCATTTATCATAAGATAAATCCAAAATCAGATAACTTTTAGGATACATAATGAAAAGTAAAGGTGAGGAATATATGATTTTTCATGTTGAAAGAGGAGAAATTTATTTAGCTAATTTAGATCCGGTTGTAGGGAGTGAGCAAGGAGGAGTTAGACCAGTATTAATATTACAAAATAATGTTGGTAATTTTTATAGTGATACAACAATTATTGCATCTATGACATCTTTACTAAGACATAAAAAACAGATACCTACACATTTTGTTGTTCTTGCTAGAGATGAATTGATACGAGATTCTATTGTCCTTTTAGAACAAATCAGAACCATTAGTAAATTAAGACTCATAAAAAAGATAGGTCAATTATCAATTGAAGAAATGAATGCATTGAATAAATGCTTATTTGTGAGTATGGGGATAAACATGCCATGAGTTATCAGTTTAAAATATCGTCATCCATTATGTAGGTATTTTTTTACATAATCAAAATATGTTTTATGTAGGGAGGTGTTTTCATGCCAAAAAAACGAGTAAGAAATTATACTATTAAATATAATTTTTCTATGGGTAAAGATGACATGAAGAAAATAATGGAAGATAGTTTTATAAAATATTTTAATCATAAGCAACAGAATCACACATTTAATCAATGAAAGTTAAATAATATGATAATAATGAAATCAGGTCTATTATATTTTTGTAGAAGTAAGATAAAAATAAAGATGATTAATGAGCATGGAAATGATATAATGGAAAAGAGAGGGTGATAAGCATGGGAATTTATTTAAATCCGACTAATCAAAATTATTATGAAGCAGTTAATAAGGAAATATATGTTGACAAGTCATTGCTTATTCAACATATTGAATATTTAAGAAATAAGGTCAATAAATATATTTGTGTATCAAGACCTAGACGTTTTGGGAAAAGTACAGATGCTAATATGCTTGTTGCTTATTATTCTAAAGGTTGTGATTCTCATCATATTTTTGATTCACTCAAAATCAGTCAGACTGATCATTATTTAGAACATCTTAATCAGCATCATGTCATCCATATCAATATGCAAAGCTTTTTAAGTAATACGCACAATATTGATAAAATGATACAATTACTAACAATGAGAATTTTAAATGAGCTCAAACAGGAATATTCAATCTCTTTCTTTGATGAAACAAATCTTTCGTTATCTTTGGAAGATATATATGCATTCACAAAGAATCAATTTATTTTTATCATAGATGAATGGGATTGTATCTTTAGAGAATATAAACAGGATAAAGAGGCACAGAAACAGTATTTAGATTTCTTAAGAAACCTATTGAAAGATAAGCCGTATGTAGAACTCGCTTATATGACAGGGATATTGCCTATTAAGAAATACGGAACACATAGTGCCTTGAATATGTTTGAAGAAATTTCTATGATTGATCCAGGATTATTATCTGAATTTATGGGATTTACCGAAACTGAAGTGCAAAATCTTTGTGTTCAATATAACATCAGTTATGATGAAATGAAGCAGTGGTATGATGGATATCATATGATAAATGATATTTCAACTTTTTCTCCCCGTTCGGTTGTTTCTTCAATAGTCAGAAAACAATTTGGAAATTACTGGACATCTACTGAAACCTATGAAGCCCTGCAGGTTTATATAGATATGAACTTTGATGATTTAAAGGATAATATTGTTCAACTATTATCAGGAGAGAGTATAGATGTTAATACAAGCAAATTCCAAAATGATATGACAACATTCAAATCAAAGGACGATGTCTTGACACTTTTGATTCATCTTGGTTATTTAGGATATAATAGTTCAAATCATACCTGCTATATTCCTAACAAGGAAGTATCAACGAGTTTTATTGATTCTATAGAAGATTCAAACTGGGAAGAAACGACAAAGGCATTATTAAATAGCCGTGAATTATTAGAGGCAACATGGAGAAAAGATGAAGAAGCAGTTGCCAGATATATCGAAGAAGCCCATTTAAACACATCAATACTGACTTACAACAATGAAAATGCATTGTCATATACACTCGCTTTAGCATATATCTATGCCAGAAATCATTATACAATGATAAGAGAAATGCCAACAGGCGAAGGTTTTGCAGATGTTGTTTTGATTCCATATCGAGATAAACCAGCCATGATTATAGAGCTGAAATGGAATCAAGAAGTCAAGACAGCGATAGATCAGATCAAAGAAAAGAAATATCCAAAAGGATTAGAGAGGTATAAAGATAACTTACTGATTGTTGGAATCAGTTATGATAAGAAAACAAAGAAGCATACATGTCATATAGAGTAAATAGGAAAGGAACACTAAAATAAGTGCTCCTTTTTTTGGCTTATTCTTTTGTAAACTTTCATAGAATAGTAAAAGAAATAGGAACAGATAAGCATTCATCGCACATTATGAAAGAGAAAAGGTGTTTGTTATAATCTTGGTGATGAACGTTTATTTTTAACAATTTAAGGAGGAATGATTGGTAAAACTATGAATACTTTAAAGTCAAATTATTCTGGATATTTAGTTGGTGCATATGAAAGATTATCAAAAGAAGATGACAGAGGAGATGAGAGTTCATCTATTGAAAGTCAGAAAATAATTATTGAATCATTTGCAAAATTTAATGATTTAAAAATTATAAGACATTATAGTGATGATGGATTTACAGGTTCAAATTTTAATAGACCGGGCTTTGAAGAATTAAAGAAAGACATAGAAGAAGGTCTTATCAATTGTGTTATTGTTAAAGATTTATCTCGTTTGGGGAGAGAACTTTATGAAACTGGGAGTTATATAGAAGAATATTTTCTTTCTAAGCAAGTGAGATTTATTGCGATTAATGATGGTTATGATTCTGATGTAGGAGATTCTATGTTAGGAATCCGATTAAGCGTTAATGATTTATATTTGAGAGATACTTCTAAAAAAATAAGGACGACATTTGATGCAAAAAGAAAAAGAGGAGATTATATAGGAACTTATGCTAAATATGGATACATGAAAGATCCTAACAATCCTAAACATCTTATTCCTGATTCAAATGTTTCTAACATTGTTGTTCAAATATTTGAATGGTTAGCTGAAGGTGTTGGAACAAGTACAATTGCACATAGACTTACTGCTATGAATATTCCAATTCCTTCAATTTATAAAAAAGAGAATAGAACAAATTGTCAAAAAAGTTTAAATGAAGGTAATGGAATATGGCGTCCTCAAACTGTTAAAGCTATTGGTAGTGATCAAATGTATTTAGGGCACATGGTTCAAGGAAGATGGAAAAAATTAAGTTATAATTCAAAAAAACTTATTGAATTGCCAGAATCACAATGGATTATTGTGAAAAACACACATGAACCTCTTGTAAGTCAAGAACTTTTTGATAAAGCACAAGCTACATTAAATAAGTCAAAAAAATATCGTGCAAAAAAAGAAAAAAAGTATTTGTTTCAAGGACTATTGAAGTGCAAAGAATGTGGACACAATATTAGTATCTATAGAAAGAAAATAAAAACTGGATATTCTTTATCAACTGAGTGTAATTATTATTCTAAATATAGTAAATACGGACTTTGTTGTAGTCATCGCATTAATTATGACTTGTTTGAAGAAGATATGTTACATTTTTTAAAAGAGATAGGTAAAAGATTTATGGAAAAATATGATGATCAAAAACTATTGGAGAATTCTTTACGAACAAAACGAAAAGATGAAGAAGAAATTCAAAGAAAACTTCAGTATATTGATAAAGAATTGGAAAAAAATCAGAATATTTTAAGTCATTTGTATGAGGATAGATTAAATGATGTGATCAGTGTTAGACAATATTCTTTAATGGCAAAGAAATATGATAATGTTCTAGAATCTTTAGAAAAACAGCAGGAAGAATTGAAAGAAAAGCTAAAAAAATCAAATGATAATCATCACTCCAATGAAATTAAAGAATGTAAAGAATTAATTGAACAATTTATGCAATTTGAGATGCCTACCAATGAATTGATGTATCAGCTTATTGATAAAATAGAGATAGATAAAGATAAAAATATTGAAGTCTTTTTTCGAGTTGATATAGGGAAATATTTAGATTTTGAAACAAAAAATGAGTATGAAAATTGATTAAAAATAAAACGTATTGATAAGTATCGTAATTGAAATGTCACAGGTGTAACCTTGCCATTGATGTCATATGGTGGTACAAGTTTAGTTATAACATTAATGAGTATAGGAATTTTAATTAATATCTCGAAATCTTGTCATGATATGTTATAATGTGAATTAGGAGTGGTGAGAAATGAAAATAATTGTAAGTGCAGGGGGAACAGGTGGACATTTGTATCCTGCTTTAGCCCTTGTTGAGTATATCAAAACACAAGATGCCAATGCTAAATTTTTATTTGTTGGAACAACTGATCGTTTAGAATCACAAATTGTTCCTGAACTAGGATATCAGTATCGCGGATTGGCAGTTAAAGGATTAGTTGGTAATCCTTTACAAAAGTTAAAAAATGCTTTCATTTTTATGAAATCATTAAAAGAATCAAAACAAATCTTGAAAGAATTTCAGCCAGATATTGTGATTGGTTTTGGAGGCTATCCAAGTGCTTCTATTGTTATGGCAGCTTCTCGATTGAAAATCCCTACAATGATTCATGAACAGAATTCTATTATTGGTTTAACAAATAAAGTTTTAATAAAAAGAGTGAATAAGATTGTATGTTGTTATCAAAAAGCGTATAATGAATTTCCAAGCAATAAGACTGTTTTATTAGGGAATCCACGTGCTAGTGTGGTGACAAATCAGGAACTTAAAGATATTCATGATCTTTATCACATTCCTGCCAAACGTCAGACAGTTGTTATTGTGATGGGAAGTCTAGGTTCATCATCAGTGAATCGTGTGATGAAAGAAGCATTGCGACAGATGCAATATGATGATTATGATGTTATTTATGTTACAGGTAAAAAATATTATGATGAAATGAAAGAGGAATTAAGTGATTTAAATGACTCGATTCACTTGGTCAATTATATTGATGATATACCTAGTTTGATTTCAAGCTGTGATATTATTGTTTCACGTGCTGGAGCGACAACACTTGCTGAAATTACAGCTTTAGGGGCAGCTTCTTTAATTATTCCTAGTCCTTATGTTGTAGCGAATCATCAGGAATATAATGCTCGAGAACTTGTGAATGCAAAAGCAGCACGAATGATCTTGGAAAAAGATTTAACAGCGGATCGATTTGTTAGTGAAATTAGATATTTATTAAAAAATCAATCAGTATTAAATTCGTTAAAGGCTCATGCATGTCAATTAGGAAAACCACATGCTTGTCAAGATATTTATCAGGAGATTTTAAAGACATTAGAAAGGAAATAAGCATGGATTTTGAAAATATATTTTATGATTTAGTAGATTTGCAGTTAGGTGAGATTTTAGAAAATGAACCTTTATATAAACATACAACATTTAAAGTAGGAGGACCTGCCAGATTATTTGTTTATATTCAGGATGTTGAAGCTTTAAAAAGAGGGATTCAATATTGTCGTCAGCATCAAATTAAGCATATGGTGATTGGTAGAGGATCTGATCTTTTGTTTTCAGATAAAGAATATGAAGGTGTTATTTTTTCATTAAAGAATTTAAATAAAGTTCATTTCAATGGTGTTGAAATTCGTGCTCAGGCAGGTGTGAGCATGATTTATTTAGCGTATGAAGCTGCCAAAGTAGGGCTATCAGGCTTTGAGTTTATGGGAGGTATTCCTGGAACTATTGGTGGTGGCGTGTATATGAATGCCGGTGCATATAAATATTGTGTTAGTGATGTTTTTACTTCTGCAATTATTTTAAATGATAAGGGCGAACTTGTGACTTTAAATCGAGAACAGATGGAGTTTGATTATCGTACGTCTATTTTGCAAAAACATAAAGATTGGATTTTAATTGAAGCAACATTTACAATGACTTCACGTGATCCTAAAGATATTATGCATGTTCTTGATAAGCGTAAAGAAAAACGTATGGCAACACAGCCATGGAATTTTGCAAGTGCAGGAAGTATTTTTAGAAATCCAGAACAAAAACCAGCATGGCAATATATTGATGAATGTGAACTGAGAGGTTATGAAATTGGAGGCGCTCAGGTTTCACCTAAACATTCTAATTTTATTGTAAATAATGGATATGCAAGTGCTAAGGATATTTTAGATTTAATTTTACTTGTAGAAAAGAGTGTATTTAATCGTTTTGGTGTGGAATTAGAAAAAGAGGTTATATTGATTAATTGGGAGTAGGTGATATGTATGTCCCAGCAACAATATTATTATAATGAACATGATGAAAATCAAGTGTTACGACTGAGGAGAGATAAACGGAAACGTAAATTAAAGCGTAAGATTAAAGTGGTGTTGATTCTTTTTGTAATGCTGCTGATTGCTGGCTATTTTGTAAGTGATATATCTCGTGTACATGATATTCATATAACAGGGTTACAGGAAGTTTCCAAGGACGATATTGAAAAATCAATTTCGGTTCATGAAGGAGATATCGTTTTGTTTGTCAATACTGGAAAAATAGAAGATGAGATAGCTAAAATGCCCTTCATTAAAAAGGTAAAGGTGACAAAATCGTTGCTAGGTTCTGTTCAAATAGAAGTAGAAGAAGCTCAGAAAGTCGCATACTGTGTCATTGATAAAAAAACATATGTTATTGATGAATTGGGAAATGTCAGTGAAACAGATGATAAAGATTTGATTGCATCATTGCAATCTACACCACAAATAACAAAGTTTAAAGATTTACAATTATTAAAAGAATTTGCAAAGGAATATGTGAATATTCCAGAAATTATAAAAAGTCAAACGAGTGATATTATATATGATCCTCAAAAAGCTGATGAAACACGTTTAAAATTCATTATGGATGATGGTAAGATTTTATATCTGCGTATTGAAGACATGGTTGAACAATTAAATAAATTCGATTATGAGGCAAATAAAGAAGTTTATAAAGATAAATGTGTTTTTAGTTTTGAGGGAAACTATGTTTATATGAAAGATTGTGAATAATGCATCTGTTGGTGCATTATTTTTTTGATTTGTAGTTCTCTTTTTCGTCATTTATATATTTTCTTATGAAAAAAATTATGGTACAATAATAAAGAAGTATTTTTTGAAGGAGAATCGTATATGAAGAATATCTATGCTGTATTAGATATAGGAAGTGCAACGGTAAAAATGCTTGTTGGTGAGGTTGTAAGTGCGAATATAAATGTGCTTTTTGCCAAGAAAATCACAAGCCATGGAATTCGTAAAGGACAAATTGAAAATATGCCTGTTGTTGTGAGTGAAATCAAACAATTGGTTGACGAAGCTTCAAAGGCTTTAGGGGCAACTATTTCAAAAGTCGCTTTATGTATACCGTCTTTTCATGCCTGTATTTATCAAAGTGATGGAATCACAAAAGTCAATTCTCCTTTGGATCAGATTACAAGTGAGGACATTGTACGTGCATTAAAACTTTCTAAACGTTTTACGTTAAAAGAGGATGAAGAAGTTATTTCAGTCATTCCAGCAATGTTTTATTTGGATACGAAATCAATGAAAGATATTCCTATTGGTGAAAAATCAGCATCATTAAAAGTAGAATCGTTAGTGATAACGACAAAGAAGAAATTGCTTTATAGTTATATTAATGCTGTTGAAAAAGCCGGAGTGGAAGTTTTAGATATTACAATTAATGCTTATGCGTGTGCTAAAGAGGCATTTGATGCTGTTTATCTTCAAGAAGGTGCTATTTTGATTGATATTGGATATCGTAGCTCAACTGTTGCTTTTTTTGAGGATGGTTATTTAAAATATATTGCTCAAGCCCATGTTGGTGGTTATGATTTGACACGAAAGATTGCGACATCATGGCAAATTCCAATGGATAAGGCTGAGTTATATAAGGTCAAATATGGTACATGTGATCTTCATATTGGTGATGAAGATGTCATCCATACGACAAGTCAAAATGATATAGAAAAACACTTTACTCAAAAGGATCTGGCTCAGGTCTTAACTGATGGTGTTCAGGAAATTATGGAAATCATTAAAACAAAAATCGAAGTGATTAATGATGGAAGAAGTTATGAAACTGTTATCGTTGGTGGCGGTGGAGAGTTGCCTGCTATTGATGAAGTGGCAACTCAAGTGTTGAATAGTGCTGTAAGAACATATCGTCCTGATACGATAGGAGCACGAGATATGTCATTTGTTTCTTGTCTTGGTATGATGTATTATTTAAATGACCGTTTAAAAATTTTTGGTCAAATGGATTCATCTCTTGTTTTACCAGATATTTCTAATACAATGAGTATTAGATTTAAAGGTTTGACAAAGACAAAAACTGCTTATAATTCGGATACAAAGAAAAAAGGAAAATTGACAAAAGTCATTGAAAATTTATTTAGTGAAGAAGATTAATATAAAAGTGAGGATAGAAATATGGATGGGAATTTAGATTTTGTTCAAGTTGCAAAAATTAAAGTCATTGGTGTTGGTGGCGGAGGCTGCAATGCTGTAGCAAGAATGGCTAAAGATGGTGTCAAAGGTGTTGATTTTTATGTTGCCAATACTGATGCACAGATTTTAAAAGGAATTGATATTGAAAACAAAATTGTTTTAGGTAAAGAATTGACACATGGTTTAGGAGCAGGTGGTAATCCAGAAGTTGGACGTAAAGCTGCTTTAGAAACTGAAGAAGAAATCAAGTCAGCTTTATCAGGTGCCAATATGGTTTTTATTGCTGCTGGTATGGGTGGTGGAACTGGAACTGGAGCCGCACCTGTGGTTGCAAAAATTTCACGTGAATTGGGTGCATTAACAGTTGGTGTTGTCACATCACCTTTCACATTTGAGGGACCTAAAGTTTTAAGACAGGCTAAAAGTGGTTTGGCTGAATTAAGAGAAAATGTGGATTCTATTATTGTTGTTTCTAATGATCGTTTATTAGAAGCTATTGGTCGTAAACCAATGGGTGAAGCATTTAGAGAAGCAGACAATGTATTAAGACAAGGGGTACAGACAATTACTGATTTGATTGCTATTCCAGCATTTATTAATCTTGACTTTGCTGATGTTTCATCAGTTATGAAAGATAGAGGTTCTGCTCTTATTGGTATTGGTATGAGTGATGGTGAAAATAAAGCAGAAGAAGCTGCTATGCGTGCTATTTCATCACCATTATTAGATGTGTCTATTGCAGGTGCAAAAGATGCAATTGTTAATGTTACTGGTGGAACAAATATTACTTTATATGATGCAAATACGGCTCTTGCAACAATTAGAGAAGCGGTAGGTAATGATGTCAATACTGTTTTAGGTGTTGCTATTAATGAACAATTAGATGATCAAGTTATTGTAACTGTTATAGCAACTGGATTTGAAGATGAAGAAGAACCTGCACCAGTTAAACAGACATCTTCATTTGAATCTGTTGTGAAACCATCAATGTATGATGATGACGATGACGACGATGATGTGCCAGCTTTTTTAAGAAATCGTAAATTATAAGCTAACAATTTGTTAGCTTTTCTTTATATGGAGGTACAAGATGAAAAAAATAGGTTTTATTGGTTTTGGAAATATGGCGAGTGCTATTGCTTTAGGAATAATCAATGCAAAATTTTTGAATGCAAATGAAATAATAGCGTATGATATTGATGAGAATAAAGCAGAAAAAATGTGTTCTTATCACATTGATGTGGCACATGACATTGATGAATTGATCGCATGTAGCGAATTCATATTTGTTGGGGTAAAACCTCAAGTTGTTGAGTCTGTATTAAACCCATATATTCAAAAGTTAGAAAATAAAGCGATCATTTCTATTGCATTGGGATATGATTTTGATAGATATCAGACATTTTTAGATGATTCTACACGTCATATTTTTGTTATGCCAAACACACCGGTTCGTGTTTTGCAGGGAATGTCATTAATTGAAGAGAAACATTCATTAAAAGATCAAGAGTTTGAATTTGTCAAAAATATGTTCAGTGCCATTGGGCAGGTAGAGGTTGTATCATCACATTTAATGTCAACAGCTGGAACATTGAGTGGGTGTGGGCCGGCGTTTGTCTATATGATGATAGAAGCATTGGCAGATGGTGCTGTTAAAGAAGGTGTTCCAAGAGAAATGGCCTATACATTGGCATCTCAGACATTAATGGGCGCTGCTAAAATGCAATTGGAAACACATTTACACCCTGGAGTTTTAAAAGATCAAGTATGTTCACCTGGTGGTTCAACGATTTGTGGTGTTGAAGCATTAGAAGATGGGAAATTGCGAGCTACTTTAATATCAGCAATTTCTGCAGCAGTACATTATCAAGAAAAGAAATAGTTGTAGTTGTTATTATGATTGAAATAAGAAGCTCATTCCGATTAGGAGTGGCTTTTTTTGTAGAAAAATAGCTAAAATACCATCAAAAAACAAAAAAACGAAAAAAAGTAAAAAAAAAGACTTGCAAAGGCAAGGGATAGATGGTATTATAGATGAGCACTCGACGAGAGGGCACAGGGACATTGAAAA
>OBYM01001015.1_pt1 | contig 13239 bp, 8 predicted proteins | sample 1538191 | NCBI WGS metagenome assembly OBYM01 (sample SAMEA2580165, study PRJEB22360) | human gut metagenome | biome: human gut; feature: human-associated habitat; material: faeces | place: Denmark | collected 2008/2010 | reverse complement strand
GAACGACACAGTGAGGGTCGTAAATTGAGTGCCGGTATCGGAGCATATTATCATTTTGCGGCGATACGTGCTGCTGTCGGGGGAAGCCTATCAATATTGTCAGCGGCTTTATCTGCGTCGATAGCTGAGATTTCACTCAAAGGTGAGGCACATGCTGCATTGTTGAATAAGGAAGGAGCCTTTGATCCGGAGCTTGTGCTTGAAGCCGAAGCCAGTGTGTCTGCTGTACAGGCTTTTGCATCCGGGGTTACGGGCTTGTCTCACGGCCAGTGCCGGCAGCAGTTCTTTGGGCGTTTCGGCGAAGGCGGTCGGCTCCATCGGTACAGCCGGTCTGCAGGCAGAAGCGGTGCTGACGAAAAACGAGCAGACTCTTCGACTGAAGGCCGGTGCAGCAGCAATCAGCGGAGAAGCACAGTGCGTGCTCCATATTTTCGGAGCAAAAGTAACATTGAGTGCAAGTGCGTCTTTGGGAAGCGCCGAAGCGGAATTTGTATATTCGAACAGCAGCCGCGAATGGGAGTTTGGCAGCAAGCTTGGCTTTATTGCAGGTCTAGGTTTTAGGATTAAGATATCTTTTTAAGGAGCATGAATGAAACAGTATTTACCATTAGGAAGTGTAGTGACACTGAAAGAGGGAGAGAAGAAACTGATGATCTGCGGAAGAATTCAAAGGGAGATTCTGAGCAGAGAAATTTATGATTATTGTGCATGTTTGTATCCGGAAGGAATGATCGATTCGAAATCGGTATATCTTTTTGATCAGGAGGATATTAGGCATGTTTATCACATCGGTCTGCAGGATCAGGAGGAGTTTGCTTTTCGTGAAGAGATGGAAAAACAGCTTGAAAAGCTGCAAATCGATAAAAAAAGAAGCAGTGATAAAATTTGATGAATCAAAATCCGTCACATTGTTGATGGATGCTGTTATTCAATCGTAAAAAAAGAAGTCAGCGAAGTGATTGAACAGATCAATCAATTATGCTGACTTCTTTTTGGATTTAATCAAACGCTGCAGTATTGTTTACGTCAATCATTCGAACATCTTCAAGCTCTGGGATTTCTTCCAGCAGTAAATCCCGTATGCCTCCGTAAAATGTATCTTCGATTGCCATGCATCCTACGCATGCACCAAGAAAGCGTACATACACGATATTATTTTCAATGTGATCCAAAACCACATCTCCGCCGTCTCTTTGGATATAAGGACGGATCTTTTCCAATACTTTTATTACTTTTTTTTCGTTCATAAAAAGAACTCCTTACAATGACATCAGCGGCGCAAGCATAAAGGCAATTAAGATACCCAGCAGAATTCCTCCGATTGCCTCTACAAATTTATGGCCGAGAACGTCTTTGATTTTTTCGTGATAAATCGGATCAGAAAAGCTGACTTTCTGCATTTCTTCAATATCACTGATCAGCTGTTTGGTCAGCTGAATGTTTTTTCCTGCATAATAACGGACATTTACTGCATCATAGATGACAATCAAAGCAAAAATGCAGGTAATCGCAAACAGTGCGGAATCAAAACCCTCCTGTAAGCCGATTGCAAGCGACAAGGCAACGACAGTAGAACTGTGTGAACTTGGGAATCCTCCGCAGGAAATAACCTGATGCAGATCCCAACGGCTGCTTCGAAAATAGAAAATGAACAGCTTCAGCACTTGCGCTACAACATTTGCCAGCAACGCCGCAATCAACGGATATAAGGACGGGGAAATCGTCATAACATCACCTCGTTGTCTGTTTTCTGTTTTACGTTGTTTATTATACCACAAAATAAAAAAAGATGTGCTATAATAAATCAAGAGGTGAGCAGATGCGCTATTCGATTGGAGATGTTGTTGAAGGGGTCATTACCGGAATCAAGCCTTATGGTGCTTTTGTTGCATTGGACAGCACACATAACGGCTTAATTCATATTTCTGAGATCAGTGAACGATATGTTCGTGATGTCCACACATTCGTTAACATGAATGAAAAGGTAAAGGTGAAAATTCTCGATCAGGATGAAGATGGTATTCATTTCCGTCTTTCGCTGAAAGCAGTCAACTCCGGAAAGAAAAGGTATGCTCGTTATAGACATCCGGTTGCGCCTTATCCGGAATGCAACATTGGTTTTCAGTCTTTGGCCGATCAGCTCGATAACTGGATTGAAGATGCGTATAGTAGGAGGAATAACTATGATTAAACTTGAAACTAAACATGCGTTTCTCAAAGAAAATGTAAAAGATTATCAGTCTGTAGTTGATGGTCTTCATCAGCAGCTGATGAACAAAGAGTGTAAGGGAAATGATTATGTTGGCTGGGTAGAGTGGCCGAACAACTATGATAAAGAAGAATTTGCCCGCATCAAAGAGGCTGCAGCCCGCATGAGGGAAATGTGTGATGTATTTGTCGTTTGCGGAATCGGCGGTTCCTATCTTGGTGCCCGTGCCGCTGTTGAGATGATCAATGGGCTGTATGCCGCAAAGAAGCCTGAGCTCATTTTCATCGGAAATACATTCTCGAGTACATACATTGCACAGGTAATGGAGTATATCAAGGATAAAGAAGTATGTGTCAATGTTATTTCAAAATCAGGTACAACAACGGAAACATCACTTGCTTTCCGTCTGTTAAAACAGTTCATGGATAAAAAATACGGTGCTGAAGCCAAAAATCGTATTATCGCGACGACTGATAAGGCACGCGGTGTTTTGAAAGAAGTTGCTGACAAAGAGGGGTATGAAACATTTGTGATTCCGGATGATATCGGAGGACGTTACTCTGTGATCACTCCGGTAGGACTTCTGCCGATTGCAGTTGCCGGCATTGATATCGATGCCATCATGAAAGGCTTGAAGAAAGCGTATGATGATTTTTCAACAAGTGATCTGGATAAGAACCCGGCATATGCTTATGCGGTATGCCGCCGTATTCTGCAGAACCAGGGATATGATGTTGAGATGCTGGTCAGCTATGAACTGCAGATGTCTATGATCGCTGAATGGTGGAAACAGCTGTTTGGTGAAAGCGAAGGAAAAGAAGGAAAAGGAATTCTGCCTGATTCGGCTACTTTTTCAACAGATTTGCATTCACTGGGACAGTTCGTTCAGGAAGGAAAGAAAGTTTTATTTGAAACTATTCTGATGGTGGAACATCCGACCCTGGATATTACTTTCCCTGAAGATGCTGAGAATCTGGACCAGATGAATTATCTGAGCGGTAAATCTGTTGACTGGGTAAATAAAATGGCTGCACAGGGTACACTGGAGGCACATGTGAATACAGGAAACGTTCCGAACCTGATTCTGACGATGGAAGATATGAGTGCCGAAAGCTTTGGTTATATGTGCTACTTCTTCTTCCGTGCATGTGCGATGACAGTTTTAATGTTGGATGTCAATCCGTTTAATCAGCCAGGTGTTGAAGTTTACAAGAAGAATATGTTCCGTTTGCTTGGAAAACAATAATCAAGCAATTAGACAGGTGCCATTTGCGGCACCTTTTTTTTATGAACTACGGGTCAAAGCATAACTGCCGGAAAAATCTTTGCAATAAAATGAAAAAAGATGCTATCAAATCAAAAGCCCAAACATATACTGGAGTGAATGATAGGCGGATATGCCGGAAAACAAGGAGGATCTGTATGAAAATAAATTGGAAAAAGCATGCTGTATTTTCATTGCTGCAGACATGCACATCATCCATGGCTGCAGGTGTTCAGTTGACTGTTCGGATGACAGACAGTTTCATCATAGAAGATACGCGCGGTCTGAAAGTGCGTTTAATTCGTCAGGATGGAGGGAACATCGAAAGAAAACTGGTCTTTGATCACGGGAAAGCTGTTGTTGATATGAATCAGCTGGCCTATGGATCATATACGCTGACCATTGTATATGACGACGGGACACCGCTGACACGTGATGCGGAGGAGAACAGCGTATATAAGGTAGACGGAACGATCAGTGAATATCCATATGCATCATTTCAGTTGACGGACAGTCATGGTTTTTGCAAAATCGAAACAGAACTGCGGGGAAAGTGCGGGATACTGACGATACATGTTCTTGAAAGTGATGCACAAGGTCAGCGGATGCCTTCAGGAGATGCAGTTTACCAATATGAATTTGTGGGAAAACGTTTCCGCCAATGGGTGGAACTGAATTCGTGCAATAATTATGAAACGACGGTTGAACTGCCTCAGGACATGTATACGCTTCATCGTCACAATGAAACGAGCAGGATGATATTTGATGATTCACCTGTAACCGATAGCTTTGAAATTGCAGGAGGTCATCATTCGTTCGCCGTCATTGAAACAGTGGACAAAGTCCCTGATCTGGATCTGAAAGTATTTGTGATGGATGAAAAGTGTGTGTTGACGACACCGAAAGATTGTTATTTCCAAATTAAAGTCAGTGGTCCCGATTATGCGCAAACAATCAGCTTGAATGAAATGAATGATTTTTCCAGTCAGTTTTTCGATCTTCCATTGGGAACGTATACGATTACGGCACACCAGGCGTGCGGATATACAGTTCTTTATGAAGTAGATGGTGAAACATGCAGCGAATGTGTATTTGATTTGGAAAATAACGGATTGAATCTGAATATAGACATTATTTATCAGCGGGAAGATATGATATCTCGTCCTTCGCTTCGCATCCGTAAACTGATCAAAGGGGAAAGCGGATGTCTGATGCCGCCGGAAAGTTCGCAAAGCTTTTCTGTTTCAGTATGCGGCTGTCAAAGTACGCATAGTTTCTATCTCAGCAGCGAAAACTGTTTCTGCGCTGAACTGGCCTGTCTTTGTCCGGGAATCTATCAGATCGAAGAACAGGATAATCCTGATTACCTTGTTTCTTATCAGCTTTCAGATGGTACTCCTTTAATAGACGGGAGGGTGATCGTCGACGGATGTGAAGGATTGGAGGTATGGATCATCAATGAACACAAAAATAGTGGTAAACTTCAGATTTGTAAATATGTCGAAGACGAAAACGGAAATCTGACTTCGCCGCAAGCAGGTGAATGTTTTGCGGTACGCCTGCATTCTTTTGCTTATCAGGAAGTGCTCATGCTGAAAGAGGAAAATGATTATTGTGTAGCATTGGAGCAACTGCCGAAGGGTTGTTATGATATTCGGGAAGTACAGGGGTATCATGTTTTATACAGTGTGGATCAGGGCGAATGGAGCAACACTGCACGTATAGTCATCGATGACGGAAGAATGCATGAAGTTCGAATTTTGAATTTGCGAAGTGAACAGTGCGGTACGATTCGAATCGAAAAATGGATGGAAAATGAACGATGTGTACTGATGCATCCAAACTGTACGGACAGCTTTGAGGTCTGTGTCAGCGGAAGCGGGGTGCGCAAGCAGATTACGCTGAGCGCACAAAATCAATGGTGTGCTTATATCGAGGGACTTGCTTATGGACAATATCGAATCGAAGAACTATATGAAAGCGATGTCCGTTATCTTGTTAATGGGGAACCGTGTGAAGAGGCAATCGTCATGCTGGGAAGAGAAATGCAGGAAGTTAAGATTATCAATGCAGCTGCACGCTGCAGCAGTCTTCGCCTTGCTGTTTGTATGGTCAACTGCGAAAACCAGCAGATGCATCCGGAAGCGGAATTTGAGGCAATCGCCGTGATAGAAGGAGATAATTTCTGTAAAGAGGTAAGACTGAATTACGAAAATAGATGGAGAGCTTTGATTACAGGGCTGCAGGGCGAATGTGTAAGGATTACCCAGAAAGATACAATGGGTTATCATGTTCTTTATCAGATAGATGGTCAGATTGCTGCGGAAGGATTGGTAACGCTAGACGGAAGGACACATGATGTTCTGATACTGGATCATTACCACTGCAGAAGCGGAGCATTGTGGATCGAAAAAGTGATGGTCGATGAATGCGGAGTGCAGCATCATCCATCCCCATCCGATCGCTTCGAATTTTCGCTGCGCAGCACTGCGGTCGAAATACCGTTTGTATTAAATGCGGCAAACGGCTTCAGCGTTTGTTTTGAAGATCTTGAAAAAGGAAGTTATGAAATTATCGAGCATGATGCAAGCAATTGCTGTTACCGTGTCAATCATTGTGAGCAGACAGAGGGCAAAATTACTGTCGGCAGTGAAGATGTTCATGTACAGGTGGTCAATCTTGCTGCTTCATTGCCAAAGCTTCATATTGCCTGCTATGCTGAAGGTGAACAGTGTTGTTGTACACAGATTCGCTTTGCTCTGGTCGGTCAGGGGCTTCATGAGATTTATACTTTGTCGCCGCAGGAGGATGCTTTGGTCATCGAAGGATTGAAGGAAGGAACTTATGAAATCCTGACAGATCAAGAGTGTCCGGTCGTATATGAAATCAATGGAAGAATGCATGAAAAAGGAGTTTTCACTATTGATCGTGAAGACGTGTATATTATTTTGATCTGCAAAGAATCATGCATTCAGCTGAAGCTGCAAAAATGTATTTATGACGAAGACAGGGAACGTATGTTTGTACCGACAGAAGGAAGCTATGAAATATTCGCAGAAGGAGAAAACGGCTGTCGCAAAATATTGCTGAATGCTTCCAACCAGTACAGCTATACGTTATTTGATGTTCCGTTCGGCATGATGCGAGTATGGGAAAACGATGATCAGGAAGCATCAGTCATTGTAAACGGTGAACAAACAACAGATGGAACGTTTAACGTCGAATCGGGATGTTATGATGTACGAGTTGTCTCGGCTGTGTGCAAACGTCAGTGCTTAGCTATTTCAGCTTCCTGCATGACAGGCGATGAGTACCACGAATGCCGGCAGCAGGAGCTGAATCTGAAATTGATCGGAAGAGAAGGAGAAACGAAAATTGTTTTGAATGCAGCTAATCATTTCCATTGGGATGAGCAGCTGAAGCAGGGAAAATACACGTTGGTTGCAGAGAATCAAAATATTTGTTTTTACTCCGGTCCCACACAAAGCTATAATGCGATTACGTTTGAGGTGAAAAATGATCCGATTCAGGTTCAGGCGGTTTTGAATAATGCAAACCAAAATTGCGTTGTTTCTTTTGAAATCGAAGTAAGGGACGAAAATGATAATATAATGGAAATTCCTGCGCATTCTGTGTTTACGGTTCGAACTGTTTCCAAAAGTTTTTTTGAAACATTAGTATTTAATGATGACAATAAATATAAAGTAACGAGGATCATGCCGAAAGACCAGTATGAAATGTTTGTTAAAGGACAGGGAGATGTCATTTATGACTATGCACTGGTCAATGGAAGAAAAAAATCGGTTGCAGAAATAGCGCTTGATCAGGATACAGATATCATATTTGTATTCAGAAAAAAGACGGTTTCGCAAGGAACATTGTATATTCAGGGATACCGGCGGGATCTGGATTGTGACTGTTTGAAAACTCCTGGCCCGGACAGTGTATTCCGGTTGCGTCTGTCCGGTCCGGAAACAAAAGAAGTATATCTGAATCAGGGGAACCGTTGGCGTAAACGCCTGGATGATCTTCCTGAAGGAACGTACACGATAGACGAAAACGGTGAGGAGCAGTATTCTTTTATCGTGGATGGTCGCGAGGATGAACAGGCTGTGATTCATATTCAGCATGATGCTCATAATGTAAAGGTCATCTGTGAGTCAGAAACATCAAAAAGAGGCACATTGATATTGGATTTGTGGCTCTGGGACGGATATAAGAAGAGAAAACCGGAAGATGAAGATTTCTGGGTCAATGTTGACCATGAGAGCGGGCATTGGGAATTGGTCCTGAATAAAGGAAATCATTGGCAAGGCATGATCGAACACCTGGAGAACGGTGCTTATCAGCTTCGGTTACCGGAACAGCAAAATGTCTTGTACCAGATGAACGGTAATGCTCCTAGCGGGGAAGGAACAGCAATCATTAACGGGGGAGAATGTCATGTCGATATATTGTGCTGTGAAAAGAAAAATAGGACGGGCTGCATCTGTCTCGAGAAAAGAAATGTATTTGAGGGAAAAGAGCAGTCACCGAATCAGGGAGAATACAAATTTATCTTAAGCAGACCGGGCTATAACGAACAAATTGTTTTGAATGCCAATAACAGTTATCGTGCAAGGATTTCTGATTTACAGGCAGGATGCTATGTTTTGTATGAGGAAGACAGTGAGGATGTCACATATCGAATTAACGGAGGAAGTGAGGTAAGGAATGCGGTAATCGATATGGAAGGAGATGATGCGCAGGTCGTTGCATTAAACCATGTCAAAACAGAACAGGAGGCAGCAACACTGTCAGTTGTCGGTTTTGACTTGAATCAGGAAGTAGTCATAAAAATGCAAAATGCGGAGAATGAATATTGGATCACTTTGAATGAAGAGAACCGTTACCGGCAGCTGTTATCCGATATCCCAAAAGGAATTTATACGATGGATGCTCAGCCGGAAAATATATTGTATCAATTGGACGGCCAGTCACAGCGCCCATATTGTACGCTGAGGATCGATGGAGATTCGCATGACGTTATGATCAGTATAGATACAACAGACACTGTATTGGACAATCAGAAAAAGACGGGCAGCATGAAATTCAGCTTATGGTCAAAGAACGATAACGGGCTTTTGCGGCCGCCTCTTCAAAGAGACAGCATGGAAATCAGCATTATCGATCCGGCAGGGAAGATACACACAGTCGTATTGAATGCAGATCAGAATTTCACATACACCCTGCAAGATCTGGTTTATGGATCATATCGGATTCGATGTGCTAAAGAAGGAAAGGTGAAAGCGGATGGCGGCATGGAACAAGATGATGCGGAAGTAATCGTAAATGATATGAATACACATATCATCGATGTGATCTTGAAACGGGAAACCGAACTTGATCATCACATGACACGCTTGATTCTGTGAGTGAAAAAAGAATCAGTTCTTAGGAAAAAGGCTGATTCTTTTTTATGTTTTGACAAAAGGGTGCATGCGTTTTCATCTTAGAGAGAGCATATCAAATCGTGTCTTGTTAAGTGAAAGTAAATTTAAAAAAACTACTTTAAAAATAAATTGTTTCGTTCTATAATGGATAGGTAAAGTTACGCAAGGAGGAAAACAACAAATGGCAAAAACATTTATGTCAATGGACGGTAATACCGCTACTGCGCATAACGCGTATGCGTTTACCGAACTGAGCGCAATTTACCCTATTACGCCATCCTCACCTATGGCAGAGGTTGTCGATGTATGGGCAAATCAGGGGCGCAAAAACATCTTCGGCAGCGTTGTTAAAGTTGCTGAGCTGCAGTCTGAAGGAGGAGCAGCAGGAGCTGTTCACGGTGCACTTCAGGCAGGAGCATTAGCTACAACATTTACAGCATCTCAGGGTCTGCTGTTGATGATTCCAAATATCTATAAGATGGTTGGTGAGTGCCTGCCAGGTGTACTGCATGTATCTGCACGTGCAATCGCATCCCGCTCACTGAACATTTTTGGTGACCATCAGGATATTTATGCATGCCGTCAGACTGGTGTGTGCATGCTGGCTTCTCATTCCGTACAGGAAGCAATGGATCTGGCTGGTGTAGCACATTTGGCTGCTATCAAGGCAAGTGTACCATTCATCCATTTCTTCGACGGTTTCCGTACATCTCACGAGATTCAGAAAGTTGAAGTATTCGATACTGAGCTGTACAAAGATCTGATCGATTATGAAGCATTGGATGAATTCCGCAAACGTGCATTGAATCCGCACACAAATCCGGTAACACGTGGCGGAGCTGAAAACGATGATATTTATTTCCAGGGTATGGAAGCACGCAATGAGCATTATGCAAAAGTGCCAGCTATCGTAGCTGAATACATGGAAAAAATTTCTGAAATCACAGGACGTCACTATGCACCGTTTACATATTATGGTGCTCCAGATGCAGAACGCATTATCATTGCAATGGGTTCAGTAACTGAAACTGCACATGAAACAATCGATGCACTGATGGCTCAGGGTGAAAAAGTCGGTATGATCAAAGTTCATCTGTATCGTCCGTTTGCACCAGAATACATGCTGAAGGTAATGCCTTCTACAGTTAAGAAAATCGCTGTACTGGATCGTACAAAAGAAAACGGTGCAATGGGAGAACCGCTGTATCTGGATGTTGTTGCTGCCTTGAAAGACAACAAAGACATCGAAATTATCGGCGGACGTTACGGTATGGGTTCAAAAGATACTCAGCCTTGCCATGTAAAAGCTGTATTCGATCATCTGAAAGAAGAAAAAATGATCAACGGATTTACAATTGGTATTGAAGATGATGTAACTCATCTGAGCCTGCCAGCTGATGAAAGCTTCCAGATCAACGGTGACTATACTTCTTGCCTGTTCTGGGGTCTTGGTTCAGATGGTACTGTATCTGCCAATAAATCAACAGTTAAGATTATCGGTGACAACACTGATCAGTATGCACAGGCATATTTTGCATACGACTCTAAAAAAGCCGGCGGTGTTACACGTTCTCACTTGCGTTTTGGTAATTCACCGATCCGTTCAACATATTATATCAACAACGCTGACTTTATCTCTTGTTCACTGGATGCATACATGTTCAAATATGACATGGTACGCAACCTGAAAGACGGCGGAACATTCCTGTTGAATACGACATTCTCTAAAGAAGAAATCGTTCATCATATGCCTAACCGTATGAAGGCACAGCTGGCTAAGAAACATGCAAAACTGTATATCATCAATGCCACTAAGATTGCACAGGAAATCGGTATGGGACGTCGTACAAACACAATCCTGCAGTCTGCATTCTTTGCTTTGAATGAGCAGATCATGCCTTTGGAAACATCACTCGAACTGATGAAGGCATTTGCTAAGAAATCATATGGCAAGAAGGGTGATGCTATCGTTCAGCTGAACTACAAGGCAATCGATGCAGGTAAAGACGGCATGGAAGAAATCACAGTAGATCCAAGCTGGGCAGAACTGCCATACGATGCAAACCGTAAGCTGACTGGCGATGAGTATTTTGATAATCATGTAGCAGTTATCAACGGTCTCGAAGGCTATGATATGCCGGTATCTGCATTTACAAAATACAACCTGCTGGACGGTTCTATCCGCAATAACGTTGCATTTGAAGAAAAACGTACAATTGCCGTACAGGTACCTACATGGCATCCTGAAAACTGTATTCAGTGCGGTATCTGTTCTTATGTATGTCCGCATGCAACAATTCGTCCGTTCCTGCTGACTGACGAAGAAGTTGCCAATGCTCCAATGGAATTTGAAACAATCGGGGCAATGGGCAAAGGTGTTGAAAATCTGAAATATCGTATTCAGGTATCTCCTGCAAACTGTGTAGGCTGCGGTCTGTGTGCAGTTGAATGTCCAGGAAAAGCAGGCAACAAGGCACTTGAAATGGTTGATATCAACGAAAAACTGGATGAAGAACCATTGGCTGATTACCTGTTCAAACATACAGAGTACAAGAGCAACTACTTCTCTACAGACACTGTTAAGGGTTCTCAGTTCCTGATGCCTTACTTCGAAGTATCCGGATCTTGCCCAGGATGCGGTGAAACTCCATATTACAAGCTGGTATCTCAGCTGTTTGGACGTGACATGCTGGTTGCAAATGCTACAGGATGCTCAATGATCTACTGCTCTTCTACACCATCTACTCCATTTGTTAACGATAAAAACGGTGAAGGTGTTGCATGGGCAAACTCACTGTTCGAAGACAATGCTGAATTCGGTTATGGTATGGCATTGGCACAGAACTATAAAGAAGCACACATTCTGAAAGTAATGGAAGACAACATGGAAACTGTTGAACCTGCTCTGAAAGAAGCGTTTGCTAAATATATCGAAGTTCACGGAAATCGTGAAGCTGAACGTGAAGTAGCTCCTACGATCAAGGAACTGGCAGCAAAATCTGACATTGCTGAAGTAAAAGAACTGGCAGATCTGGATCTGATCAGTAAATCTATTTGGATCGTCGGCGGTGACGGTTGGGCATACGATATCGGATACGGAGGACTTGATCACGTATTGGCAAATAACCTGAACGTAAATGTCCTTGTATTGGATACAGAAGTATACTCAAATACAGGCGGTCAGTCTTCTAAGTCTTCACAGGCTGCTTCTATCGCAAAATTCGCAGCTGGTGGAAAGACAACTGCTAAGAAAGATCTTGGTCAGATTGCAATGGCATATGGTCATGTATATGTAGCTTCTATTGCAATGGGTGCAAATAAGAACCAGACATTGAAAGCAATCAAAGAGGCTGAAGCATATGATGGACCATCTCTGATCCTGGCATACAGCCCATGTGCTGAACATGGTATCAAGGGCGGTCTGAGCAACCATCAGAAAACACAGGCAAAAGCTGTGGAATGCGGATATGTTGATCTGTACCGTTACAACCCAGATCTGGAACAGCCTTTGACAATCGATTCAAAAGAACCTGATTATGATAAGATGCTTGACTTCATGATGAGCGAAACTCGTTTCTCTCAGCTTCCTAAGCTGAAAGGCGAAACAGCATATGAAATGTTTGAAAAGACAAAGAAAGATGCTATGAAGCGTCATCGTCGTCTGAAAGCATTGGCTGAAGAAAAAATCTAATCCATAAAAAAACCTGAGCATGCTCAGGTTTTTTTGTATATATTTCGCGGCAAAAGGGAATGTTAAGGGCGTAAGGAGGGTTGCAATGAAACAAAATCATGTATTGATCAAAGGTCATGTATTGTACGCAAATAAGGGCACTAGGATAAAAAATGTCTGTAACCATCTGCAAAGCAGGAAAGTTGACCGTATCATTGTACGAAACAGTCATGAAAAGGAAATCGGTTATGTTCCATTATGCAGGATCCTTCAGCTTCTTCAAAGGGAGAAGAGTCTCTGTGAGCACCTGATCCGCCAGATGAACCTGGAACAGATTGCAGATGCGCTTCATGGTAAAATTATGTATGCACCGTCTGCTGAGCATATGTTTTGGCAATGTATCTTATACGAAGAGCATCTCTTTGATGATCTTCGTCATGCACTGGTTATTACCGGAGAAAACAAAACGGTCCTTTCTCAACTATTGGAAAGTGAAGCATCCTGCATCGTGGCGGCACATTGCGACATCATGAGTCATTCATTGATTGAAAAGGCACAAAAGAATGAAATGGTACTCATCAGAACCTCACAGGTTCCAACCGCAGCTGAACAATCCATTTGGATGAATGTATCGCTTGGTAATATTATGGAACGTTTTTTGTTG
>OBYM01001013.1_pt1 | contig 13260 bp, 9 predicted proteins | sample 1538191 | NCBI WGS metagenome assembly OBYM01 (sample SAMEA2580165, study PRJEB22360) | human gut metagenome | biome: human gut; feature: human-associated habitat; material: faeces | place: Denmark | collected 2008/2010 | reverse complement strand
GGACATTCCCGTCATCACCACCATCGTCTCGGAGGAGATGGACATTGGCGGCCGCCTGGCCGCCGGTGCGGATATCCTCAACGTGTCCGGCGCGGCCAAGACCCCGGAGATCGTCGCCCACATCCGGGAGAAATTCCCCGACGTGCCCATCATCGCCACCGGCGGCCCCAGGGATGAGGACATCCTCCGCACCATCCGGGCGGGGGCCAACGCCATTACATACACGCCGCCCACCACCGCCCAGCTGTGCTCCGAGATCATGGTGGACCACCGCAGCAAATTTGAGAAGTGAGCCAGGGGAGCCTGACGGCCCTCCATGCCGTTCCCGGGGGAGCGTCTGCTCCCCCGGGAAGAAAAAATAAAAAAGTTTGAAAAACCTGTTGACAATTCCGGGGGAATACGCTATAATCTCTCTTGCCCTGTTCGAGAGGACAGGCCCCTTCTAAAAGGCGGCATAGCTCAGTTGGCTAGAGCACTCGGTTCATACCCGAGTTGTCCCCGGTTCGAATCCAGGTGCCGCTACCACTTTATCAAGTTCGGACACCAGTCCGTTCCATATAAAACGGCCCGGTGGTCAAGCGGTTAAGACTCCGCCCTTTCACGGCGGCAACACGGGTTCGAGTCCCGTCCGGGTCACCACCTCACTTCCCCGCCGTTTCTCCTACATGGAGGCATAGCTCAGCCGGTAGAGCGTCCGCCTCACACGCGGAAGGTCACAGATTCGAGTTCTGTTGTCTCCACCAAACAGCCGCACAACCGCGGCACATAAGAAAACCCCGAAAGTCATTGAAAATCAAGACTTCCGGGGTTTTTCTACTCATTTTTGAGTCAGGTAGAAAAGACGATTTCTGGCTGTTTTGGACCATTAGGTGGTGGAAATGGTGGTGGAAAAGATTCTGTTTAATCCGGCCACCGCCGTACAGCTGCCAGATAAATTTTTATTCAAGAGTTGTGCGGGGGCCACCCATCAAGAGATCTCTTTCCGGTGGTCGTGGTACTTCTTCAGAATCACAAAAAACTGGGCCCGCGTCATGTTGGAGTGAAGCATCAGGTTCCCAGCTCCGTCCCCCGCCAGGAGCCCGTTGTCTCTGTCCCACTGGACAGCCGGAGCCTCCCAGTCCGCCGGGGTGTTATCAGGGACCGGATTCTTGGTCCGCTCATACTCGGTCATCATCTGATTGAACTGCTCCTGCGTCATGTCGTCCTCGTCTCCTTTCAGCTCCCTGGATACGTCTGCCCGGAAGCCGTCCATATTTTTCCCGAACTTGGGGAACCAGTGCATTACGTCTCCGTGGTTGGACGCCACGCCCCGGCGGTATCCCTCGGAGTGGCAGATCACCACTCCGTCCTCCAGCGGGTCCAGGCCATACAGCTCGCACAGATGGGCCGTCAGCTCCACCGCTTCCCGATAAACTGCGTCAAAATACTCCCGGTCATCCAGGCCATCCTCGCAGATCTCAAAGGAAATGTGGGTGTTGTTGGCGCTCCCGCTTCGTCCGGAGCCGCAGTGCCACCCCCGCCAGTTCCACGGCAAGGTCTGATAGGAGGCAATGGAGCCGTCCGCCAGGCGGCCGATGAAGGCGTGGACGCAGGCCCCGACCCCGCTCATATTCCAATGGTTGTTGTTGGGGTTCTGACCCAGCAGGCCGTCGTCCGGCCCAACATACCGGCTTAGGTTTGGATTGTTTGCCCCGGTGGAGTGGACCATGACGCCTTTGGGCCGGATCGTCTGCCCCTTCAGATAGCAGTCATTATAAGTGAGGATTCTTTGGTGAAGATTCACTCTCCCCCACCCCCGTCAATGACATCCTGCACCTTCTGGCTCTGGGTCCCAAAGTAGAAGGCGATGATCACCGCGTAGATGGTCATAAAGTCTTGGGCAATCTGTCCGGTGATGGCCAGATAGGCGAACACACCGGTGAGCGTCAGAGTCACCAGGGACTTCACGGACAAGAGTGCGCCCAAACGCTTCAAAATGGTTTCCGGCATGATAATCTCCTCCTTATTCAACGATCACCCAATCATCAGAGAACAGCTCGATCATGGTCTCCTTCCAAGGCACCCGTCCATACCGGCTTTCCACGTAGAGGTAAGGCGCCGTCATCTTGGAATGTTCGTCTGGGTACTGCACCCGGATTACCACATCCGGCTTCCAGTGCGGCAGCCGTGCGCCCATTCCCTTTTTCATGGCTTCCAGTGCCAGGCCGAAGTTCACCCCGTCCGTCGACCGGTACGCCTCCTCAAAAGCAGCCTTCGGGCTCCAGCTCTCGTAGCCGTCCTGATAACGGACGCGGTAGCCTTCCTCCACGTCGGGATAATTCGCGTATGCGTCCGCCGGGTCAGTGACAATGATGTGGTGGGCATGATCGTTGCTCACCCGGTAGGCGGGCTCTGCCTGGATGATCTTGGTTCCAATGTAGGTTTTCATAACGCTTCCTCCTTTAACAATCTCTCTGCACCGCGGTTGTCTGGGCCATCGCCGTTTCAAAGACAATTCCCCCGGCGGTGTTCTCCTTTTCGGACTTCTTGTAGTACATGGCCTGGGATACTCCATAGGCAGTCCATGCCCCCGTGAGGGCGACGGCCAGCCAGGGAAGACTCCCAAGGTATCCGGTTTGAACGCATAAATAAGCCAGGCGGATAAACGAGAGGGTGACGATCCAGATCAAAGCGCTCTCCTGCACCAGGAGGACCTTGGAAAAATTGTGCTTTTTTCTACCCATCCCGAACCTCCAATTCCCGAAGGTCCTCCACCAGTTTCGTCACCGCGCCGTTTCCTCCCAGCGCGTGGTACTCCTTGTAGAGGGCATTCACGTTCTCCAGCCCATGAAGCGTGATCCACTTCCGCTCCGAGTAGTGATAGTAGGCTTGCAGAATACGGTCCCGTAGCAAGGCGCGAATCCCGGCCTCCACCGCATGCTGCCGGACATCAGCTTCCTTTTGGCGCTTCCAGAGCGCTCGACAGATAAAAAGGATTCCGCCGGCGGTGAGCCCAAGCAGCCATTCCACCCAAAACTTTGCGATAATCTCCAGCACAATGTCACCGCCCTTTCCATTTGAGATTATCAGGTTTAAGAGTGGATTACGCCATGAAACGCTAATTTTTTTAAGGAGAGATAGACATGGATTATGAACTATTTTCAAGCAATTTCCCACTCTGGCTTTTAAATGCGGGACTAGATCTTGCATTCACGGTCATTTTATATGGGGTTGGTCCGCTCTTTTTTTACCAGACAAAAATTTTTCCTACTACAAAAAAGAGAGTGATGGCTTTCTCAATTATCTATACTATTTTGGCTTGGCTTTCGTTCAATCTGATTCGCACCTTGTGGTTTGGTGGGGGCGAGGTAAAAATATATCCAGCGGTTATATGGGGCACAATATTTTATAATCTGCTCCTGCGAGGTCTGAAAAAAACCAGACGCTTGGAATCTTCAGGCCCCAAGGATGGCCCATGGATTCCAGAGACGTTAGAGCATGTTCCGACAGAACCCGCGCAAGAGGAATACTCCACCAAAGAACAGTCCGCTTCTTTCTATGAATCGGAAAAGGCCGCCGAACAGCAGGACCAGAAATTCGGCCCCCTTGATCCTCCACAAAAGCGCAAACCTGTCAACAAAGCATTTCTACTGCGTGCGCTGACAATCGTTCTGATCTGCTGTCTGGGTGGACTGTCTGTTTATGGCGCCTACAAAACGTCCCAGCTGACCGCACAACTAAATGAAACATCTGAATTACAGCAGGAATATGATTCTTTAAAGACAGACTACGATTTCTTATCTTCTGAATATAGAAACCTTCTTGTGGAGCATGCAACCTTAGAGAGTGAATATGACGTGATGGACGAAGAATACTTATACGCCATAGAGCGCTCTGGATTTTTAATGAACAGCATCGGATTTATAGTAAATGGGTCTGGGTATTATCACACTTACGATTGCACGGAATTTCAAAATGCGGACGAATTTTGGGCACACAATATTGAATACTGCGAATCTCTGGGCTATTCCAAATGCCCATATTGCTGGTAAAAAAGGACCGGGATCTCTCCCGGTCCTCTTTATTATCCTAGAAACTTTCCTTCCTTCATCTCTTTCAGAACCCGGTCCTCCGGAGCCCAGTAGTTGCTCATCAGGTACTCCAGCTCCCGGTCCGTCAGCCACGGCATCAGGTCGGCGGCCAGCTCCAGGGCGTTCTCCTTTTTACTGCCGGAGATGGGATCTCCATCCTCGTCCTTCTCGCTCTCTGCCATATCATAGGCGGTCTTGAACAGCAGTGCCTCCGACGGGTCCACACCATATTCCGCCCCTTTGGAGGCCCACCGCTCCCACTGGTCCATGTCTGTCTCGGTGAATGCACCCTGGGAGTGGTCCCGCAGGGCAATGTCGCTGGCCAGCTGGTCCGTCGCCGACAGGAGCTTGTCCTTCCCCTCGTCGTCCAGCTTCCCAAACCCGCCGTTTTCCTCCAGCGCGTCCACCCATTCCCGGTAATCTCCGGCCCTCTGCTCGTTGTAACTTGTCCGCGCCTCCGGGGACAGGTCGTCCGCGGAGAAACTTCCTTTCTCCTCTGCTTCTACATGATACTGCGGCCGGCCGCCAATCAGGTCCTGTCCGGCCTGACTCATGGAGAAATTCGGGTCCGATTCCTGGGCGGCTTTCAGCCGGGAGCGCATGGCGCTCTCAATGGTGCTCCCCTTCACCCCCTGGGACATCAGGTCCTGGGTGATCTGTTCGTACACGTCCAGGTCTCCGTCCGCCAGGGCTCCAAAGGCGATGTCATAAAATTCTCCCCGGTTCCCGGAGTAGAACACGCTGTTCAGCGCCCGCTCCACCTGATACTGGAAGTACCAGTCCTCAGTCTCCACGCCCACCGCTCTGGCAATGGCTTCCGCGTCCCGTTTGACCGTGGCCATGGGGAGGCCCGTGATCCGGGACAGCTCCGCCGCCAAGTTCAGCGCCGCGCCGCGGATGGTGTAGCGTCCCTCTCCATTGACCGCCTTCTGCATGTTCTGGAGGGCGGAAAACAGGCTCGTCACGGCCTCCAGGTCCATCCGGCTCACGTCGTATCCCTGTACAATGGACAGAATGTCTCTGGCGTAAGGCAGCATGCCCACAGGGTTCACGTTCTGGGCAAAGTTAGGGCCGATGTGCTTCAACACCCGCTCCCAGTATTTCTCGTCCCGGTCCTCGTCGTCCCGCACGCCGTCCCAGAGTGCCGCCGCCACTGCGGTCATAAAGGCGGAGAAGGTCACCGCCGCCGCCGTTCTGCCCAGCCGCTTGATGGCCTGGCTCCGCTTCTTGGGGTCCTGCTCCTGCACCGTGTCCCGATAGGCCCGGTACAGCATGTTATAGGTCTGGGTGGGCTCGCCCATATAGGAGGCCGCCATTTTGGCCAAATTGTCGCCGCTGCGCATAAACTGGCTTCGCCCCAGCACGTTGTCCACCACCTGGGTCTGGTCCACCACATCGGTGAAGCGCTGGGCCACGGCGGAATAAAATTCCTCGCTCCCCTCTTGGAGACTTGGCCTGGTGTCCAAAATTTCCAGCTCGCAGGCGTTCCAGAGCCGTCCCCAGGTTGCGCTGTCCATTACACTGGCCAAGGTCATGGCTCTGTTTCGGAGCCGGTCCATTGTGCCGTCTGTGTCAAACAGGATGTTTTGGAACTGCCGCCCCTGGTTGATCTCAAAGTTTCCCCAGTCCTTCCACTGGGCGATGGGGGCGTATTTCAGCGCCTTCTTCCAGCCTCCCGACTTTAACACCCGAGGGTCCGCCAGATATTTCGGGCTCATCACAGCCAGAGCGCGGGCGTAGGAGGTCGGCTGCTGAAGTGCCACACGCAGGTTCAGCCCCACGCTGGCCGCCTTATAGTTTGCCGTCAGGCGGCTCAGTCCGGCCACGCCGCCCCGCGCCGTCCCCCTGCTGATGTCCTGAAGCAGCTTGTCCAGATAGGCGTTTCCGCCCTTCCCGGCCACCCGCTGGATAATTTCCTTGATGGTCCCCGACCGATGGCCCTCCGCGTTCCGAAAGGCAAAATTACGCACCCGGTTCACGTCCTCCAGCGCTCCTAGGTGAGAGGCGTAAGTGGACATATCCACTGCGTGCTGGGCAAACACATCAAAAATATCCCCCAGCAGAAGGCCGTTATTGGCCCCCGTGACCGTGCTCTTGGCGCTCCCCCACTCCGACACGGAGACCGGGCGGCGTTCTCCGCCCTCCAGGATGTCGCCGATCTTGCTCTGTACCTGGTTCGGGTCCGAGCTGATGGGGAAATAGTGGTCCTCGGTAAACTTCTCATATCCGTACACCTTCATGCTCTCCCGATTTCCCTCATCCGCAAGGTACCCCTGCATGATGGATTGGAGGCCGTCCGCAATCCGAATCTCCTCCTCGGACAGCTCCGAGAGCATGTTGACCACGTCCGCCTGGGTAACTCGAACCACTGACGAGGGTGCGTCCATGCGGCCCAATACCGCCGCCACATTTTCACCTGGGGACTTGTCCCGGCTTACAAAGGACGACCGGGGTCCTGGGCGGATACCGCCCTTATAGATATGGGCCTGGGCCTGCTGGCGCTGGTTCAGTTCGTACAGGCTCATCAGCTGGGCGGTTGACAGCTTCAGCTCTCCGCCCTCCACCTGGAAGGTGTGGATTTTCTTCTGGAGTTTGTCCACATTCGTCTTCCCGACCACCTGCTTTGCCAGCCGGACCGTCTCCTGCATAATGCGGGTCTTCTGGTCACGCGCCGCCTGCAGCTCATGGTACAGGGCGTCCCCGCCGTCCCCAAACAGGTGCAGGAAGGTGAGCGAGTTCATCATGTCGGTATTCAACAGCTGGTCGCCAAAACCGGTGATTCTGCCCAGACCGCTCCCGCCGTAGTTGTTTTTTTGCCGCTTTCCCCGGCTGCTCTCCCGGATTCCGTATGCCAACTCCGCAACGCCCGCATACCGGCTCTCGCCCAACAGCTTGTTTGCGCTGGTAATGCTGGCCTCCACCCCTTTGACCGTCTGCCATACCGTGGTCAGCTGGTCCAGGCTCATTTCAAACAGCGGCGTGTCCCTCATCCGGATCACTTCCGCCAGATTGTCCATCAGGTTCGGGTCCAGCACTCCCGTATAGCTGTAGTCGTCCGGCCGGTTTAAAATGGCCTCGTACTGCTCCCGCAGCGCCCGGAATGCCTCCGTCCGCTTAGTCGGGTCCCCTTCTCCGCCCTTCCGGCGCTTCCCGGTCTCTGGGTCCACCGTGTACACGCTCTCCAGGTTGATGGCGTCCAGCATGGCGGCCACGGCGGTGCGCAGCTGCTCGGGGATGTGCTGCTTGTCACTGGGACGAAGGAGCTTTCGGGACAGGTCCTTCACATGACGGGAGATCCGCGCCCGCAGCTCCCGGGCCGTCCGGCGCTCCCGCCCGGCGGCGTCCCTGGCCTGATATCGGTTCTTCATCCGCTCCAGCTGGCGCTCCCGGGTGTCTCTCTCCCGCTGGATGGCCCGCTGCACCCGCTCCCGGTTCTGCTGCCGGAGCTGGGTAATCCGCGCGTCCCGCTGTTCCCGCACACGGTTCACACGCTCCCGGCCTCTCTGGCGCTCGTTTTCCACCGCCTGGGCCGCCCGGTCCGCGAATGTGGCCCGCACCTGGGGAATGTCGAAGAATCGCTCCAGGATCTCGTTGGACACGCCGGCCTGGGCCTCCCGCAGATTCCCGGCAAAAGGATTCCCGGCACTGATGCGGTACAGCTGCTCCGCCACCTCCGAGATGTGCAGAAGCTGGTCCACGGGGTTGTTCTCCCGCACCTCGTCGAAAAACTCCGGCCACATCTCAGACAGCTCCTGGTACACCTGGTCGATATTGGTGTCCCCGCTGCGGAGATTCAGCCGCCCGAAGTTCCGGCGGCGGAAGTCGTTGTAGTCCGCAATGTCCGACGCGTCCTCCTGGGAGATAGAAAGCGGTGTGCTGCGGAGATAGTCCCGAAGCTCACGGTATTCCTGATAAACTCCGTCCTCCGTGATCTGGGCGCTCTCCACCACCCGGCGGGCGATCTCGTCCGCCCTGCGGCGTGCCTCGGTATAGGTCAGCTCGTCGTTTCCGTCCCGTCCAGTCCCCATGTAGTTGTATAGGGAAAGCAGGTCCCCGGAGATGTCGGCGGCGGAGATGGTGGAGTCAAAGTCCCGGATCAGCTCCAGGGCCGCCCGGTCCACCGCCTTCTTGTCCACCTGGCCCGGCGTGGTGCGCCTGGTCTGGCCCCGCCAGTATTCCACCCGCTCCCGAAGTAGGGCGTTCTCCTCCTGCAACGCCGCGTTCTCCCGCAGGATGTCGCTGCCGCCCCGGATGGAGCGCCGGATGTCCGGATCGTCGGTGGGGGTTTTGTTGGTGACATTCTTGATCTGCTCCGGGGAAAGGACAATTACTTGGCTCATGTCCTCCATCATGAGGGCATCATAGCCCCTGTCACGGAGTTGCTGTGCCAAGCTGCGGTCCCAATACAGAGCATCTTCCACAACATCCTGCTCTGCAATAAAGGGATTTGTGACATTGAGATATACTTCATACATCTGCGGTGAGATAAGACCGGCCTCTATATCTGCCCTTGTGGCTGGGTAGAGTTGCCCGTTTCCCTTTCTCCCTTCAAATGCGTAAGCGTACCGTCTGTTGTTGGTAAAGCAGAAATAATCCTTCCCTCCGTCAAAGATAGTGAAACCTCCGTTCCGAGTTCCGTGGTACATCACCATAAGACGGCCCTGGTCATCCCGAATAACACTGTCCCGAAAATAATCCTGCTGTTCCTGGCTCAGTGCGCGCCCATCGCTGTCCACTTTGAGGGAATATCTGGTGTGGAACTGGGAAACCATGCTCTGTTCCGGCACTACTCCGGTGGAAAAATAGTGGTCGATGTCATTCAGAATGCGGTCCGCCCGAGTCCCTTCCGGGTAGTCAATGCTGCCGTCTGTCCCGCCGTCCTGGCGGCTGAAATCTACCGTGACTTCTCCGTCCAGCGAGTTGAAAAACCGCCTCAGCACGGACCGCTGTTTGCTGTTGGGGGCCCTGGAGATGTCGATTCCATAGCTCTGCATGCGGATATTGCCCAGGTTCATGAACTCGATCATGCCGTCCGAGTATTCCGCATACTCGGGAAGGAAGTCCAGCACCCCCGCAATCTCCCGGTGGTCCCGCACCCGATACCCCTGCCGGTCAGAGAAGTCCAGAAGACTCCCGTTGACCGTCAGATACCCGGAAAGGTCAAACCGGCTGGTGGTCCCAAATCTGCGCGCCGCCTTGGAGGCGTACCTTTTGGCAAATTCCTCATTGTAGAGGGCCCGGTACTCCTCCCGCGCCCGCCGGGCCGCCTCTGTCCTGGCCCGCTCCAGATTCCGGCGGACATCCCTCGCCTGTCGGTTCAGGTCCTCCAGTTCCCGTGAGGCAGCCGTAAGCCCGGACGCTTCCTCCCATTCCGTATATCGGGCCACAATTCTATCCAGTTCTCCGTCTTGGGCGTTTCGGACCTCATTCTCAAAGTTGGAAAACTCCGGAGACCGTTTCAGCTCTGCCACTTGTCGGCTTAACTCCTGAATACGGCGGTTCAGCCTACCGTTTTCGGATTGAAGTTCTTCCAGGGCTTCCGAATCGCTTTTCAGCGAATACCGTGTACCGCCCCGATTCTCCTCCACCAGCTGTTCCCACGCCGCCCGTACCGCGTCGAAGTCCCGGAACATGGGGCGCAGGGCGTCCTCATTGGTCCCCTCGTGAATATCTCCGCTGATGTAGGCAAGAAGCTCCTCACGCAGGCGAGCCATCTGCCCATCATCACTCAGATCTGCCTCCTCACCGAACAGAGCATAGGAGACTGCGGACTGATAATTCCGGAAACCCTCTCTGGTAAAGTCCAGGTTGTCCTCTACGGTTTCGATATAGGCATCCCGCCCCACCCCCGATTTCCAGAGATGAAAAGCCTCATGCCCTGCTACATTTCGCGGGGGCAGGGTGGAATTTTCGTTCACAAGGATACGGGCACGGTCTATGGTAACAGCATGGGAAACCGGCCTTTCGATGGTTTTCCCGTTGCGGTTGATCAGAATGGGGCCGCTGATGATATCGGCCTCAATTCCGAGATTGCTTATTTCCGCTTGAATCTGTCCGGCATTTTCTCTGGCAGATTCCCGATCAACCCGTCTGTATCCGTAGGCTCCAGCGGTTTCCCCTTCATAGACTGCATAACCTGCGCCAGCCGCTCGGCGTAGGAAAGCGCCTCTTGTTTCTTCTCTTGTTCTGCCATGGTCCCTGTCCTCCTTCAAGGAATTTCTGGTGGTTCCCATTCTACCATCCCGCGCCCCTGCCTGCAAGGTCGTCTCCCGGCCCGCCCGCAGGGCGTCCTCCCATAGCCGGGCCGCCTGCTCCAGGGTGTCCAGATCCAGGCCCAGCTCGTTCATCACGGCCACGTCTTCCGCGCTGGGGCCATGGATGGCCCGCCGGATTTTGCGAATCAGGTCCTTCACAGCATCCAGCAGTCTTCGCGCAACACCTCTGTCCTCCCGGGCCAAACGCTCAAAACGCTCCGGGTCTCGAATCAGCTCCCCTGCAAAATTCGCCGCCGCCTCGTCCATAGCCTCCTCAGTGGTCAGGTTGATTCCGCTGTTGGAATACAGGGTCTTATACCGCTCCACCAGGGCGCTGCTGTTCCCTTCCAGCTCAGACAGCGCGTTCACCGCATAGTCCCGGTACTTCCGGTACGCCTCCGGGGCGATCTCCTGCAGCCGGTGAGTGATCTCGTGCATAGCCACCACCTCCCCGGCGTTCTGGGCGTCGGAGGAGATATAGATGGTGCCGTCCCGATACCAGCCGTTGGCCCCGCCCTCGCCGGTGGCGGCGGTGACAGTGATCTTGGTTCCCGTGGCCTTGGCCAGCACGTTGTAAAAGCGGGTGGTCTCCTGGGACAGGCTGGCAGAGTGCTCGCTGGGCACAAATCCGGCCTCGTCCCCGTACACGGTGGCGTAGTTGACCCCTGCCTGCTCCCGCTGGAGGCTGGCCGCGGCGTCGTTCTGCCCGGCGGTATAGGCCGCGAACTTCTGGGCCTCGGTCAGGTCGGCGGCGTAGTCGCTGCGCACCTGCTCCTGGGCCCGGCCGGACAGCCCCGCCTCATAGTAGGCGGTAAACCCGGCGTAGTACCGGTCCGCGTCCACGCTCCCGTCATAGGCCGCGGAGATGGCCCGCTGTCCGCTCTCCCCCATGCCCGTGGAGGCGGCGGCGCCGCGCACCCGGTTTGCGTCGGGCCGCCGTCCGCTCGGCCTGGTGGCTCGTATCCGTCGTTCTCTGCCCCGCCTGGGTGTTTACCTGCCCCTGGCCGGAAACGCTGCCAGAGGCCGCCCGTGTGCCCGCCACGGCCCGAATGTCCGCTTTAACCCGGCTCAGCGGCGCGTCCGTGTTGATCTCTGTCCCGGTGAGCTGCCCCAGCAGGGCCACCGCCTCCGGGCGCCGGGCGATCCGTTCCGCCTGCCCGCCGGTGATCTCCTGGCCGCTTACCAGCAGGTCCACTGCCCGCCGGGTCGCCTCTGGGATACTGTCATTTTGAGCGGTGTTTTGAACACTGCCCGGGGATTCCGGCGCTTCCATGCCCGTTGTCGTGTCAGAATTGACCACACCCCCGGCGCTTTCCTGCCCGGTGGGAAGCCGATAGTTGTAAGTGGACGGGCTGACCACGCCGCCCAGGCCGCCTACGGCCGCGCCAACCAGGAAGTCATAGAGGGAGTCGGACAGGGTTTCTTCTGCCGTGGCCACGTCTCCGCCGTAGATCCGGGGCATCTGCCAACCCAGCCAGTCAGAAATAAATTCCTCTGCGCCCTCCGTCAGGGCGGAGGCCCCCAAGGAGAGGCCGCCTCCCACGATCCTCTGCCCCGTGGGAGTGCTGGCAAACCGCTCCACCGCCGTCTGGATTCCCCGCTGGATAGCGTCGTCAAAAGAGCCGCCCCCATAGATCCGGGAGAAAGGCAGCGCCACACTGAACAATTTTTCAGTCAGTGCCTCCTTTGCTCCGCTGGCTACGCCGTACATGGCCGCCTGGTCCCGGTCAGCTCCGTTCTCCATAGCCTCCTGCACGCCGTAGCCATAGCTGCGCACGCCCAGAGGCAAGAGGGCGCTCCCGCCGGTCACCGCGCCGAAGGCGGCGTCCGCCAGCATCTGCGGCACCTGTGTCCCAACGTCCACGGCGAAGGAGCCAACAGGGCCAAGGTCCGCCTTGGCCCGCTCTATCTGCTCTGTGCCCTGCCGGCCTGTTTCTTCGGCAATATCGTAAATTTCTTGGATAAACGGTGCGGTCTGCTCCCGGGTCTCCCGGATGTTTTCCAAGCGGTCCTGCACTTCGGGCCGTTCAAAATAGCTCTCGTCATCCCGGTTTTCCATAGAGTCTTGAACAAGGTCCAGCCACTGACCCGCCGCGTCGGAGTTGTACCGGCTGGTGGTGCGGTCCAGCACATTGCCGGCCGCAGAACCTACCCCGCCCGCCCATTGACGCAAACCACCCTGAATGACGTCATTGGCTCTGTCTAAAAAGCTATAGTCCGCTTGGCTGAAATACCCCCGTCCCTGGCTCTCCGTCTCCCCGAAGCCTCCGCCCCGGCTGGAAGGGGTGGTCCCGGACCACCGCCTGGCGGACCGGGACGACGGCGTGACCGGGGTAATGGTATCAAGCCAGGGCTGGGGTACATCAACCAGGCCACCGGCGGATTCCCGTGCCACCTTCTCCGCCGCCGCCCGCTCCAGGCTCTGCTGAGTGGAGTAGTTCAGCGCAGACGTACCCAGTGCCGTGGCCCCCATTTTCTGGTCGTTCTCCTGGGCACGCTTCCGGTTGCGCTCCAAAATGCTCTCTCTGCTCATGTTTTACCCTCCAAACCCCAGCTTATCTGCCAGGTAAAGGTAATCGGTCCAGGAGATCCCGCCGCTCTCATACTCCTGCCGGGCCTTGGCCTCCTGGTCCTGCTGGGAGGCGTAATACTTCCGCAGGTCGGTCAGAAGACCCTTCGCAACGGCACTCACGTCCTCCTCGTTGTAGGTGTTCTCCTCCGCCCACGATTCGTACCCATCATAGAGGCCGGAGGAGGAAGTAAATCCAAACCGCTTATAGTTGTTGGAAATAAAGCTCTTGGGATAACCAGACTCCAAGGCCGCTTGATAAAGCCCACCATAATCCTGCGACCCGCTAGAGCTCCCGCTGCTCGACCCGCTGGACCGCCCAGAGGAACCGCCGCTCCGGCTCAGCGGCCGCCCCGCACGGCGTGGG
>OBYM01001012.1_pt1 | contig 13273 bp, 8 predicted proteins | sample 1538191 | NCBI WGS metagenome assembly OBYM01 (sample SAMEA2580165, study PRJEB22360) | human gut metagenome | biome: human gut; feature: human-associated habitat; material: faeces | place: Denmark | collected 2008/2010 | reverse complement strand
GTTGGCCGCGCGGGATGATTCCATTATGTTTGTATTTCTATCCACGCTCTCCTTGCGGAGAGCGACTGCTTCGCAAGGTGCCGATACTGGGGATAAAGTATTTCTATCCACGCTCTCCTTGCGGAGAGCGACGCATCAGACATATCAGTTAAACGCGAAGCGAGAATTTCTATCCACGCTCTCCTTGCGGAGAGCGACTTTGGCCGGGCCTTCTGGCCCGGCCTTTCTTTTTAATTTCTATCCACGCTCTCCTTGCGGAGAGCGACAGCTGACAGTGTGACACAGTGGACGGCTACTTGATTTCTATCCACGCTCTCCTTGCGGAGAGCGACATGGGCCGATACTGACTATAATCTATCTGACATTATTTCTATCCACGCTCTCCTTGCGGAGAGCGACTGCACAATGCCAGATATAAGGTTAATCAGGAGCTATTTCTATCCACGCTCTCCTTGCGGAGAGCGACCCGCGGCCCCAGCCCCCGGAGCATCGGGCATAATAATTTCTATCCACGCTCTCCTTGCGGAGAGCGACGGTTTTCCCGGAACCTTGAGGGCCACAGAACACAAATTTCTATCCACGCTCTCCTTGCGGAGAGCGACGACTATTAAATTCAAGCTGGATTTCGTCAATCAAATTTCTATCCACGCTCTCCTTGCGGAGAGCGACTGCCTGTCCTTTTTGACTTTTGAAATTTGTGTATTATTTCTATCCACGCTCTCCTTGCGGAGAGCGACCCTTTTCGGTTGCTTTTGTTTTTGGTTTTGGTGCATTTCTATCCACGCTCTCCTTGCGGAGAGCGACCGCCCCCAGCCCCCCAAGGCAAGAGTTCTATAAAATTTCTATCCACGCTCTCCTTGCGGAGAGCGACACGCAGACACAAAAAACACCTCATTTCACAAGTTATTTCTATCCACGCTCTCCTTGCGGAGAGCGACGAGAGCCAACCGCCTTGCGAACGCCCCACCACAAATTTCTATCCACGCTCTCCTTGCGGAGAGCGACTTTACACTGCGTAGGATTTACGCAGCGCGGTAGGATTTCTATCCACGCTCTCCTTGCGGAGAGCGACGACCTGCAGGGGCTTGGCGTGGATGTGGCCGAATTATTTCTATCCACGCTCTCCTTGCGGAGAGCGACGGAACCGGATCCGGCAGCCGATCGCATCGTCAGCCATTTCTATCCACGCTCTCCTTGCGGAGAGCGACAATTCTGCATATGGCGCACTTGATGGAGCATCTATTTCTATCCACGCTCTCCTTGCGGAGAGCGACCCACCACGAGTGATCCGGGAGCCAACAGCCGCGCGATTTCTATCCACGCTCTCCTTGCGGAGAGCGACCGAGAACACCAACAACAGTAGTAACGCTAATCTGCATTTCTATCCACGCTCTCCTTGCGGAGAGCGACATATGATACATCTTCTCTTATGCAATGCCAAGTCAAATTTCTATCCACGCTCTCCTTGCGGAGAGCGACGGCATCACAACTTAAACCTCCCGTCAAGTCCCATGATTTCTATCCACGCTCTCCTTGCGGAGAGCGACGGTGCTTCGTAAGGTGCCGATTTTGGGCGTAAAATATTTCTATCCACGCTCTCCTTGCGGAGAGCGACCGATACTTTAACCGATGACGTGTCAACCGGCGGGATTTCTATCCACGCTCTCCTTGCGGAGAGCGACGGAGCCACCAAGAGTGATCAGGGAGCCAGCAACCAATTTCTATCCACGCTCTCCTTGCGGAGAGCGACCAAAAGATCAGCATCAAGTTTCCCCTCAATATCGATTTCTATCCACGCTCTCCTTGCGGAGAGCGACTTTTTGAATAAGAGTAAGCATTATTCACCCTCCCCATTTCTATCCACGCTCTCCTTGCGGAGAGCGACACGCGGCGGACATATCAGCAAGGCGAGGAGCGAGCATTTCTATCCACGCTCTCCTTGCGGAGAGCGACGGTGGGTTGAAGGTGATAATTTTTTCTACTACGCATTTCTATCCACGCTCTCCTTGCGGAGAGCGACGGCGTGCACTATGACAACTACAATCTTCATTGCGTCATTTCTATCCACGCTCTCCTTGCGGAGAGCGACTTTTGAACAGTTCGAGAAGCGTGATGCAGCCATATTTCTATCCACGCTCTCCTTGCGGAGAGCGACGCTGCCGTTTGCCGTCACAGAGTTGATTTTGGAATTTCTATCCACGCTCTCCTTGCGGAGAGCGACTGCCAGCGGCACAACGACTGCTACGATAAGAAACGATTTCTATCCACGCTCTCCTTGCGGAGAGCGACTGCAAGGCGGTAAGGGCCGGCATAGCCAGTGGACATTTCTATCCACGCTCTCCTTGCGGAGAGCGACAGGATGGGCAGGCAGCGGATGCGAAGGTCACCGGTATTTCTATCCACGCTCTCCTTGCGGAGAGCGACACAATTTTGCCACAGTTGAGGCAGCGGCAGCGGAATTTCTATCCACGCTCTCCTTGCGGAGAGCGACCCCCCCCGTTCGCGACATAATTCAATGGGAGGGGATATTTCTATCCACGCTCTCCTTGCGGAGAGCGACGAGACGTTCTGTTAAATTGTTTCGTCAGAATTATATTTCTATCCACGCTCTCCTTGCGGAGAGCGACCTATGGGTCTTGACGGGAGGTTTAAACTTTGATGATTTCTATCCACGCTCTCCTTGCGGAGAGCGACTTGGCTTGAGTTATTTCTATATTATCAAGATAACAATTTCTATCCACGCTCTCCTTGCGGAGAGCGACTAATTCTGGATATGGCGCGCTTGATGGAGCTTCTATTTCTATCCACGCTCTCCTTGCGGAGAGCGACCGGGTACTGGATGGCTCTAAATCGTCTATCGAGATTTCTATCCACGCTCTCCTTGCGGAGAGCGACCTGCGTTTGATGTTTTGGCCATTTCTGCCGTTCTGATTTCTATCCACGCTCTCCTTGCGGAGAGCGACAAAATAGACCCCGTCCAAGTGCCGGGATAAACGATTTCTATCCACGCTCTCCTTGCGGAGAGCGACTGCCGAGTGGGAGTACAGGGAGCTGCAGCCATGAAATTTCTATCCACGCTCTCCTTGCGGAGAGCGACGTGCTGCGGCCTTATTTGTTAGGAGATCACCATATTTCTATCCACGCTCTCCTTGCGGAGAGCGACGTAGTGCACGCCCTGATATTCACCGACCCGATGCTATTTCTATCCACGCTCTCCTTGCGGAGAGCGACGGCGTACACTATGATAACTACAATCTGCACTGCGTCATTTCTATCCACGCTCTCCTTGCGGAGAGCGACAGCAAAAGTGCACAAAACAGTGGGGCACTTTTGCGCATATGAAACAAATTTTATGGAGATTGCATCTTCATGCTGACAGGCAAGGCTGTATTTTACCCTTTCTGCCCCTGTTTTTTCCATATTTTCTGGTGCGAAGGAACCGGGAATTTTATGATTGCCTTCCCCTCGCACTAAGCAAACAAGATTCCATCCTGATCAAAATCCGGGTGCAGCCCAACATGCTCGACTTTGCTTTTGTAATGGTTTCCCAGTTGATAAAAGCGCAGGCTGTCCGATTCCGAATCGATCAGTTCGGTCAATTTTGCTTTGAACATTGTGTATTGCGCGGCATCCAGCAGGCACTCAAATACGGAGTTTTGCACCCGCTGGCCGTAGTCTACACAGACTTTTGCTACTTTGCGCAGCCTGCGACGACCGGCGGCTGTTTCGGTGTTGACATCATAGGTTACAAGCACCAACATAACGGCACCTCACTTCCAGAAAAACGGTGGGTACACTTCCAGGTCGCCGCGCAGAGCACGGGCCAGCAAAAGCGCCTGAACATAGGGCACCAGCCCCCAGGGCAGTTTTTCTTTCAAAAACGGATGGGTGATCTCTTCCTTCTTTTTGTTCTGCCATGCGGTCAGGAAAGCTTTACGGCCATCATCCGTCAGCAGTACGGCACCATTTTCCTGTTTTTGCAGGTGTTTTGCCGTGATGATCTTTTGATTGATGCAGCTGATGACCAGCCGGTCTGCATAAACCGCCCGCAGTTCTTCCATCAGGTCAAGTGCCAGACTTTTGCGGCCGGGGCGCGGGCGGTGCATAAAGCCAACATAAGGGTCCAGGCCCACAGCGGTCAAGGCGGATGCACACTCCCGCGCCAGCATGCTGTAAGCAAACGAAAGCAGCGCATTCACATTGTCCAGCGGTGGACGGCGGCTGCGGCCCTCAAACACAAAATCCTGCTTTTGCTGCAGAATCAGGTCATTCAGGCAGTCAAAGTAGCGCTGGGCTGCCTCGCCTTCCAGGCCGCGCAGCTGTTCCGGATCATCGCTGGTCTGTATCAGCGGCAGCGCGGCGGCCAGCTGGGTGGAGGTGCGCTTCAGTTTTTCGACCGGGACACGCTGGGGATGATCGCGGGTTGCGCGTTCCAGCACCCAGCGTGCGTTATACACTTTACCAAGGATAAAGCTCCGGGCATAGCGACAGTTCTGGGCCGGGTCATCCGACACGCGGTACTGCGTCTGACGCAGCAGCACATTGCCGCGTTCTTCCCCCACGGTGCGGGCCTGAAATCTGCCATACGGGTCAAAAAAGCAAAGGTCAATGCCCCGCCGGGCACAAGCTCCCATCAAAGCGGGGCTGGCACCCGCGTAAGTAAAGCAGACGATGCCTTCCAGCGTATGCAGGGCATGGCGGTGGGTTTCCTGCTTATTGCGGGTAACAACAAGGTTTTCGCCATCCAATGTCAGGTAAGCGTCCTCATTGATGACAAACAGGGTGTTGAGCAGCTTTCTCATGGCGCGCCCTCCTCAATATGCTCCCGCAGATACGCCGCCGGGTCTGCCTGCTGATACAGCGCCGGCAGGCAAAGCTCTTTCAGTGAACAGGCATTGCAATGCTTGCCGGGTTTGCTTTTTGGGGTATAGCCGCGCGCAAACAGGCGGTTCATCTCATCCGCCATGGTCTGCGCGGTGCTGCGCAGTTCCGGTGTCAGGGAAACATGTTCCCGCTGCCGGGTTTCTTCATAAAAGATTTCCCCTTCCGGCACCTCGCACACCAGCATTTCTTCCAGCGCCATAGCCTGTGCGCAGAGCTGCAAACGGTCGGCATCGTTTACCTTGCTGCGGCCATGCTTATATTCCACGGGCATGGGCTGCCACAGGCCGCGGCGGCCCTGCAATGACACGCCGTTTGGATTCTTGTGAAACTCTACCACATCGCAGTCGCCGGTCAGCTTCAATCGGTGGCTGACGACCCTCATACCGCGGGCGATCAGCAAATCGCCGCGTTTTTCCGTCAGGGTAACATCATGGCAGCGGGTATGCTGCAGGCGGCCTTCGGCGGTGCGTTGGTTTTCGGACCATTGTTGTTCCAGGTGTATGAGCGCCCACTGACGGCGGCAAAAGCTGAAATGCTGGATACCGGACATCAGCAGGTAATCATCTGGGGAAGCCATTACGACAGCCTCTCGCACGTTACCCCTGCGGGAAGATTTTCATCCACCGTTACCACATAGTCATGGTAACTGCGCGGGAAGGCTACCCCTTCGGCACGCGTGACATGCACTGCATCAAACAGTTTATAGGACGGCGCATTGCCCAGCTCCGAATCATGCTTGAACACGATCAGTTCCCGAACTGCCATTTTGCCGCGGGCTGCACTGTGGTCATTTTCAAACATATTCAGGATTGCCTGCCACAGCAGCTGCAGGTCATCCTCTGAGAATCCTGTAGTTTTGCGGGCAAGGTTGGCCGAAACATAACCCTCTGCACGGTACAAACCATACGGGATCACATACTTGCGGCCCATCTCGGTGCCTTTACGCTCCGCATCCGCTTCGGTCGTAATGGCAATACGGGTAATGGTCACTTCCTGCGGGAGAACAGGGTCTACCGAGCGTGCAAAGCTCAACTGAACAGGGCCACGCACCTGCCCACAGTTCAATGCGCCTTTTACAAAGGTTGTCATAACGGCGCCAAATGTGCGGATATCATAAAAGTTCTGGCACATAAAGTCCCGGATTTTACGGTCCAACTCCGGGTCATCTTTCTTGGCGACTTTCAGGGCATCCTTGGCATCAGCATCAATGCCCAAGTATTCGAGTGCTTTTTTATCGCTGCGGTTCAGGGGGACCTGATCTTTAATGTAAATCTGGTATCCCGCTTCATCTTCTTTGGCCACTTCGACATAGTTGCGAATCTTACGCTTTAAGCAGACATCTGTAACAATGCCATATCCCGTTTCCGGGTCGACACGCGGCATGTTGCCTGCATCCGGGTCGCCGTTCGGATTTCCGTTTTCAACGTCAAACAGAATTACAAAATCATACCGGTTTTTGATTGCCTGTGCCATTGTTATTCCTCCACTTTCTTTGTATAGCGTTCCTGTGTCTGATGGTAATAGCCAAGGATAAAAGCGCCTTGTTCCGGCAAGGTCAGCCGTGCGGGAAAGCTTCCTTCCAGTTTTCCGCCCGCCAGCGCAGCGATCTGCTTATCGTAATAAATCTTTTGTGGCTTGCTCATTTTTTGCATATGCTTTTGTGCCAGCATCAGAATTGTCGGGAATACAGTAGCTGGGGTGGATGCCGCCGCATTAAAATAGCGGTCTTTGATGGTTGTATTGATATCCGGGTTTACCGCCATCTGGATTGCTTCCAGCACAGCAAAAAGCTGACCCATAACATACGGTTGATAATTTGTTTCCTTGTTATTTTCCACAGTTAATACCTCCTTTGGGCAACGGGGATCTTCATTACGCAGGTAGTATGCTTTTATAATAGCGGCACGGCCGCGTGTTACTTTTTGCTCTGCGCGGATACGCATCATAACGCCATCCAGCAGGGTTGCCGGGTACCTTGTATTATTCAGGATTGCACGCAAGACATCGCCTGCCAGCTGCGGTGCTGCCGATGGGTTGCGGGAATTGGTGTTGACGGTTTCCTGCAGCAGCCAATACACCCCCAGCCGCGGGAATTTATCATAAGCGGGGCGCACAATCTCTAAGCGGTCATAATGCTTCTGCACATTATCAAGCAGCGTTTGAAATGTATCCTGCCAGAAAAAGCGAACCGAGAGGCGCGCCGCATTAGGGGCCAAACCAAGCACATAAAAGTGCCTTTGTGGGTCAAGTGTCACGTTCTGCCACTCTACACTCTGTCCATGGACCAACTTGTCCACTGCATTTCGCACATCGCTTTCGCTGACAGGCGCATCCATGGCAAACAATGCATCCATTGCTACCTGCTGGTAGGCGGTCTCACCACCTGCTGCCCAGCAGACAATGGTGGTATCGCCCACGCGCTGAACATGTTCCCTGTCTGCCAGCAGATAGTTTAAAGCCTGTGCATAGGCAAAGGCCGCATAACTGCCAACCGGCGCATTGCCCCCCTGTTCATGTCCGTATGAGCAAAAAGCGTCCGCATTAAAAGAAACAATCGATGCGCCGGAAGACTGTGCCCCGGTCACGCCTTTAATCGCCGGGTGCAGGCGGGCAAGCGGTGCCTTTTGCCCTGTAACCAGGCATCGGATTTCCGGTGCATCCGTGTTCTTATCACACTGCCGCTGCCAGGCTTCCTGTATTTCCGGATCGTCCTGAACATAGTTTTCCCGAATCAGAAATACCAGATTGCCACCCTTGTAAAGTTCCTTGAGACTTTGTTCCAGCGCTGGATTCTGCTCCGCCGCCTTGGGGTCCCAGTTTATAAAAAAGTTCCGCACTGCCTGTGCCGCCTGACCGGGAACATTTTGTAAAATGGCAAGATGCAGCTCCTTTGCAGCGGCAAAGCACTGCATTGCACGCTCCGGTTTGCCTTTTCCGTCAACGCCGAGCATGTAAGCACTGTTATCACACAAAAAATTGGCTGCCACACCACTAGAGCGTTTAACCTGTTCCGGAACTTGCAGCTGACATGGAGCAAGCACTGTTTTTTTACCGCGCTTTTCCTCTTGCTGCAAGGGGTGCAATGCCATCAGTTGGCCGTTTTCGTCCAGTTCCAAAGCCCAACTGACTTTTGCGCTTGTCCAACCGGGGCGCGTGATTTTGCCATTGGTCAGCAAATCTTCATAGTATTGTACCAAAGCCTGTAAAATCATCGGTACACCTCGCAGTCTGCCACATTCAACACACCATGTTCCAATTTTGCATGGAAATACATCGGGGTTATGTTCTGCGGGTCAGTGTAGTCAAAGTCATATATCATGAATCCCAAATCCCGTGTTTCCTCAATGGTCGGGATTGGCCCGCCGGGCCATGCGCGGAATGCGGCAGGAAATTCACGGCACCCAAAATAAGGGGTATGAAAACACTGGCCCCTGGACATGCGCCGGGTAACAATATCCTGGAACTTTCCCGGATTGTCGCTCGGTGCCGCACGGTCAGTCATCTCAAATTCTGCCTCAATCACATAATGAACATCCTGCAGCACCATGGCCGCACGCTGAACGATCTGCTGGGGCGTGGCAAGGTAAAGCTCTTTCCCTGTTCCCTGCATCGCGCTGCGTACATCGGAACAAAGAATTTTGCTTTTTACTTCGTTCCGACGGATGTTGGTAAAGCGGATTGGGTTCATAACATAGATTTTCCGGATTTTCCACCGTAAGCCGGGGTGGTAATAGATTGCTTCTACTATGCCGCGTGCCGCGGAAGGGGTGAGGACTTCATATGAGACCCTTTCGACTTTTAGCTCAGGCCTCGAGAGCAAAGCATAATTCCCCCATACTTCCAGCTGGATCATCTGCATCAACTCCTTTGCATTTCTATTTTCAGTTGTTTTTAATTTACATTTTTGCTATAGTTTCAATATACGCTACTTGGCACCAAATGTCAATCCTTTTATCATGTATACTTTTTGTTTGCTTTTCATCCGGTTTTCTTTTATAATAAGTTGCGTCGGCAGCTTATGCCGTGGATAGAAATAGTTGATTTTACTTTAGCGCACAAAAACGGCAGGGCAGGCTCCCTGCCGTTTTTGCTTTATGCAAACCAGGCTGCTCCCGTTTCAGCTTCCATAGCAAGGCCCGTGTTGTTATCGTAAAGGCTTCCGTCCGTTAATTCCCATATGCCTTCACTGATTTGGCAAACCGCCCCGGCATTCTCCAGCGTTTTCAGATGATCCGGGTAAACCGGAACACCATATTGCCCCAGTTGACGGAACAAAGTTTTGCTTACCTCTCCTGCACGCAATCGTGCAAGCAAATGTTCCCCCTTCCCTTGGGGAATGTATACGGTCACGGCAGGTGTTTCAATTAAGCGGAACCTCTCTGCCGCTGTTGCAAAGGGGAAAATGCGCCCTTCCATATCCTGCTCGAACCCTTGCAGAATTTGCTGTTCATCCAGCCTTTTATCTCCTTTTAAGGTACGGTAAAACAGAAAGTATGTTTCGATTGCTTCCAGAGATGCCAGATCTGCATATTTTTTCAGGACGCTTTGCGTTGCGGATACATTCTGTTCCAGCATGCGCGGTACATGCTGCCCTTCCAATGTGAAAATCTGTACCAAGCTCTGCTCCACCGGGCGTCTTCCCTCTCGATTGCAGCGCCCCGCCGCCTGCAAAATGGAATCCAGACCTGCTTCCTCGCGGTACACAGCCGGGAAATCCACATCAACACCCGCTTCGATCAAAGAAGTTGATATCACACGGCAGGGCAGCCCATCTTTTAAGCGTTCCCGGATTTCCTGCAATAACTGTTTGCGATGGGCTGGGTATAGCAATGTTGTCAGGCAGTAGCTGCCCTCTTTGGGCAGGTTATTGTATAATTCCTGTGCTGTTTTTCTCCGGTTTACAATACACAGCACTTGTTCCTGCGCTGCCAGTTCTGCACCAAGCTGGCTTTGTTCCAACTCTCCGCGCATTTTTAGCGTTGTACGCCGGAATGCCTGATATTGCTCTTTGGGATGTGGGCAAAGTTCCGTCATCTGCAGCCCAGGCGCCAGTTCATCAAACAAGGGCTGCAAAGCTGGTTGTGTGGCCGTGCACAGTACCGCTGCTGCGCGGTAATGCTGTACCAGCTGCGCGATTGCCGCAACGCAGGGGCGCAAATAAGGAACCGGCAGGTTTTGTGCTTCGTCAAAAATGACCACGCTATTTGCAATGTTATGTAATTTACGGCATTGTGACGCATGGTTGCCGTAAAGTGATTCAAAGAATTGCACGGATGTGGTAACCACCACCGGAGCATCCCAGTTTTCCGCCGCCAATGCTTTGCGGTAGGCTGCCGGCTCATCATCTTCCTTGGCAGAGTAGTCCACCCCTGAATGGTGTTCCAAAACATTTTCTGCTCCTAATATTTCCGAAAACACATCCGCGGTCTGGTCAATAATGGATGTATAAGGGATCACATAAATAACCCGGTCCATATGGTTCTTTACAGCTAGCGAAAGCGCAAATGCCAATGACGCTACCGTTTTTCCCCCGCCTGTAGGAACGGTCAGGGAATAAAGGCCGCGCCGCCCTGTTTGCCCTGCCGTTGTACAGGCACTCAAAATTGAACTGCGGCGCTGATTCAAGGTTCCCTGGGGATGGCTCCATTTTGCGGTATATTGGTTCAACCTTTTCAGCAGTTCATCCATTGTCTGGCCTTGTCCGCGCGGTTTAGGGCTGCTCATAAAGTTTTCCGTATCCAGATAGTCCGCATCGACCAGGCAGGAATACAACATCCGGGTATAAAATGCCTGTGTAAAACGATTTTCCTTCATCATTTCCGGCTGGGGCGGTATGGACGGCAGTTTAATCTCATTCGTCCATTGGGTATAGGGTTCAACGCTCTTTTTCAATCGCCCAAACATTGTCGCATCCTGCGCGGTATCGCTTCGGCCTCCTCCATCCGGCAGGCCGCTATGGTGTCCCGCAATAGCAAAAGCCAGTGGGATTTGACCATATCGGGCAGCCACCTGTGCACCAGCCGTTGAGTGATCCACTTTCTCTCCACCTTGCAGGCGCTTTTGAAACTTTGTACTATATTTACCAATATCATGCAGTAATCCAAGCCAAGTTCCCTGTTGCTGGGCATCAAAGGCTGCTGCAAATTGCCCACATAGGACTGCCGTTCCCTGCAAATGGTCCGCTACCGTTTGGACGCGGGTTCCGTCTTCACTGATATGAGCCAGCATCTTTTTCTCCTGGTGCATAATCAAACTCCCTTCTGTTTTGCTTTTCTCTATTATAGCAAATCACTCATCCCATAATTCGGACTTTCACTCCAGTTCTGCAATCTTTGTCATACTATCCAAATTTATCCATGTAGAATTGTTAGCTATTCCCATTAGCAGCTATTTTTGATAAAATAAGATATTATAGGGTTTATGAATTCACTTTCTTATATTACTTCTTCATCTTACCGAAAAATCATTTACGCAAGGAGTGAAAAGCCATGAAAAGGAAGTTATTCTCATTTTCCGCCAGTGTTATCACCGCAATAATGCTTACCGCTTGTGCTGCAGCGCCAGAAAATAAACCTGCTTCCTCCGCTGCTCTTTCCCCGACCAGTGAAGCTGTTGCCACAGCTATACCATCCACTAGCAATGCCAACTGGAAGTTACCGCCGCAATATGATTTTGACGCGATGATTCCTCTCTTCTCCCGCGAAACCCACACTGCCGGTTACGCCGCTGCCCGAAATCTGTACGCTGTGCGCAAGGGCGAACGCTGGAGCCTGTTTAATGCTGCCAACTGTAATGCTTTTCTGGAAGATTTGTCAGAAAGCATCCCGTACCTGTATGGTGAGCAGGAGCTCTCCATTGGGGTAGATGATACATACGATTACCAGAAGCTGAATGCCCTGGAAGAACAGATTAACCAGGAGCTGGTTGCCCAACAAATGCCTTTTACAACCATGCTGGGCGGGCACGGCGGGTATGGCATCCAGTGGATTTTAGGTGACAGCCAGATTTACCGTTCTGCTATTGGTGTCTATACATTTAGTGGCACGCCCATCGAACAGGTGTATGCTCCTGATTTGGTTGGCATCCAGCAAGGCATTTGGGATGATGAATATGCCGGTTATCTTGTTGACAATTCTGCACCTTTTGCCGTTGCGGATAAAAAAGGTACAATTTTAACCGATTTCGACTACCAGGATGCCTGCATGACCGGTGAATCTTTAATCGCGGTAAAGGATACAGCCGGTAACTGGGGATATTGCGACCAAAGCGGTGCTTTAGTAATCCCCTGCATTTATCAGCCGCAGATGAGTTTGTCCATCATGAACGAAACTGTTGAATATCCTTACGCAGACTTATCCGGCATGGTAGTTGTGAAAAATCAATCCGGACAAAAGCTAGTTCTGGATGTTTACGGCAATGAGATAATTTCCGCTGGGCAATATGAAGATTTAGCCCCCGCGCGCGATGGCTGCGTATGGGCAAAACAGAATGGCCTTTGGGGCTTGCTGCAAGTACAGGATTATACCGAAAACAATGCCGACATTATTCTGCCGGATGGATGCGTTGCACCAGATGTAACGCTTAGCCGAATTGATAGCCTTTGTACCTACACCACTGCTGATCATGGGCTGGTTATGCGTAAAGGTCCCGGTACAAATTATGAAAAAATGGATAATATCCCCTACGGTATCATCGTATGGGAATGCGGCTATAGCAGCAATGTGCCTGACTGGGTTGTTGTATATTACAATGGGATTTATGGTTGGGTCAGTGATGAATACTTGGCTACCACTATTTATTCCACCAGTAAATAATAAATAAAAAAGCAGGTGTTCATGTAGAAACGATATCGTCCTCCACGTGAATACCTGCTTTTTATAGCTTCTTTTATTATATCTGTTCTGTGCCGCTATTTGTCTCTGTATGAAATAAATAGCCGCTATATGCATTTGAATGAAGTGCTCTGTTTGTTTGCTTTTTCACCTAAAAGAATCGCGTAGGAGGCTCTCTTAACTAAAGAGCCGCCCTCTCACACCACCGTGCGTACCGACCGGTACACAGCGGTTCAACCGCACAAGTGCAAGGACTCGTAGCAGCGCCTGAGGATACTAAAATATCCTGCTTCTGCGAGTCTTTCGTTTGCAATGGAACCTTTTAATACAGGACTACCGGCGATACGCCAATAACCCAGTCTGGAATTGCCCCACTGGTACTATTCCAAAATTCTTCGTTTGAGTTTCATTACTCATCGATATAATCTTTATCGAACCACTCGCCTAGCGAGTGGTTTTAGACATACAAAAAAGCACCTTAGCTTACGCTAAAGTGCTCTTCCTGGTGACCCGTGCGGGAATCGAACCCACGTTAACGGCGTGAGAGGCCGCTGTCT
>OBYM01001010.1_pt1 | contig 13311 bp, 9 predicted proteins | sample 1538191 | NCBI WGS metagenome assembly OBYM01 (sample SAMEA2580165, study PRJEB22360) | human gut metagenome | biome: human gut; feature: human-associated habitat; material: faeces | place: Denmark | collected 2008/2010 | reverse complement strand
GCTTTTTTCCGACTATCACCGCCGAACCGAGGACGGGCTGGCCTTTTACCGCCGGTATTTTGAGATGGCACAGCAGCTGGGAGCCCGATATCTGGTATTGCACGGACAGCGGAATTATCAAAAAAGCCGGATACCCGAAGAAGAATACTTTGCCCGATATGCCCGGCTTTTCCGGCTGGGAAAGGAAGAGTATGGGATTATCACAGCACAGGAAAATGTGGCGGCGTTCCGCAGCGAAAAAGCGGCGTTTATTCGCAAAATGCGGGAAACCCTGGGAAAAGACTGTGCCTTTGTGCTGGATATTAAACAGGCCGTGCGCGCCGGAGAAGACCCGGAAGAAATGCGCCTTGCTATGGGGAAAAACTTGGTGCATGTCCATCTGAACGACCACACGCCCGGGAAAGATTGCATGCTGCCCGGAAAAGGAATTTTTTGCTTTGAAAGCTTTTTTAGAAAGCTGCGGGACTGTGGGTATCAGGGCGACGGCGTTATTGAAGTATATAGGGGGGACTTCGGCCCGGAAGAGCAGCTAAACGACGCCATGGATTACCTGCAGGCCGTCGGAAAAGGGCTGCTGTAAAAGACAGATTTGTGCGGTGAAAAAAATCTTTTTTTGGCAGATTTGCTTGTCAAAATTATGGTAAATATGGTATAATAATATATCTTAAAAATGCCTGCTGTATCCCGCGCTGATGTAGGAAAAGCGGCAGGAAACCCTTTCAGCCATTCACGCGGACAGGAGGCGCACAAAATCATGAAATGTCCATATTGCAGCTTTGATGAAAGTAAAGTTATCGATTCCCGCCCTACTGATGAGGGAGAGCGCATCCGCCGCCGCAGGGAATGTTTGCGTTGCGGAAAACGTTTTACCACCTATGAGATTATTGAAACCGTTCCCGTCATCGTCATTAAAAAGGATAAGTCCCGGGAACCTTTTGATCGGAATAAGCTGCTCAACGGCCTGCTTCGCGCCTGCGAAAAGCGCCCGGTTCCGCTGGCCGTGCTGGAGGGGCTGGTGGACGAGATTGAAACCATGTTGCAAAATTCCCTGGATCGAGAGGTCCCGTCCAGCCAGATTGGCGCGTATGCCATGGAGAAGCTGAGGGATATTGACGAGGTGGCCTATGTACGGTTTGCCTCGGTGTACCGGGAGTTTAAGGATATCAACTCCTTTATGGAGGAACTGAGCCGCATTAAGAGCGCAAAAGAAACAAAAGAAAAAAGTGCCGCGGCAGACGCACAGTAAAACACACTTCTACTACTATATCAGTCAGGCAGCGCAGAAGCCCGTAATAGTGGCTGCGCTGCCTGTTTGTATTTGCCGGGAGAGAAGAGGCTGAAAGATGAACCTAAATTTACAGTTGGAATCTTCTGAAAAGTATCATTCAAAGTCGCAGATTGCCAGAGTGGTAACGGAATCTTGGGTTCCTGAAAACCTATATTGCCCACGGTGTGGATATGAAAAAATTGAAAAATTCCCCAATAATAAGCCAGCTGCTGATTTCTTTTGCCCCATGTGTGATTGCCAATACGAACTAAAAAGTAAAAGAGGTAAATGGAGGAGAGGTGCAATCCCATCAGCTTGCCGTTATAGAGCCTGTAGGGAACAGCCCTGAATGGATAAAATTTTAAAAACGACACCCCCTTCCGAGTGATTGTCCGGAAGGGGGTGTTTTCGCAAACAAAGGATCATGATAGCTTGTTACTCAATGGTTTTTCTTATCTCTTTTTCCCTTCCGAAAGAGCTTTCTTCGGAAAAGATCCAGCAGCCGAGACTGTCGCCGGACTTCCATAGAAATTTTGTCCAGACGGGGAATCAGGATGTAATCAATCAGATGCAGGAACAGGGACATGCTGCAAAACGCAAACAACAGCATCATCATGAGTACCAGAACCATGGGAAGGTTCAGCGGGGAGATACTGAAAAACTTCCCCATCAAAATCAGTGCCAACACGAATGCCGCCGTCATTACCAGTGCCAATGCACCTCGTAGGAAGTTAAAAGGAGCACACACCTTATATAACATCAAAAGGCCGGTGCATCCGGTAAGAATAACAGCCAATGTGGAATACTGCTCGTCCGAAAATCCCATGTACCCGTTAATGGCCGTCAAAAGCAGAATATTCAGCACAATGGTCAGGGCGGCAGGGAGAGATTTCTGAATTACATTGACAATAAATTTTCCCCGAAGCCGCTCCCGGTTAGGCTCCAGCGCCAGAATGAAGGAAGGGGCGCCGATGGTCAAAGCGCTGATGAGGGTCATCTGAATAGGCTCAAAGGGGTAGTCGGTGGGAATAAAAATAAAGCAGAAAGCCAAAATGGCGGAAAAAATAGACTTGACCAGAAACAGAGAGGCCGACCGTTGTAGATTGTTAATGGAACGTCTTCCTTCCTGCACCACTCGGGGCATAGAAGCAAAGTTGGAATCCAGCAAAACCAGCTGGGAGACTGTGCGCGCAGCGTCACTTCCCGATGCCATGGCTACACTGCAATCGGCTTCTTTTAGAGCCAGCACATCATTCACGCCGTCGCCGGTCATAGCAACCGTGTGGCCGTCGGCTTTGAGCGCCTTTACTAATGAAAGCTTTTGCTGAGGGGTCACCCGTCCGAACACGGAATAGGTGCGGGCTGCCTTGCGAATATCCTCCTCCGTTTTCAGGGTGGTGGCGTCTACATAGCGTCCAGCGTTATCCATACCGGCTTTTTGGGCAATGTTGGAAACCGTCACTGCATTGTCGCCGGAAATAACTTTTAAATCCACCCCTTGGTCGGCAAAATACCGCAGGGTTTTGGGGGCTTCTTCCCGGATTTTGTCACTGAGCAGCAGAAGCGCCATAGGTTTCAGACCTGAGGGAAGTTCCTTTCCCGGGAAATTGTTTGCCGAATAAGCCAGCAGCAGAACACGCTGCCCTTTTCGAGAATACTGCTCGGCCTGTTCCCGAAAGGGCTCGAAGTTTTCTTTCAAAATGAATTCTCCCGCTCCCATGACGAAAGCGCCAATACCGGCAAAATAAGCGCCGCTCCATTTTCTTGCCGAAGAGAACGGACGGGTTTCTTCACAGGGCCAGCCCGGGTCCAAGGAAAAACGGCTTTGCACGGCCAGAAATGTGGGATTGCTGTCATTCAGATTGGCACCCAGAGCCGCGAGAGCCTGTTCCAGATATTTGCCGTCAATTTTAGCCAAGGGAATCACTTCGTCCACCTGCATACAGCCTTCGGTGATGGTGCCCGTTTTATCCAAACACAGAGTATCCACCCGGGCAAGGGTTTCAATACAAAACAGTTCCTGTACCAGCGTTTTATGGGCGGACAGCCGAATCACACTGACTGCCAGTACCACGCTTGTAAGGAGTACCAGCCCTTCGGGAATCATACCCACCAAGGCGGCCACAGTGCTGACCACTGAGTCCTGTATGCCGCTGTCGGTGAGAAAATATTGTTTGCAGAACAATAAGACACCGATGGGCAAAATAGCGAAGCCAACCCATTTAATAATCCGGTTAATCCAGAAAAGAATTTCGGAATTGGGCTTTTTGACATATTTGGCGCTGTTGGTAATCTGGTTTGCATAGTTGTCTGCGCCCACATGCTCGGCTCTGGCCCGGCAGGCGCCGCTGACCACAAAACTGCCCGAAAGAAGCATGTCCCCGGGCTTTTTTACAATCGGGTCGGATTCACCGGTGAGCAGGGATTCGTTCACTTCACAATCCCCGTCCAGCAGCACGCAGTCGGCACAAACCTGTCCTCCGGCAGAGAGAAGCAGAACATCGTCCAGTACAATTCGTTCCACGGCAATTTCTGTGATTTGGCCTCCCCGAATCACATGGGCTTTTGGGGCGGCAATCAGGGAAAGTTTGTCAATGGTGCGCTTGGCCCGGATTTCCTGCACACTGCCGATGAGGATATTACTGAAGATAACCCCCATAAACAGGATGTTTTTCAAGGAGCCTACAGCCAGAATCATGCCGGCCAGGATGAAGTTCAGAATGTTAAAAGGGGTGATAATGTTTTTCAGAATAATTTGTTTTTCGCTTTGGGTTTTAATAGCGCCGCTGGCATTGGAAAGTCCCTGACGGTATCGTTCTTCCACCTGAGCTTCTGAAAGGCCTGTTGACGGGTCTGGAGAAAAACGTTGTATTTTGGCCTCGTTTGCATCGTTCATAAGGTTCCCACCTTCTGGCATAGAGATAGTAGTAGTATACAGGATTTTCGTGAAGAGTTCGTGAATAAAATGCAGTTTGTATATTTGTTAAAAAAATCGTAAGAATCTTTGTGAGTTTGCCCAAATTCGGAAGGGCAGTGTTCAGAAAAAGCTATGGACTTTTGGCCTTGTTTTCTAACAAAAAAATGATTATAATAGTTATCCAGTATAAGAAATCAATGTAAAATCCATGTGGTGCGCATGTATATCAATAAAAACATGTGGCGTTTCATTTGCTGAAACAGAGAGCTGCGGAAGGAGGTTTGTTCCTTGACGGATTCGATCAATCAACAGACAAACATTGAAAAAAAGCAGAAGATGTTAGCTTTCAGCGTAGTAGTTTCTATTTTTATGCCTTATTATATTACCGGTGTGGTGCTGGTAGCGGCGGGAATTTATGTACTGGCAGGCCGGGAAAGAAGAGCATATGCTTTTGCTGAACCATTCAGCCGGATGATTGTGGTGGCGGTGACAGCGTGGTCCATGGTTTCCCTGCTGTATCAGAATTTTTATGGAGTGGGAATTTCTCTTTTGCTGGCTGCCGCATTGCTCACGATGTTTTATCTCCGCTCATTTATGACCCAGCGGCTATTTAATACATTGATGGATGTGGCGTGCCTGTGCAGTTTGTCCACCACCATGGTCGCCATTGGCCAGATGATTTATTATGAAGGATTGGGTCTGGTCCAGCGTGCGGAATCCCTTTGCTTTAACCCCAATTATTACGGGATGCTCATGGAGTTTGTGGCGATTATTGCTTTGTACCGCGGGTTCGGAAACCCGAAGCACCGGGCTTTTTATGGCACGGTATTGGTCAGCTGCATGATTGGTATTTATTTGTGCGCCAGCATTTCGGCTGCTGCTGCGGTATGTGCCGGTATCCTGCTGTTCTTCCTGCTGCGGGGCCGTTACAAGTATTTTTGGGCTTTTGCCGCGTTGGGCGTTCTGGCTGCCATTGCCGCATTGACGGTGCTGCCTGTTATCTTCCCCCGTGCCGGAGATGCCGACCATTCCATGGACCAGCGTCTTTCTATTTGGATGACGGCATTTAAGGGGATACAGCAGCATTTCCTTTTTGGACAGGGTCCCATGACTTATGAAATGATTTATACCCAGTTCAGCGGATATGCTACCCATCATGCACATAACCTGTTTATCGACACCGTTTTGAATTATGGCTTGGTTGGTGCAGGTATCATTGGTTTCTTTGCCGTTTATCAGATTCGTCAGGTACTGTCCCGTATCCGTCATGGAATCGCATCTTCCAGCGGTGTGCTGTTGTTGGTACTTACTTTTGTAACAGCGATTCATGGTATGACAGATGTAACGGTTCTATGGATTCAGACAGGCGCCCTGTTCCTGCTGGTATATTCCTCCATTGGAATCCGTTCCGAGACAGCGGTTCCGGTGCTGGACTTCGAAGGTGCTGCATTGGCAGCCCGTCACAGCCACATTGGATGAAACAAAGTGTAAAATCGGATTGTTTCAGCGTATGATTTCTGTAAATGCAAAATCCCCCGTTCTCGGTTCCTTCACAAAGGAGGCCAGAGCGGGGGATTTTTTCATGCCGGATTTACCGGCGCAAATACAGCTGGTGGATGACGCGCTCCATGTCTTCTTCCGTTTGGATTTCATTTACATGGTCTTCAATACCGCTGCGGATATCCGGGGAAAGCTCCCTATTGGCTCCAGGCTCAATGGCGGGAACAAAAATATTAAAATCCCCTCCTGGCCCGGGATAATTCAAACTGCCAAACATAAGGGCTCACCTCCTGTTACGGAACTTACCGGAAATAACCCGGCAAGGAATATTGTGCCGTATGGAAACTGAAAAATAACAGAAAATATCTGGAAACCGCCCGGATAAGCAGAGTTTCCAGATGGTTGCAGGAAATGACAGGAAGTGTTATACTGGACAAGGAAAAAAATTTTTTAAAAAATATAGAAAGGCCTGCAATAAAACAGCCGCCTCATGCATTATATAGACGAAAGGATAAAAATCATGTTTTTCTTTTGTTTGACGTCAACACTGGAAAACCCCAAAAAGGACAAACCCCCGGTTCACGAACTGCGGGAACTCATCCGACGGATTGGCTTGGGTGAAGAGGAAGCACTGGCTTCCCTTTACGAACAAACCAAAAGCGCCGTATACGGTTTTGCCCTTTCGATTGTAAAAAATCATGCAGATGCGGAAGAGATTATGCAGGATACGTTTCTGGCTGTTGATGCCAATGCGGCCCGCTATGAGCCTGTGGGAAGCCCCATGGGTTGGATTCTAACCATTACCCGGAATCTGGCGTATGGAAGGATCCGCAAGGGAAAGTGGGAAGCCGCAATGGATGACCTTCCCGAAGAAGCAGAAATGGCCGCGCCCACGGAACAAACGGAAAACAGGATGGTGCTGGAGGCAGCATTACAGATTCTTGGAGAGGAGGAGCGTCAGATTGTGATGCTTCATGCAGTCTCCGGCCTTCGCCATAAAGAGGTGGCAAAGATTTTAAACCTCACCCTGACCGGTACCCTTTCCAAATATCACCGGGCGCTGGCAAAGCTTCGAAAGCAGTTAGGAGGGACGATATAATGGCATATGGCAGAAAAGAGATAGAACGCCGGCTGTCTAAGGCCGTGCAGGAACAAACTCCCGATATCCTGCCTCAAATCCTCGCCGCACGAAAAACGGAGAGAGGAAAAGTGATTGACATGACGCAGGCTTTACAGAATCAGAAAAATAATAACAAAAAGAAGCATACCATTCGCAACCTTGCAATCGGCGCCGCTGCCGCACTGGTGCTGGCAATTGGCGGATTTGCCGGATATCAATATCAGTTTGCCGTGGATACGGCTGTGAGCATCGACGTGAACCCCAGCATCGAGCTGGAAGTGAACCGGCAGGAAAAGGTCCTGAAAGCTAACCCCCTCAACGAGGATGCCAAAACTCTGCTGGACGGTATGGAGCTGGAAGGTACTAATTTGAAGACCGCCGTGAATGCCGTGATTGGCTCCATGGTGCAGAACGGATACCTGACTGCCGATGCCAATTCCATTTTGCTGACGGTGGATAATGATGATGAGGCCCGCCGGGAGGCTCTGCAGAAGGAACTGACCGAAGGGGTTAATGATAGCCTGAAGCAGTTGTCCCTTGATGGCACGGTGTTCAGCCAGTCCTTGCAGGGGAATGATGAATTGAAAGCTCTTGCGGCCCAGTATGGCATTTCCGAAGGCAAGGCCCGCTGGATTCAAATGCTGACACAGGCGGACGCTTCTCTGAAAGCGGATGTTTTGGCAGAGCTTTCCATCAATGATTTGGCCTTGCTGGCCGAAGCGAGAAACCTGAGCGGGGACTACGTGGGAACCGCTGACGAAACCGGTTATATTGGAACCGAGAAGGCCAAGGAAATTGCGATTGCCAAGGCAGGCGGCGGAGAGGTAACCTCGCTGGAGATGGATATTGACGATGGCCGGATGGTCTATGAAGGCGAACTGGTGAAAGACGGCGTGGAATATGACTTTGACATTGACGCGCTGGAAGGAACTGTTATCAAGTGGGAAAAAGACGGCGTAGCAGAAATCACTACTGCACCTGATGGGCTGATTAGCCAAGATAAGGCCAAGGAAATTGTGCTGAACAAGATTCCCGGCGCTACGATTACCAAGCTGGAATTGGATGAAGACGACGGCGTTTGGATTTATGATGGCGAAGCCAGATTGGGCCAGACATCCTATGATTTTGAAATCAAGGCAGCTGATGGTACGATTCTGGAATGGAAGAGCGAGAGTAAAAATGGTACGGCTTCTTCCGGCAACACCACCTCTTCTTCTTCGGGTTCTTCCTCGTCCGGATCTACGGGTTCTTCCGGTACAACGACTTCTAAACCTTCCACTTCCAAGCCTTCTTCCAGCACCTCTGCAATTACCAAAGAGCAGGCGAAATCTTTGGTTTTGAAGAAAATCCCCGGCGCCACCATCGTGGAACTTTCGGTGGATTATGATGATGGCCGTAAGGTTTATGAAGGCGAAGCCTATTTGAACACTTCGGAATATGAATTTGAAATTGACGCTTCCAACGGAAACTTCATCAAGTGGAAGGAAGAAAAGCACGAAAACACCGGCAATGCAAGCTCCCTGATTTCCGCAGAAAAAGCCAAGTCCATTGTGCTGGCAAAGGTTCCCGGCGCAACAGTGACTGACTTGGAGCTGGATGAAGATGACGGCGGCTATTATTATGAAGGTGAAGCCAGAAAGGGCTCCATGGAATATGAGTTCGTCATCAATGCGGTCAATGGCTCCATTGTAGAGTGGGAAGCAGACCGTGAAGATTAAACCATAAAGAATCAAGTAAACCTATGCAAAGGGACAGCAGGTATCTGTTGTCCCTTTTGTTTTCTCCGCTATCCCATTTGTCCGGGTAGGATTATTTTCTGTAGCTTTTGCTGAAAAAATCAAACTCCTACGTGTTTTTATCAAAACCATTCTGTTTTTTTGCAAAATGAAAAGAAAAACAGGGCGAAAAATCAATTGGAGTTCAAAGAAATTTTTGCAATTTTAAAGGGAATCGAGTATAATAGGAAACAATATGATCTGTTGTGTAAATTCCGCTGAAGGCGGCTGCACAGACATGTGTAAAAAAGCAGGAGGGTTTACTTTGAGTCAGCAGGATTTTGTGATTATCACAGATGTTACCACCGATTTTACCCCTGATATGGCCAAAAAACTGGGCGTCGACATTATTCCCATGGAATTTATGATTGACGGTGTGAGTTATTTCCACTATCCTGATGGGCGCGAAATGTCCATGAATGCCTTTTATCAGCAGATTAAGGCTGGAAAAATGCCCACCACCACCCAAATCAATCAGGCTGCGTATCAAAAGCGTTTTACCCCCATTTTAAAAGAGGGGAAAGATATCCTGTATATTTGCTTTTCTTCCGGCCTGAGCAGCACTTGGCAGAGCTCTTGCCTGGCCGCCCGGGAGCTGGAAGAGGAATTCCCAGGACGCCGTGTGTGCAGTGTGGACTCCCGCTGTGCCAGCGCCGGAGAGGGATTGCTGGTGCTCTATGCCGTGCGGATGAAGGAACAGGGCGCATCTATGGACGAGATTGCCAAGTGGATTGAAGAAAACCGGGATAAGGTTTGCCATTGGGTGCTGGTGGATGACTTGAAGCATCAGCGCCGTGGGGGAAGCCTTCCCGCTGTGGCAGCCGTGGCAGGAATTGCGCTGGGAATTAAACCGATTATCCGCGTTACCGAAGAGGGGAAGCTGGAAGCCATCGGCAAGGTTCGCGGCCGGAAAAAGGGCGTGGACTATTTGCTGAAAAAGATTGAGGAAACCTGTCCCAATCCCCGTGAGAGCATTATTTGGGTAGTGCATACAGACTGTGAACCGGAAGCTAAGGATTTCTGCAAAACCATTAAATCCATGTACCACCCCAAGGAACTGTATCTTTCCGAAATCGGTCCTATTATCGGCGCGCATACTGGCCCCAATGTACTGGCTGTAGTGTTTTTGGGCACTCATAAATAAGGGGCCGAGGAGGAGAAGTTATGCCGTTGTTGTTTGAAAAAGAAAGTAAAATTGTTTGTATCGGCGACTCTATTACCGATTATGATCGGGCAAGACCGTATGGGGAAGGGCTTGCTGACGGGCTTGGAAAAAGCTATGTGGCGATTGTGGACGGTATGATTAAAGCCGCTACTCCCTGGCGCCACTTACGGATGATCAATATGGGAGTCAATGGAAATACGATTCGGGATTTGGCTGCCCGGTGGAAAACGGATGTGCTGGATTTGCACCCGGATTATGTTACCGTATTGATTGGGATTAACGATGTTTGGCGTCAGTTTGATTGTCCCGAGATGACGGAGGACCATGTGTACCCTATGGAGTATGAAGAGACATATTCCCGTCTGATTCGACAAACGCTGCCGCAGGTGAGCGGGATGGTGCTGATGACGCCCTATATGCTGGAAAGCAACCGGGTGGACGCTATGCGGGTGAGGATGGATGAATACGGCGCTATTGTCAAAAAGCTTGCGGAGCGGTATGGGCTGCCCTGTGTGGACTTGCAGAAAGCCTTTGACGAATATCTGGAAGAGTATCATTCCGCTTCGATTAACTGGGACCGGATTCACCCGAACATTGCCGGACATTGTATCATTGCACGGGCTTTGCTCAGCGGAATTGGATTCCAGTGGGATTCGGAAGAATAAAAACTGTATGAAAAGCCACCTGGCGGAGAGTGACGTCCGTCGGGTGGCTTTTTGGTTGACAGAAAGAAGAGGGTAGGGTATACTCAGCATAGAAGGTTAGAAAAAGCTAACAATTTTTGGTTTGGAAAGGAGAGAAGGGAATGGAAGGAATTTATGCAGCTGCCGTGGGAACACTGCTTCCGTTCTTGATGACAACGCTGGGAGCGGCGATGGTGTTTTTCTTTCGGAAGGAAGTGGGAAGTGGAGTCCAGCGAATCTTTTTGGGATTTGCGGCGGGCGTTATGATAGCGGCGTCTATGTCCTTCTATGCGTCACCGGCCATTGAAGAGGCGGAAGCGGCAGGACAGCCAGGCTGGATACCGGCCGCAGGTGGATTTGCCCTTGGCGTGCTGTTTTTAATGGCAATGGATGTTATATTGCCCCATCTGCATCCTGGGTTTCAAGAGCCGGAGGGGATGAGTTCATCCATGCGGCGCAGCACATTGATGATGCTGGCGGTTACCTTGCACAATATCCCGGAAGGGATGGCCGTGGGGCTGGCGTTTGCTCTGGCTGTACAGCATGGGGGAGAAGGAAGCCTGACTATGGCCTCAGCGCTGGCGCTGTCGGTGGGCATTGGGATTCAGAACTTTCCCGAAGGCGCGGCGATTTCCCTGCCGCTGCGCCGGGAAGGACTTTCGGTGGGGAAATCTTTCCTGTATGGAAGCCTGTCGGGAATTGTAGAGCCTATTTTTGGAATTCTGGTAGTGCTGGTAGCCGGAAGTATCCAGCCGCTCATGCCGTGGCTGCTCAGTTTTGCGGCTGGTGCCATGATGTATGTGGTAGTGGAAGAGCTGATACCCGAGGCCCATTTGGGAGAGCACTCCAACGGCGGTACCATCGCGGTGATGGTGGGATTTTTGCTGATGATGGTGCTGGATATTGCTCTGGGATAATCAAAAACATAAACAAACAAACCCCTCCCGGCTTTCAAAAACCGGGAGGGGTTTTCTATGATTGATGGGGATGGTTTACCGGCTGAATTCTGCAAGTTCCAGTGTGGGGTTGTGCTCTTCTGCCCAGCGGATGCTCCACTCATTGGCAAACAGCAACAGATAGCGGCCCTTCATGTCCTGCACCTTTCGGGTGTCCGAAGTCAGGTTCAAAGACTTCAAGTCGATTTCCTCGTTTTCAATCCACCGGATGTACTGATAAGGCAGGTTCTCCATGCGGATGTCCACGTTATATTCATTTTCCATGCGATATTTAAACACGTCAAATTGCAGCGTACCTACCACGCCCACAATCACTTCTTCCATACCGCTGTTGATGTCCTGGAAAATCTGGATGGCGCCTTCCTGGGCAATCTGGGTAGTACCTTTGACAAACTGTTTACGCTTCATGGTGTCCACCTGATGGACGCGGCAGAACAGTTCGGGGGCAAAGGTGGGGATTCCCTCAAATTTTACCTTCATTCCGGGGGAACAGACCGTGTCGCCGATGGAGAAGATGCCCGGGTCAAACACGCCGATAATATCGCCGGCATAGGCTTCATCGATGATTTCGCGGCTCTGTGCCATCATCTGCTGGGGCTGGGAGAGCTTCATTTTCCGGCCGCCCTGCACATGCAGAACCTCCATGCCCTTCTCAAATTTGCCAGAGCAAATCCGCATAAAAGCAATACGGTCACGGTGCGCTTTGTTCATGTTGGCCTGGATTTTGAATACGAAAGCCGAGAAACCTTCGTCGAAGGGGTCCACCACACCGTTCTCCGTTTTACGGGGCAGGGGAGAGCTGGTCAGCTTCAAAAAGCTCTCCAGGAAGGGCTCCACGCCGAAGTTGGTGAGGGCAGAACCAAAGAACACAGGGGAGAGCTTTCCATGGCGCACCTGGTCGAGGTCAAATTCATAACCGGCCCCGTCCAACAGCTCCACATCGTCCTGCAAAGTCTGGTACAATTCCTCGCCCAGACGTTCTTTCATGGAAGCGTCGTCCAGTGTAGCCTCAGTCGCTTCCACTTCCCGCTGTCCATTGTTGGCGGTAAAGGCCAGGATTTCTTTCTTTTCCCGGTCATATACCCCCTTGAACTCTTTTCCAGAACCGATAGGCCAGTTCATGGGATAGGTTTTAATGCCCAACTCATATTCGATTTCGTCCAGCAAATCATAGGGATTACGGGCATCCCGGTCCATCTTGTTGATAAAGGTGAAAATAGGGATATCCCGCAGCAGGCAGACCTTAAACAGCTTTCGGGTCTGTGCCTCTACGCCCTTGGAAGCGTCAATCACCATCACGGCAGAGTCAGCCGCCATCAGGGTACGATAGGTGTCCTCAGAGAAGTCCTGGTGGCCGGGAGTATCCAGAATATTGATGCAGAAGCCCTCATACTGGAACTGCATCACAGAAGAGGTAACGGAAATACCGCGCTGTTTTTCAATTTCCATCCAGTCGGAAACCGCGTGGCGGCTATTCTTTTTTCCCTTGACCGCGCCGGCTAAGGTAATGGCGCCGCCATACAGCAGGAACTTTTCGGTCAGGGTCGTTTTACCCGCATCGGGGTGGGAGATAATCGCAAAAGTGCGTCTCCGGTTGATTTCATTTTGCATCGCAGGCGTCAGAGCCAAGGGGATTCCTCCATCCATATCGTAATAAAATCATAGTTCACACACAATTTAATAGTATACCATATTTTCCGCTGATTTTCCAGTCATGCCGGTAGATTTTCCCGGCGTCATCAAAGAAAAAGCCCGCTTTCCGTGGGAAAACGGGCATCATTCAAAACGTTCTTGGAAACATTCCGCAGCCGGCGCCAATGGTACCGCCGCTGAGAAGGAGCGCCTTCGCCTTCTTTTGCAGGCTGGGATGCTCGGGCAAGTCTTCATAGCGCACCGTTTCGGGCGGCTGGGACAGGCATTCCCAATCA
>OBYM01001009.1_pt1 | contig 13311 bp, 13 predicted proteins | sample 1538191 | NCBI WGS metagenome assembly OBYM01 (sample SAMEA2580165, study PRJEB22360) | human gut metagenome | biome: human gut; feature: human-associated habitat; material: faeces | place: Denmark | collected 2008/2010 | reverse complement strand
AGCGCTTGCTGAACTGCGGAGCGCGACGGGCAGCCTTGAGGCCGTACTTCTTACGTTCCTTCATTCTGGGATCGCGGGTCAGGAAACCAGCCTTCTTCAGAGTGGAACGCAGGTTCTCGGAATCGTACTGCAGCAGTGCGCGGGCAACGCCGTGACGGATAGCGCCGGCCTGGCCGGTAACGCCGCCGCCTGCAACGCGGCAAACGATGTCAAACTTCTCGTCGGTGCCGGTGATCGCCAGCGGCTGACGGACGATCAGCTTCAGGGTCTCGAGACCGAAGTAATCGTCGATATCGCGGTCATTGATGGTTACCTTGCCGGTACCCTGATACAATCTTACGCGGGCAACGGAGCTCTTTCTCCGGCCGGTTCCGTAAAAATAAGGTGCTTTCTCGTACATAGTCTGCTTCCTCCTCTCTTAAAGTTCCCAGCTCTGGGGCTGCTGAGCAACGTGAACATGCTCGCTGCCGGCATACAGGCGCAGACGCTTCATAGCGTCACTGCCAATGCTGTTGTGGGGAATCATACCCTTTACAGCCAGCTCCATAGCCTTCTCGGGATTCTTTTCCATCAGAGTGTCGTAGCGGACGTCTTTCAGATGGCCGATCCAGCCGGTGTGATGATAGTAGTGCTTCTGCTCCAGCTTCTTGCCGGTCAGAACAGCCTTTGCACAGTTGATGATGATCACGTGGTCGCCGCAGTCAACATGGGGAGCAAAGGTGGGCTTGTGCTTGCCGCGGAGCAGCACAGCAGCCTGAGCTGCCACACGGCCCAGGGGCTTACCGGCAGCATCGATCACATACCACTTGCGGTCAACCTGACCAGCTTTGGGCATATAAGTGGACATAGCGTTTACCTCCTGCTTGTTGTAAAAACAATCAATATTACAAAGCCCCGCCCAAGGCAGGGCGACCCATTCGGGCAGCTCCGGGCGCACCGGGGCTGGATTTGCTATATGATACTACCACACCCGGCCAGGGATGTCAAGGGGAAAATTCCATTTTTTTAATTTACTTTTGCCTTTGCTCTCATTTTCACCGTTTTTTGGCTGTTTTCTCCCGTATACAAAGCCGCCATTTCATTTTTTGTGCGCTTTTCCCGCCCGGCTTTTATAATAAATTCCACAGAAACCGCTGCCCAGCAAAAATACCGCCGCAAGAAGCAGCCACAGTACGGGAATTCCCAGAAATGCCAGCACCGCCGCCGAAAGCAACTGGGAAACCAGTCCGCCCAAGCGAAGGGCAAAGCTCCGGACGCTCATCAGCGTCCCTCTCATTTCATCCCGAGCATTGCTTTGCAGCAGCACGGCGTCCATGGTATCCTGACAGCCCATCACCAGATAATACAGCGTATAGAGCAGGCAGAAGGCCGGAAGGCGCAGCCACAGAGCTGCGGCAATGATAATCAGAGCCATTGCCAGCCGGGCCGCCAAATAAACACGAATCCGACCCCGCTCCGTTTTCACCAGAGGTGACAATTTTCCGGAAACCACGCTGCCCAGCACCACAGCCGCCATACCCGCAAAGGAGAGCAGTCCCAACAGGAACCCAATTTCCCGGTTTTCCGCCAGCGTTTCCAAATGGGGCTGCCAGTACAGCTCCATTCCAGAGGTGGTAAATCCCATCACCACCGCGCCGATCAGGCAGACCATCAGCACCGGAGATTTTCTGGCGGCAGTCAGCGCTTTTTTCCCCTGTTCCAACATCTGTCCCGTTGGCGAAGCTGCCTTTTCTTCCCCTTTTTCTCGTTGGGGAAGATCTTTCGGAATCAAAAAGCCAATCCAAATCAGGGCAGCCGCCGTCAGAACAAAAGCCGTCATCAGGTTTCCATTATAAGGAATCCCCCAAAGAGGAAAACCACTCAAAATGCCGCCCATCAGTGAACCGATTCCCATGCTGCTGTATTGTACGGCGCTGTACCACATCTGAGCTTTTCCCAGAGCGTTTTCGCCGCGCTCATGCATCCATCTTTCCATATACAGGGCGTCCAGCGTGCCGGAGCTGAACGCAATGCCCGCTCCGCTGAGTACACATCCCAGCATCACTACCGGCACATTTCCAAACGCATAACAGGCCAACGATGCCAGCGTCATCACCCGGGAAATCATCCAGACCCGTTTTCGCCCCCACAAGTCCCCGGCAATGCCGCTAGGTATTTCCAGTGCCATCACGGTGATAAAGTTCAGACCAATTGCCAGCGAAAACAGGGACAGGCTCAGCCCTCGGGACAGAAACAGCAGGGTATTGATACAGGTAATCAGTCCCAGCGAAAAACCCGACATACTAAAACCCGGCAGGTATACCCATGGGCGCAGGGAATCACTGCTTTTCCCCATTTTCATCGGCTCCCTTCTGTCTGCGCTGCTGTTCTCCTTTATTTGCGGCCTGTGTGGGGTAGTGGAAAAAAGTCATTTCAAAGGCCTCTTTTCCCTCTGCCGGGCTCTTGTGGGCTTCGAAAAACGCCAGCACCTGATTGGAAAATTCCAGCATTTCCTCCGGCGTACTGTATACGACTCCCTGACTAAATCGGGGAAGGAACGGGGCTTCCGTCCCTTCGGTGATTTCCATGGCATCCAGCAGTCTATGGGTGTTTTCCGCAATTTTTTCCTGCATCAGTGCTGCCTGTAACCGGCCTTTTGTGGGAAAATTGCCCACGCTGACAGTCACCGGGGTGTTTCGATAGAGCTTTGCCCGGAATCCATGAATGATTTCAATGCGATCCAGCTCCACCAGCCCCGCCTGTTCCAGCGTCTGCAAATGGTGTCCGGCACTGGATGGCGCGATTCCCAGTGTATCGGCTATCTGTTTGGCGCTCATCCCCTCAGGATTGCGTTCCAACACCGACAAAATTTTCTGACGCAAGGGGTGCAGATACACCCGTAAATCCTTTTCTGTTTCCAGATAAATCACTGTTCCGTTTTCCCGCTGCTCCCGCTTCATGGTAGGCCTTCTTTCTTTCCAAATTAAAACATAACAATTCCTGTTATGTTATTTCCAGTGTATCATAACAATAATTGTTATGTCAAGAACTTCTCTGGAAAACCGCCGTTTTTTATGCTATGATAGGCCATATCAAAACAGAGAGGATGAAAGCCCATGCAGAAGCTGATGGGACAAATGCGCGCCGCCATGGAGCGGTATGAAATGGTAAAGCCCGGGGACAAAATTGCTGTGGGGGTGTCGGGTGGAAAGGACTCTCTGATGCTCCTGACCGGGCTTGCCAAACTGCGCGCCTTTTATCCCGTGCCTTTTTCCCTGATCGCCATTACTGCCGACCCCTGTTTCAGTGGGCAGGAAACAGACTTTTCCGCCATCGAGGAGCTATGCCGGGAACTGGATGTGCCCTATCTCATTCGCCGCACCCGACTGGGCTCCATTATCTTTGAAGAACGGAAAGAGGAAAACCCGTGCAGCCTGTGCGCCCGGATGCGCCGGGGCATTCTTCACGAAATGGCAAAGGAAAACGGCTGCACTACTCTGGCATTGGGCCACCATTTTGACGATGCCGTGCAAACCTTTTTTATGAACCTGTTTTACGGCGGAAAGCTTGGCTGCTTTTCCCCCAAAAGCTATCTATCCCGTCGGGATTTATGGATGATTCGGCCCATGGTATTCTGTGAAGAACGGGATATCCGCAATGCCGCCACCCGGCTGCAGTTGCCGGTAGTCAAAAGCCAATGCCCCGCCGATGGCTGCACCAGCCGGAAAGACACAGAGCTACTGGTGGCAGAGCTGGAAAAACAGTTCCCCGACCTGCGAAAAAAGGTCATGGGCGCCATGCAACGCGCCGGACTGGATCATTGGGGGGAAACTAAAAAGCTGTGATCTATCTCAACAAAATTTTACTCCGACGTCCTATTGACCGAAATTCCTACCTTCACGAACTCCCTGCTGTGCGAGCACTGCAAGAATCGGGGGAATTATCTTTCCCCGCTCCCGTTACCTTTTTGGTAGGGGAAAACGGTACCGGAAAATCCACTTTGCTGGAAGCGATCGCCGTTGCCTGTGGATTTAACCCTGAAGGCGGCACCAAAAATTTTACTTTTTCCACCCATCAAAGCCATTCCGACCTATATAAAGCACTGTCCCCCTCGCGCCTGCGCCGAGAACGGGATGGCTTTTTTCTCCGGGCGGAAAGCTTTTATAATGTAGCTACCAATATTGACGAGTTGGACAATGCCCCAGGCTGGGATCCTCCTGTAATCCAGAGCTATGGCGGCGTTTCCCTGCATCAGCAATCCCACGGAGAAAGTTTTCTCGCCTTGGTACAGAACCGCTTCGGCGGGCAAGGGCTTTATTTGCTGGACGAACCAGAGGCCGCTCTTTCCCCAGCCCGACAGCTCACTTTACTGGCAGAAATTCACCAGCTGATTTCCAACGACTCTCAATTCATCATTGCTACTCATTCTCCGATTCTGATGGCTTATCCCGACGCCCATATCTGGCAGCTTTCTGCTGACGGAATTGAGTCCGTATCCTATGAGGAAACGGAACATTACCAGCTTACCCGGCGATTTCTGGAAAATCCCAGACGGTATCTGGAATATCTATTGGAAGACACCTGAAAAAATTCCACTATAACTTTTTGTTCCATTCAGGCTTAATTGCTTATATTTATTTCGTCATGGAAAACTTCATTTCAAACTGACAGGCCTTTCCTTTTTCGGGAACCAGCACATAATCTGTCGGTGTATATCCGTTGTAGGAGATCTGACAAGACACGGATACCCCAGAAACCTGCTCTTTAAACGAAAGGAAAGGTTCTTTTTCCATTTTTTCCAGTACACTGTGTATCTCCCCCGCAAATAGTCCTGTTTCCCGCTGGGCCGCCGCAAAGGAATATAGCAATCCCTCTCGAACCGTTTGAAAAGATGGGACCTCAGTCTCTGCTTCTTCTCCTTCTAAAATAATGGAAAAAGAAACACCGGTCATTACCCCATCCTTTTCCTCAAATTGCAGTTCAGGCAAGGGGATTTCCTCCATTTCCACTACAACGGTATTGGGGGCATAGGACTCCACCCAGTTCCCCGCCGCGTCCAGTTGATCAAAACTGCTCAGCCCCTGATACTGGCAATACCGGTTGTAATTTTCGCTGAATTGGGCCACAGTGAGGTCCCCCCGGTGCTTGGGAAGGGCATTCCAGCTCATGGCCAGCACCAGAGACAGGGCCAGCACACTCACAGCGCCCAGCCATCCAATTTCACGCCACCGGTTTACGTCCCGCACCGTCAGTGTGGAATCGTACTCCCACTCCAGCGTCTCCCGGTCTTCACAGGATCGATAGCTTTTCCACAGCCGCACCACATTGTAAACCGGAAGCCCCAGACCCATTCCCCATACAAAAACCTTCCACACACGGGACCGAGCCTGTGAAAGGGTCAGACGCTCTCCGCTGTCCGCTTTTACCCGCAGCCCAAGAATCCATTTTCCCGGCGTGCAAGCGGCAATATGGAGCCATATCGGTTCCAACAAGAGCATCAGCACCAGTCCGGCCACTGTATCCACCAGCTCCATGCCTGCCAAACGGTTTTGCAGGTTCCAATCCAGCACGAAAATCAGGAAAAGCTGCCACAAAGCCGTATACATTCCCAGATCCAGTCCTCGAGCAAAAAAACGACGGAACGGCGCACGCACCTGCGGCAGTACGTCCATTTTCCATTGGGGTTCCGGTTGGCCCTCCGGTTTAGACCGATTTACTTTTTGTAAATATTTGTTTGCATTCAACGTTTGGTATTGAACCTTATCTGCTTTCATTTGGGCACAGATTTCCCTACATTGGGCGATTCGCTCCCCTTGCTGTTCTAACTGTTCCAAATGCCGGGACAGTACGGCATTCATGGATTCCTCCCCTGTCTGCAATTTTTGAATTTCATCCAGAGAGAGCTCCAACATTCGCAGGAGCTTGATGCGCTGCAAAACTGAAAGGTCATCTTCCTTATAATCACGATATCCGTTTTCTCCCCGTTCGGGTGATAGCAGGCCTTGGCTCTCATAAAACCGGATATTTGCCCGAGTCATACCAGTAAGAGCTTCTATTTCTTTTATTGTCATGATACAAACCTCCTTTACTGAATCTCCTGTTTCTATGCCCATTATAAGGGGTAAAGCAGGTTGACAGTCAAGGCTAACCATCAACTAATATACGAAAAGACTATTTTTATGGTATATTTATCTACCATAAATCACATTTGATATAGGGGGAGCTTATGATGTATGGTATTCATATTGCTGCTGCCAGAGAAAAAGATTTATCTGCTTTGCGAGAACTTTATTTAGAGACACGACAGTCTGCTTTTTTCTGGTTAGACAAAACCGCCATGAAGCTGGAAGATTTTGACCGAGACACCAAAGGAGAATATATTTTTTGCGCCTACATTGGAAAAGACCTTGCTGGATTTTTGTCCTGCTGGGAAGAAGACCGGTTTGTTCACTGCTTGTATGTTCATCCTAAATTCCAGAGAAAAGGAGTTGGGAGGAGGCTGCTTTCACAGGCAGCGTCTTATTTTGGAACTCCGCTGACACTCAAATGCCTTAAAAAAAATATCCCGGCGCTACAATTTTATCAGTCTTTAGGATGGAAAATCGAAAATAGCGGCGAATCCGAAGAAGGGGATTGGTATCGGCTCAAATTCAATATTTCCTTTCCTACATAAAGAAAACATCCGCAACAGGGAAGTCTCCCTACTGCGGATGTTCTCTTATTTTAAAACAGAAATTTCATCTAAACTATACCGGCTTAAAAATTCCATACATTCTTTTGTAATTTCTTCCCCAGGCATCACGATAGGAACTCCTGGCGGGCAGGGACAAGCTGCTTCTCCGGCAATTCTTCCCACCGCTTCCACCAAGGGTACCCGCTCCTGAAAAGCCAGTACGGCTTCCCGGGGACTTTTTTTCATCGGGGGCAGAGGAGGAATTGCCGGATTTTCTGCTATTGGGCAAGGCTTTCCCGGCAGCGTTTGAATTGCCTTTTCCAGCCGGTCCAGCTCTTCCTGTGTGTGAAACGGATTGGTGATGCACACCACATACGCCCCGTCCTCATGCTCCGGCTCAATTCCCTGGCTGCGAAAATAGTCAGCAGCTTTTTGTCCGGTCATTCCCAACGGGAGCGTTCCCACTGCCAGACGCGTTGGATCTGTCTCGCCTTCCGGCACTAAGAGCCCCTTCTTTTTGGCTGTGTCCTTCATTTTTTCTACTCTCTGCGCCAGTCGCTGCCATTCTCTCTGTCCATTCTTCATTTCCCATTCTCTTGCCAAATCAAGAGAAACCATAACGGGATAGGCAGGGCTGGTAGAGCCAAAGAGCGCCATTGCTTCTTTTGCCCTTTCTGCAAATTGAAACTTTTTGGCAAGTGGAGTTTCTCCTATGTTCAAAAATGCGCCGCCAGTCAGTACCGGCAAGGTCTTGTGCGCCGAACAGGCTGTCATATCCGCTCCCAGCGCCAGAGGATGGCGCCCCAGCAATGCCAAATGGGTTCCATGAGCATTATCTACCATAAGGGGAACGCCATATTCATGGCATACTCGAGCAATCCCGGAAATGTCTGACAATACTCCATAATAATCGGGGCTGGTAACATAAACCGCCCGGGCGTCCCGGTTTTCCTGTAAAGCTCGCTGCACATCCTCAGGGTGAAGCCTTCCGGCAAGACAAGGGCCTGCATCTGGACGAGGTAGCACCCACACCGGTTCAATTCCCAACAGCGCCATGGTATTGACAGCGCTTCGATGAATTACCCGGGAGGAAATCACTTTTCCACCCTGAGGGGCTGCCAGCCGGAACATAGCTTGAATGCACAGCGTACAGCCACCAGCCGAAAAAAATGTAGCCCTGCTGTGAAACAGTTCCCGAGCCTGTTTTTCCGCCTCTGCAATAGGCCCGCTGGCCTCAAAAAGGCTGTCCGTGTCGGGAAGTTCAGTCAAATCCATATCATACAAATCGCGGGGCAAAAAACGACCCTGATGGCCCGGGGTATGAAAGGAAATTCGATCCTTTTTCAGATAGTTTTGCAGGGCTGTATATAGGGGTGTCATGGGAAATCCTCCTTTATTTTTCAGTCTTCCTCCTCTACGATTCCATCCCGTACCACATGAATCCGTTTATCGGGGATGTTGTGGAGCAGATGATGGATCCGTCGATAATAGAAGATGATGAGAATGACGGCAGCACCCGTCCAGGCGGCTATTTCCGCAAAATAAATACCGTATTCTCCAAGCCATATAGGCAGAAGCAAAGCGCAGCCAATTCGCATGGTTAGCTCTGCCACTCCGGACACCATTGGGATAACCGTATCCCCCATTCCCTGCAAAGCAGAGCGATATAAATGGAGAAGATAAAGGATAAACAGTAGACAGCACATGACAAACAGATACGTATATGCAACATCAAGTACCGCCTTCACTTCTTCCGGCTCACCCGAAATGAACAGCAGCAGTATATATTTTCCGAAAAGGATCATGACGATTGAGATGGCAATGGCAGTAGCTACCGCCATTTTAATAGCAGAACGCATCCCCTTTCGGATTCTGTCATATTTTCCCGCTCCCAAATTTTGTCCGGCAAAGGTTGCCATGGAAAAACCAAAAGAAGTTGCCGCTAATTCCAGAAGCCCATACAATTTATTGGTAGCCGTAAAGCCCGCTACAAAAATAAAACCAAAACCGTTAATGACAAATTGTACCACCAGCCCGCCTACCGCGATGACTGTATTTTGAAAGGCAATGGGAATTCCCAGCTGGAATAGCCTGCGAATCAGTGTCCAGTCCAACCCCCAATCCTGCTTTCTCATTTTCAGCAATGTCATACGATGCAGTACTGCCAGACAGAAAATGCAGGAGCAACCCTGGGCGATTACCGTAGCAGCAGCGGCTCCTGGAATTCCCCAATGAAATACCATGACAAACAACAAGTCAAGACCTATATTGACTACCGAGGCTACCAGCATAGCATAAAGTGGTGTCCGGCTGTCCCCGACCGCCCGCAAAATAGCGGCCATCATATTATAAGCGGTCACGATAGCAGCGCCGGAAAAAATAATTTGCAGATAGGAAAGGGAATTCGGTAAGATATTCTCCGGGGTATTTAGCAATTGAAGAAGAGGTTCTGTCGCAAGAAGGCTGCCAGCTGTCACTACAATGGCAATCACAGCAGACAGCAGTGTACTCATCGCGGTAACTTTTCGCAGGCCATCTTCATCCCCTGCACCAAATCTCTGGGAAATCAGTATGGAAAATCCCTGGGTAAATCCCATAATAATCCCTAGTACCATCCAGTTCAGCCAGTCAGCAGCTCCCAGCGCTGCCAATGCCTCTACGCCAAGGACCTGCCCCACTACCATTGTATCCACCATGGTATACAGCTGCTGACAGATACTGCCCAGCATCAGCGGCAATGCAAAAGACAACAGTAGTCCTGCCGGTTTTCCAGAGGTCATATCCTTTATTCTCTCCGCCACAATTTCTACTCCTTCCCAATATTCTTAAAAATGCGCATATGTTATAACCATACTATTTTTTTCCTGAAGATGTCAAGTGAAATTCTCTCCTTCTTCCCCTTCCCTTGACAAGAATTGCGAAGCGGGTATACTTTATATGAAAATAAAAGTATAATATCGAAAGGACGGGAATGGTTTGAGAGAACGGTTAGGTGAAGAAAAAGTTGGAAAACTTTTACTGCAATTTGCAGTACCCAGTGTCATTTCCATGCTGGTCAGTGCTCTTTATAATATTGTAGACCAGATTTTTATTGGAAATGGTATTGGAATCAACGGAAACGCCGTGTTTCTCCTTCTCTCTTCGGGAATTTTGCTTTGTGTTCTGGTAAGGGTATTTCTTCAGCCGTTAATGCTTCTTTTTGGCGCAACGACTGACACATTGGCCTATTCATTAGAATATACCGGGATTACCTCTTTTGGCTTTCCGTTCCTAATCCTCTCAACTGGTGGCAGCGCATTAGTACGGGCAGATGGCAGTCCCAGGTTTTCTATGGCCTGTATGTTGTCCGGAGCCATCATCAACACCATTTTTGATCCTTTGTTTATTTTTGTCTTTAAAATGGGGATGGCCGGCGCTGCTTGGGCAACTGTTTTGGGCCAAATTGTTTCGGGATGTATGGTTTCGTGGTATTTACTGCGCTTTCGTTCTGTTCATCTGGAAAAATCCTGTTTCTTTCCCAAATTGCGTTATTGCCTGCGGGTTGCCGCGCTGGGAACTTCAAACTGTTTCAATCAGATTGCCATGATGGTGGTACAGATTGTTATGAACAACACCATGACCTATTATGGAGGCCTTTCTGTATATGGTCAGGAAATCCCACTGGCCTGCTCGGGGATTATCAATAAGGTAAATATGATTTTCTTCTCCCTGGTTATCGGAATTTCTCAAGGGCTGCAGCCCATTACCAGCTTTAATTATGGAGCAAAAAAATACGGCCGTGTATGGAGTTCATACCGCCTAGCAATTACTGCCGGTACAGCAATTTCCGTCGTATCTTTCCTGTGTTTCCAATTATTCCCCCGCCAGATTATTGCACTTTTCGGCTCTGGCAGCGAATCCTATTTTGTGTTTGCAGAACGATACTTCCGGGTATTCCTGTTCTGTACCTTTATTAACGGAATTCAGCCCATAACATCCAACTTCTTTACGGCTATGGGTAAAGCACCAAAAGGCATTTTGATGGCCCTTACCCGTCAAGTCATTTTCCTTTTACCTCTTCTGGTACTTCTTCCCATGGTGTGGGGAATTGATGGCGTCATGTATGCCGGCCCCATTGCCGATGGCGCCGCAGCTATATTAGCTATTACATTGGTCATTCGAGAGCGTGGGAAACTATTGTCTATGGAAAAACAGGAGTCTCAAAAAGCATAAAAAACACCTTTTACTCATAAAAATCCCCCAATATACTAACTGTGTGTGTATGGGGGGATTTTTATAAATTAAATTGTAAACCATTAAAAAATATTAGGTTGACAAATATCGTAAAACGCGTTATAATTCCATAGGAATTCCAGAAACCATGATCTATAAAAAAGGAGTCCTGTGCATGAAACGCACGCTACAGATAACACTGATTGCTCTGTTTGCTGCTCTGACAGCTGTATTTTCCCAAATCTCTTTTCCCATCCCCATGACACCAATCGTATTCACTATGGGCGTAATGGCTGTTTATTTTACAGCTGCCCTTTTGCCAAAATGGGATGCTCTTCTGGCACAGATTGTCTACCTGCTTCTCGGTGCTATAGGTCTACCCGTATACAGTGGTTTCCACGGAGGGCTGGGAACTCTTTTAGGTCCCACTGGCGGATACCTGATTGCCTATCCCATTATGGCATTTCTAGGTGCTTGGATAAAAGAGCTCTTGGAGAAAACACATCTTCCTCGCTTCATCTCTTGCTTGATTGCTCTGCTTATCACTTTGATTCCCTGCTATCTGTTGGGCTCCCTGTGGTATATGCAGGTGGGGCAGGTTGACTGGGCGGCCTCTCTGGTCGCTACTGCACTTCCCTTTATCCCGATTGATGCAGTAAAAGTTGTCTGCACTGCTGTTTTATCCGTTCCGGTAAGCGCTGCGGTTTCAAAAGCAGGGCTCCGTACCAAAAAAGCATAATTTCTCGCGAAAAAGGCGGAGTAGAGGAGTTTCTCTATTCCGCCTTTTCATTTTATATGTGTTCAACTGGATATACTGTAAACTCTTACTGTATTTTTGCGCATTTAGCAATGGTCACCACGTATGGTTTTGTGTACGTAATTTTCTTTTGTCAATCGTTTTTTGGGAAAACATCGCTGTTTTTCCTGCACGATCTCCCCGGAAAGCAAAAACAGCGCCGCTACATTGGGAATGGCCATCAGCCCGTTAAAGCTGTCGCAGAGGTTCCAAACGGCATCCAGCCCCAGCTGACACCCCAGCACGGCCGCCGCTGCAAACAAAACACGATAACTGCTGCGGAAACGGTTCCCCGCCAGATATTCCAGGGCTTTTTGTCCATACGCACTCCACGCAATCATAGTCGCAAAGGCAAACAGGGTGATGGACACACACACAAAGCCCTTCCCCCAACTTCCAAACACCGAAGCAAAACAGACGGTACTGAGCGCCGCACCGTCTTTTCCGGTGGAAAGAGCGCCGCTCACCAAAATCGCCAGCGCGGAAAGGGTACACATGAGGATGGTGTCAATAAACACCTGCAAAATCCCCCAGCAGCCCTGCTTGCCCGGTTCAGTACCTTCACTCTCTCCATAGGCCATGACCGAGCAGCCCAGCCCCGCCTCATTGGTAAAAATTCCCCGGGAAACACCGCACTCCATGGCCCGAAGCATCACCGTACCCCCAACACCGCCCACTGCAGCCTGTGTAGAAAACGCCTGAGAAAAAATCAACTGAAAGGCCGGCAAAATTTTCTGTGGAAATAACAACAATACAGCCACACAGGCCGCCACATAGCCCACTGCCATCACCGGCACCAGTTTTTCTGACACTTTTGCCGCCGACTTCATCCCCCCGGCGGAAATCAAAAACAGCAGCATCGCCGCACAGACTCCGGTGAGTACCGGAGGCAGGGAAAAGCCCTCTTCTAGCGCACCGGCTATGGCGTTGGATTGAGCCATGTTGCCCATTCCCAAAGAAGCCAGAACGCAGGCGGCGGCATATAATTTAGCAAAACCCTTTTTTCCTGCGCCACGTTCCAAATAATACATTGGCCCGCCGGAAACAAGTCCATTCGGGCCTTTGGTTCGATATTTTACCGCCAATACCGTTTCCGCCCAGATGGTGGTCATACCGATTCCGGCAGAGACCCACATCCAAAAAATAGCCCCCGGCCCGCCAAGAGTCAGCGCCGTGGCCACTCCCACAATATTACCGGTACCGATGGAGCCGGCAAGGGCTGTCAAAAGCGCCTGCACGGGAGAAATCCTGCTGTTTTTTTGCACTTCTCCGGTGCTTTTTTTTAAAAAGCAAGAACCAAGAGTATTTTTTAGCCAAAATATACAATGGGTAAACGGCAAAAAGCCCGTTCGGATACTCAAGTGGATACCCGCCAGCAAAATTCCCGCCAACACCGGCCAGCCCCATAAAATCTCCCGCAGAATCCGGGAAATGTTTTCCACAAAACCACCCCCAATCAGCATATGAGGGCGTCTATAACAATATGAATTGATGATTGCCCAGTGAATTCTGAAACAAAACAAAAAAGCCGTCCATTTGGACGGCTTTTAACGTGTACACTCAAAACTGAATAAAGGTGAAAGAGAATCAAACGAGTCAGTAAAATCAGACTGACCAAAGAAGTTATGGTCAAGCCCTCGGCCTATTAGTA
>OBYM01001000.1_pt1 | contig 13384 bp, 6 predicted proteins | sample 1538191 | NCBI WGS metagenome assembly OBYM01 (sample SAMEA2580165, study PRJEB22360) | human gut metagenome | biome: human gut; feature: human-associated habitat; material: faeces | place: Denmark | collected 2008/2010 | reverse complement strand
TGGGGCGGCTCAAATCTCCCAGCCCCAAAAACGCGCCGCCAATGGCCAGGTTCCCCCCATACACGGCAATCACCGCCACAGCCGTCAAGAAAACCATGGTGACAATTTTGGCCCCGCCAACCCGTATCCGGGAAGGGGTTGCCAGCAGCAAGGGGTACAGCTTTTTCTCATATTCCCGGGAGAATATGCGGACACAGACGATCAGGACAAAAAACAGCACCAAAATGTCTGACAGCGAAAACCGATACAGCTCATTCACCGCGGCATTGAGCCCTGCCCGGACAGGAAGGGCATCCAGTCCCGCAAAGTCCGCAACGGTTTTGTCGATGTTCCGCTGGCTGAACCCGCTCTTATCCCCCGCTCTGGTAAGGATAGACGCCGCCCGTGCCCGCTCCGGCATCTCTTTGATATATTGAGGATACATTTGCAGATATTCCTGCTGCACCGACGCCTCATACAGGGCATAGCTGTTTTTATCCAGAGCCATGGCGGTAAGGTCCGTGTCCAAGTCCTGGTTGAGGGCATCCAGCATTTGTTCATACGCCGGGTATTCCTGCCGCAGGCCGCCATACATGCCGCTGATACGGTTATAAAACAGGTATCCGTTCACGGCAATGCAGATCAGCAATAACAGCAGGATACCCCGGCTCATATTTTTCTTCAGTTCATATCTCATAATCGGCCTCGTTTGCATTGCTGTAGTACAAATATACGTCCTCCAGCATAGGCTTCACCGGTTTCGCGTTTTCGGGTGGCGTGTCGCTGATAATCCGAAGACTGATACCGCCGCTTTCCCGGAAAATGTTGCTGATTTGATATTGCTGCTGATAGCGGGAAATTTCTTCCTCGGATACCAGACATTCGCACACTTTTCCCGCGATGGAATCAAGCCATTCCCCGGTGGTGTGAATCCCGATGGTTTTTCCGTTGCTGAGCAGGATCACCTGGCTGGCGATATACTCAATATCACTGACCACATGGGTGGCCAGCAGCACGATTTTATCCCGGGAGAATTCACTGATAAAATTCCGGATACGGATACGCTCCCGGGGGTCAAGGCCGGCGGTAGGCTCATCCAACAATAAAAGGCTCGGGTTTCCCAGCAGTGCCTGTGCCAGCAGCACCCGCTGCTTCATTCCTCCGGAATAGGAGCCCATCCGCTTGTGGGCGACGTCCTGGAGATTGACTACCTCGAGAAGGTGTTCGATTTCTTTTCCCGGTGATTTGATTTTTTTCAGACCCGCCATATAATACAAAAAGCTTCTGGCGCTGAAATCGTCATACAAAGCCTGCTGCTGGGGCATATAACCCAAAGTGCGCAGAATATCCCCCTCCGGCTCCAGATGGATGGTACCGGAGTCCGGTGTAAGATTTTGAGAGATTAGGTTCATCAAGGTGCTTTTCCCCGCGCCATTGGGCCCTAAAAGTCCATAGATTCCCGGGGTTAGGGTACAGGAAAAATCCACCAGCGCACGCTTTTGACCATAGGATTTGGTAAGCCCTTCCATGATACACTTCGTCATCTTCCACCATCCTATCTGTTTTTTGTCGGCTTTACGACACAGTAACCATTCCTTGGGAGTTTGGAGCAACATAAGTGAAAAACGGCTCACCCTCCAGATTTTCCTCGTCCAATCGGCTCAAATCGACCGCCCAAATATCCGTTCCGCTTACTTCCGGATCTTCCCCTTCGTGCAGATAGAAGAAATACTGCTGGTCCATACCTACGCCGGGAAGCGTGCTGGTACCGAGCTTGATTTCTTTTACCAGGTTCATCTCTTTATCATAAATTTGAATCGCCCGGTCTTCCCTGGGGACGTCGCCATAACGCACCAAGGACTCATTATCCACAATCAGATATTGGTCATTGCTGTAAAAATTCATTTGCTTATTAAAATCAAGCTGCCCCACCATATTGCCGTCCATATCGGCCAATATGGCATTCCCGTCACCCAGCGTTTGGGAAAACGCAATGGTCTTTCCGTCCCAGCGCACGAGGTTATTCCAGCCGAGCTCCTTGGTTTCGGTGGTTTTGTGATCCAGGATATTATAAATGACCATAGTTGGCAAAGCGTCTGAATCTTCGGTAAGATTGCTGATCCTCATGTACACCCGGTTTCCATAGGCGGACATCACGTTAATTTGTGCCGGGGCTCCCTGTACCTTCCAAACCGTTTCCGGCTCCTGTGAGGGGTTATCAAGGGGAATCCGGACGACTTCACAGCTGGCATCTTCCAGCAGTTCCGGGTGGTTTTCGTACACTTCTATATCATAGTAAAAGTCATTAAAAGAAAGGTACAAATAGCCGCGATGCACGAGCATGACGCTGACATCTTTTTCGCTTTCATAAATCTTTTTTCTGCCGGCCCCGCTCAAGTCCACTTCATATACAACATCCCCACTCTCCGAGTTCAGTCCCAGCTTGTCCAGTACGTACATTTTTCCCTGGTAGTAGGCGATAAACTGCTGTCCGGGAAAATAGGCGTTGCAGTCCACACGGCGGCTGTCATCGGGCTCGTTGTCGTGGAGGCAGTCAGGTTTATTGCAGACCACGGTTTCTGTACCTGTCTCCTTATCGATGGCATACAGGTAATGAAAACCGAACACATAATAGCAGTCCTCCGATTCCAAAATTTCGTTTTCTATCGTATTGCGCAGGTAATACTGGTCATCGGTATCCAGCAGATAATCATCGCCAAGATTTTTTTCCTGGCTGCCGCATCCGGATAAAATCAGCATGGGCAGCAGCAAAAGAATTGCTATGAATTTACGCATGATTTTACTCTCCTTTCTCAATGCCAATTCTATTTTTCTATAAACGCGCCCTCCTTTCCGTCAATTTCCGCATAAAATATATATAAAGTATACATGATTTATTAAATTTGTCCATCCACAAAACGTTAGATTGGGATATATATTTATAATTCCACATTTATAAACGCTGTAGAAGCATCTATATTCTTATATAGAAAAAAGCGCTCCCCGGCATCTGAAACATCCGGGAAGCGCCCTTTTTTACCCGACACAAGTTACTTTTATAACCTGCACGGCTTATTTACTTTTGTTCGCCTTTCTTTCTTTGAAACACCAGGTATGCTGCACCGGCCATGGAAATCAGAGCCGCTGCCAGCCAGAGAGCCAGATTGGTATAATCCCCGGTAGCAGGCGCCTGGGGCTTGCCGGTATTTTCATTGCCGGAAGGCTTGGTGGTGGCGGGCGTGTCGCCCTTACCGTCATCGGTAGAAGGCTTATCGGTGTCGTCATCCTTGCCGTCATCAGGCTTGGTAGAATCGGTATCGGCACTCAGGTTTTCGATGGCTGCATTCAACTGGGAAACGGCCTCGTCCACCACGGCCTGGTCATCCACGCTCAGGGTCTCGTCGGCCATCACCAAGTTGGCATTGTACAGCGCCGCACGGAACACGGCGACACTTTCCAAGGTATAGGTACTGACGTCCATTTTATTGGCTTTCTCAATCAGTTCCTGCAAAATGGACTTGTCGGCCTTATACCGCTGGACCATAATAGCCTTGAGCAGGGCTTCGGCTGCGGGCTGGACGTCCTCTTCCATGGCGTCGCCGTCATCGTAGACATCCTTGGCCTTTTCCAGAGCCTCCACCAGCTGCTGCCAGTTGGACTCTACATACTTACCGGAATTTGCCATCATATCGTCGGCCTTGGCAATCAGCTGCTCCAGCAGGGTCTTGTCGCCCTGGGTGAGCCCCAAGCCCCAAATGCCGTTCAGCAGGTTGTCCCATGCCGTATCGACTTCTTGCTGGGTGGCCTTATTGTCATCCAGAACTGCCTGGGCTGCTGCCAGGGCGTCTGTAAAGAACTTCTTAGCGCTGTCGGTCACACCTTCTGTGCTCAGAGTCAGCGCATAGTCATAGGTCTTTTGCAGCAGGGTCTTGTCAGGCGCTACATACTCTTCCAAACCGGCCAGAGCTTCCTTTATATCCTTGATTGCTGCCTTGATTTCCTCGGCAGTACCGGATTCCAGCAGCTTTTTGCCGGTTTCCACGGCTTCGATATAGGCGGTATAGCTTTCGTCGGTATACAGATTGCCGTCTACCGTATCAAATTCGGCAATGGCGGCCTTCAAATCGGTAACGTCCACTAGCCCATCCAGCGCTGCCGTAAAGGCTTGGGTAGCCTCTGCCATTTCCTGAGGATTCACCCGGTCGCCGGTCTTATCCTGAGCAATCAGGGCGGAAAGGACGTTGCCGCTCTCGGTCAAAGCGGCATAGCTGGCAGCCGTATAATCCTCTGCGGTTACAGTGGCCAGCTTTCTCAGGGCAATTTCCGCCAGCTCACGGTTACGGATGGAATATTCCAGGGCATCCTGTGCCAGCTTCAGAGTATTTGTCAGCTCGTCGGCAGTCTCGGTATCCAGATTGTCGGGATTCTCCAGCGCGTTTTTCAGGTTATCCACGGCCTCGCTGTAATCGGCAAAGGTAGCAGCAGAGTACAGGTTTCCTTCATTGGTCAGGGCTTCGTCCACCAGCTTTTGCAGCTCGTCCAGATTGGAAGCCTTATTCTTAGCATTGTTGCGGGCAGCTTTGAGCATCCCCAGCGCAGAGTTCACGGTTTCCTGGCTGACATAGTCGTTATCCAAGACTTCCTTTGCAATGGTTTCCGCCTTCTTGTAAGCGGCGATACTGTCAGTTATCCAGTTTTCGTCCACACCCTTGTCAAGCTCTGCCTCAAGCTCCGCCTTATCGGCAGCGGTAACGGGGGCTGTCGAAGTCTGGATTTCGGCAATTTCGGGGACAATTTCACCCCAGCTGACGGTGATGGATTCCAGAGTCTTGTCCTGGGGAAGCACGAACTCGGTAATGAACTGGTTCTGGGTACCCAGTACCATATTGTCGGCTTCACCCACAAAGGCGGCTTCCACTTTGGCGTTGGAAACGGCGCCCAGCTGAATCAGCCGCACAGTGCGCAGGCCCTGAGGTTCGGAAATCCGATAGGTAAAGGAGCTATTCTTCTCGGAGGACTGGAAGGTAGTGGAAAAGTCCTTGTCCAGCATGTAAGAAGGCAGCTTGCCCTGCACTTCCACGGCCTTGGAAACCACGTCGCGGTTGGCTTCGGGGGAGATATACGCCCCGCCGTTAATTTGGATTTCACCAAAGCCCATCCATCTGTGGGAATAGGTGGTCAGCGGGCGGACACGCAGGTAGCGGCCGGAAACATTCAGGCCAGTTGCCTCGGCGTACATATTGCCGGGATTCTGGGTATCGTGGGTCAGATAGGAAGCGGACTTGGCGGTGGTGTCGTCCCACACGTTTGTAAAGTCGCCGTTGCCCACGGTGAGGATTTCCGTCCAGTCGTCGCCGTCGGGGTCGTTGGATACCTCGAACACAGCGTGACGGATGTAGTTCAGGTTGGTTTCGTTGATATAGTAGCGGACCTGGTTAAAGGTAATCTCCTGTCCCAAATCGAACAGAATCTGCTTGCCGACTTCCTGGAAGCCGGGCATACTTGCGATACCCAGACTCTCGTTCCCGCCTGCCTGAAAGCCGGTAATCATGCCGATGGTACTCAAATCGCCGTCGAACACATTGCCTACGGTACCGGCGGTGCGCATATCGGAGCCGGTGCTCTGGTTGGCAAAGTCACTGGTTACCTTCTTCTCGCCGATAAAGAGGTAGTTGACAATAAAGGTGGAGAGAGTACATTCCACATCACTTGCAGTGCTGTTGAACACGCGGATATACCGGGCGTCTGTATCGCCATCTGGGTCATAGTCCGTCCAGGTAACAGCGTTCATGGAGGTTTGCAGCTTGAGTCCCTGGGGAAGCTCGCTAACTTCAATACCGGTAATCTTCTTGATATTGTCCAGCTTAATGCCAATATAGCTGCCTGTGGAGAATGTGACATTCCCGCCGGTCAAGAAAGCCTTGCCTTCTTCATTCAGGTTGGCCTTCATGGTGGTTTCAATGTTGGTATAAACGTGCTCGGTGTCGCCGCTGGTGGGGACTTCCTTCACGGTGAACTCGGAGAACTTGCCCCAAGCGCCCCGCTGCTCCAAATTGCGGATGCGGATATACCGGGCTTTGGTGCCGTTCAGGCTGATGCTCAGCTCGTCCTTGCCGGAAGAAGCGCCCGTATAACTTTCATAACCTTCCACAGGGGTCCAGGTTTTGTTATCTACAGAGGTTTCGATAGCATATTTCAGCAGCTTGTCACCGCCGTCATGACCCACCACAATGCGGGCGCTTTCCAAGGTGGCGACCTTGCCCAAATCATAGCCCAAGAAATCGTCCACCATAAAGTCGTCGCCGGTGGTATTGCCGTCGCCGTCCGGGTCATACCAGACAAAGGTATCCTCGTTGCCGTCATAGAGGTTGCTTTCGGGTCCCTGATAGACTTTCCAGCGGTCGGTATGCATGACTGTATAGGTAATGGGGGCGGTGTCCTCTTTGGAAGCCACAACCCGGAATTCGCCCAGACGCCACCACACCGGTGCCAGCGTCTCGTTGCGCACGCGCACGGCAGAAGTGGTAACAGAAAGGGTAAAGGTCTGGCTCTTATCGCTGGTCACGTCGGCAGCTTTCTGCCACTGGCCTTCACTGTCCAGATATTCAATCACGCCGTCGCGCATCACGTCGCCAGCAGCGGAACTGCCCTGTTCCAGTACGACGCTTTCCACAAATACCGGCTCGCTGAAGGTGTAGGTAACGGCACCATCAGCAGGCAGCTGGTCCTTAAACTCGCCGGAGCTCTTGGAAAGCCACACTTCCGAACCGGCGTCGCTGTCTGCCAGCTTACCCAGCGCCGCGCCGTTCATATTGTCCAGATTGGTGGAGTATTCGCCGGTGATTTCCTCACTGCCGGAATCCTCCTGTTTGTTGATGGTAATTTCGTGTACATTAAGGTATGCATCCAGCTGGTTATTGGCAGTTGCTACCAGACGGATGCCCATGGCCTGGAAGTTTTCGGGGAGATTTTCTTTTTTCACGATAATTTCCAGGTACTTGTCCCGAACACCGGTAAAGCTGTTTTCCATACCGGTCAGTTCCAAATCCTTCCACTCTTTGCCGTCCTCGGTATACTGCAGCTTGGACTGTTCGAAGTGGTTTTTGCCGTTGCCCAGCAGGAAGCGGATGTTGTTGACAGCGATTTCCTTATTGAACATAACGCCCACATAATCGCCGGTATAAATCCACACGGGGCTGCGGTAGCTCACCTGGGTACCGTCGTCTCCGTCAAATACGTCGGCGGTATTGCCCACGGGGTTGTCCTGCCGGTTGGTGATAAAGCTCTGCACCACCTTGGACGGGTCCATAATGGTCTCGGCCTGGGTGGAAATGTAAGAAGCCAGGGTGTTAATAAAGGGGACAATGTGCTGTACGCCCACTTCGGCCACTTCATAATGGTCCACATACCAGAAGCTGTGGGTTTTGGAGCGGTCAAATGCGGCCTTGCCGTTGGTATTGGCGTCGATAATACCGGCGGTGTCGTGATTCAAAACGGACTTGACGCCTTCCAGATAGGTAATGGCCGCCTCGGTGGTATCGTCCCAGCAATCCAGCCAATAGACTATCTGGTCACGCAGGCGGGAATCCCCCGCATGGTCCCGGAAGGTCTTGGCGGCTTTCTGCAAAACTTCAAACTCGTCAATGATGGCGTCGGTATCCTCTGCGGTAACCGTGCCGGCGCTGAGCTTGCTCTTATATTCGTTGAGCAGAGGTTTCAGCTCCACGGATTCCTGCAAGGCGGTGACGCGGCCGTCCATATTCTGGTTAATCATATGCTTGGACAGTTCCCTTAGGGCATTGGATGCGCTGTTGGCATTGGAACCGTTATGGTCCACATACTTAAAGGAATCATTCCAGGCTTGGTTTGCCTCGTCCTCAGACTTCCAGATATTCCAGCTGTAGCAGGCATTGCCGAAAATGGCCACCTTGCTGGGCTCGGACTGCTGCATGGGGTTGAGCATGATGCCCTGGATATTGTTGGGGTTCACGCCGGGATGCAGGAACGTGGTATAACCGCCCATAATCAGGTGCTTTTTGGAGTTATCGGTACAGGGCCAGTTAATCCACAGGAAGGGGCCGCGGCCTACATTATTGGTAAAGGTGCTGGTAAAGCTGTCGGTTACTTCGCCCCAAACCTTGCCGCCGGTCATAACCAGCTGCACATTGTCGGGAGCTTGCTTTAAAGAAGTAAATTCAGAGCCGCTGCCATTGCCCATATAATCATAGGGCACATAGGGCAGGGTGGTTTTCATGTCGGGATATTTGGCCTTCACTTCGGTTTCCAGCCACTGGGTCACGTCGTTGAGCAGCCTCAGGCCGTTTGGGCCTCCGGGGCTCCAGAAGTCGTCTGCCAGAATGGCAATCTGCCGCACGCCACAATCAATGACCTGCATGAACTTGGCTTTCAGCTTGGCCAAATCCTCCTGATAGTGCTCTTCGGTGTCAAACCGGAAGTGGTTCCCGCTCGGGAAGGGATGAAGGGCATAGGCAAACCGGCATTTGGAAGCGTTGCCTGCCTCTGCCAGGGGGATAATCTTTTCTTTCAATTCCTGGTCGGTATACAGCTCGTCCCACTTGGTACGATGCTTTTCGTCGTCCTTGGGAGCATAGAAGTAGGTATTCAGCTTGTAGTATCCGCCCCAGGTCATCAGCGCCGCCCGGTCCTCAGTCGACCAGGGGTTGCCGTAATAGCCTTCGATAAAGCCGCGGCTGACCACATCCGCATAGTCCTCAATCTGGAAGTTGCGGATGGTGTAGCTTTCCAGCTGGTTGACAATATGGTACAGGGTCGTCAAACCGTAAAAGCTGGCATCGGTATTCTTGCCCACCACGGTAATGACGTTGTTGTCGCTGACCAGCAAATAGGAATCGGTTTTTTCAAAGAGGGCTTCGGTGGCAATCTGATAATGCTCATCGGCATAGGTGTCGGCATATTCTCCGGAGCCGTCCACACCCACGAGAATATTCGTTTTGCCGTCCTCGATGCTTTCGGAAGCCGTGACCTTCAGATTTTTGAGGGCAGCCACTTCTTCCAGCCGTGCCTGGGTCGCTTCATCGATACCGCTCTCGTACACCACGTTCACTTCGTCATACATGATGTAGTCCCCGTCCTGATAAACCGTGGAATGGGGAGTGGGATAGATTTCGTACCCTTGCTGTTCGGTACCTGCGGCAGCTGCCTGTGTCACCGGAACCATTCCCAGCACAATACCGGCGGACAGTACGGCAGCCAAGGTTCTGCGCAGTCTGTTTTTGAACTTGACCATGATTTGCCTCCTTTTCAAAAAAATACGTTCTGGAAACTGACAAAGGCTATTACACTTTGCTGAAATAAAATAAGACCTATTAATCCCAAATGCCTTTTTTAGAAAGCCTCCAGGTTAATAGGTCTTGCCTGCCGAGCAGTAACAATCCTCAATGCCAGTTTCATTATCAGGTAAATAATACCACAAAAACAACCAATTTGTCAATTGTTTTTTGTTAGTTAAGTAAATCTTGTGTATATTATCTATATTTTCTATCCGTTATCAGGCATACAGGACAGAAAAAAAGCTGAACCCCCCAATTTTCCGGTGGTTTCAGCTTTTAAAAACAAAAATTCATATTTTCAAACAAACCGGTTTTCTCAAAACTTCTCACACCCGGCCATTTTCATTCCGCACCGGACAGCCCGGAACAGCCGAACCGCCGCATCCCGATAGAGGGCTTCACTATCCTTCATGGCCTGCTGCAAGTCCATGGCGCCGCTAATAGTGGTCATCACCGTTTCGATTCCGCACTGATAAATCGGCTCATACCCGGGCAAAACGCCACCCACGATGGCCAACGCCGGGACTCCTGCTTTCCGGCATCGTTTTCCCACACCGGCAGGGACTTTCCCATAGGCGGACTGCCAGTCCATCCTGCCTTCCCCCGTCACTACCAAATCGGCATCCCGAATGATTTCGTCAAAGTGTATCAAGTCCAGCACCGTGTCAATACCCGACTGGAGCCGTGCACCCAAAAAGGCCATCAAAGCAACCCCCAGCCCTCCCGCCGCACCGGCTCCGGGGACGTCCCTTCCCGAAAATGAAACTGTTTTTTCGACCAAATCAGCATAGTGGCGCATGCCCTGTTCCAGCCTTTGCTGCATTTCCTCGCCGGCTCCCTTTTGAGCGGCAAAGGTAAACGCACAGCCCCGCTCTCCCAGAAGAGGGTTGTTCACGTCGCACATCACCACAAATTCGGTTTCCAAAATTCCCGGATACAGCCCCGACCTGTCGATACGGTCTACTGCTTCCAAATCGCTTCCGCATCCCCGCAGCTCAGTCCCAGACTGATCCAAAAAACGCACCCCAAGCGCGCTGAGCATTCCCATTCCGCCGTCGTTGGTGGCGCTTCCCCCAATGGCAATGACAATTTTCCGAACTCCCCGGGACAGGGCATCCTGCACCAGTTGCCCTACTCCGAAGGTAGTGGTTTTCATGGGGTCCCTTTGGGATGGAGGAACCAAGGGGAGCCCCGAAGCCGCCGCCATTTCGATAACGGCAGTCCCTTGGGACAGGATGCCATATTGAGCTTCTACCGGCTCAAACAAGGGACCATGAACCGATATTGTGACCTTCTCCCCGCCCAGTTGGCCTACCAGCGCGTCCACGGTTCCCTCACCGCCGTCCGCCATGAGCAGGCTGACCGTTTCCCCATGGGGGAATATTTCTTCCGCCGCCTCCTGTAATAGGGCGTTGATTTTTGCAGAAGACAGCGAGCCTTTAAATGAGTCGGAAGCAAAAACCAGTTTCATTTATTTTCCCCTCTCCTTCCGGCAGAACCTTCACACCCACTTTTTTGGGCAGCCGCCGCATTTCTCTATCATCAGGTTATACCCCTTTCCAAAACGATTGTCAATGGAAAACTCGGGAAAAAGAGAAGAAAGCCATTCCCCCGGGTCTGCGCCTCCCTCAAAAGAGTTGAGAAATAGGTTGACAAGAAAAACCTTGTGAGATAAAATAAATACGATTGTTTTAGCTTGTCAGAAGATGGCAGGCCGGAACTTATCAAATCCAATCCGTCCCCCATGCCTCCGTAGTTAAATGGATATAACAAACCCCTCCTAAGCGGCAGTTCGTTCGAATCCTGTTGAGCCCGAAAATTGAATATTTGTTGTATAAGCCCCCGTACCTCACCGGGATAGAGGGTCCGCCTCCTAAGCGGAATGTAGTGAGTTCGAGTCTCGCCGGGGGTGCCAAAACAACCGCTGTAAGCCGTTTTTTCGCTGGTTTACAGCGGTTTTTGTTTTAAAGAAAAAGCGTATAGCAAAGGGAGAGTTTCCATTCAATTTTGTTGTATGCTTGCTAATTGGATTTGAACGGTTTACACGCGCTTGCTAAGAAAAATTACGCTCTTGCTAATTCGATTTTTGGGACTCATTTGCTGCCGGGTGTTGCGGAGAGCAGCGCCGCCAGAGTATTTGCCAGTTCCGGCGACTTGCGAAGCTGTTCCACCAGGGCCTCCAAATTCAATGCGGCGGGTGCCGGTTCCTTTTCTTCTTCTGGGGGACGAACCGAACGCAAGTCGGGATTTGCGTAGAAGGCACTCTCAAACTTCTGGGCATTGATCTTGCGGTCCTCGTCCAGAATATGAGCATACACGCTGGTAATCATGTCAATCTCTGCGTGTCCCGTATCGCCCTGAGTGGCCTTCAGATCGCCGTGGTTGAGTTTCAGCTTGTAAGTGGTGCTGGAATGGCGGAGGGAATGAAAGACGACTCTGGGCAATCCAGCCTTCTCACGCAGCTTTTCAAATTCCTTTAGGATAATACGATCCTCGCAAGGCCGACCATTGGGCAACGCCACCACTAAATCATAATCCTGATATTCGTCACCGAGAAATCCCCTAAGTTCATCCTGGGAGGCTTTCCATTCTCGCAAAATGTAAGCTAGGGTCTTGGGCAGCCACACCTTGCGGATACTGGAATCGGTCTTGGGCTTTTTTAAGATGACTCTAGTGCTGGTGTTGGGAAATAAGGGCGTGAACACATGGTAGATGTCCTTTTGCCCCAGCATCTCGATGGCCCGCTTGGAGGCCCGCGTCAGTTCCTTGTCGATGTAGACATAGGCGTTGTCAGCAGCAATTTCTTCATCGGAGATGTGGACGTTGCTCCAGGTCAGTCCCAGAATCTCGCCCATACGCAACGAGCAGGCAAAAGAGAGGTTCATAGCCACATAGAGTTTGCTGTCCGTACACTGATCCAGGGCGGTGCGGATCATTCCCGCATCCCAAATGTCCCGCTTTTTATATTCGCTCTTCGGCAGGATAACATTGTCAAAAGGATTTTTGGCAATCAACTCCCAGCGGACAGCTTGCTTAAAAGCACAACGCAGAAGTTTGATGATTTTCTCAATCGTTTGGTTCGTTACATATTGCGTTTTTGCTTTGTGCATCTTCGTGGAAACAGCGGGAGTTTTCTGCAAAGTCTGGATGTACTTGTCCACGACTCGCGGCGTGACCTCCTGGACCTTTAAATCTCCAATAATGGGGTTGATGTAGTTGGAGATCAGCGAGTTTTGGCTGTCGTACATGGATACACCCCACCGCTTTTCACCATAGAGCGAAACAAAGTCCAAAAGGAACTCCGCAATGGTCTGATCGGTGGGCGGGAGAAAAGTTCTCGTGAACTGTTGGTTCTCTACCTCCGCCTTACGCTTCAATGCGTCTTGGTAGGAAGTGCGGGTCTCCCATTTTTGCCGGGTCTCACCGTTCTCGTCCGTGTAGTTGTAGACGATAGAATAGTTCTTTTTGCGTTTGATGATAGATGCCATAGCGTTACTTCCTTTCTTCTGTCACATATCGAGTGACTCCAGCCACTCGTCAAATGACCGCTTGGAAATCCGTATGGCGTTACCAATTCGTACGATTTTAAAGTGTCCTTCCTTCACGAGAAGATAAGCGGAAGTCCGGCCAATGCCCAGGATATGAGCAATGTCCTCAACCGTGTAAGTTCTTCGTTCTGGAGGCGCCTTCTTCGTACCGTTCCATGTTTGCGACATGGTTGCCCCCTTTCTAATCGGAAACGGCACACAAAAGGGTGTTCATTCATAACTTCCACCCTCATTGTACCGCGCCGTTTCGGGTTTGTCTGCTGCTAATGGAAAGTTTACGAATTATCCGTAAACAAAAAAGCAGAAGATTTATCTGAAAATAAAAGAGGCAAAAAACGGACGGCTGCTGGCCAGCAGCTCCACGGGAATCTCACCCCGGCCCATGCTGATGGGTGCGCCGCGCAATGCTTTGAGGGCGTTCAACGCGGGAGTCTCATTATCCTGTCTGTGCATCCTCGCCCACAGGCTGCCACACCTGTTTCGCGGCCTGGTTTTGTCGCTCGCCTGTTTGGTAGGGGTCCCGTCCTGCGGACTTGCAACAGGGTC
>OBYM01000991.1_pt1 | contig 13510 bp, 14 predicted proteins | sample 1538191 | NCBI WGS metagenome assembly OBYM01 (sample SAMEA2580165, study PRJEB22360) | human gut metagenome | biome: human gut; feature: human-associated habitat; material: faeces | place: Denmark | collected 2008/2010 | reverse complement strand
GTTCGGCCTGATTGACGCCTCCGGCAGCGGAGAAAACGGCGGCGGGGCTGCTGATGTGGCCCGCTATATGACCGGTTCGCTCAAAGCGGTTAACGAAGCCTTGAAAGATACCATTGGGTTTGATATGACCGATGTGATGAAGTCCCAGACATTGGAAGCCAGAACTACCCGGAATATCCGTGTGGATGGTCTTCCACAGCCTCCGGTGGAACCTGCTGCACCGGTTGCTGACACCAAAACGACAGAAGAATAAGTTTTATGAAAAATCCCTGCTCTCCAGGAACCTTTCCGAAGAGCAGGGATTTTTTTGTTGTTTTTATCAGGCTAAGCTTCTGAATTTCTTATATAGACTTACATATCCAGAAAAATTCTGGGAATCTCTTCTATCATATCGGTAGGCAACATTCCCTGCTGGGAGTGCTTGCGGGCACTGCGGTCTCCTGCCAGCCCATGAAGATATACGCCTGCTCTTGCTGCCGCAGACGCTTCCATTCCCTGTGCGGCAAAAGAACCTATCATACCTGCCAAAATGTCGCCGCTTCCGCCCCGCGCCATTCCCGGATTTCCTGTGTGATTGATATAGCATCGGCCGCTGGGCAAAGCAATCAGCGTACCTGCACCTTTCAGAACCGTGACCACCCCATATTCCCGGGCCAGAAAATCGGCTGCCGACAAACGGTTGGCCTGTACCTCTTTGATAGTTGCCCCCAGCAATCTGGCCATCTCCCCCGGATGAGGTGTTACAATGACCGGTTTCTTCAAAGCCGCTTCTTTCAGCCAATCCAAATGACCGCAAACACTATTTAGTCCGTCTGCATCCAATATCACCGGACACTCTGCTTCTTCCAACACCTTTTTCACTAAAAATATACTTTCCATGCCCAATCCACAGCCAATTACACAAGCAGAGGCACTCTTTAACGCTTTATCCAGCCGTTCTTCACTATCCTGTGTCAATACGCCGTTCTCTCTATCCAAAATGGTGAACACCGATTCTAACAACCGTCCCGCTGCTATGGGATAAATAGCCCTCGGCAGCGCCAGATTTACCAGACCTGCTCCACAGCGCAAGGCAGCCCATCCGCTCATAATAGCTGCACCGGCCATGCCTTCGCTGCCGCAGATACACAAGAGTTTTCCGTAGTCCCCCTTGTTGCTTTCACTATGCCGCGGATGAAATTGTTCCTTTACCCAGCGCATCTCCACTGTTTCCAAAACAGGAACTGTCTGCGCCGGTATTTCGGGCGGGATTCCTGCGGGCAGAACAGCAACTTCCCCACAATATTCTTTTCCCGGATACAACACATGTCCCGGTTTGGCTGCCGTAAAGGCTGTTGTATACCAAGCCTTAATACAGGGGCCCCGTACTGCTCCTGTATCACATTCTACACCGCTGGCAATATCCAACGAAATAATCGGCACACGGCACCGGTTGGCAAGTTCCGCCAATACCCCCATATTTTCCGGCATAGTCCCGCGGAATCCAAAGCCATACAACCCGTCAACCAAAAGGTCTGCTCCCGTTATAGCCTGACGGGCTGCCCGGTTTTCCTGCTCCCAATCGGTTACCACAATTTCCGGCTCCATTTTGTCAAAAGCCTGGCGGGCAAGAGCCGTTGCCGGCATTCCCTCTGCCAATACGACTGTAACATAGGCGCCGGTTTTCTGAAGGATTCGAGCCACTACATAACCGTCTCCTCCATTGTTTCCCTTTCCGCAAAGAATCGTAACCCGTTTTTCCTCCAGGGTATATTTTCGCTGAATAAACTGCGCTGCCGCTCCTCCTGCATATTCCATCAGGTCTTCCATGGAAATCCCACGTTCCACTGCTTGATGTTCCATTGCCTGCATTTGGCTTTTGCTATAGTATCTCATTGCTTTCCTTTCCTCCTTACCTTTTCCTGCACTTCAAACACTTGTCTACATAAAAAGACAAGTTGTCTTATTGCCTATCTATTAGCCTTTCTCTTACAGCATAGTGTCCAATAAATAAAAACAAAGCGTATAAACGAAACCATTTATACGCAACGTTTTTCTGCTAACACCACCGCAGAAGCATATTCGGTTGTATGCGTAACACTAACGGAAAATTCCCAGCCTTCCGCCAGTTTGCGGGCATTTCCACTCAACCGCAGATAGGGGGCGCCGCTTTTCTTTCGCAAAAGCTCCACTTCACACAAAGAAAATCCCCGGACACCGGTTCCCATGGCTTTGGCAAAAGCTTCTTTGGCACAAAAACCAGCTGCTGCCGTTTCGACCCACCGGCTGTTCTCCTCAGACGGATACCCCCGCTCCTGCAGAAGGGCCTGTTCTCCCGGACCAAATACCCGCTGGAAAAATCGGGGATTTCTCATGGCCCTTTTCAGGCGGGGACACTCCGTCATATCAATTCCGACCGAAAACATCAAATCTCATCTGTCTGGGCATACCGGCTTTAATCCCGTCCAGAACCTTCTCGTTGGGACTGAACACTAACAGGGTGCGTCCGTATTTAGCGGTACGGACTATAATATACCAAGCATTTTCACCGGTATCCGTTTCGGCAGCCATTAGTACCTTTTCCACCTGACGCTGTGCCATCCGCCGTGCATCATACTTTCCCATTTCTTCGGTATTATGGACATCAAAAGAAATCACACGCTTTCTTCTTTTCTTGTTGATAATCTTATCTACCGTCAAATCTCCATTGGTAACGCTATATTCAAACTCCAAATTACGAGAGGTAACAACCCAATAAATCCCATAAATACTGCCAACTAACACCACTAAAGGAATTAACGGAACCCCAGTAAGCGGAAGAAGAATAAACACGCTAATCAAAACAAGAACCACCCCTCCAAGAGAAGCAGCAAAGGAAATTCCCAGGTCTTTACTGGAAAGCTTCCGTTTTACAATTTGTTCTGTAAAAATATCCATAAAAAGTCCTCCTGAAAATGATAGATAAAACGATTTAAGAAAGCTTGATTGCCATTTTACACCATATTTTACGCATGTTTTCAGCTTTCTTTTTGTGATTATACCATAGCTTTCGTGTCTTTACAATAAATAAACCTTCCTTTCTCCCAGGCAAATTGTAAAAAATATCCGTTTTTTATAGAAATAGCTGGTTCTATGATAAAATGACTGGTTAAGGTCTTGCCAAGGTCAAAAAGCCGTGGTAAAATAAAGTGAAATAACGCGATGAAAAAGGAAAGTAGTCTTTTCTACGGCAGTCAGAGAGGGTATGTCCCCGGCTGAAAGCATACCTGTGCACGAGCCAAGATGAAGTTCCCTTTGGAGCGGCAGTCCTGAACACCTATGTCTGTAGGGACTGACGGACGGCGCCGTTATCAGCCGCAGGAGAGTAAGGGCTTCTGTTCTTACAAGAAATAAGGGTGGTACCGCGGAGTATGATGCCTTCGCCCCTTTTGTGGGGCGGAGGCTTTTGTTATTTTATAAAGTCAGTACACCGCGCCATCTCCTGCACAATAGATTCATCATTTTTGAAAGGATTGATTCCTGCTATGAAGGAGCAACTGGAAGCCATCCGCGCCCAAGCGGATGCAGAACTGAAACAAGCCGAAAGCCAGCAGGCGCTGGAAGAACTGCGCATTAAGTATCTGGGCAAAAAGGGCGCTTTGACTGCTATTTTGAAGCAGATGGGCAAGCTTTCTGCTGAAGAGCGTCCGGTCATCGGTCAACTGGCCAACCAGGTACGCGCAAGCATTGAAAACGAACTTGCTCAGCGTGCTGCTGAAGTCAAGGCTGCTGAGCAGCAGCGCCGTCTGGAAGAAGAAAAGCTGGACGTAACACTGCCCGGTAAGCGTCGCGAAATGGGCGCCAAACATCCTCTGTCCATTGGTCTGGACGAAATCAAGGAAATCTTCATCGGCATGGGCTTTGAGATTGTGGAAGGCCCTGAGGTGGAGACCGACTATTATAACTTTGAAGCACTGAATATCCCCAAAAACCATCCTGCCCGCGATACTCAGGATACCTTCTACATCAACGAAAATATCCTGCTCCGTACCCAGACTTCTCCAGTACAGGTGCGCACCATGGAAAAGCAGAAGCCTCCCATCCGTGTGATTTCTCCCGGCCGTGTGTACCGCAGCGATGCTGTGGATGCTACCCACTCCCCGCTGTTCCATCAGATTGAGGGCCTTGTGGTGGATAAGGGAATTACCTTTGCCGATTTGAAAGGCACACTGGAAACCTTCGTCAAGCGTTTGTATGGCGAGGACAGCGTGGTGCGTTTCCGTCCCCACCATTTCCCCTTCACCGAACCTTCTGCTGAGGTTGACGTACAGTGCTTTAACTGCCATGGCGAGGGCTGCCGCCTGTGTAAGGGTGAAGGCTGGATTGAAATTCTGGGCTGTGGCATGGTACATCCCAAGGTGCTGAGCAACTGCGGAATTGATCCGGAAGTATACAGCGGTTTTGCTCTGGGAATGGGTCTGGAGCGTGTGGTTATGCGTCGGTACAACATTGACGACCTGCGTCTGTTCTATGAGAATGATGTCCGCTTCCTGAAGCAGTTCCAGGGTTAATTTTCTGATTATTATATTGAGATAGTGTCCTTCCTTGAATCGTTGGGCACGAAAATTTCTGTATGATTCCCTTTACTATATTCCAAAAAAGGCTTGGTGAATGATAAATGAATCTTTCTATGAAATGGCTGAAAGAATTTGTCACCCTGGATGATATGCCCATGCGCTCCTTCACGGAAGCCATGACCATGAGCGGCTCCAAGGTGGAATGCTATGAAGTTGAAGGCAGCGAGATCAGCAACGTGGTGGTTGCCCGTGTGGAATCCATGGAGCGTCACCCCGACTCTGACCATCTGTGGATCTGCCAGGTAAATATCGGCGCTGACGAAAACATCCAGATTGTTACCGGCGCACAAAACCTCAAACCCGGTGACGTGGTGCCTGCTGCTCTGCATTGCTCCACGCTGCCCGGCGGCGTAAAAATTAAAAAGGGCAAGCTGCGCGGTGTGGAAAGCAACGGTATGCTGTGCTCTTTGGGTGAGCTGGGACTTACGACTCACGACTTCCCGTCTGCTATTGAAGATGGTATTTTTGTTCTCACCGAAGAGGACGGCTGCGATTTGACGCTGGGCAAGCCCATCTGTGAGGCCATCGGACTGGATGACACCAGCGTAGAATTTGAAATCACTTCTAACCGCCCCGATTGCTTCTCCGTCATTGGTCTGGCAAGAGAAGCCGCTGCTACCTTCAAAAAGCCCCTGAAGCTCCACACTCCCCAAGTAAAAGCCGGTCACGGCTCCTGCGAGGGAATGCTGGATGTAAAAATTGAGGCTCCCGAACTGTGCCCCATTTACAGCGCCCGCATTGTCAAGAATGTCCGGGTAAAGCCCTCTCCCCGTTGGATGCGCGAGCGTCTTCGTGCCTTGGGCGTGCGTCCCATCAACAACATCGTGGACATCACCAACTATGTGATGCTGGAATACGGCCAGCCTATGCACGCTTTTGACCTGCGCTTCATCGAAGAGGGGAAAATCCGTGTGCGTCTGGCAAAAGAGGGTGAAACTATCACGACTCTGGACGGTGTAGACCGTAAGCTGACCGGTAAACAGCTGGTAATTGCCGATGCCAAAAAGCCGGTCGCAATTGCCGGTGTTATGGGTGGTGAATACAGCGGTATTATGGACGACACCACTACCATTGTATTTGAATCCGCTTGCTTTGATGGCGCTTCCGTCCGTGTAACCGCAAGAGACCAGGGAATGCGTACCGACGCTTCTTCCCGCTATGAAAAGGGTCTGGACCCCAACAGCTGCCTGCCTGCTCTGGACCGTGCCTGCGAATTGGTAGAAATGCTGGATGCCGGCGATGTGCTGGATGGCACACTGATGGACGATCATTCCAGCCGTGAACGCCGCCGTATCCCGCTGGAGCATGACTGGATTAACCGTTTCCTGGATTTGAACCTCTCCGCCGATGAAATGAAAGCCATTCTGGCTCCTCTGGACTGCCAGTTTGACGGCGATGACGTACTGGTGCCCACCTTCCGCCCCGATTTGGTACACAAGGCCGATATTGCCGAGGAAATCGCCCGTTTCTATGGCTATAATAACATCCCCGGAACTGCCCTTAGCGGCGGCGCACAGGGTAAATATTCCCCGGTGCAGAAGTTTATGGCAAAAATCGGCAACACCATGCTGGCACAGGGCATGAGCGAGATTATGACCTACTCCTTTATCAGCCCCCGTTGCTATGATAAAATCAATCTGCCCGCAGACAGCGAACTGCGCAATTCTATTGTCATCTCTAACCCCTTGGGCGAAGATACCAGCATTATGCGCACCATTGCCCTGCCGTCCATGATGGAGATTCTGGCAAAGAATTATAATAACCGCAACGCTTCTGCTGCTCTCTATGAGCTGGCTAAGGAATATATCCCCACCACTCCTGACGAGCTTCCTGTGGAAAAGAACACTCTTATCGGTGGTATGTACGGCGATGGTGCTGATTTCTTCCAGATGAAGGGAATCGTTGAGGAACTGCTGGATGCTGTTTCTGTATATGGCTATGACGTGGAAGCTTGCTGCGACAACCCGAGCTACCATCCTGGCCGCTGCGCCAATCTGGTGAAGGACGGCCGTGTATTCGGCGTAATGGGTGAGATTCATCCGGTTGTTACGGAGAACTACGGTATGGACTGCCGTGTATACTGCTTCTCCCTGGATGCCGACGCTCTGTTCGAAATGGCTCAGCCCGAAAAGACTTACAAGCCTCTGCCCAAGTTCCCGGCTGTAACCCGTGACTTGGCACTGGTATGCGATGAGTCCATCCCGGTGGGTACATTGGAAAAAGCAATTGTCCGCGGCGGCGGCGCACTGCTGGAAAATATCCAGTTGTTTGACGTGTATCAGGGTGCTCAGATTGAAGCCGGTAAAAAGAGCGTGGCTTTCAGCATCACTCTGCGCTCGGCAGACAGCACACTGAAAGACGAGCAAACGCTGGCTGTCATGAAGAAGGTTATGAAAGAACTGGAAAAAACCGGTGCTGTTCTCCGCTCCTGATTTGTAAAATTTCTCGTTTGATTTTACAGCTTTTTTACTATAAATACAGAGTTCGGTAATAATTTCTATATGGAATCTCTTGTATTTTGAGCGGATTTAGTGTATGATTAGCGGTATCGGAGGTGTTTTCATGCTTGACAAGACCATGACGTTCTCGCTGGAACGGGACCGGGAAGGGGATATTCGCCGAATCCTGACAACGGTTTATGATGCATTGAAAGAAAAAGGATATAATCCCATCAACCAAATTGTTGGTTATATTCTCTCAGAGGACCCTACCTATATCACGACTCATAACAATGCCCGCAGTCTCATTCGCCGAATTGACCGGGATGAGTTGTTGGAAGTACTGGTAAAATCTTATTTGCGAGAATAAGTCTTCGCTGTTATTACCAAAAGCCTGTTGTAACTTTGCTACAAGTACAACAGGCTTTTTTGTTGTATTTCCATAAACATTTTGTTATTTTCTCCGACGATTTGCAGTTGTCCTCTATTTATGGTATACTTTCAATAATATGATAACTTGCTGATAGTAGACCCGTTTTGAACGGGTCTATATTTTACGAAGGAGGAACTGGCTATGAGTGATAAAAAAGCTGACAAATTCCCGATGTATAAAGGGAAGCCGTTGGTTCGCTGCGGCGATACCATTTACTACGGAAGCATGAAGGATAAATATGTCATTAAGATGGAAATTAAAAGCAAGAAGAAAGTGCAGGATTTGGAAGTTGCCGATCGGGTAACAATACAGCTGATGTATACGGATGCAACCATTCGTAACCGCAAGCAGATTGTGAAATCCAGCGAAAAAAGTGGACTGTATTTGGCGCTGGACATTGCAGACGCTTGGCTTTCTCGGGCACTTGCGGAAGAAGCCTGAACCATTATGGGGAAATAGTCGGAAGAGAGCTGTCTAACAGCATTTTCCACACGAGTTTATTTTGAAAAATCTATACTGGATAGAGGAAAAGGAACCGGTATCAAGCACCGGTTCCTTTTTTTGTCATTCCCCTTGACAACTGTGTATACTGTGTATATACTGTATATAGATGATAATAACAGTTAACTGTGAGGTGCTCCATGGATATCATTATCAGCAACAGCAGCTCCAGCCCCATCTATGAGCAGATCACTCGGCAGATCAAAGACCATATTTTGCAGGGGGAGCTAAAGGCAGGGGACGCCCTGCCTTCGATGCGGATGTTGGCAAAAGAGCTGCGTATCAGCCTGATTACCACCAAGCGTGCGTATGAAGAGCTGGAACGGGATGGGTTTATTGAAACAGTTCCCGGAAAGGGCTGCTTTGTTTCGGAGAAAAATACCGAATTTCTCCGGGAAGAGCAGCTGCGGCAAGTGGAAGGCTTTTTGCAGCAGGCGGCAGACGCTGCCCGGCGGTGCGGCCTGAGTCTTGACGAACTTCGGGAAATGCTGGAAATCCTGTATCATGAAGGCTAAGCCGGCTAATTCCGGCAGAAAGGAAACCATATGGATACGATTCTCAGGCTGGAGGGCGTGACCCGGCGCTTTGACAGTTTTACATTACAGCCATTACATCTGGAATTGCCCGGCGGCGTGATTATGGGCCTGATTGGAGAAAACGGGGCAGGAAAAACCACCACCCTGCGCCTGATTCTGGGTGCTCTTCACCGGGACGGGGGCAACATTACGATTTTTGGGAAAGCGCTTGATGGGAACGAGGCGCATATCCGGCAGGATATTGGCGTAGTATTTGACGAGTGTTGTTTCCATGAATCTATGACTCCCAAAAACATCAATGCCATTTTCAAGGGGATCTATCAAAATTGGAACTCCTCCGATTTTACAAGATACTGCAATGTTTTGCAGCTTCCCCTGAAGAAAAAGATCAAGGAATTCTCCCGGGGCATGAGGATGAAGCTCTCCATTGCCGCTGCTATGAGCCACCGGCCAAAACTGCTGCTGCTGGACGAAGCCACCAGCAGCCTTGACCCGGTAGTTCGGGATGACGTGCTGGAATTATTGCAGGAGTTCGTCTCTGATGAAGAACATTCCGTACTGTTTTCCAGCCATATCACAGAGGATTTGGAAAAAATCGCGGATTATGTGGCCTATCTGCATCGGGGAAGCTTGCAGTTTGTCCGCTCTAAGGATGAGCTTTTGTATGAATACGGCATCGTCAAATGTGGAAAAAGCGAATTTGAAAAGATGGACAAATCCGACTTTGCTGCATGGCGGGAAAATGCCTTTGAAGTGCAGGCTCTCACCGAAAACCGGGAGGCAATACGGCGAAAATACCCAGGGTGTGTCATTGACCAGGCCGGACTGGAGGAAATTATGCTCCTTTATTCCAAGGGCAGTGTGGAGAGGGGGCATCGTTCATGAATGGCCTTCTGCGGAAAGATTTCCTTTTCATCGCTAAAAAATATAAAGTTTCCCTTTTGTTTCTTCTGGTTGCGGCGCTGCCTGCTTTGAAAAGGGAAAGAGTCGATTTGATTTTGGGGGTATATCTATTTGCCATTATGCTGGCCATTCAGTCGGACCTGGTGACCGTTGACAAGGAAAATAACTGGAAGAAAGTAGAGGAATCTTTGCCGGTTTCCCCTTTTGGGATTGTTCTGGAAAAATATATTGCGGCCCTGTTGTTCCTGCTTGCAGGGGGGATTGCGTTTCTCTTCTTTTCCGTGCTGGAAAAGAGTATGGCGGGAACAAGCGTTTTGGAAGCCCTTCCCACTTTCACTTTTTTAATGGTTTCCTGCTGCATTGCCCTCTCTGTGCAAATTCCCGTATTGTACCGGTTTGGCAAGCGGGTGGGGGTGGCTGTTTTCCTCTTATTGGCGGCTGGGGCCTGTGTCACGATAGCGGGAATCCGCTGGTGGGGCTGGGGGGATTCCGCTGTCTTCTCCCTGCTTTTCAGCACTCCTATCCGTTATTGGCTGATAGCGGCAACGGTAGGACTGACAGTGCTTTCCTGGCTGCTTTCCACCCATATTTACCGCTGCAAGGATAGATAAGAGAAAGGATGATTCTCTATGACGGGTTTACTTCGTAAGGATTTTCTGTTATTGGCAAAGGCTCTGCGTGCGTTTGCTTTGTTTGCAGTGGTGTTTGCCGCGCTTTCTTTTTCTCAAAACAACGGAGAAAACATCGGCGCAGCAGTGGGAAGCTATTTCTTTATCATGATCGTGATTATGCAGGTGTTTACCCTCTCCGCCGATGAACAGGCCCGCTGGCTCCGGCTGGAAAAAGCCCTGCCGGTAACGCCTTTTCAGGCAGTGCTTTCCAAATATCTCATGTCGCTCTTGGGCGCTGTGCTGGGAATGATCGTCTTTTTGCTATTCTGTATTCGGGATATCATGGCCACTGGCAACTTGATAGAACCTCTATCCATTGCCGCCGGTCTGGCAGCCGCGGCTTTGTTCCTGGCAGCGGTGGAGTTCCCGCTTTTATACCGGTTTGGCAGCAATTCCGGGCGTTTCCTGTTCTTTGGGGTGGTTATTGTAGTGGTAGCGCTAATATGGGCGGGCCAAATGGCCGGACTGTCGGTGGAAGCTGTGACCGGCTGGTTCTCTGCCAATAAAACGCTGCTGGTGGTGCTGGGCATTTGTATCCCTGTGCTGGCTTTTATTGGCTCTTATTTTCTTTCGACATCCATTTATCGCAAAAAAGAGTGGTAAACATTGCACAAAAGTGAAAGAGCTTCCAAGTTGAATTTATTACAACATTGTAACTTTGTCGCTTATTTCACAAAAGAACCCGCGGGAATTCGCCCGGTGCACGGCGGATAAGAGCGGTGAATCCCTTTTTCTGAATTTTTCAAAAAATGACTAAATTGGCTGTTTTTGCGGAAATTTGCCCTTTTTCTTTTGCCGTTTTTTATGGTATGATGAAGGCAATCCACAAGCAAACAGCCTGACAGGAGGTGAGACGAGATGGCTGAATATATGATTTACATTTGGCTTGCGGTGATTTTCGTGGCGCTGGTGGTCGAAGGCTTGACGGCCCAGCTGATTTCTATCTGGTTTGTTCCCGGCGGTCTGGCAGGACTGATTTCCGGCTTCTGCGGTGCAGGGGAGTGGGTTCAAGTCCTCATTGGCGCAGTGGTTACCCTGATTTGCCTGATTGCCACCCGTCCTCTGGTAAACCGAGTGATGAAATTCCGCAAGGTGGACACAAACGCAGGTCGCCTGGTAGGCCAAATCGGAGTCGTCGTACAGGAAATCCGCAATCTGGATGCTATGGGTCAGGTGAAAATCCAGGGTGCAATCTGGACAGCGCGTTCGGAAAACGGCGAAGTCATTCCCTTGGAAAAAAAGGTTTCTATCATTCGTATTGAGGGCGTCAAGCTCATCGTCAAACCCCTGTAAAAAAGTGAAAGCGGAGTTTTTTGAAAACAAGGAGGAAATTGTATGCCGTTTAATATCGGAGCATTTGTTGTAGCAGCCCTGTTGATTATCGCCATTCTGGTGATTATCGCAAATATCAAAATCGTCCCTCAGGCCTATGCCTATGTTATCGAGCGCTTTGGCGCTTATAAGTGCACATGGGGAACCGGCCTTCACTTCAAAGTGCCCTTTGTGGATAAGATTTCCAAAAAGGTATCTTTGAAGGAACAGGTCATCGACTTCCCGCCCCAGCCGGTGATTACCAAAGATAACGTTACCATGCAGATTGACACGGTGGTATATTTTGAAATCACTGACCCCAAAATGTACACCTATGGCGTAGAGCGTCCCATTTCTGCTATTGAAAATCTGTCGGCTACTACCCTGCGTAACATTATCGGTGAAATGGAACTGGACCACACTCTGACTTCCCGGGACATCATCAACAGCAAAATCCGCATTATTCTGGATGAAGCGACCGATCCCTGGGGCATTAAGGTCAACCGCGTGGAACTGAAGAACATTATCCCGCCCAGAGAGATTCAGGAAGCTATGGAAAAACAGATGAAGGCCGAACGTGAACGTCGTGCCCGGATTCTGGATGCAGAAGGCGAAAAGCGCAGCGCTATCCTGATTGCCGAAGGTAACAAAGAGTCTGCAATTCTGAATGCCGAAGCTATTAAGGAAAGTAAGATTCGTGAGGCACAGGGCGAGGCAGAAGCTATTGTCGCCGTGCAGAAGGCTATTGCTGACGGTATCCGGATGCTGAATGAAGCAGACCCGTCCAGAGGTGTCATTGCCCTGAAGAGCCTGGAAGCTTTCGAGAAGGCTGCCGACGGCAAGGCTACCAAGCTGATTATTCCTTCCGAGATTCAGGGAATGGCTGGTTTGGCTGCTTCTCTCAAGGAAATGGTCACAGACGGTGCTCCTAAGGCAAAATAAAACCATTGAGAATAGAAAGCCCGAACAGGCAAGAATGTCCTGTTCGGGCTTTTTTGCGCTCTTATGTAACGTATTTTGTCTCTTTGCCGAAAGGTTATTTCTTGAAAATGATTTGCCGGTTCATTGCAAGAAAGGTGGAATTACTGAAACTTTGCTGTCCATTGTGCCCAAAAGCCTTTGGAGCAAAATGGATGCGTTTTGTATTCACACACAAAGTCGGTAGAGAAAATGTCCCGGTGCTTGCAATTGAACGGAAAATCTCATACAATAAAGATACAACATTCGGAGGTAGATAAGATGATGATTATTGCCCTCTTGAGAACTGCATATCGCTATTGTGGAAAATCAACGGGGAAGTGTATCGTCTTATAGTATCGTCAGGTGTCGGGCTGCGTCAATTTTTGCCGCAGCCCTTTTGGTTTTTCTCTAAAACAGGATAGCGGTGTTTGCCGCAGAAAGAAAGGAATGGTCAACATTATGAAAAAGGTTGCAGTAATTATGGGAAGCGACAGCGATTTTCCCGTGGTGTCCGCCGCAATTAAACGCTTGAAGAGCCTGGATATCCCGGTAGAGGTTCATGTTATGTCTGCTCATCGCACTCCTGAAAAGGCCGCAGCTTTTTCTGCAGGCGCAAAGGAGAACGGTTTTGGCGTGATTATCGCGGCAGCAGGCAAGGCCGCTCATCTGGCTGGTGTACTGGCTGCACACACCACCCTGCCCGTCATCGGCATTCCCGTCAAGTCCTCCACTCTGGACGGTTTGGACGCTCTGCTGGCAACCGTTCAGATGCCCAGTGGGATTCCGGTTGCTACCGTTGCCATTGACGGCGCCGACAATGCTGCTATTCTGGCAGCTCAGATGCTGGCTCTTTCCGATGATACTCTGGCAGAAAAGCTGGCCCAGATGAAGGTACAAATGGAAGAGGGCGTAGCAAAGAAAGATCTTGCCATTCAGGAAAAAGTTTCCGAGCTGTAAGAGAATCTATTTCACATACAAGAAAGGGAATTGATTATGAAGAGTTTCAGCGAAAGCTATAAGGCTGCCGGCGTGGACGTTACCGCTGGTTATAAATCTGTTGAGTTAATGAAAAAGCATGTAGCCCGCACGACTATTCCCGGCGTTGTTTCCGGAATCGGCGGTGTTTGGGGGCGCGTGTCGCCGGGCGCCGCCTGTACACAGC
>OBYM01000987.1_pt1 | contig 13572 bp, 12 predicted proteins | sample 1538191 | NCBI WGS metagenome assembly OBYM01 (sample SAMEA2580165, study PRJEB22360) | human gut metagenome | biome: human gut; feature: human-associated habitat; material: faeces | place: Denmark | collected 2008/2010 | reverse complement strand
TACGCCGCCAGCTCGGCCTTGGGCACATTGGCCACACTGTTTGCGGCGGGCGTATCGGGCTGCTGCCATTCGGGATATTCCTCCTCCGGGATGAGTGTCAGGTCTTGGTCGATGCCGGGCAGGGTGGAAGTGCTGTCCGGCGTTTTCAGGCCGTCGAGGTTCTCCTTCAGCTCGTCACGGACGGTGCGCACCGCCCAGACCCCCGCCGCAGCCGCTGCCACCAAGCACGCCAGCAGCGCCAGCACAAACCCTTTGTCCCGCAGAAATTTTCGGAATTGTTCCATGGTTCGTTACTCCAATCATCGTTTGTGTACGGTTCAAATCCTGATGGTAGTGTGCGACCCCTGCGGGGACTTTATTCAGTTCGGTGCATAAAAAATGAGAGGTACCCTCACCGAGAGCACCTCTCCTATAAATCAGACGAATCAGTTGCGGCGGCGGCTGTTGCCCAGAAGCCGGACCACATACAGGAAGATGTTGATAAAGTCCAAATACAGCGTCAGCGCACCGTAGACGGAAGCCTTTTCGGCCATCTCAGAGTCGGCGGCGTAGTAGCTGTACATCTGCTGCAGCTTCTGGGTGTCGTAGGCGGTCAGCAGCATGAAGACCACCAGACCAATGCCGCAGTAGAGCACCGAGCCGCCAAAGCCGAAGCCGAACAGCATCCCCACCAGACCAGTGACGATCAGGGCTACCAGTGCCATCATCAGGCGGGGGCCCCAGCCGGTGAGGTCCTTATGGGTGGTGGTGCCGTAAACGGCCATCAGGCCGAAGTACACGGCAGTGGACAGGAAGGCTAAGATCAGCTCCCCCACCGAGAAGGCGATGAAGTAGTAGCTGAGCACCATGCCGTTGAGCAGCGCATACCCGAAGAAGGCGGCGCGGGCCCCATGCACGGACATATTCTGCACGCGGGCGCTGAGCACATACACCAGCGCCAGTTCAGCGATGGTAAGCACAAGGTAAAGCGAATCGACCAGATAGATCAGCGAGGTCGTCGCGGTGATATAGGCCATTGCGAAGGTGATGAGCAGCCCGCACGCCATCCAGCGGTAGGTGCGGGTCATATAGTCCGATGCGCTCATCGTAGGCTCCGCATAGCCGCGGTCATAGTGGTTGTAATCCATGGTAAGATCCTCCAGTCTTGTTCCGGAGCCTTGCCCCGGTCTGTAAAATATAGTATACTGCATAGAAATGAACGTTTCATGAAAAAGGCAGTGATATTTCGTGTCTCTTGGACTTTATCTGCATATTCCTTACTGTTTTTCCAAATGCCGGTACTGCGATTTCTATTCTGCACCCGGAAAGCGGGGCGTTCCCCGCGCTTACGTGGATGCCCTTCTGCGGGAGCTGCACCGCTTTGCACCGGACGCCCCCCTCCGGCCGGACACCCTCTATTTCGGCGGCGGCACCCCCAGTCTGCTGGACCCGGCGGACGCGGCCCGGCTCATGGAAGCCGCGTCTCCCCTGCCCGGCGCAGAGATCACCTTGGAGGCCAACCCGGAGACGGTCACAGAAGAATCCCTCCGCGCCTTCCGGGAAGCCGGCGTCAACCGCATCTCCTTCGGGGTCCAGTCCGCGCGGGACAGCCAGCTCAAAACGCTGGGCCGCCCCCACACCGCCAAACAGGCGCGGGCCGCATTCCGGGCGGCACAGCGGGCCGGGTTCGAGAACATCAGCGGCGATATCATGCTGGCCCTGCCCCATTATACGCAGGCCGAGTTCGATGAGACGCTGGAGCTGATCGAATCCGGCGGGGCCACCCACATTTCGGCCTACCTATTAAAAATCGAACCGGATTCCGCCTTTGGCAAGCACCCGCCGGAGGGTCTGCCCACCGGCGACGAAGCAGCGGACTTCTACCTCTATGCCGTGGAGCAGCTGGAACACCACGGCTACCAGCAGTACGAGATCTCGAACTTCGCGAAACCCGGCTATGAGGGCAAACACAACCTCATCTACTGGGACTGCGGCGATTACCTCGGCCTCGGCCCGGCGGCCCACTCCTGCATGGGCGGCAAGCGGTTCTACTACCCTGCCGACACGGAAGCCTTTCTCAACGACAACGCCGCACCCGTCTTGGATGGCGGATGCGGCGCGGAGGACTATCTGATTCTGCAATTGCGGCTGCGGAAGGGGCTGGACTTGGCCGAATACAAGGCCCGCTACGGTAAGGAATTTTCCACTGCCCAGCTTGCCTTTGTCAAAAACTGCGTCAAAAGCGGCTACGCCGCCTTCGACGGCCATACCCTCGCCCTCACCCCCGCCGGGCTTATCGTGCAGAACAGCATTCTGGCAGAACTGCTGTAAGGCAAGCGGGCTTGCCCTGCCATCCAGCAGCCGCGCTGCCAGCGGATGACCGGGTGTTTCCCGGTTGTCCGCCGCTTACCCCAACTCGATCACCTGCCACCCCAATTCCTCAATGGCCTCCCTGTCGTGGGTCGCCAATAACACGACCTTTTCGCCGCAGCGTTCCTTCAAGAGCGCCGCGGCTTTTTTCATGGTGGCGGGGTCCATGCCGGTGAAGGGCTCGTCCAGCAGCAGGGTGTCGCTCTCGGCCCAGAGAGCCCGCAGCAGCGCCGCCCGCCGCTTCTGCCCGCCGGAAAGCTTCCGCGCCGGGAGCGCAAGGGCTGCTCTGTCCAGTCCAAATCGTAGAAAGTCCGTTTCAATTTGCTCTTTGTATTGTTCTTTTCCCTCCGGCAGCACCAGTTCGACGTTCTGGACGGCGTTCAACTGGGGGCAGAGACGGTCCTCCTGAAAGACTGCCCCCACCCTGCCAACGCCGGAGACAGTGCCGGAGGTGGGCACTTCCAGCCCCATCAGGATGCGGAGCAGGGTGGTCTTGCCCCAGCCGCTCGGTGCCCAGAGGATCGCCGGGCCGGTGATGGTCAGGTTCAGATCTTCGAAGAGAGTTTTTTCTCCAAATCGTTTTGTAAGGCTTTGAATTTCCAGTTTGTATTGCATCGTTCACCCCTCCTCCCCCGCTGCGCGGGCCACGGCCTTGTCCAGCAGGGCCAGAAACAACTTCTCAAATGCAGCGCTCAGCACGATGATGACGAAGGTCCACGCGAACAGCTCCCCGGTGGAAAGGGTGATCTTGGCCCGGTAGAGAGCGTCGCCGATGCTGCCGTCCGGCAAACCGATGACCTCCGCCGCAACGCCGCTCTTCCAGCAGATGCCCAGCGCTACGCTGCACCCCTGCCGGAACGCAGGCAGCACCGCCGGGAGCCAGATGGCCTTGACCCGGCACGGGAGGGGCAGGCGGAAGACCCGCGCCATCTCCAAAAGCTGCCCGTCGGCGCTCTCGATGCCGGTGCGCACCGCGCCGTACAGCACAGGCAGCACCATGAAAAAGCTGATGAGGATGGACAACGACGACCCGCTGACCCACACCAGCGCCAAAATGATGAAGCTGGCCACCGGCGTGGCCTTGACCAGCTGCATCACCGGGGAGAGCAGGGCTTCCACCCACGCCCAGCGCTCGGCGGCCACGGCCAGCACCACGCTGGACACGGCCCCCAGCAAAAAGCCCAGCAGAATGCGCCCGGCGCTGAACCCGATGCGCTGCCAGAACTCCGGCTGCGGCAAAAGCTCCAGCAGGGTGCCCAGCGCCTGAATCGGCGACACCAGAAACACTTCCTGCCCGATGGCCATGGCCGCCAGCTGCCACACCACCAGCCAGAACACAACAGCTGCCCCGTACAGCAGCCTTTTTCTCTTTTTTTTCATGAACCTTCCCGTTCTCCTCTCTTTTTTCTTTTATAAGATAACACATCATGTGGAAGAATACAATTCTTCATCTTTCTTTTCCTTGACATGAAGCCAATTTGCTTCTACACTGGAACGTGTTCAACCACTTCACTTTCGAAAAGGGGGCATTTTTATGCAGGACCTGCGCGGCAAAAAACTGGTGCTCCTCGGTTTTACGCTCTTTTCCATGTTCTTCGGGGCCGGAAACCTGATCTTTCCGCCCCACCTTGGCGCGCAAGCCGGGGCAAACCTCTGGCCCGCCTTTGCGGGGTTCGCCGTCAGCGCCATCGGTCTGCCCATCATGGGCGTTGCCGCCGTGGCCAACGCGGGCGGGCTGGACCGGCTGGCCAGCCGGGTCCACCCGAAGTTTGCCCTCGCCTTTGCGATTTTGGTCTCTCTCTCCATCGGGCCCTGCCTCGCCATCCCCCGCACGGCCAGCACTTCGTTCGAGATGCTGGTGCCGCTGCTGGGCGGCGGGCGCGGGCTGCAGCTAGGGTATTCCGTCGTCTTCTTCGCGGCGGCCTTCCTCGTGGCGCTCCGGCCCGAAAAGCTCACCGACCGGCTGGGCCATGTCCTCTGCCCGGCCCTCATCGCCCTGATTTTGATCCTTTTCGCGGGCTGTCTGCTCCACCCGGTCGCCGCACAGTACGGCACCCCTGCCGCCGCCTACGCTCAGTTGCCCGCCTTGGAGGGCATCCTTGGCGGCTATCAGACCATGGACACCCTCGCCGGGCTCAACTTCGGGGCCGTCATCGCGCTGAACATTCAGGCGCTGGGCATCACCGAGCCGAAAGCCGTCCGGCAGGGCACCATCCGGGCCGGCATCCTAGCGGGCGGGCTGCTGCTGGTCATTTACGCCATGCTGGCCCATGTCGGCGCGCTGACCGGAGCCGCCTATCCCGACTGCGCCACCGGTGCCGAAACCCTGACGACCCTTGCCAGCACCCTTTTCGGCCGGGCGGGGCAGGTGCTGCTGGCGGCCATCTTCCTCTTGGCGTGCTTCAATACCTGCGTCGGGCTCATCTCCTGCGTGGGGCAGTATTTCCACACCCTGCTCCCCCGCATCCCCTACCCGGCCATCGCGGGCTTTTTTGCCGCAGCCAGTATGCTCATCTCCAACATCGGCCTTGCGGGCATCATCCGGCTGTCCACCCCGGTGCTCCATGGGCTTTACCCGGTCGCCATCGTGCTGATCGTCCTTTCCTTCCTGCCCGCGCAGTTCCAGAAGCGCCCGGCCTACGTGGGCTGTGTTGCACTGACCGCCGCGCAGAGCGTCCTCGCGGCCCTGCCGCTGACCACCGTGTTTGCAAACGCCCTGCCGCTGGGGCAGTTCGGCTTCGGCTGGGTCGTCCCTGCCCTCGTCGGCCTTGGGATCGGGGTTTTCTGCCGTTAACGAAAAAGACTGTTACAAACTCCTTCCGTCATCGCTTACGCGATGCCACCTCCCTCAATGAGGGAGGCTTTCACAGCTTACCGTTACGCCAAGGCTCCCTCACCGAGGGAGCTGGCGCGGCGAAGCCGTGACTGAGGGAGTCTGCAACAGCCCTTTTTGTTTTATCCTTATTTTACGGAAGCGACCAGCCTCTCAAAGGCTTTCTGCACCCGCTTGGCAACGGTAGCCTTGGTGTAGTAGAAGTTGCCGTCCGGCAGCTTGCCGCCCACGGCTGCGGGGGAAGCATCGTACAGCACCTGCAGATAGGCGTTGACGTCGGCCTTCATCTCGTCGCCGATGCGGTAGACGATGTTGCACTTGGGCAGAGCCTTCTTGGCAATGGCCGCCTTGGCCACGACGCCCACCTTCTCGCACAGGGCAGCGGTGCCGTCGATATCGTTGTTGGCGGCCTCCACGCTCTTCTGGTAATCCTTCAGGAAGTTGATGACCTCTTCCGGGTGATCCTCGGCGTAAGCGGTGCGGACCACAGTGACGCCGGTGATGAGCTGGGTGTCACAGACCTTGTTCCACTCCTTCGTCAGGTCCAGCACCACACGCAGGTCGCTGTCCTTCATCTGAGCGGCCGTCACATAGGGCTGGGGCAGAACAGCGATGGCGTCCTTCTTGGTGGCAGCCATCTGGGCGGTCACCTCGGAAGCCTCGCTGTAGTATTCGATCTTCACATCCTTGTCCGGGTCGATGCCGTTCTTGGTCAGCAGGTAGCGCAGCACGTACTCCGGCGTGGTGCCCTTGCCGGTGGACAGGATGGTGCGGCCCTTCAGGTCGGCAAAGCTGTGGACGGTGTCTCCCTTTTCCACCACGTACAGCACGCCCAGCGTGTTGACGGCCATGACCTGAATGCCGCCGTTGGTCTTCTGGTACAGGGTGGCGGCAAGGTTTGCGGGAATGGCCGCGATATCCACCTGGCCCTTGATGAGCTTGGGCACGATCTCGTCGGCTGCGCCGTAGAGCTGCAGGTCATACTTCTGGGAAGCGGTGCCGTTTTCCTCCATGGCCAGCAGGTTCACCAGACCCATGGTGGTGGGCCCCTTCAGGCCCGCCACCCGGACGGTGGAGTTGGTCTTGGCCAATGCGCCGCACGCCAGCAGACTGACCAGCAGCACCACCGACAGCAGCAGAGATGTCAGTTTTTTCATCATCGTGTTGTTCCTTCCTCTCTCGATTTGTTCCAAACCCGAACAAATTTGCAAATTTTTCGAAAAACATTTGCTTTACAGGCTCAAGTTTACTATAATAGAGCCAAAAATACCGTTGCACGCGCAACGGAATCATCAAAGGGCGGTGAGGGCCCGGAGAACGCCTCACGGGACGATTATGGAAAACATTCTTCCTTTGTTGCAAACGACCTCTCTTTTCACCGGCATCGAAGCCGACGCGCTCCGTGTTCTGCTGGGCGAGCTAAGCGCTGTCATCCGCAGCTTCGGCCGGGGGGAAGCCCTTGTTCAGGCCGGGGCCACCAACCGCCGGGTGGGCGTGGTACTGACCGGCAGCATCGAGGCCTACCGCCCCGCGCCGGGCGGCGCACGGGTGCCCATCGCCCAGATGGGACCCGGCGGCGTCTTCGGCGACGTGCTGGGCGGCTCCAGCCTCGACAGCCCCGTGACCGTAGTTGCCGCCTCCGGGTGCGAGGTGCTGCTGATCCCCTACGACCGGCTGCTCCTCTCGGACGGCAGCGCCGCCCACCAGAGGGTGCTGCAGAATCTTGTCCGCACCATCAGCGACAAGTATTTTCTCCTCTCCCGCCGGGTGGACCTTCTGGTGCTGAAGAGTCTGCGCGCCAAGGTCTGCGCCTACCTGCTCAGCGAAGCCGAGCAGCAGGGCAGTCTGACCTTCTCCATCCCCTATTCCCGCATCCAGCTGGCGGACTACCTCAACTGTGACCGCAGCGCTCTTTCGCGGGAGCTCAGCCTCATGCAGCGCGACGGTCTGCTGGACACCTACCGCTCCAGCTTCAAACTGCTCCAGCCCGACGCGCTGCGGCAGATGGTGCAGTAAGGGAGGTCTTCATGAAAAATCCCCGAACCAAGCGCATCCTGCTGGCCTGTGGGCTGGCGGCGGGCATCTTGTTCCTTGCGCTGCTCTGTTTTTACCATCTGGACTACGGTGAGCTGATGGACTGGGATGAAGCCCGCCACGGCGTCAGCGCCTACGAAATGCTCCAAACCGGCGAACCGATCGTCACCACCTATGCTTACTCGCCCGACTATTGGAACCTGAAGCCGCCCCTCAGCGAGTGGCTCATCGCTTTTGGCTATAAACTGTTCGGGTATAACGCCTATGGTCTGCGCTTTTTCTCCGGCGTTTCCATGTTTCTGAGTGCACTGCTCTGCGCCGCCTTCCTCTGGAAGCGCTATGGAAAAACCGAGGCCGTGTTCTCCCTGTTCGCCTTTGCCTCCTGCGGCAAGCTCTTTTACTACCACGCCGCCCGCAACGGCGATGCGGACGCGCTGTTCATTTTTTGCTACATGATCGCCGTCCTCTGCCTGTGCGAAAGCCGCCGGAAATTTTCATGGACTTACGGCGCTTGCCTCGCATTCTCGTTTGCCTTCCTCGCAAAAGGCTGGCACGCCGGGACCATCGCGCTGCTCGTCCTGCTGACGCTGCTGTTCACCGGGCGCTTTTCGCGGATGCGCCTGAAGCACTATGCCCTCTGCGCCCTTTCCAGCCTTGGCCCCGCCGGGCTCTGGGCGCTGGCCCGCTGGCGGAAAGACGGCCTCTCGTTTCTGATCTCCATGTTCACCTACGATGTGGTCAACCGCGCTGTCGGCTCGCTGGAAGAACACGCAGAACCTATTACGTTTTATTTTGACTTCATTAGCCACAGCAGCAGCTCGATCTTCCTGATCCTGCTTTCGCTGTTCGGGCTTGTTTTGCTGCTGCGCAGCAATGCGTTCCGGCAGCGCAGCGCCCTTTTTTACGATGCACTGGTCTGTGTGCTGGCGGTTCTGGTGCCTTTTGTTCTTTTTTCGGCGGCCTCTTCCAAGCTGTTCTGGTATATCCTCTGTGTCTATCCGGCCATCGTCCTTCTGAGTGCTCTTGCCGTTCATCAGGCAAAGCACCGGCTTCCTTCCGCCGCATGGCCAAAGCTTCTGCTGACCCTCTCTCTGGGGCTGGTGGTCTGCTTTTCGGCTCATAATGTCTGGCGGTACGCCGTGGAACCCTCCCGCTCCGTGACCGGGCTTTCGCTCCTTCTGGCCGACTGCTCCACCCCCGCGAAGGCACATTATTATATCGACGCCGGAAAATGGCAGCAGATCAAGCTGATGGAGACCGAGTGGCTCACCGATGCCAGCCCCTGCGACGGTGGGGCGGAGGCCTTCGCCGCCGACAGCGGCTCTTATCTGATCACTTCCGCTGCCGCGCTGGACGCCTACCCGCAATACGAGGTCATCCGGCAGACAGAGGAATTTGCACTGCTGTACAATCCATAGTCGACAAAGTTTTACTACGCTACATTGATGGTTTATAGCGGATGACCACATCATTTTATTGGGAGGTTTTATGACTTTCACTCATCCTTCATGTAATATTCGAAAGCTTCTTTTATATTTTGGATTTTTTCTCGGCCTTGTCTGTGTTTTTCTCTTCTGTTTTTATCATCTTAGCTATGATGAACTAAAAAGTTTTGATGAAGCCCGCCATGGCGTCAGCGCCTACGAAATGCTCCAAACCGGCGAACCGATTGTCACCACCTATGCTTACTCGCCCGACTATTGGAACCTGAAGCCGCCCCTCAGTGAATGGCTCATTGCTCTTGGATATAAATTATTCGGATACAACGCTTTGGGAATCCGTTTTTATTCTGCGTTTTCCATCTTTTTGGCCGCTCTGCTCTGTGCGCTTTATTTATGGAAAAGACACAATGCACTTGCTTCTATTTTTTGTCTTTTCTTGTTTCCGACCTTTGGTGGTCTTTTTTCCTATCACGGTGCCCGTGCTGCAGACGCAGATTCTTTATTCATTCTGTTCTATGTTGCCGCTGTTCTTTGCATGTGCAAAAGCCGCGACATGTTCCGCTGGGTATACATTGCTTGTCTGTGCTTTGCACTTGCATTTCTCACGAAAAGCTTTCATGCTGGCCTTATTGCCATTTTTGTTTTATGTGCGCTTCTTTGCCTTGGGCACTTCAACACCATGCGTTTGACGCAATATCTTCTTTGTGCATTTTGCAGCTTATTTCCTGTTGGCTGTTGGGGGCTTGCCCGATATTTGAAAGACGGCACCTCCTTTTTGATTCCGATGTTCGCACAAGATGTTGTAAATCGTAGTGCTAATGCCATTGAAGGCCATTCCGGATCTTGGCGTTACTACTTCAGTGTTATTTTCAGATATAACGATAACAATTCCATCCTTTTGCTGTTTTTGCTTTGTCTTGTCTTTATCGGTTTTATACTATATTTTCAAAAAGAAAGCCGTCCTCTTCCCTCTTTCCTTTCGAGTGATTTTTTCCTTTTTGCACTTGGAATTTTGATTCCTTTGATTATTTTCACAATTGCGAAAACCAAGCTTATCAATTATATTTACTGCGTCTATCCGCTTATGGCGCTTATAGCTTCTGTCTCTCTCTGTAATTTTGAAGTATTTTCCCAGAAGCGTAAAAATTGTAATTACAACCATCTGCTTTGTATTGACCCTTTTCGTCGTTCAGAAAAATTTTCGGACAATCATTCCTGTTTCCGACCAACACGACTATTCGTTACAGACCCTTTTGTTGAACTCTGAAATACATTCTGGTGATTGTGTTTACATTGCTCACGATTTCGAATCGTACGGAGCGGGCTATGACTGGACTCAAGCACAAGTCATGGAAGCCGAGTGGCTGACCGATTGCGTTCCCCAGTTTGGAGGCATTGACGCCTTTGAGGCCAATTCGCATTCATATCTGATCGTTTCTAATTCTCTTACAGAAAACCTTTCTTCTTATGAAGTGATTTGTAAAACTGATTCATATTCCATTTTGTACAATCCATAAAAACGAGGTATCATTTTATGTCCAAACCGATTCTCTGGATCGTGATCCCCTGCTACAACGAGGAGAAGGTCCTGCCCATCACGGCACCGATGTTCCTGCAAAAAATCAAGACCCTTGCGGAAAAGGAGATGGTCAGCGACAAGAGCCGGGTGCTCTTCGTCAACGACGGTTCCAAGGACGCCACTTGGGAGCTAATCTGCAAATTTGCACAGGAAGACGAGCATTTCATCGGCATTTCTCAGAGCCGGAACCGCGGCCACCAGAACGCCGTGCTGGCCGGGCTGATGGAGGCCAAGGAAAATGGCTGCGACATCACCATCTCCATCGACTGCGACGGGCAGGACGACATCGACGCCATGGACGAGATGGTCCAGAAGTATCTGGACGGGGCCGAGGTGGTCTACGGCGTGCGCAGCCGCCGCGACACCGACACCTTCTTCAAGCGGTTCACCGCCGAGGGCTTCTACCACCTGATGAACGCGCTGGGCGCGGACATCGTGTTCAACCACGCCGACTACCGCCTCATCAGTGCCCGCGTGCTGGAGAGCTTTGCCGACTACAAAGAAGTCAACATCTTCCTGCGCGGCATGGTGCCGCTGGTGGGTTTCCCCAGCGCAACGGTCAGCTACGAGCGCCACGAGCGCCTCGCCGGCGAGAGCCACTACCCCTTGAGCAAGATGCTGGCGCTGGCCTTTGACGGCATCACCAGCCTGTCCAACAAGCCCATCCGGCTCATCACCGGGGCGGGCATCATCGTCAGCCTCATCAGCTTCATCGGCGTCATCTGGGCCATCGTACAAGCGGCCATGGGCAGCGTGGTGGCGGGCTGGGCCTCCACCGTCTGCATCGTCTGCTTCATGGGCGGGGTACAGCTCATCTGCCTCGGCGTCATCGGCGAATATATCGGCAAAATCTATATGGAGACCAAGGCCCGCCCCCGCTACATCATCAGTGAGCGGACATGGGCCCCCTACGAAAGGAAGTATCACGGATGAGCAAACAGAGCTGGAAAGGCAGCACCCTTCTGAACCCGGAGCCGCCGGTGCTGGTCTCCTGCGGCGGGCTGGAAACGCCCAACCTGATCACGATCGGCTGGACCGGCACCATCTGCACCCAGCCCAGCATGGTCTCCATCAGTGTCCGGCCGGAGCGATTCAGCCACCACCTGATCCAAGAGAGCGGCCAGTTTGCCATCAATCTGCCCACCGAAGCGCTGGTCCGCGCGGTGGACTGGTGCGGCGTCAAGAGCGGCCGCGAGGTGGACAAGTTTGCCGCGTGCGGCCTCCACGCTACGCCGGGCTCGGTGCTGACGGACTGCCCCATCTTGGAGGAAAGCCCCGTCAACTTGGAGTGCAGGGTCACACAAGTCCTCCCGCTGGGCAGCCACGACCTGTTCTTGGCCGAAGTCGTGGCCTGTGACGTGGACGAATCCCTGCTGGACGAAAACGGCAAGCTCTGCCTCGACAAGGCCAAGCTCATCGTCTACAGCCACGGCGAGTATCTGGCCCTCGGCAAAAAGCTGGGCACCTTCGGCTACAGCGTGCGGAAGAAAAAGAAAGCGCAGCGGAAATAATCTCCGCCGCGCTTGACAAATCTTGCAAAACAAACTATACTGAACTTAAAGAAGGCACTGCGACAAGCGGTCAGCCTCTTGCTCATAGGACTAGTTCAAAAATTGAACCGTCGCCTTTGCCGAGGTGGCGGTTCAGCGTTTTTTCACGATAATGGTGATCGTAAACTCACCAATATGGAAAGTGATCCGCATTGCCTCACCCCCTTTCGGGAAGTGTAGGCCAACCGCCTGCCGTATGTGCAGTGCCTTGCTGCAGAAGCAGCAGATTCAGTATATCATAATTTTTGACAGGATTCAATGAAAAACCGGGAAGCATTTTAAGCGCTTCCCGGTTTTTTTACTGGTTCAGCAGCTCCGTCAGGCACTGCACCGTGCGGCCATGGTAGCCGGTCACGGTCTCGGCGTGAAGCAGACTGCTCAGGACGCTTTCCTCCACGCACTCGGCCACCGCGCGGAAGAGCGGATTGATGGCGTCGTCGTGGAGCATCTGCAGGGGGAGGATGGCCGTTTCAGAGTCATGCGGGACCCGGTTGGCTGTGGTGAAGGCGAGGACGATCTCGCCGCTGCCGTTGCCGCACATGGACCCGGTGCGGGACAGGCCCACCAGCGCCCTGCGGCAGAGCCGCCGCAGCTGGCGCTCACTGAGCGGGATATCCGTCGCCAGTACCGTGATGATGGAGCCTTTGTCCTCATGGGGCGGGATCGATTTGTCCAGCAGGTCGTGGATCGGAGTCCCCGCCACGATGAGGTCGTCAAAGACGGCGTGGTTCGAGAGAACGAGGGCACCGATGGTGTACCGTTTCCCGTCCAGTTCCAGCTGCCGGGAGGCCGACCCGATGCCGCCTTTCAGGCCGTGGCAGCGCATTCCCCGCCCGGCCCCGACGGCACCCTCGGCAAAATCAGCCTTGCAGTCGGCCAGTGCAGCGAAGACATGTTCTTCGGTGACGTGAAGGCCCCGGATGTCGTTCAGGCCGCTGTCGTTGCACTCGCAGACCACCGGGTTCACGCTGCCGGTGGTCTCGCAGATGTCGGGGTTGCGGGCCAGCATGTACTTCACCAGCGCCGTCTCCACGGTGCCAACACTCAACGTATTGGTGAACAAAATCGGCGTTTCCAGCGTGCCCAGTTCATCGATCTGGACAAGGCCGGTGGTCTTGCCGAAGCCATTGATAACATAGCTTGCCGCCAAGAGTTTGTCGTGGAAGACATCCCCCTGATGGGGCAGCAGAGCCGTCACGCCGGTCTGGATGTTTCCCTCCGCCAGCGTGCAGTGACCCACCGTCACCCCCGGCACATCGCTGATCTTATCCAAGGGGCCGTGGGGCAGCCGCCCCACCGTGAAACCCCACTTGTTTCCTGCAATTCCCATGCTGCTTCCTCCTAAAAATGGGCCGTCGCCGCGCGGCAGCCCTTTTCTGACATATTATCTGGTTTCGTGCTTCACCCGCTCGATGGCACCAAGGTCATAGGGGGTATTCTGGTAGACGTAATAGTTCAGCCAGTTCTCATACAACAAATGTGCATGGGCCCGCCAGCGGAAGAGCGGCGGCTGCTCCGGGTCATCGTTGGGGTAGTAGTTCTTGGGGATGGCAATGGGCAGCCCCTTGGCCACATCCCGCTTATACTCGGCATCCAGCGTATACTTATCGTACTCCGGGTGGCCGGTAACGAAGATCTGCCGCCCGTTCTCGGTGCTCATCAGGAAAGGCCCGGCCTCGTCGCTCTCGGCAAGGATGCGCAGGGCCTTGCAGCCGTCCACGTCCGCGCGGGAGATGCCGGTGTGGCGGCTGGGGGGGGGGGGGGACACCGTGCCTCGCCCCGGTG
>OBYM01000984.1_pt1 | contig 13598 bp, 3 predicted proteins | sample 1538191 | NCBI WGS metagenome assembly OBYM01 (sample SAMEA2580165, study PRJEB22360) | human gut metagenome | biome: human gut; feature: human-associated habitat; material: faeces | place: Denmark | collected 2008/2010 | reverse complement strand
CAGCCTGACCTTCACCCTGCAGCCGGGGGAACAGGTGGAGGGAACGCTCAGCTTCCTCTACCCCAACGGCTACAGCAGCCGGGAGGTGGTGGAGATTGCCGAGGAGGACATCTCGATTGTCCTGCAGCAGCTTCCAGAAGAAGAAACTGGAGGCACCCCGATCGAAACCATCCCTCCCGAAGGCGAAATTCAGCCGCCGGCGCAGGTGCAGACGCCGCCAACCGACGAGACACAGCAGCCCGGCGGGGAGGAGCCGACCGATCCTTCGGATGAAGGAGAAACAACTCCACCAGAATCTGGTGATGGGGAGGAAGCAACCGACCCTTCGGACGGAGAGGAAACACCTCCTCTAGAATCCGGTGATGGGGAGGACCCGACCGATCCTTCGGATGGAGGGGAAACAATTCCACCAGAATCCGGTGATGGGGAGGAAGCAACCGACCCTTCGGACGGAGAGAATGAAACCCTTCCGCCAGAATCCGGCGATGGAGAGGAAGCAACCGACTCTTCGAATGAGGAAGAAACAACCCCGCCTGATGATGAAACCGACCCTTCCGTCGGGGAGGGGGAAGCTATGCCCTCGGGTGGGCAGGAGCAGGTTCTCCAGACTGTAGAGCAGAGCACGGTTTCGCTGACACAGGACTACCAGACCGGCCCGGATGGGGAAGGACAGGACGATGAGGGCAGCGAGCTCGGCACCGGAGGAAACAACGGTGATGAGGGCAGCGAGCTCGGTATCGAAGGAAATGACGGTCAGGAGGACCAATCTGTCACCGGAGGAAACAACGGTGATGAGGGCAGCGAGCCCGGTACCGGAGGAAATGACGGTCAGGAGGACCAATCTGTCACCGGAGGAAACAACGGTGATGAGGGCAGCGAGCCCGGTACCGGAGGAAATGACGGTCAGGAGGACCAGCCCGGCACTGAGGATAACGGCGAGCAGGAGCAGCCTGCGCCGCAGGTCAGCTTTGATATCGCGGGCGCGACCCTCACCTTCACCGCCTCCTTTGGTTGGGGCGAGTTGACCTTGACCGCGCAGCCGCTGGAGACAGAACAGCAGGAGGCTGCAGCACAGGAAACTGTACCGCAGCCCGACCTGAGCTATACCATCGAAGCCGCCTCCCAGAACCGGGAAACTACCGGCACCATCTATACCCGCAGCTGGTCGCTGCAGCAGGTGATTGCCCTGCCGCAGGGAGCATCCTTTGTCGAGGGCGAGGCAGCGGTTGACGGCAATCAAATCCGCATTGGCACGACGCCGGTGCTGTCGGTCGACGACCAGAGCGGCACGGCAGGGGAGCTTTCCGCCCAGCGCGACGGTGAAACCCTCCTTGTCACCTATACCAAAACCTTGTCCGACTGGCAAAGCTTAGAGGCGGAGAGCATCTCCGACCTCGGCCTTGCCATGACGCTGCACCAGGAGGCCATCGGCCGCGACGAGAGCTTCGCCGAGGGGCAGGTTGATGTCAATGCAACTTTCACGGCGACACCGGTGACAGCAGCGGCAGAGATTGCTCCTGCCGCTGTTTTAGCTGTCCTCGATACAGGGGACGAACAGCAGGACGGCTCCCAGAGTGTGACTCAGCAGGGCTCGCTGAGCCTGCCGCTGAGCGGCGAGCAGCAGCCTGAGCAGCCACAGTCTGGTGGTGCAGACATCGCAGTTACATACACGGGCGAAGCAGTCTACACCGAACAGGATGCGCTCGCGGTGCGGTACACCATCGAGGTGACCAACGGGAATGAGCCGCAAGAGCCAAGCGGAGGAGACGAAGGAGAAGGGCAGCCGGAAGGCTCGGATGGTGCTGTCACAGTGAAGATTGTGCAGAATTTGAATGAGTGGTTCAGTGGGATAGCAACACAGGAGCCAAACGAGCCAACAGGCGATTGGGACGAAAGCGCTAAAACTCTCACTTGGGGAAACGTTGAGATTGCAGCCGGGCAGAACTGGACCAGGACGGTCACGGTGCTGATTGATACCAGCAATCTGGACAGCATTGAGAAATTGCCGACCGAGTTGAATTCCAGCATTCTTGTTTATGCAGAGGAAGGGGAAGAAGGAGAAGAATCCACCGAGCCGATTGCTGAAAGTAGTATAGCGGTTGACCTACGAACGTTTGTCAACCAGCCGGGAAATATTGTGCCGGCCGATTTTCAACCCTCTGAGCAAACCGTCTACTGGCTCGACAACAACGCCAGCGGAAACCGGCCAGAGCCAGAGGTGTATGCAGGCAAGGTTGGTTTGCAATTTTATATTGGGAATCAAGAGAATCCGGACGAAGGCGAGTGGATCACCCTCGACGAGAATAATATGGCGCAGCTTGGATTGACAGGGATGCCCGACATTTTATGCCCAGAGGATAACACGCAGAGCCAGTGGACGCTGAGCGCCGAGCTGCCGACAACGATCACCTACAAGGGAACCGACATCACCCAACAGGTCAAGTGGAGGATGACCCCACCGGCAGAGGATGCTGAGATTCCAGCAGGTCCTGAGGAAGGCGGAATCAGGCCGAATCTGAGCGAGGTTTACTATCTGGATAAGGTGGAAGGAGAAGGCTCGGAAACATGGTACTACCTCTACCGCGATGAGGTCTCCTTCAATATCGACCTGCGCGACGCAGTGAATGCAGATCAGATTGAAGCAGAAGAGTTAGAGAAGCTTCTGAGGGACCATTTCACCCTCAGCTATGATGCCGGAGACGGCGAACAATCACTTAACTGGAATGACATTACGGTGGATATCAAGGAAGATGGAGATGGCCAGTACACCCTCACGCTGGTCAACGCGGTCGCTTACAGCCGAAACGGAAAGGGCGTCCACTATTACCTGAAGCCGATGGGCTCTGAGGATCAAGAAAAGAAGATTCCCCTGAATCAGAATTGGCCGGGCAATGGCGAAGGCGGCGATTACTACGACGTCGAGTGCGACAACACCGGCCTGGATAATGTCGGCAACATCACCGATAAAGTCGCCAATGGCGGCACGCTGGTGCTGACCCGGCAGGGAGAAATTGCATATCACGCGACCAAGGTTTGGATTGACCCAGATGGCAATACAGATGGTCGTCCAGAGGGTCACTTTGAGCTGTGGCGCTACACCTACAGCGAAGACGGCAGCAGCTTTAAAGAAGCGACCACAGTAACGGGTGTCGAGACGGTCTCTTTTGAAAATGATGAGAAACAAACAATTGTCTTCACAAACCCAAATCCGACAGAAGGGGAAAATGAAAATTTCTTCCCCAAGTATGACAAGGACGGCAACCGTTATGTCTACATCATGAAGGAGGTCATTGATTCAGAAGATGATGCGCTCAGCTACGAGCAGGTCTTTGGTAAAGTCGGCGAAGATGGTAACGTTATAAAAGATAGCGACAAAGCCCCTCCGATTGGCGGTGACAGATGGGTGCGCGACGAGCAGGATAACTTTGTCTACAACAAAGGCACCATCACCAACCGCATCAACGAGAAGGAAACGGTTTCGGTGACCAAGAAGTGGGACGCCGCTTCCTTCCAAGCCAGCCTGGAGGACGTGGAGGTCAAAGTGGGACTGTATGGAAAACCGGTGGGCTCCAACCAAAATTGGGAGCCTGTGAAGGGGCCGGATGGAGAAAATCTTGTCTACACGATGAGTGAGTTTTCCGCGGCGAACAACACGATGAGTCAGACGGTGACGGTCAACTCCTACAACAGTGAAGGCCAAGAAATGGAGTACCGCTTCTTCGAGATCAGCGTAAATGGGGTGCCAATCCTTAAAGAAGAAGACCTTGCAGCCGGCGCACATCTGCAAGATAAAGAATTTACAATCAAGCTCGACAATGGTCAGGAGCTCAGCTTTGTCTCGAAGCGCGTGGACGACGAGGAAATAGAAGAGACAGGTGAGCAGGTCATCGAAAACGTCATCCAGGACGAGATCACCTATACCATCAACAAAGAGTGGATAGAGATGGATGATAAGGATGTGCGATTTGCCATCTACCAGCAGGGTCCGAACGCTGAAAATAAGCTGGTCGGCATCGTGACGCTGGATGGGACAGTAGATACAGAAGGTGAGCATGGCGACTGGAGCGATGCAGCAGGAAATAAAACTACTGCCCCAACGCTCACGGTCGGAGACAAGACCTATAATGTCACGTACCAGGTAACGGCAGACGAACACACACAGCTTGTCATCGAGGGCCTGCCCCGGTACGACGAGCATGGGTACACCTATGAGTATATCGCGCTCGAACTGGATGGCTCTCCGGAGCAGACGACCCAAATTGATGCGGATGGCAACTACATCACCGATGTCGTCAACGGCCCGGGCAGAGGCTTGCGCATCATGCTGCGCAAGCGCTGGATTGACAACAGCGATATCGAGCACCGGGAGCCGGTGAAAGTAGCGGTCTACTATCACGACGAGGCCAATCCGGCAAAGGATGTTTTGCTTACCGAAGTAACCCTGGGCGAAGAGGGTGAGCCGTGGTACGAACTTGTTGGGTTTAGTGAGGTGGACCTGAAGGAAAAGTTGGGAGAGGACTTCTCAACAGGAAACGATTTCTACAAGCATCTCTATATCCGCGAAATTTCTATCGGAAATAGTGGAGCGGACGACAGAACAACTCAGGAAGAAATTTTCATAGGAGAAGACGGCGCAGTCGAGAACAAATGCGTTGATCAGATTGAAGCCACCAACCACACCTACGAGGCTACCTATGAGACGCAGCTGGACGGCCTGACAGTGGAAGAGGGAGAAGATACTCCGGGAATCAGCGACCCCCTCTTCATCGTCACAAACCGCCGGCTGGGCAACGTCGATCTCACCGTCACCAAGGAGTGGCAGGACGGCGACCAGCTCGAGAAATTGTTAGCAGAATCGGAAATCGTGCCGGTTGTCAAGCTGGTCTTCGACGAGGAGAAGAACAACGCAGAGCCGCCAGAAGGTGTCACCTCAATTAATTATGATACAGGCACAGTCCAAATCGGAAACGAAGAAGTTCAGATCAAGGGAAAAGATGGCACTTCTCCCGAAGAAGCGATTCAGCCGCTGCTGGAAAATGGTGAACTGATTCGGGAACTCTACTTCTACAACCTTCCAAAATACGACAACCAGGGCCGCGTGGCGCGGTACAAGGTGGAGGAGCTGTGGACGACAGCAGACAACATCGACGCGAATGGTAAGGTCAAGAAGGTCGGTGAGTGTTACCCCTTGGAGGAGTTTAAGCTTCCAGCGGACACCAGCGAGAAGCTTCGGTCCCTGCTGAACGACCTGCAGGTCTCCTATCAGGAAACCTCCTACAAGGAGATGGATGAGCAGAAAGCCAACGATGAGCAGCAAATCACCATCACAAACAAGCTTACCGGGACGAAGGAAATCAAGTTCTACAAAGAATGGAACGATCAATACGCCCTGGAGCATGGCAAGCGCCCCGACCTCTACCTCACCCTTTACCAGACAACAAAGGGCAGTGGGAAAATGCAGCTTTATGCGGATCACAGCTGGGATAAGCAGGCGCTGACCATTTCCGAAGACGGTGGAGAAAACGCTGCACAGGCAGAGAAAGAGACGGATGAAAATTACTGGATTTGCACCTTCCCGGACCTGCCAAAGTATGACGAAAAGGGCGACGAATACATCTACTATGCAGTGGAGCGTTTGACTGTCAACGACCCATCCGACTTCGACTACGCCCCTGCGCAGTTTAAGCATGGCAGTGCTCAGGGAGACTTGACCGTAGAATACGACGAGGATGGAAAGGTTGTGGAGCTGCCAAGTGTTGAGGTGGACAATCACCGAGTTCTGATAAAAACTGATGAAAGTGGCGATGTTGCGCTTCTGGAAGGCGGAACCTTCGTCAACTCGTTGGAGGAGGCAGTGACGATCAGCGGCCGAAAGCTGTGGGACAATGTTCCGCTGACAGCCGATTCCGCCGACCTGCCGACCGTGACCTTCGAGATTTATCAGTATCTGGAAGGTAGCGAGCCAAGCGATCTTCATGAAAACCTAAACAAAGGCACTAAAGTAGCCACTAGAGAAATCAAGTCGGAGGAGTGGGAGAACCTCAAAACGGATGATAACCAGTACGAGTTTAAATTCGATGGTATGAATGAGGGCGATAATGAAGGCCCCTTCCCGCTTTACAACGAAGATGGCCAGCGCTATGTCTACGTCCTTCACGAGAAGACGGAGGATGCTTTGGAATCGAAAACGGACTGGAACCTGGTTTATGAGGACCCGGTCTACAACGAGTACCAGATCACCAACACCTACGACCCGCAGCTCGGCGCGCTGAGCGTGAAGAAGTTGCTGGAGATTCCGACCGTTGATGGCCAGCAGTATTATCCGGCGGTCACAATGGATTTGTACCGCGCTTTGCCGGATGAGAAGGGAAATTATTCCCTCGACGATGCGGAGCTGCTGCCAGACCAGCAGAAAGTGTGGAGTTCAACAGCCGTCAAAAATGATGTTGAAAATCTGCCGGCAATTCTGATTGAACCCAAACCACCGGTAATCGTAAGTCATGTTTTCACCTTTGAAAACTTGCCAAAGTATGCCCCGAACGGTCAGGAGTACCAATACTTTGTAGCGGAAATTCTCGACGACGGAAGCGGGTACGAGATGAACTATAAGGCAGCGGTTGTAAAAGGTGACGTAACTACTATAGACGGTGTCTTTGATTCTGTAAATAAGAAGGAACCAGAAGAAGGAGCTGCAGAGCTTGCAACCGAACCGCTCGAAGTAAAACCCAATAAGGATTGGAGCAACGGCTCTGATGGCGACCCACCGAGCGATGGAACTACTTCTGACGAAGCCAAAACACCACAAGCCACCTTCGGCGACCGGTACCAGCAGGGTGAGATCACCCTCAAGGGAACCAAGAAATGGAACGACCAAGGCGACGCGCTGGGGCTGCGGCCATCAGAGGAAGATTTTGAGAAAAATGTCAAACTCTACCGCTATGCCGAGCCACAGGAGGGACAGGACAACGGCATCGGCAGTTCGACATCACCGATCTTAGTCGAAAACGCTTCATTTACCTGGAGTGAAACGGACACAGACATTTGGAACTATGAGATAACTGGCCTCGAGCAGTACGCCCCGAACGGTATGCCGTGGATTTACGTGGTGAAGGAGGAGAGCACGGGCACCACTTGGGAAGCCTATATCCTAACCGATGAAGAAGGAAAGGAGATTACAGAGGTATCCAAATCTGCGAAAGATGCTGAGAATGGGGTCCTCACACTGCCAGAGATGCACAACCATCTCACCGTCACCCACACCTTCACCAAGAACTGGGCGAACGCTGGCGACGACAACCTCACCTGGGAAAACATCGGCGTTGAGAAAATGGACGTTACCGGCACGCTGTATGTTGGGGTGATGAATGAGAACGGTACAGGGTTGCAGGAGGACTCCGAAATGAAACTGGCCTCTGAATTTTTCACGGAAAGCCAGTGGAACGAATGGTTTAAAAACCTAGGCGATTTGGGTGATGAGGAAGGAAACTACAAGTTTGAAAAATCCCAGACCATCGATGTAGGAAGCAATACGACCACAGCCAACAGCATAATCAAGTTCGAAAATCTCCCGCTTGTACAAAAGAACGAGGATGATACCACCAACCAGCTTGTCTATGTGGTAGCGGAGACAAAGGTTGCGTTCACGGTAAATGGAAAAAATTATACCCAGTCGTTTACACCAACATTCACGGTCGACGGTGAGAACTTGAAGATTAGCTATCAGCCAGAAAAGCTAATGGTTGGTGATGATAAGGAGGCAGATGGTTTCTTCACACCGTCTGATGTGACGATCAGCCTTTCCAATCTCTCAAACAAAACGTCTTCTTCCAGCTCGGCGACCAACACTATTGCTACCACAGGACTGACCATCACCAAGAACTGGGTCGACAACGAGAACGAGGAAGGCCTGCGCCCTGCCTCGGTTGACATTGTCATCCTGCAAGAGAAGAACGACAGCCAGAGCGGAGAAGAGAGTGGCCGTGCAGCTCTGTTCACCAGTAGGCAGGCGCCGAATCAGACAACACTATCAGATATTGACAATGTTGTACTGGAAGGCAACGGACATGTCAAAGTTGTAACGCTCAGTCAGGCCAATAATTGGTCGGAGACGATTGCTAATCTGCCGGGTCTTGGCTTCGATGATAAGGGCAATTTGATCACCTACAAGTACACCGTCCGCGAGCTGAAAGAGGACTGGAAGGAAGATGCAGATGCCGGTGTGCCAATGCTGGAAGATTTGGTAGACGAGGAAGACAGCAAGTTTAATTCCTACTACACCACTTTCTACGACACGGAAGGTGAAACTCACACCGTCACCAACACCCTGACCCATATGGACATCACCGCGGTCAAGGCGTGGAAGCCGGAAGGCTTGCATGGCGACTATGCTGAGGTGACCTTTACACTGCAGAGCAGGGTAGTAGGTTCCGGCGATGACGCATGGAAAGATGTCGTAGATGCTGGCGGCAAACTGCTATCAAAAAAACTTACCGGTGAGGAAGATCCTGCCTGGACTGTCACCTGGACCGAGCTGCCAAGGGAGAATGATGACGGACAGACACTTGAGTACAAAGTGCTCGAAACCTTGTCAGAACATTTTGAAAGTGATGAAGACAAGAAAGAACCTGTCGAAATCATCTACCCCAAGGATACCATCACCGGCGGCACAGCCGAAAAGAAGTACACCGTCACCAACATCCCGCTGGGACAGATCACCGTCACCAAGGAGGGTGGAGACGGAAATGGGCTGGCAGGGGTAGAGTTTACGCTGACAGGTGGAAGTGATGGGGCGAGAAAAGTAACTACGGATGCCAGTGGAAAGGCAATTTTTGACAAACTGCCTCTCTACGACGAGCAGGGCAACGCCATCACTTACACTCTGACCGAGAGCAGTACCCCGGACGATTACATCCAGCTGGACGAGGAAATCAACGTTTCGTTCACTACTACAGATCGACCGAATGGCGGCATCTACTGGGAAACCACAGACGGTAAATATCTGCTCCACGAGGTCGAATACGAGGTGGTCAACGGACAGTACTTCCCAGTTGTCCACACCGGCGGCAGCGGCTTCTACTGGCCGGGCGTGCTGGGCGCGGGCGCAGCCGCGGCGGGCGTCCTCTACCTGATTCGCAGAAAGACCAAAGGCCACAACACCGAACGATAAGCACACAGCAGCGGAGCCGCCGCGCGGCGGCTCCGCCAAATGAGAAAAGGAGCGAGCATTGATGAAAAATAAGATAAAAGCGGCCGTTTCCCTTCTGCTGTCGCTGCTTTTGGCGCTCGGCTGCATGGGGACTTCGGCTTTCGCGGATGCAACTGCAATTGAAATTGAAAAGCTAACAGAATCGACCCAAAAAGGCAGCATCACCGTCGAACAGAATCTGAATGCGGTGGAGCAGCTGGGGATCACAGGCGGCCCGGTCGCAGGGGTGGAATACACCCTGGCGCAGATCGGCAGCCTGTGCGAGATCACCTACGCCGGCGGTTACATGACCGGCTACGCGGTGAAGCAATCGACAGCGAGTACTCTGGGAATTGCAGATGATGCGAATTATACAAGGAGTCATAACAGAACAGATTATTGCATTTATACAAGCGAAGAGACCTTAGAGATACTTGCCAAAGAGGTAGCAAAGCTCGAAACAGAAGATTTGAAGGATCAGTTCCAGGAGAAACAGACAAAAGAGACAAACGAAAGCGGCGAGGCAAAATTTGAGACTCTCGACTATGGCCTCTATCTGATTCTCCAGACAGATGTCAGCGGCGCAGAATATGAAGGCAAGCCGATTACCCTCTCCCACCTGCAGACCCCGATGCTGGTCTCGGTGCCGGGGGAGGAAGGAGAGATAGTCACCGTCAACGTCAAGACCCCGCTGGGCTACGGCGAGCTGACCAAGAGCATCGTCGGTGTCGGCGACATCGACGGCAATTGGGAAAATGTTGAAGATTCCGCAACCGAGGTCACCGGCCCGGGCGACTACATCCGCTTCCGGCTGGCTGTTCAGCCGCCAAGGCTTTCCAGCGGCGACACGCTGGACCACTTTGTGGTCGAGGACGTCCGCTCGGAAGGACTGAAATTGGAGAAACTGGAATCGGTGACCGACACGCTGGGCCAGACCTATGTCGAGGGCACCGATTACACCCGGACTGAGGAAACGGTCGCCGACGGCACCCGCATGCTGCTCACCTTCACCCAGCAGGGCCTGCAGAAGCTGGAACAGCTGGGCCGGGCAGCGGGGACGCTGACGGTGACCTACACCGCTCAGGTGACCGATGAGGCGCCAACTGCGGGCATCACCAACAGCGCGCGCATCGACTACAAGGTCGATTATGCGCCTGACCGGGACAATCCGCCCCCGCCGGACGATCCGCCGCCGGAGGACGATGACGACGAGTATCATTCCGACTGGGATGTGGCGCGCAGCTACACCTTCGGCGTCCACATGACAAAATACCTCGGCGAGGAGGGCAACCTTGCCCCCGAGGGAAGCGTCACCTTCGCCCTCTACCGGGAAAAGGACGGCCAGAAGCAGGCGGTCCCACTGAGCAGAAGCGGGGACGCCTACCAGGTGGCCCTGCAGGGCAGCAACGAGCTGAGCGTCAGCGCGGACGGAACCTTCACCATCCTGGGATTGGGGGAGGGCACCTACTACCTGCGGGAGCTTTCCACCGCGGAAGGCTACGCCCTGCCAAATGAGGACATCGCGCTGACCCTTGCGGGCGAGCTCTCCGCCGGAGAATACACTGGCCGCCTGGATGCGGCACAGTGCACGGTGGACGGCCAGCAGGGCAACGCCTCGGTACAGGACGGCATCCTCTATCTCTCGGTTATCAATCCCAGAACCTTTTACATCCCCAACACCGGCGGCGCGGGCAGCTGGATGTTCACCGCAGGCGGCCTGCTGATTATTGCAGGCGGTGTGGTGTACCTGGCAGTCAGCCGCAAAAAGAAGGGGTAGGCCATGCGGGTGAAAGCAGGCACCGTCCTGGCGGTAGGGCTGATTGCAGTGGGACTGGCAACGGCGCTCTATCCGTTTGCCAGCCAGTGGATCAGCCAAAGCGGCCAGCAGCAGCTGATCTATGCCCAGCAGCAGCTTGCGGGCCAGGATGCGCGGGAGCAGCAGATGCAGCTGGCGCAGGACTACAACCAAAGGCTCTACCAGAGCAGCGTCTATGTCCGCGACCCTTTTGAGGAGCAGGCGGTTCAGGAACTGCCGCAGGACTATGAGCAGCAGCTCAATGTGCTGGGCGACGGGGTGATGGGGTATCTGCAGATCCCCGCTATCGACCTGCAGCTGCCCATCTACCACGGCGTCACCGAGGAGGTGCTGCAGAAGGGGGTGGGACACCTGCCGGAAAGCTCGCTGCCCACCGGCGGGGAGAACACCCACTGCGTCCTCTCGGCGCACGCGGGTTTAAACGACCAAAAGCTGTTCACCGATTTGGAGCTGTTGGAGCTGGGCGACCGGTTTACCCTCTATATTCTGGGGGAGCAGCTCACCTATGAGGTGGACTCGATTCAAACGGTGCTGCCCGACCAGCTGCAGTCGCTCTCGATTCAGCCGGGCGAGGATCTGGTCACCCTGATGACCTGCACGCCTTACGGCATCAACACCCACCGCTTGCTGGTGCGTGGGCACCGGGTGGAAGATGTGCAGGCAGCGGCGGCTAACGCGGCGGCGTAGACAGTGCGAAAGCAGCTCCACTGCCGAAGGCAGCCGCTGGATGCGGGAGTACCGCTGGGTTTTAGGTGGCGTGATTCTGCTGGCAGCGGCGGCAGGAGTCGGGATGATCTGGCACAGAAAAAGGGGGTAGCGGGATGCGCAAGCTGATCTTTTTCCTGATTGTGCTGGTGGGCTTTGGCGTCCTCAACTACCCTTACCTTTCCTCCCGCTATCGGGAGGAGCAGCAAAAACAGCTGGCGATGGAGCTGCTGGAGCAGCAGGAAGGCGAGCAATCGGAGCCGCTCGAGCTGGCGCAGCAGTACAACGAAGCGATTGCCGCAGCAGGTCAGGTGTTGGACGACGCCTTTGCGCAGGCGCAGGAGGAAAGCGGGCAGCAGGAGGACGAGGAGATTCTCGGCTTTGTCGAGATCCCCAAAATTGAGCAGTACCTTCCCATCTATGAGGGCACCAGCCCGGCGATTTTGAACAAAGGGGTGGGCCACCTGACAGGCAGCTCCCTCCCAGTCGGCGGGGAGAGCACCCACGCGGTGCTGGCCGGTCACAGCGGGCTTGCCAGCCAGCTGATCTTCACCGACCTGGAACAGCTGGAGCTGGGTGACACCTTCTATCTGCACAGCCTGGGCCAGACGCTGGCCTACCGGGTGGACCAGATTTTGACGGTCAACCCCTGGGAGACAGAGGAGCTGCAGGTGCAGGAGGGCCGCGATCTGGTCACCTTAATCACCTGCGTACCCTATGGGGTCAACACCCACCGGCTGCTGGTGCGGGGCGAGCGGGTCGATCTTCCGGAGGAAGAATCTATTACCGAAGCCGAAGAGGATGATGCAGAGCCGCTATCCCTGCAGGCCGAACTGCCATCCGACAGCCGGATGGCGTCGCAGCGGAGAATCTTTTGGATAAGCTGCGCAGCGCTGGGCGTTCTGGCAGTGGGGATGGTGACAGTCACCTTGATTCAGCACAGAAAACGATAAGCACAAGAAGGGGGACCGATGGGTCCCCCTTCTTTTTTTGCAGAGCATTTTCCAAAATGGAACAGAAGGTGAAGATTATCATGAAAAACAATGAACTTATACATATTGAATAAAATAGCAAAAAAAGAAGGAGCAAAATTCTACGAAAAATAGATGGAAAAATCAAAAAATTCATTTGACTATTGGTGCTGCGCGTACTATAATGATATTGTTAAATAAATAACGTTAATAAAATAACAATCTAAAGATACACAACAACGATCATTTTAGGAGGAAAGAAAGAGATGGCATCAAACGTTACCGCGCCAACCAGAGAATATCCGGTCATCGATACCGTGGAGGCGCTGCAGCTGCGCATGAAGGAAATGCGCAAAGCCCAGCAGGAATTTGCAACCTATACCCAGGAGCAGGTGGACAAAATCTTTTTTGCCGCAGCGATGGCGGCCAACAAGGCCCGCATCCCGCTGGCAAAGATGGCGGTTGAGGAGACCGGCATGGGCGTCGTGGAGGACAAGGTAATCAAAAACCACTACGCCTCCGAGTACATCTACAACGCCTACCGCCACACCAAGACCTGCGGCGTCATCGAGGAGGACAGCGCCTACGGCATCAAAAAGATTGCCGAGCCGATCGGCCTGATTGCGGCGGTCGTCCCGACCACCAACCCGACCTCCACGGCAATCTTTAAGACGCTGATCTGCCTAAAGACCCGCAACGCCATCATCATCAGTCCCCACCCGCGTGCAAAGGCTTCCACCATCGCGGCGGCGAAGGTGGTCTATGAGGCAGCGGTAGCGGCGGGCGCGCCGGAAAATATCATCGGCTGGATCGATTCTCCAAGCCTGGAGCTGACCAACGAGGTCATGAAGGAATCGGACACCATCCTGGCCACCGGCGGTCCCGGTATGGTCAAGGCAGCTTACTCCTCCGGCAAACCGGC
>OBYM01000981.1_pt1 | contig 13643 bp, 10 predicted proteins | sample 1538191 | NCBI WGS metagenome assembly OBYM01 (sample SAMEA2580165, study PRJEB22360) | human gut metagenome | biome: human gut; feature: human-associated habitat; material: faeces | place: Denmark | collected 2008/2010 | reverse complement strand
TGCCATTATGGTCGCCAAGCACACCCCCCAGCCACAAAATGCGGTTATCCACGCCGAATTCCTCGCGGAAGAAGCGCTTGCCGTGAATGAACTGGCGCACAAGGCTTTCGCCGCTCGTCAGGTTGCAGTCGGCTTCCAGCCACATGCCGCCCTCCGGCTCCCAACGCTTTTCCTTCACGCGCTCTTTCAGGCGCGCATACAGCTCCGGATAACGCTCTTTTAAGAAATAATAAAGCTGCGGCTGACTGGACATGAAGTGATAATTCGGGTATTCATCCATAAGCTTCAAAACCGTTGCAAAGCTGCGCGCGGTCTTTTCACGCGTCTGGGCGACCGTCCACAGCCATGCCACGTCGATGTGCGTGTGGCCGATGCAGCTCGCAATCACGTCGTCGTGTCCCGCAAGGTCGGTGTAGACCGCTTTTTTTAGATATGCGGAAGCCGCGCGCACGGAAGCGTAAAATTCCTCGCTGTATGGCGTGCGCAGGTCGAGCAGGTTTATGCCTTCGTTCAGCGCGTTTTCCAGCAGCATGCGGTTTCGGTCTTCCTTTTCCATGCGCGAAAACGCCTCGACCGGCACTTTCAAGTCATAATACAGCGCTTCAATCTCCGGGTCAATCTCCTGAATTTCCATAAAGAGATTGAATTCGTTGTGGATGGTGCCGGTGTACGCTTGCAAGTCGAACACAAGCTTTTCGCCGGAAATCGCTTTCGGGGAAAGCAGCACGTCACGGTGATTCATGTCCATGCCCTGCACGGGCACGTTGTTCACAAACAGCAAAAACTGCGGGTTTTTGCCGTCGTCCCCTTCGATCTGCGTGCGCACATTCAGCCACATTGCCTTGCCGTTAAGCGCTTTCGGCACGGTGAATTCCGTGCGGAACCAATAGTGCTCGTCCGGGCCGTACCAGTGCATGGTGCGGCTGTCAAACGACGTCCACGGCGGCGTAGCGGCATCTGCTGCTTCGGGGCGGATATACGTGCCCTTTTTGCAGATAAGGTCGGTCAGCGGAATGCGCTGCACGATGCGCAGACGGTAAAGCTCATCACAAATGCGCTCCACACGTTTAGCGAGATACCTCATAGTTGCAACTCCTTTTCTATAGCGGTTTGGGGGTTCGTAAAGACTGGTGTTTTTGACTTGATTTTAGCATAATAAGGTACGGAAAACAAGATAAAACGCACAGATTCTTCCGGCTTTTTACACATTGGAATTGTCTTTACGCACACGTCGCGTCGAAAATGCAGAAAAACAAGTTATTTATGCACAGAACACAAAAAATAATTGAAAATCAGCGGAAAGTACGCTATACTAAATCTATAAAGCAGAGCGTATTTTGAGAAAAGCAACGGTGGCTCAGCCCCGAAAAACAGCGGTTTTGGAGTGCCGTATTCAAATCACATCACATAGAAAACAGAGGAAAAAATATGCGAAAAAAGGCTTGGATCCTTTTGCTTTTTGCCACGCTTATGGCGCTGCTTTGCGCATGCAGCGATACGGCACAGCAACCGGAGACGGAAAAACCGAAAATACGTATCGGCGGCACAACGTATGCGCCGTATTTTTACCGCAATATCGGCGGCCACTATACCGGCATCGACGTGGAGATTGCCGAGGAAGCCTGTGCGCGTATCGGGTATGAGCCGATCTTCGTGGAGCTCGATATCGACAAGGGCTTTGAGCTTTTGAATGAAGACTATGTGGATTGCCTTTGGTGTTGCCTGACGATGGAAGGCAACGAAGATAAGTTTATTTGGGCAGGGCCGTATATGTACACGCAGCGCGTGGTCGTGGTGCCGGCGGACAGCGAGATTGAAACACTTGAAGACCTTGCCGGAAAGTGCGTGGCGGTGCAGGCCGGCTCTATAAGCGAGGAGATCATTTTAAAAGGGCTGAACCCGAATTTGCCGGAGATTACGGACCTTTCCACATTCAGCACGATGGGCGAGGTGTTTACTTCGCTGCGCAAGGGCTATGCGGATGCGGCCATCGGGCATGAAAGCTCGCTGAGATTATATACGGACGAATACCCGGACGGCTACCGCTACCTCAACATGAACATGTACAGCGACGCCGTGGGCGTGGCATTTAAACCGGACGGCGATGCAGTACTGGCGGAAAAGCTGACGCAGACGCTGCTTGAAATGCGCGAAGACGGCACAATGGCCGCTATTGTGAAAAAATATGGGTTAGATGCCGAAAAAAATGTGAACGGAGGTACCGAATGATGCCGAAGTTCAAGGGAAAAACAAAACCGAAGCTCCATAAGCCGAGCATGGAAACGGTCATGCGGTGGATGATCACGCTTCTTCTCGGCTTTGTTGTGCTGCTGCCGGTATTTGCAGGCGTAACACAGTATGAACAGAACAAGGCGAAAGCGGATGTTGAGGAGGTACTCGCTTTTATGCAGACGAGCTGCCGCAAGTACGACAACTACCGCTTGGCCAATACCACCGAAGCGCTGCAGGATGTTTTGACCAAAGTCAAAACACTGACGGTGTACCGTTACGAAGAGGAAGATGCGCTTTTAAACGAAAACCGCTTACAGCGTTATGCGAAATTTCAGTATTTGACCGGCATTTTTGTTTTGGATGAAAATTTCTCCGTGCTGGCTCATTACGACAAAGCGGGCAAGGATGAAAGTCTGCTGCTCAGCCAGATAATAGGGGACAAAAATGCGGCGGATATTTTGAACTATCCGCAGAAAACCTATGCCGACCAGATTTGTTTAAACGACAATACGTATAACTACGCCATTTCCGCACGGCAGGATAAACCGGGTCTCGTTATTTGCTATACGGACGTCACGCGCTTTCAAAACGATAAAAATGAGCTTTCTCTCTCCACTATGCTGGATGCTGAAATGTTCCGGCAGGATGTGACCGTCGTCATCACGGACGGCATGCGCGTTATCAGCACGAATTGCGAGCAGCTGGAGAACATACTTGTGCAGTATTATCCTATTGCTGACGTGCTCGTTGGAGGGGAGCAACTTACACCGGACACATTGCTGCAATTAAAAAACGACAGCGGCACATGGTACGGTATGTTCACCCAGTACAGAGATTATTATTTGTATGCCTTTTTCCCGAGTCACGTAGTCTACGCAAGTCGCCGCGGTTGGATGCTGCTGTTTACGGCAATCTACCTGTTTTGCGGCATGGGGTACCTTATTTGGCGGCAGTACAGTAAAAAGCGCCGTCTGCTGCGTATGGAAAAGGAATACCACCTTGTCAGCGCCATTTCGAGCATCTACCTGTCAAACCTGCTCATTCACCCGCAGGACGATACATGGGAGCCCATTGTGCAGAGTGAGCGCATGAAAGCAGTCACAAACGGTATTTTAAGCGCAAAAGCCATGCTGGAAAAGTTTAACACCGAGTGCGTAGCCGAGGCGTACCGGGAGGAATTCCGTGCGTTTACGGACCTCGATACCGCTCAGCAGCGCTTAGAGGGCAAGGCTTTTGACGGCTTCACAATGGAAAATGTGGAGGGCAAGTGGTACCAGCTGCTTCTTGTGCCGCAGCGCCGCTTTACGCACCGGGAAAAGCCGAGCTCACTCATGCTTTTGTTCCGCGATGTTTCGAAGCAAAAGGAGCGCGATATGGAATATCAGGAAAACCTGCGCCGCGCAGCAGAGGAAGCTACCCTTGCAAACGCCGCCAAAACGGATTTCCTGCGCCGCATGAGCCATGACATCCGCACGCCGATCAACGGCATCCGCGGCATGGTACAGATTGCCGACCGTTTCCCGAATGACGCGAAAAAGCAGGCGGAATGCCGCGCAAAGATTATGCGGTCTTCGGATTTTCTTTTAGATCTTGTAAATGATGTGCTCGATATGAGCAAGCTGGAATCCGGCGAAATGCAGCTTGAGGAAGTGCCGTTCAATTTGAACGAGCTGCTGCACGATGTGGGTACGCTGCTCTCCACGCAAGCGCAGGCGCGCGGTATTACGTGTACCCTCACAATGGAAGATAAGCGCGAAAATCATGTCATCGGCAGCCCGCTGCATTTAAGACGGATCTTTCAAAACATCGGCGGCAACGCCATCAAGTATGGCAGAGCCGGCGGCTATGTACATGCTGCGTGCAGCATCGTTTCACAAACAGAGAACACCGTTCGCTACCGCTTTATCTGTGAAGATAACGGCTGCGGCATGAGCGAAGAATTCCAAAAGCATATGTTTGAGCCGTTCTCGCAGGAAAATTCCGGTGCACGCACTACGTATCAGGGTACAGGGCTCGGCCTTTCCATCGTGAAAAAACTCGTCGATGCCATGGGCGGCACCGTCACCGTGGTCAGCGAAAAGGGCGTGGGCACCACATTCATCACGGAGATTCCGCTGAAGCTCGACCCCGCGGCGTCTGATGCCGAAAAGCCGGAGGAAGAGATCGATACCACCGTGTTCCGCGGGCTGCATGTGCTGCTTGTGGAGGATAACGAAGTGAACATGGAGATTGCGGCGTTCCTGCTTGAGGACAGCGGCGCCGAGGTCACAAAAGCATGGAACGGCGCAGAGGGCCTGGAGAAATTCAACGCCTCGGCCCCGGGTACGTATGATCTCATCTTAATGGACATCATGATGCCCGTGATGAACGGTTTGGAGGCGGCAGAGAAGATCCGCGCGCTCGACCGCCCGGATTCGGAGACCGTGCCGATCTTCGCCATGACGGCAAATGCGTTTTCCGACGACGCCGCCCGCAGCCGCAAAGCCGGTATGAACGAGCACCTCACAAAGCCGCTCGACCTTGAAAAGATCACAAAAGCGGTGCGCAAATATTGCAAGAAAAATAGCCGATAAAAGCCATAAAACGGCGGCGTGCCTTTAAAAGCGGTTGCGCCGCCGCCTTTTTATGGGCTGCAGTGTGTCTGTTCCTACCAAAACACCAATGTGCAGAAATTTCATAAATTGGTTCTGAGTGTTGATATGATAAAATAATAGCGCGAATTATGCAGAAAATGAGAATTTTGGACGCGGCTTTCGCATTTTAAGCCTATAAAACTGCTCGATTATGCGAAAAGCAGCATAAATATACGAAATACGAAGCTCGGTTTAGAAAGGGAGGACGTTCCATGGCTTATATGCGACTTGGCGATCTGCTGATCGCGGCTGGTGCCATTACGCAGGAGCAGCTTGAAGAAGCGCTGACCATTCAAAAGCAGACAAAAGAGCGTCTCGGCGATGTTCTGATCGAAAATAATATCATCACGGAGCGGCAGCTCATTGAAGCACTGCAAATGCAGCTCGGTGTCGATTTCATCGATTTAACGGCGATCTCCATTCCGTTGGAGCTCGCCAAATTTGTGCCGCGCGCCATCGCGAAAAAATACAACGTGGTGCCGGTAAAGCTTGTAAAAGACGAGCTCTTTGTCGCCATGAGCGATCCGCTGAACTTCGTTGCGCAGGAAGAGATTAAGGCCGCTTCGCATAAGCGCGTTGTGCCGATGATCTCCACGCGCCGCGCGACCGAGCAGGCCATCGGCACATTGTACGGCAGCGAAGGCACGGCCCGCGCCATTGAAGAAATGAAGCGCGAGGTCGGCACATCCACACCGGATATCGTACCGGTGCAGATGAACCAGACGGATGCCGGCAACGCGTCTGCCGCGCCAACGATCCGCTTTGTAAACTCCGTCATTGAGCGCGCCTTTTTGGAGCGCGCGAGCGACATTCACCTTGAGCCGCAGGAGGGCGAAATGGTGGTGCGCATGCGTATCGACGGCATTTTGAGAAAGATTTTGACCGTGCCCGCAAATTTGCAGAGCAACGTTATTTCCCGCCTGAAGATCATGGGCGGCATGAATATTTCCGAGCGTAAGATCCCGCAGGACGGCCGTGCCATGGTGCAGGTGCGTCACCACGAGATCGACCTGCGTATCTCGTCCATGCCGACGATCTACGGCGAAAAGATTGTTTTGCGTTTGCTCGATAAATCCGGGCATACGATCACGAAGCAGTCCATCGGCCTTGAGGGCACAGACCTGCAAAAGTATGATGCGCTGCTCAAAAACAGCAGCGGCGTGATTTTGATTGTGGGCCCGACCGGTTCTGGTAAATCCACGACGATGTGCGCCATGCTGCAGGAGCTTGCAAATGAGGAAACGAACCTCATGACGCTGGAGGATCCGGTGGAATACAACATTCCGGGCGTTAACCAGTGCCAGATCAACGAAAAGACCGGCATGACGTTTGCGACAGGACTGCGCGCCATCTTGCGTCAGGACCCGGATGTCATTTCCGTCGGTGAGATTCGCGACGGAGAGACGGGCGCCATTGCCATTCGTGCTGCTATTACGGGCCATTTGGTGCTTTCTACTTTGCATACGAACGACGCTGTTTCCGCCATCGACCGCTTGGTCGATATCGGCGTGGAGCCGTACCTCATTTCCAGCGCGCTGCGCGGCGTCATTTCCCAGCGCCTTGTGCGCAAGGTCTGTCCGCACTGCAAGAAGGCGTATAGGCCGGAGGCGGAGGAGCTTGCCATGCTCGGCCTGCCGGAGAACGCCAACGTGCAGTTCTACCGCGGCGAGGGCTGTCATGAGTGCTACCACACCGGCTACAAGGGTCGCCGTGCCGTCTTTGAAATCTTCATGCTCAACGGGCGCATTCGCCGCATGGTTACAGAAGGCGCAAAGTACGATGCGCTTTTAAGGGCAGCAGTGGAGACGAACTTTGTCACGATGCGCGAAAATTGCCGTAACCTTGTTTTGCGCGGCGAGATCAGCGCAGCGGAAGCCGCGCGCGCCATCAATTCCACAGCGGATTGACATTCTGCTGAAAATCTGTTGAAAACTTGCTCATAACTTTCGGAAAGGACGCAGTCGCCGCGTTTCGGCGATGGTTTTAATATGCTTGAAATCAGCGAAATCATCGCGCAGGCGCAGCAAAAAGGCGCTTCCGATATTCATATTGTCACCGGCCTGCCGGTGAAATGCCGCATAGACGGCAAGGTGCAGAACCTCACGGAGAAAGTCCTCACGTGGGAAGACTGCGAATACTACGCAAAATGCCTTGCGGGCGACCTTTTCCACGAGATCGAATGCATCGGCGAGCTTGATTTGGCGCGGACGTTTCCGTGCGGAGCGCGAACCAGAATCAATCTGTTCCGCCAGCAGGGGGGGGTTTGCGGCGGCGATCCGTATTTTGGCGGATGCCTTCCCGGAGATCGAGGCGTTGAATTTGCCGCCGGTCGTTTCCGAATTCCCGGAGTACCGCAGCGGCATCATTTTAGTCACGGGTGAAACGGGTTCCGGCAAATCCACGACGTTGGCGGCGATTTTAAATCGCATCAACCATACGCGGCGCAGCCACATCATCACGCTGGAAGACCCGATTGAGTACATTTACGAGCCGGATCAGTGCATCATTAACCAGCGCGAGATCGGCAAAGACACCAGAAGCTACGCAGACGGCCTGCGGTCTATCCTGCGTGAGGACCCGGACGTTATCCTCATCGGCGAGATGCGCGACCTCAATACCATTGAGACCGCATTGACGGCGGCGGAAACGGGCCACTTGGTCTTCGCCACCCTGCACACAAACTCCGCAGCGGATTCCGTTGACCGCATGGTGAACGTGTTCCCGGAGGGGCAGCAGCGTCAGATTCGATTGCAGCTTTCCACTACGTTGCGTGCGGTGCTTTCGCAGCAGCTGTTGCCGAAGCGCGCAGGCGGCCGGGCGGCGGCGTGCGAAGTCATGATGGTGAACAGCGCCATCAAAAATTTAATCCGCGAGGGCAAGACCCCGCAGATTGACAGCTTCATTACCATGAACGCGCAGGACGGCAGCATTACAATGGATAATGCCCTGCTGAAAATGGTGCGCGAGGGCACCGTAACGTATGAAACGGCGCTCGGCTACGCCAGAGACCGAGAAGCGTTTTCCAAGGGAAGACGCGGCTAAATTTAGGAAGAAAGCGAGGGAGCGGGCTTGACGACCTATAAATACAAAGGGCTTTCCCCGGACGGCGCAAAGCTTTCCGGCGTCATCAAAGCGTATAACGAGTTTGAAGCGGTCGCGCAGCTGCGCGAGACCTGCTCCGTCATCACCAAAATAGAAGAAGTCAAAGAGACGCAGAGCTGGAACAAACAGATCGGCACGAAGAAAATCAAAGACAAGGAGCTTGCCATCATTTGCTCGCAGTTCGCCATCATTTTGACTTCCGGTCTGCCCATTGTGCGCTGCGTGGAGATGGTTGCGGCACAGGCGCGCACCAAAGAACTGCAAAAAATGCTGAAAAAGGTCGCGGAGGACGTCTCCGGCGGTTACAGCCTTGCGCAAAGCTTTGAAAACAACGCTACGGGCTTTCCGACCACGTTTATTGAGACCGTACGCGCGGGCGAACAGTCCGGCACACTGGAAGAATGCTTTAAAAAACTACATAAGTATTACGATAAAACCGCTAAAATGAAAGCGAAGATCATCAGCACGCTCACGTATCCGGCAATTGTCATTTGCGTCGCCGTCATCGTGTTCATCATCATTATGGTGGTAGCCGTGCCGGCGTTTACAAGCGTGTTTCTGGAGCTCGGTACCGAGCTGCCGGGCATCACAAAGGGGCTCATCGCAACGTCGGATTTTCTCACGAACTACTGGTGGTCGCTTATTTTGATTGTGCTCGCGTTCTTCATCGGCAGGCTTCTGCTGAAAAAGAACGAAAAGGGGCGTGCGTTCCTTGCGGAAAACAAGCTAAAGCGCTCACCGCTCAAAAAAATGCACAGTCTGAACGCCGCTTCGCAGTTTGCAAGCACCATGAGCACCATGCTCACGGCGGGCTTGCCGATTACGAAAGCGCTGGAGGTCACGGCAAATGTGGCAGATAACTACATGTTCGCGGTGTCCATCCGCAAAGTGCGGCAGGGCGTGGAGCAGGGCCGCAGCCTGGTGGACTGCATGAACGAGATTCCGTATTTTCCAAAGCTGCTCACCGAAATGGTGGGCGTGGGCGAACGCTCCGGCAACATGGAAGAAACGCTCACCGTCATCGGTGATTACTTCGATAACGAGGTCTCGGTGTTCACGCAGCGGTTGCTCTCTATGTTAGAGCCGGCCATCACCATTGTTTTGGCGGTCGTCACCGTCATTTTGCTGCTGGCCGTTTACCTGCCGATGTTCACCATGTATGGCAGCATCGTTTGATTTATTTCGCTGTACCCCGTCGGCGATCCAACCCGAACCGGCGGAATACATAAATTTCGATGGTGAACCCCCAAAAGCACATCTTTGGGGCGAGCAAAATTTCAATGAATTGGAGAATGGTTCTTATGATGAACAAAATGCGTAAGATGAAGAATAAGAAGGGCTTCACGCTCATGGAAATGCTGATTGTTGTTGCAATCATCGCAATCCTCATTGCTATTGCTATCCCGACCTTTGCTTCTTCTCTGAATAAGGCAAGAGTTGCAACCGACGAAGCTAACATCCGTTCCGGCTATGCTGCTGTTATGACTGAGATTTTGACCGATGAAGCTCATAATGTTGAGGGTAGTACAACTGGTACTACTCCTGCTACCTTCACGCTGAAGAAAGATGGTACTGTTTCCACGACGGCTGGCGATGATGCATATACCACACAGGGTAAACCGTCTGATAATGTTGAAATTGCAGGCAAGTCTGTAAATAAGTGGGAAAAGGGTCAGAATGTTACTTACACATATCACTATGATACCAACACGATTGATATCAAAGTTGGCGCTGGCACTGGTGACTAATCTCGCCTAATCAGCGTTTTTTACAACTCTTAATTGAAACAAATCTATTGAGGGGGCCGGGGGTTGCGGCTCCCCCGCGATTTGTTCATTTGATTTTTCACTTTAGGTTTTCATAAAAAGGGGACGCAGTATGCTTTGGGTTTCACCGGCGATTACAATTTATATTTGTGTGCTTACGGTGGTGCTCGGCGCGTGCATGGGAAGCTTTCTCAACTGCATGGCGTGGCGTATCGTCCACGGCGAATCTGTTTTACACGGGCGCTCGCACTGCGACGTCTGCGGCCACGTGCTCGGCGCGGGAGATTTAATTCCCGTTGTGAGCTACATTATCCACAAAGGCCGCTGCAAATACTGCGGCGCAAAGCTCTCTGCGGGACATGTCTTTGCGGAAGTGTTAACGGCGCTTACGTTTTTGCTGCTCGTGCTAAAATATGATATTTCGCTCCAAGCCCTTGAATACATTTTGCTGGCGTGCCTGCTGCTCGCCGCTGCATTCACGGATTTGGAGGGGTATATGATCCCGGACCGTTTCATCGTGACGGGGATCGTCGTGCGTGTTGTTTTCCTGTTTTTGCAGGGGAATGTGCTCGAAAACCTTATGGATGCGCTGCTCGGCGGCTTCGCCGTTGGCGGCGGTTTACTGCTCATCGTGCTCTTATACGAAAAAGTGCGCCAAAAGGAAGCCATGGGCGGCGGCGATATTAAACTGCTGTTCCTCACCGGCTTGTTTCTCGGCTGGCAGCGGAACATTCTGTGCCTGCTCATCGCGTGCGTGCTCGGCATCGTCTTCGCGTTTATTTTCCCGGAAAAACGTACCACAGGAGACGGGGCAGAGGAAGAAGACGGAAAGCTTTTTCCGTGGGGGCCGTCCATCTCGGCGGCAGCGATTCTCACGCTCCTTTGCGGCAGCGAGATCATCGGCGTGTATTTGAGCTTATTTTAACAGAAAGAACAAAAGCTTTACAGCTTGACGGATAGGGATAAAGAAGAAAGCGAGGTGTCTGTACCATGCCCGGACAAATCACGGCATTCGACATTGGTGAGTGCATGGTAAAAGCCGTATGCTTTACAGGCGGCAAACTGAAAAAGGTTATGGCAAAAGAATTGCCGGATAATATGGTCTCCGGCGGCGAAATCGTCTCCATGGACGCCATGGCGGATTTTATCAAGGAAATGGCGAAAGAAAACGGCATCTCCCGCGGTGCGGCGGCGGTCATTCTGCCCGGCACGCTGGTGTTCACCCGCAACGTGACCGTGCCCGCCATGACGGACGGCCAACTGTTGTATAACCTGCCGTTTGAATTTAAAGATTACCTGACGCAGGAAAAGAATAAGTATTATTTCGACTACGCCGTGCAGGATACGGTGAAAGACGAAGAGGGCAATGTGAAAGAATTGCAGCTTTTCGTTTGCGCCACCTTAAAAAGCACCGTGGAAGAATACCGCGCCATGCTGCGCCGTGCGGGCTTCAATTTGAAGGTCGCCATGCCGGAGGAATGCGCCTACGCTGCGCTGACGGAGGATTACATGCAGCGCACAAATGCGCCCGCGGGCAGCGATTACTGCTTTGTAGACCTCGGCCACAACGGCATCCGTATGCACATTCTGCAGGACGGCAATTTCACCACGAAGCGCTCCGGCGACCTCGGCCTGCGCGACCTTGAGCAGACGATTTCCGATGTGCGCGGCGTGGATATTCACATGGCACACGCACACATTTTGTCCGATTACAACGACGTGCTTTCCGAAGACGTGAGCGCCGAGCTGTTTAACCGCATGGCGATCGAAATCATGAAGGCCGTCAACTTCTATAATTACAATAACCGCGAGCGCTCGCTCCGGAGAATTTATCTTTGCGGCGGCGGTGTGGCGGTAGATCAGATCCGCGCGGCCATCTGCCGTGTGACGGATCTGGACGTACATAACGCCGAGGAGCTGCTTCCTCAGCACGACGCATTGGAAGCGGCGTGGCTTTACATCAAAGCGATCGGCTGCGCGCTGCAAAAGTAAGGAGGCGTTGGAATGAAGCTTGAACTCGGCATGGGGAACGGCGCCAAAAAGCCCGTAAAATACCCCACCAAAAGAACCGTCAACCTTGCAAAGCGCGAGTCGCACTCCCAAAGCGTCATGACGCTTTCTATCGGCACGGCGGTCATTATCGTGCTTGTGGTGCTCGTCGTGAAATTCGGCGTACTTGACCAGCTTGCGCGCCAAAGTGCCGCAGAAAGTGCTTACAACACCGTGCATGCCCAGTATACCGAAATGCAGAGCGCCGTGGAGAAATACCCCGAGGTCGAAGAGGAGTACCGCACCTATTCCAGAAAATGGATGCAGCAGGAGGATTCCGGCGCGTTCGTTTCTGTGGACAGACAGGAAGTGCTTGACCTCATGGAGAACTATCTGCAGCCCTACGGCACTATAAAGGCCGTCACCATTTCGGACGACGTGATGATTGTTTCCATGTCCGGCTTGAATCTGCAGGAGATTTCCGCCATGTTTGAGATTTTACAGCAGCAGCCCATTGTAAAGGCTGCTGACCTTACAATCGCCTCCACCGAAAAAACGGCAGGCGAAGACCTCGATTTCTCCGTGACGATCACATTACAGCCGGCTGACACGGCGGAAGGGGAGGCCACAGCATGAAAAGAGCCTTTACAACGCGCGAAAAAGTGATGCTGCTCGTCCTCACCGTGCTGCTCATCGTCATCGCATATTTTAAGCTCATCTTGGAGCCCATCAACAATTCCATCGACGAGTATCAGTCCGAAACGGCCGCGGAGCAGGACGAGATTTTGCAGAACACCGCGCTTTTGACGCGCATGAGCCAGATGCAGAAGGAGCTCGAGGAAATCTATGCCGAGGGCGACCCCACGCCCATCCCGAATTATGACAATTCCGGCAAGCTGCTCGTTGAGTTGAACAGCATTCTTTCGGCTTCCGTCGATTATTCGCTGGATTTCGGTCAGGTCTCGGCACTGAACGATGGCTACATCATGTGCCGCCCCATCAACATGGCCTTTACAACGAACACCTACGCCGAAACGCGCGCCATCATTGATGCGCTGCATAACAGCGATTTTACAAACCAAATATCGGACATCAGCGTGCAGTTTGAAAATTCCGGCAGCTCCGGCAATGTGCAGGTAAACCTGTATATTACGTATTTTGAACTTCAAAAATAGCTGGTGCAACACAGGCCGGAAGCTGTTTTTTGCTTGCCGGTTTTCTGTGTTTAAAAAGACTTATACTGTTTTACGGTTTCCATATTTTTCTCAGGAGCAAAACGCATGAATTTTTCACGGGATATGAAGAATTTGAAAAATAGAAGAAAGGGGAAAGCCGGCTTTACCATGTCCGAGCTTTTGATCGTTGTGGCCATTGTCATCGTGCTGTTTGCCGTGGCGGTTCTCTCGCTTGTGACGATCCGGAAGAATCTGCGCCAAAAAGAACTCGACAGTAAAGCGGAGATCCTTTACGTTGCCGTGCAGAATCGCATGTCCGAGCTGCGCGCCGGCGGCTACGAAAGCCTTTATCAGTACGATGAAAAAAAGGATAACGGCGTTGCAAAGGTTGGTCTCATTCCGCTGGATGCTCCCGAAGAAGATGCGGAAGACGCCATCACAAAAGACACGCTCTGCTACGTCGTTTCCGCAGACCGCGTGGCGGTCGGCAAGGCGGCAGCTTCCGTTCTGCCGGAATCTTCCGTAGATGCCGAGCTTTGGAACAACCACTGGGTTATCGAGTACGACCCCGAAAGCGGCAGTGTGTACGGCGCGTTTTACAGCGAAGAGGAGATCACAAGCGGTGATGTCTCCACCACGCTGCCCACATACTTAAACCGTATGCGTGTGCGTCAAACCCGCCTGCACAACGGTGCGAAGATCGGCTACTACGGCGGTGCGCGTTGGGACATCAGCCGTCTTTTCGC
>OBYM01000979.1_pt1 | contig 13696 bp, 11 predicted proteins | sample 1538191 | NCBI WGS metagenome assembly OBYM01 (sample SAMEA2580165, study PRJEB22360) | human gut metagenome | biome: human gut; feature: human-associated habitat; material: faeces | place: Denmark | collected 2008/2010 | reverse complement strand
ATCATCAGGTGTCCACCGACGAGGTGTACGGCGACCTGCCCCTGGACCGGCCGGATCTGTTCTTCACGGAGCAGACGCCGCTGCACACCTCTTCGCCCTATTCCGCCTCCAAGGCGTCTGCGGACCTGCTGTGCAACGCCTATCAGCGGACCTACGGCATGCCCATCACCATCTCCCGCTGCTCCAACAACTACGGTCCCTATCAGTTTCCGGAGAAGCTGATCCCGCTGATGATCGCAAACGCCTTGGCGGACAAGCCTCTGCCGGTGTACGGCCAGGGCATCAACGTGCGGGACTGGCTGTATGTGGAGGACCACTGCCGGGCCATCGACCTGATCCTGGAAAAGGGCAAAGTAGGCAACGTCTATAACATCGGCGGACACAATGAGATGCGCAACATCGACATCGTCAAAAAGATCCTGGCCATTCTGGGCAAGCCCGAGAGCCTCATCACCTATGTGACGGACCGCAAGGGCCACGACATGCGCTACGCCATCGATCCTGCCTTTATTCACCGGGAACTGGGCTGGCTGCCGGAGACCAGGTTCGAAGACGGCATCCGGAAAACGGTGGAGTGGTATCTGGAAAACCGGCCTTGGTGGGAGAATATCGTCAATGGAGAATACCAGACCTATTATGAGCGGATGTACGCCAACCGGTAAGAACGTACAGATATTACTGTCTACCTATAACGGAGAAGCGTTTTTGCGTGAACAGCTGGAGAGCTATTTGAAACTGGAAGGTTTTGAAAATTGCTGCGTTTTGATCCGTGACGATGGGTCTACCGACAATACAAGGCAAATCCTGAAAGAGTATACGGATCAATATGGTTTCCAGGTAGAATATGGAACAAACCTGGGTACGACAAAAAGCTATGAGTGGCTCATTCGTCACAGTAATACCGAATGTGATTTTTTTGCACTCAGCGATCAGGATGATGTGTGGCTCCCGAATAAGATTTATGATGCTGTTGTATGTATGAAGGACATTCCTGAAGGGATACCTGTGCTGTTTGCATCTCGTTCTCAGATTACAAATCGAGAATTAGAGACCGTCGGATACTCGATGCTGCCTAAACGAGGGATTTCTTTTTATAATGCAATGGTCCAGAATGTGTTGCCGGGACACACGCAGGTACTGAATCGTACTCTGCGGAATCTGTTGGCGGAGCGTGGCTTGGATGGCGCGCACGTTGTAGATTGGTGGATCTATCTGGTGGCTAGCGGTGTGGGAAGAGTCGTCTACAGCGATACACCGGTGGTTCTCCACAGGCAGCATGGACAAAATTCTGTTGGGTATCGATTGGGTTGGCTACAAAGTCTGCAAAAGAAAATCACATATATTGCAGAGGGGAAGGGAAATGCCATCTCCCTGCAGTTATCTGCGTTTTTAAAGAAATACGGGGACCTGCTGCCGATAGAATATCGCTATGAATTGGAGCGATATCTGCAAGGCCTTCATGGAATATCAAAGCGGTTGGACTATCTGGGCAACAGCCATATATTCCGGCAGAAGGGCGTGGAAGATTTGGTATTTCGAATTTTGTATTTTTTGGGAAAGTATGACATCGTTTGATGTTGTGAGGGTGACATGCCTAATATTTTGGTAGAATGTCCGCAGTGTATTGCATCCGTGCGTATTGGAGTTTTGGAACCACTTCGATATTTGGAGAAGCGGGCGTTGTGTGAAGTGCGGTATTGCGATACTAAGGAAATAGCCCGAAAAGACATTGCGTGGTGTGATGTGTTCGTATGCGTAAGAGGATGCGAGTATCCCACTTTGCGTGTGGTGCAGGCGGCGAAGCAGGCCGGACGATTTGTCGTTTATTTTCTGGATGATGATCTGCTGAATATTCCAACGGGAAATGCGTCTACCAAATACTACAGTGATTATAAGATTAAGCAGAATCTTTCAAAGATTCTGTGCCTGTGCGACGTGCTGTGGGCGGTGAATCCGCGCATTATTGAAAAATATCAGCAATGGTGTCCAAGGACGGCTCTTACCAAAGTGCCAGCGAGACTTGTACAAACACCACCAGAGGAGACAGATATTTTTAAAATTGTATTTGCCGGTTCGGTTGATCACAGCGCTATGATACAAGAAAAGATTTCACCTGCTGTAAAGCGCTTGCTGGAAGAGTTTCCAGATGAGATTGAATTTACATTTATTGGCGCAGATCCCAAATTACCAAAGCGACCGCGGGTCAAATACCATGCTTACTTTGAATCTTACGACCAGTACCAAGAGGCCATGATAACCGGAAGGTATACATTGGGACTGGCACCTGCATATGATACACCTTTTTATTCGTGTAAGTATTATAACAAATTTATCGAATACACCTCATATGGGATCCCGGGGATTTATGAGGCAGTTGCTCCATACACCGATATCGTTCGGGAAGGAGAAAATGGATATTTATGTCTTGGTGATGCTGAGAAATGGTATGGCAAGATCAAGGAAATCATGATGAACAGGCACCGCATTGTGCAGACCGCAATCTCTGCTCAACGAGAACTGGAACGTGATTTTTCTCATGCTGCAGTGACCGACGCCCTGTTGGTGCAGATCCCTGAATTTCAGGAGTATCAAGCATCGCCTGTAGCGGTGCGTGATGTTGACTTGCCGGATATGAAATGGATTTTTTACCAGGAACGCGTTCATCTCATTTTCCGGATGTACGGAGCGCTTGCGTGCTTTGTCATTTTGGCGAAGGTGTTTTGGAAACTGGTAAAATGGATTCGAAGAAACTGGAGATTAGACAAGTGACAAAAGAGTATTTTCAAGGAATTTGGCGGGATCGATATATATTGATAAATCTTGTCAATAAGGACTTACAGTTGAAATACCGGCGGTCTAAATTGGGGATTGCGTGGTCAATTCTTACACCGTTGGGTTTGGTGTTGATTATTGGCTCTGTGTATTCAATTATATATGGAGCGGATCCGACTACGTTTATCCCTTTATTGTTTGCGGGACTGAATCCATGGCTGTTTATTTCGGGCACTGCTGATGGCGGGACAATAGCCTTTATTGCTGCGGAAGGATATCTTAAACAAACTACTGTGAATGCCCAAATTTTCCCTGTCCGCGTTGCGATTGTAAATTTTGTTAATCTTTTGTATAGTGTAATTGCTTTTTTTACCATATATATGTTTTTGCAGCCAATGCTGTTCTCTGCAAAAATGTTACTTTGCATTCCCGGCTTGGCGATTATGTTTATATTTTGTGTGGGCTTGGCAAATTTGGCAGCAACGATAAATTTAAGCATCCGCGACTACCAACCCCTGCAAAGTCTAATTCTTCAGGGACTATTTTACGCAACTCCTGTTATTTTCCCGGCATCTATGCTTGCGGAGAAAGGGTTCGCTTTTGTATATCTGGTTAATCCGTTTTATTATATTATCGAAATTGTGCGTACGCCGATGATTGGAGAGACTGTTCCTTCAGCAATTACGTATATCATTGCTATTTTGATTAGTTTGCTTACTTTCTTTTTTGGGGTGTGGGTGCTGATGCGCAATAAAAAAGAAATCTCTTTTAAATTGTGATAAGTAGGGATTAGGCCATGAGTATTATTCAGTTGAAAAGCGCGGATCTGGTTTTTCAGGTACGGAGAGAAAAAAGAATTAAAGATGTCCTTATTCCTGGCAGTAAACGATTTAATGATTTTTCGATAGACGGGTCAGTTCATGCCATTGATCATATGGACCTTGCTGTCAAAGATGGGGAACGGTTGGCCGTTATAGGACACAATGGAGCAGGGAAATCTACGCTTTTGAAGTTGATATGTGGAATTTATGCGCCTACGTCAGGCGATGTGGAAGTAGAAGGCAGAATTTCCAGCATGTTTGAATTGGCCACCGGCTTTGAAATGGAGTCTAGCGGATGGGATAATATTTACTTGCGAGGATTGATGTTGGGAGAGACGCCGGCAACCATTAAGTCAAAGATGCGAGAAATTGCAGAATTTTCTGAATTGGGTGAATTTTTGGACATGCCAGTAAAATATTACTCGTCTGGTATGTTTGTTAGGTTGGCTTTTTCGATTTCAACTTCCATTCGACCAGATATTTTGCTTTTAGATGAAGTCGTAGCTGCAGGCGATGCTGGATTCTTGCAAAAAGCAACCCAACGTATGCACGAGATGGTGGATATTTCTAAAATTATGGTGCTTGTAACCCACAGTATGGATTCCGCAATCGAAATGTGCAATCGCTGCATTTGGCTGGAGCGAGGACGAATTGTCATGGATGGAAACCCTCAGGAGGTTACCCGTGCATATTTGTCAAATGTTCAGAAATAAAGGGTGAAAAGCAATATGGAATATGGTGATTGGCAGACACGGAAAAAACTAACCGTGATATTACTCCTTTTAGGAAGATATGAACGACAGACGGCCCAATTCAATAAAAAGCTGAAGGAGCTATGTGAGATCCAAAACGAAATAGATATTGTAATTGCTTGCGATAGTCTTGATTGGAATACTGTTCCGGAATTTCAGGCGTTTCAACTTGAACATCCTAAAATCCAAGTCGTGTTCTGTGAGAGCCCAGCATTACCTGCGCAGATTCTCAATGCTGCAATGCGCGTGGTTAACAGTGATTATCTTTTCATTAGTTTGCTGGAAGATCCACTCCTTTCGCGGTTAGAGCTATTTTGGGATGCGATGTCAGAAAAAGCTGAAAAAACAAGCATCCTCAAGCATCAGGAGAGGCTTGAGAGGCAAGAGGTACATGGGGCATATTATATCTGCCCTGCCGGAAGTCCTTCGGGTCGGGATATTTTTTTGCCTTCCCCGGAAAATTTGTATGGATGGGCGATGGCTTCAGAGAGTAGTTTTTGTTTTGGCTCATTTTGCATTCCGGTGACTTGGGTGCAGGCGGCGGGAGGATTTGATGAGAGTCCACTTTTGCTTGAGGAAATTGAGCGGTGGTATGCGCTGCTGGTCACCCAGAGTGGTTCAATATCTCATGTTGCATCTGAAGTGCAGTATGTTAAGCGGCTTAGAGAATATCCGTTAGAACGAAAAGACAGACGGGTCCCGAGAGACCTCGCTGTTCGCTATGCTACCTATTCAAGAGGCATTGCGGCTGAAATGCGCTCTTCAGAAATTTGCCACAATAATTTTGTACACGATTTAAATGATACGGAGGCAACCTATTATCAGAGGCTAACAGGGATCAAGCGAATCAAGAATACGAAATATAAAACGAGATATAAGATACTTATTTTGGGCGGCATATGGGAATACCATCATGCACAGATCTGTTTTTTTAACTATTTTGAGCGCATGTATGGGGAGGGATATGCTACATTTCGATTTTTGTTTGAGTACAACACTTTAGCGAGTCAGGCTCTAGACTACGATTTGGTTATTTTTGTGCGGTGCCGCAGCAAAAGTGCCCTTCAGATAATGCGTCAATGTGAGCAATATTATGTTCCAACATTATATATGATTGATGATAATTGGCTGAGCATTGCAGAGGATCATCCTGATGAGGGTAAAATGTTTGTGCTGGGAAATGAAAATTATGATAATTTCCTTGATGCGCTAGGGTTGTGCAAGGCGACATGGCTATTTAATGATTTAATCAAAGAGGATGTACTTCCGTATACAAAGTGTGTACAGAAGTTTAAAATCAGTGTAGATCCGAAGCTGTTTTTCTATGAAAAGACCCGCGAACGCAACGATCACCTGTTATATGTTGGATTTTCAGGGAGCCTTCGGTATGATGATACGGCGTTCCGGGCGTTGGCAAGGTATGCCCGAAGACATAAAAATATAGTTGTTATATTGATTGGAGTTCTAAGTAAGGAACAAGAGGCGATATTTAGGAACATTAAAACCATTCGAATACCATTTAGTTCATATAAGATTTATGCACAGGAAATTGCGCGACTGCAGCCGGATCTTTTGATTGCGCCTTTGGAAAATACACATACGATGCAGTCAAAGTGTTACAATAAATATGTTGAAAGTGGGATTGTCGGTAGCGCATGTTTGTATTCAAAACTTCGCCCTTATACAGACGTGGTTGAAGATGGTGTCAATGGCTTTTTTGTGGAAGACGAGTCTGCTGAGGGATGGTACAGGAAACTGGATGAAATTCTTCGGGATATTCCAAAATTGCGGGAGGTTCAGAGGAATATAAGGAGTGACATTGAGCGGAATCATACCGTTGATAGTATATTGCATGAATTTTGCTCAAAAATTCGTGCGATAATTGAGGAGGAAACACTCGAGGATGATTAATGTCGCACTGATATCTCATTCATACTCTTTTGCTGGCGCTGAAAAAATGCTGTTTTCTCTGGCCTGCATTTTACAAGAGTGTGAGGACTATTATCCAATAATATATTTGCCGCAAGCCCAAGATGATGGCCCTTTCCTTTCTGCGTGTCAAGAAAATAATTTGGATACCTACCAGATTCCACCAAATCCATATTATATTTATACGAACACAGATACTGCGGCAAGCATTTCTACTGAGACAATAAAAAATAGCTGCAATCTTGCGGAGTTGTTTTTGGAACATAATATTGGGATTGTAGTTTGTAATGCAATGACATCGATGGCTCCGGTCCTTGCAGCGCGAAAAGCAGGGATTCCCTGTATCTTGTGGGTTCATGGGATTTTGGACGGCTTTTTTATTCCGGCGAGTTACGATCTTGAGCAACGGTTGATGTATGACCGGATTGCTATGCACCTCAGTGATGCAGTAGTTTGCTGCTCGCAGTGGACGGAAGATTATTATCGTCCGTTTTGCACCAAGCCCATTTCTACTATTTGTAATTGGTCTGTAGACAAAGGAAGCGCAGAGAGTAAAGTGACAGATGGAGTGTTTGCTTGCTTAAACACGTTTGATCCACAAAAAGGCGTTAAGGTGCTGCTGGAGGCGGCATTATTATTGAGAAAAGCCTCCTACAAATTTAAAATCGAACTGTATGGAAGCGGGCCGGAGGAAGCAGTACTGCGAGAATTTGTCCAAAAAAATAATTTGGAGAAAAATGTGTTTTTTTGCGGCCGCACAAACGATGTGGGGAAAGTTTATAGTAATGCATTTTGTCTTGTTCAACCTTCTTCGATGGAGTCGTTTGGCTTGACGATTACTGAGGCGATGTCTTACTCTCGCCCTGTAATTGCAGTGGCAAGTGGTGGGCCCAAACAGATTGTAGTCGACGGAGAGACCGGATTTTTGATCCCACCTAACGATGCTGAGGCCTTGGCAGAAAAAATGGCATATTTGTTAGACCATTCGAAACAGGCAATTTCGATGGGAAAACGTGGGCGGGAACGATATAAAGCGTTTTTCTCTCCTGAGCGAGCAAAGCGAGAATTTTTGGCACTGTTTGAACGCGTGCTGGCGACTCAAGAAGAGACGAGCGAGGTCAATCAATTGATTGATGATCTTGTCTGGGACTATCTGCGGGTGCAGACCCTTTCAATAAAGGGAACTGCAGGAAGCTCCGTTTCTACACAAGTTCGTCCATATTATGCAGAAGAGCTCTTATGCTTCTCAGGTCCAATTGCAGCAAAACGTTCCTATGGTGTAACTTGCTCAAAGCATATAATCAGAACGATCTCAATGCTGTTTGCTTGCCATGACTCTGTGAAACCGCGTGGAGAGATGCGTGTCCGTTTATTACAGGGGAACCGAGAAATTGGGCGGGGAAAGATTGCACTTGATCAGATCATAGGTGACACGTGGACAGATATTAAGATTTCTGAGGGGTGTAGGAGTGAAGCTGGTGATATAACGGTAGAGTTATCCTTTATGTATGAGGCCGGAAGCGGCCGCATTGGAGTATATGAGAACCGTGCGCATAGAAATTTCTTGTATAAGGTGTTCAACAAATTGGGGTTGCCACTGAAAGGCAAAGATGCCTTAATTGTACAGTTCCAGAGTAGTTGAGGCGTTGCGGATGAAGAAGATACACAATATAAGAAAAGATGTATTGCGCATAGCAATGCTACTCCTTGTTGCTGCGGTGCTCCAAATCAGTATGCTCAATTGGGAGTTTTGGAAATACCGCATGGATGAAACTGCCGTCTACAATAAAGAATATCATCTGGAAGATCTTGAGATTGCAAATTGGTCAGAAACTTCTACGCATTTGGTGAGTCTGGAAGACCCTATCCTTGTCCTCCCTGGATTAGCGTGCTGGGTAAATGATGTGAGAATCCAAGTTGATACAGAGCCTGAGATTCCATATTTGGAACTGTTCTATATTAATGAAGAGCTTTTGCAATACGGAGAGGTTATCTTAAGAACCGATACGCCCGGGCAGGATGTAACAGTTTCGCTGGATGATATGGTTCAGGACTTGCGGATTGATCTTGGAGATGATCCTGGTACGGCGTTACAATCTATTAGCATTACGATCAACCCAACTGAATTTCGTTTTTCTCCTCAGATTCTGGTTGCAATTGTTATAATTTATGCGTGCGGAAAATTTTTGCTCGGCTTACAGCAAAGTCCTGATTACGGTTTAACAGATAATAAAGATAACATTATTGTTGGAGATAGTAAGGAGTAAAATATAATCACAGGGAGGTAATGGTTTTGAATCATACATTCACAGAATCTTATGAGCGGATAATATTAAAACCGTTATCGACTGGTGGCGCGGAACAAATGAGAATATTGAGGAATAAGAATAGCAACTGCTTTTTTAATCGGTCGTATATTTCGAAACAAAAACAAATTGAATGGTATCAAACATATCTGGTTACTCAGGATGACTATATGTTTTCCGCTTTTTTGACAGCCACAGACCAATGGGTTGGTGCGGTCGGGATTTATCATGTGGATCGATTGAATGACCGCTGTGAGTTTGGCCGATTGATGATTGACCGATCTGCTACAACAGAGCGTGGCTTGGGTGTTGATACCACACTAGGAGCCTGCCAATTTGCATTCCATCAGCTTGACTTGTCAACAGTATTTTTAGAAGTGTTTCAGGACAATCTCGCTGCGGTACGGACTTATGAGCGCGCAGGCTTTCAGGTGTGTGGAACGCGGATGAATGATGAAGAAAAGACCATACTTTGCATGGAAAAATACAAATCAGAAAGGTGATAAACTATGTCTACGATTCAAGTTTTGAAGCCCAAATTTCATATTGATGAGTGCCTGGCGCAGATCCGGGAATGTCTGGAGAAGGGGTGGACGGGTTCTGGTTTCAAAACGGCGGAACTGGAGCAGAAATGGAAGGAGTATACCGGCCATCAGAACGCCTGCTTCCTCAACTCCAACACTTCTGGCCTGCATCTGGCGGTCAACATTCTGAAGCGGAACTATGGGTGGCAGGATGGAGACGAGATTATCTCCACGCCCATTACGTTTGTATCTACCAACCACGCAATCATGTATGAAAACATGAAACCCTGCTTTGCAGATGTGGATGAGTATCTCTGCCTGGACCCGGAGGATGTGGAGCGTAAAATCAACGAAAAGACCCGGGCAATCGCGTTTGTTGGATACGGCGGGCGTGTCGGCCAGTTGGACAAAATCATTGCACTTTGCAAAAAATATAATCTGCGGCTGATTCTGGATGCGGCCCATATGGCAGGTACCCGGGTCAACGGCGTGTTTCCTGGCACGTGGGATGGTGTGGATGTGACGGTCTATTCCTACCAGGCGGTAAAGAATCTCCCCACTGGCGATAGCGGTATGATCTGCTTTGCCGATGAGAAATTGGATGCGGAGTGCCGGATGGTTTCCTGGATGGGCATTAACAAGGACACCTACTCCCGCACTTCCAGCCAAGGCACTTATAAGTGGAATTACGGTGTAGACTATCTGGGATTTAAGTATAACGGCAATGCCATTATGGCAGCGATTGCATTGGCCCAGCTTCCGTATCTGGACGAAGAAAACGCCTATCGCCGGAAGCTCTGCGCTATTTATGATGAGATGTTCGCGGACAACAAGAAGATCCGCATTATTGGCGCGCCCTATCGTGAGGAATGTGCATTCCATATCTACGAACTGGTGGTTCCGGATCGTGAAGGTCTGCTGGCTGAACTGGCAAAGCATGATATCTATGGCGGTGTGCATTATCGGGATAACACAGAGTTCTCTATGTATACCTACGCTCACGGGACCTGCCCCAAGGCGCACGAGGTGACGCAGCATCTTATTACGATGCCGTTGCACATGTACCTGAGCGAGGACGATGTGCGACGCATTGCAGGCATTGTCAATAAATTTGTGAAGTAATGATTTGAATTTTGCAGCAAGGGCGACAAATATTGTCACTCTTGCTGCAATTTGAGAGGAATTTATGCGTACAATCAAGAGCATTTCATTAAATACACTGATAAGCATCTTCTTAATTTCACTAATGATTTCTTTTGGAGCATATTCTTTTGTAAACACATTTTCAGAAGAACTGCTTCCTCGTAGGACTATTACTTTGACAGTGGATGATTCAGAAGTATGGCTATTTGATGATCAATCCCAGAATAATTTGTTTGAATTAAGCATCGAAGCCTCTCAAAATGCCGGCTTTGAGTATCGTGATGCCAGCGAGTGGGGATATGCTGGGAATATGCTTGTCTTTTATGGGACAGATGAAGGTACAGAGTTTTCTATTTCAGCGGCAGAAAAGAATAATTTATATTTTATGTTTTGGGAAAACGAAAATTCTGGAAATATATCTGTCGAGTCCGGAAATGAGAAACACACATTTAGCTTATTCAGCGATGTAACGGGGGGTGAAATGCTACGAGTATATCCGTTTCAAAATAGTTTTTTCGCAGTTTTCTTCAAAGTGGCTATATATGTTATATTGATAGTTGCTGTTTTCTGCGTGTTGGTTTATATATACCTCAGATTGAAAAGAAGGACAGTGCATCCAATTAAGATTCGAGTAAATTGGTGGCATTTTTTTGGAGTCTGGATTATTCTCTTTATTTATGCTCAAATGCAATATAGCCATGGAATTCCCAACTTTTTAAAACTTGGAGACCAATTATATTATTGGAATATAAACTTGTTTGCTTCTGCTGGTAACGGTGACTGGGCATCTGAATTCAGTGCTGTGACGTATTCTTTTAGAGGGTATCTATGCCATCTGTTTCCCTCGCTTGCGCAATTGATAGGGGGAGTTTTGGGTATTGACCCTGCTCGTATTTATTTCTTGGCACCTACAGGTGCAGTCGCGTGGCTGTCAACTTATTTATACCCGGCGCTATATTTTTTAGTCACTAAAAAACATGCAACTATTTTGCATGTCGGGGTTACTCTGCTAGTAGTTTTATATTTTTGGAATGGAACACTTACTACACTGCTGGTAGATATGGTAGGTGCAGTAGCATTCCTTACTGGAGCGGTGTTCATTTTAAAATGGATTCAAAGTCTTGAGTGGTGGCATTTGGCTGTGGCTGGATCGACATGGAGTGTTGCGTGCAACTATCGAACTGCATATCAATATGGTATTTATGTCATGCTGATTCTGCTGGTGGCCTGGTGGATTATTTCCAACGGCGGGATAAAGACTGCGTTTAGAAAAATAAAATGTAATAAGACACGTGTATTTATTGGAATGTTTGCTGCGATAATTTGCTTTATTGCCATTGCGCTTCCGCAATATCAACTCAATCGCGTGAAAGGGCACATAGGTCTTCTGCCGTACGATTATCCAGGTGCCTGGGTTGTAGAAGGATCACCTTCTGATGCATCTTTGTTGGAGTCGAGTGCAAACCAGTCACTGAATATGGGATATACGGGATATCCTATCGCGGTTTCTGACGAGCAAATGTTTTCAATTAAGGACAGCACCTTTGTACGCACTGAATTTTTGCGATTGCCACAGATTTTGGAAGCGTATATATCTAGTCCGTTTAATTCATTGCTATATGTTGTAAAAAAATTGATACTTGCATTTGATTTAAAAACAAATATCACGTATCCGGAAGAGATACGGTGGGCAAGTTCTGCAGGAATAATATTTAGCCTATTGAACTATTTTGTTCTGATCAGTGCTACGTACGCTTTCTTTGTAAATAAGCGAATCGGCGTTTTGGAAAAAATACTGGGAGCTACGCTGTTTTTCGGATTAGTTATTCCTCAAATGATTGTTCATGTAGAGTGGAGATACTTTTTGGCGTCCTATCTATATCTCTATTATTTGTTTGCATATTACTTCTGTGAACTTGTAATAGACAAGTCAAGCAGGAAAGTTGGCGGTTATTTCCCTGTTTTGTCGATTGGCATAATTTTTTGCTTTTTGATCAGCTTTTCGGTATACTATTAAAAATGCATCATGTAGAGGGGCAGGGCCTGCTAACAAAAGTTATGTAGAAATTTCAGTTTTGGGGAGCGGTAAAAAGGCGGCACAAAATCAAGCCGCTAGACATCTCAAAATCGAAGCGGCGGCCGACAGATGGTAATAATACAGGAAAATTAGTCGTGTTTCAGGAAATCCAAATAGGCTTTCACAGAAGCGTAGTAGATGCGCAAGGACTTGTTGTCGGATGCCATCAGACACAGTAGGGCTTGCCCTCAGAGCGGTTCTCGTTTATGAACTTGGTAGACTGGTTCATCCATTGGAGCGCATTGCAGGAGAATGCCCATCACGAGAAAGAGTGTCCTGAGCAGTGAGGCAGATTCCCGCTTGGAAATGCTGCGATTACGGACATCTACTTGGCCAGGTTGGTAGCGGGCGCTAGCGTCTGCAAAGGCCACCAGTATTTTCTTGGGATGAAGACGACACATGTTTCCAATTTCCTCCATGAGTTAGGGCCCGAGTGTGGGACCAACAAAAAATATCCCCATCACTACAGGATACTTCGGTAAAGAAACTGCTAGGGGCCGTATTTCCTGCTGGAGAGCAATTAACGCGGCGGAAGTTGTCTGGAGAGTTGGAAAATGCCCTATTCTACCAAAAGATTTGCCGTATTTGTTTTCGACATGACACCAAAGCGTCTACAGACACACGCGCAATGCCAAAAGCGGCAACAAAGTCCATCACTTCTCGCTGCCATTGGCGCGGGGCGGACTGGTAAACAGGCGGTTTGCGTCTGGGAAGGTAGTATTCAGCAGGGAGATCAGGTTGTTCTTCGGCGTGGCCTGAACTTGGAATGCTGCTGGTACTGCCTGCAGCAGGTCTTCAGCATGAGCCGGGTATCTTCCTCCGGGATACATCTCGGCAGTGTGCGCCAGTGGTTAAGTCTATAGTTGGACAACTTTACAGCGTCCTTCTTATCAGTTTTGGCCCGTCTTAAACTGTTGTTCCCGTAGTCATGCACCAGCATTGCATTGACTATGGAGACATAAAGCCCTGCATCGTAAAGTAACCGAACCACCGGCGTATGGTAATTGCCTGTGGATTCCATTACCACACGGGGCTCGCCGTCCAGACTTTTGAGCAACTTTGCCAACTCGCTCAGTTCATTGGTGGTGTGTCGCACTTCAAAGGGTGAAACCACCACCTCACCGAAGGGCTGCATGACGGCGATCATGCTTTTCCCTTTTGAAACATCAATGCCAACGCAGTTCATGAAGATCCCTCCTGTACCAAAATGCAACCGGATACCATCTTCTCTCATTGCCGATTCAATCTATTCTGTGACACGAACGCTCCAAAATCAGGTGGATCAACCTGCTTAAATCGAACGCTACAACAAGAGAATGGCTGACAGTCTCAGACACGGATGCAAAACCCAAAAAGATTGAGGTCAGCCAGT
>OBYM01000975.1_pt1 | contig 13723 bp, 14 predicted proteins | sample 1538191 | NCBI WGS metagenome assembly OBYM01 (sample SAMEA2580165, study PRJEB22360) | human gut metagenome | biome: human gut; feature: human-associated habitat; material: faeces | place: Denmark | collected 2008/2010 | reverse complement strand
ATGAGACAAGCATATCGCAAACGGCTCCGGGCCGCACAACAGTTGCCTTTCTGAGAATGATCGTCCTGCGTTGTCCATATTTTCGGTAAAAAGCGCACAGCCTGGCTTTCTGACCAAACTGTGCGCTCTTTTTTAATGCAGTCCGTCTCGGACTTTGGGCTTTCTTTGTTAATGGGCCATTGAGAAGCGCCTCCGATGTCGTTTCTGGCACTGGAGGCGCCTTTGTAGGTCATGCGCCGAGTTCCGGCTGGGCGAGGTGCAGGTACTTCATTTTTGCCCGGTAGTACGCAATCTGCCAGACAGGGCGGGAATCGTCATCCACGACCAGGGCAAAGTAGTCGGAAATGGTTTCCGGGGCCAGGTGCCACAGGTCAAACAGGATGGCCTGATGGAGCTCTTGCCGTTCGATGTTTTCCAGCTTCACACGGCAGAAGTAATCCCCAATGGCGAAGAAGGGTCGTTCCCGATCCGGACAGACCCGGGCCCCGCACTGTTTGGCAGCAATGCCCAGGAGCACGATAAGTTCAGTGAGATACAGAATGTCGTCATTGGTCATGGTAATGCGCTCCTTTTTTATTGACATTCATACGAAATACCTGCAGATAAATAGTAAATACATTCCTTCACAGGAAAGCAATACGCAGCGTCAGGTGCTGCTTATGGGACATCTATCCCAGAAACACCTTGCAAAATGATGGTTATGCTTTTGACGATTATAATTGGCGAGGCCATAGCTATTCTATAAAATCCGACATATAATTGGGAGGAACATAACTTACCTTGGGAAATTCTGGTACATTAAGCCCAAAGGATTCTGCTATTCTTTTCCTAGTGTCCATGGTGTCTGGCATAAACAGACAATCTGACCGCCGTAGGAGCCGGATGGGCCAACTATGTGGCTTTGGCGGTCTCTGCCCAGGTTTCCAGAAAACAAGGAACGGCTTTTCAACGACCCCATATCGCCGTCCATAGCACAGAATCATACCAGTGACATAGAATCCCTCACAAAATAGAATTGTGCGCTCTGTTTTCCCATCCCGTAATATGAGCGATACCGGTGTCCATTCAATCGTTGCTTTGATATGTTTGAGATGCGACCAGTCAAAGATACCGGCGAACAGAAATAAAACAGAAGATACAATTAAAAAGTTGTCTGAGTGAGGGAACAGGCTTCCTTTCGTAAAATTGATAATATCCACCACAAAGATACCGATAATGCAGAGTACACAAAAGAGAAATGTTCCAACTATGTTCCCTCTTTCTTTGTCGTCAACTATATAATTGAATTTGGCAGAAGATTCTTCCGCTTGTGCCATATCCGCCACCTCCTCCCATAGTCCCAAAGCTATTCCCTGCAGGAGACTTTACATCTTCTTTTGGATTTATGAAATCATCTTCAAATAAGAAGCTTTCAAATATGTCCACACTGCCATCAAGCAACCCCCGCACAATGTTTTCAAGTTCACCTTTTATAGGGTTAAAATCGTATCCCATCGTGGAGAAACAGCCATCTATGACCGCATCAACGATATAGGCTCCCCAATCAAGTTCTCTACCATCAAAATAATCGGTTGCAGCATCTGTAACTACAGAAACTGCAATACGAACTGCAATTGTTGCAGCTGGGCAAGCTTCTGAAATAGCATATCCAAATGCAGCTGGAAGAATTGCAACGAAAAATCCAGTCCAAAAAGAGCCTCCGGATTTTTCATTTGCAATTCCATTTGAAATCGCAGCTATCACAGTAACTATAGCCCCAACCAGAATTGCAATAACAATTTCGGAGATATTACCTGAACTGTCACGATACATGATTGGATTGTTATTGCAATATGCGAACATATTGTATCCAAGCAAGCCCTGACCGGTTCCTGCATAGGAATCTGCATTCACGAACCGTCTTGTGGCGGGGTCATAATAGCGGGACTGGAGGTAATAGAGGCCGCTTTCGGAATCATAGTAGTATCCACGGTAACGGAGGGGGTTCTTGTCGGCCAGTTCACCGGTAGCGGTGAGAAGTTTGCCGTAGGGGTCGTAGGTGTAACTTGCAACGGTGTTACCGTTTGTGTCCACCAGGCCCATGACGTCGCCCTGCAGGTTGGTTACATAGTAATAGGTAGTCCCGTTGACCTGCATAGCGTAGGGTTTTCCGGTATTGTCGTAGAAGAAATTATGGGTCTCAGTGACCCCGTTGGTCGTAACCTTCTCCTGCAGCAGCTTCCCGTTGGCGTAGATATAGCTATAAGAGGTGGTCGTTTCGGACTCCAGAATCTTTTCGCCGGACTGGGCAACGGGTTCGTTGCTTTCTTCCAGCGCAGGTTCTTCGTCCGGTACGGGTTCCTCTACCGGCGGGATGGTCTCGTCTGGCACGGGTTCCACAGCGGGTGGAATCGTTTCATCCGGCTCTTCGCCTTCGTCTCCGTACACACCCGGTTGAGTGGGCTGCGGCGGCAATGTGTTTGTTGGATAGGTCGGATTTACTGTGGGCGTAGGAATTGCAGGTAGCCTTGCATAGCATCTCAAGCAGGTAGTCTTTTCATTGGTGTTTCTGAGATGCCCCAATGCCGCAGTGTAATCCGACTTGTAAGTGTCTCCGCAGGAACAGGTATTGACGGTATATCCCTGTGCCGTACAGGTGGGTTTTACGACCGTTTTGGTATAGCTGTGGGTATGGTAGACCTTCTTCGTAACGGTTTTTCCCGTCCGGAGGCCGTCCAGATCGTAGCCGTAGGAAATGTCGGTGTCCTGATTCTCCTCCCGGCTGCCTGCACTGACAAGAGTTCGTCCGCCGGTCCAGCCAAAGGTCCAGGCTTGTCCATTATAGTAGGTGGTGGGATTGCCGCTTCTGTCATAGGAAATAGCGTGGCCGTCATAAGCCGTCAGCAGGTCCTTCCAGTTGGCATCCCCGTAGGTATAGGTATGGGTCTGCGTACCGTCGGAAGCGGTCAGGATGTTTCCCGCATCATCGTAGGTAAAGGTATAAGTTGCCGAGCCGTTGGTAGCCTTGGTCAGCTGCCCCTGGGTGTCATAGGAATACCGCCAGGTACCAGCAGTGCCTGTTTCTTCGGTAATATTTCCCGCTGCGTCATAAGTAAAGCTGCTCTGCAGCAGAGACTTTCCGCCGAAGCTGGCCGTATAGGTGGACACACGGGTGGTTGCCGTACCGTCGGAATTGTTCAGATACTGGTATTTCTGACTGGTCTTCCCGCTGCTCACGCCGGTCAGCCGTCCGAGGCTGTCATAGGAGAAGGTGAGCGTTTCTCCGGAACCGGTCGTCATGGAGGTCAGCAGGCCCTCCGGCAGGCTCCCGGATGCGGTCTGGTAGGTGTACTCCTGGCTGTAGGTCTTGCCGTCAATCGTCCAGTATTGCTTCGTGACCTGTCCGGAAAGGTTGTAACTCTGGCCGGTAGACAGGATCTCTTTTCCGTCCAGCAGGACCGTGCATTTCGTCAGCCGGTCCAGGCCGTCATACAGATACTGAATGGTCCGACCGTCACTGTCCGTAACGCTGCTCAGACGGCTGTCCTCGTTGTAGCGGTAGGTTCTCGTCTTGCCGTCAGAGGTGGTCCGGGTAGTCACCCGGTCCCGGTTGTCATAGGTGAAGGCCACGGAAGCCCCGTTGCCATAGGTCTGCTTGGTCAGGTTGCCGTTGCCAATGGCATACGCATACTTGGCCAGCGTCCGGCTGCCCACCTTCAACTCTGTCATTCGTCCAAAGGAATTGTAGACAAAGCTGTAATTCTGGGTTGTGCTGCCGGTCCTGCGGCTCATTTCAGACAACTGTCCTTTGGTATAAGTATATACCACTCCGGAGCCATTTGCAAGAGAGGTACTTGCGATTCTTCCAAAATGATCATAAGTGTTGGTCGTCGTGTGCCCCAGAGCATCTGTGACGCTCTCTGGCAGTGCCAGCATTTTGCTCAGTTCGCCGGAATAGCCGTACTTTACCGTTGCTCCGGTATTGTCAGTCACGGAGAGCAGCCGGTTGCCGTTGGCATCGTACCGGGCGCTGCTGGTCATGGTGGGCCCATTACTGGGGTTATTCTTTGGGGTCAACTTCGTATTGGTCACATTTCCCTGGGCAGAATATGTCATGTTCTGGGTCACATGGCCGTCGGTCACAGAAGTCAGATTGTGCTTGCTGTCGTATTCATAAGTGTAAGTGCCATATCCGCCGGTCACGGTCTTGATTTTCAGGCCCAGGCCGTCTTCATCGTAGTAATAGCCGGAAGCCTTGCTGCTGCCCTTTGAGAAATAGTGTTCGGTGCCGTCGCCGTCAGTGTAGCGCAGGTACTCCCTGCCGCCAATGGTCTGAGATGCCAGCGTCTGCACACAGTCCAGCGTCCAGCCGGAGCCGAAATCCATTGCAGAGCCATGAGGCAGGTAGGTAGAGGTACGGTTGACAAAATAGTCAGAGTTATAAACCAGGTTTACGGAGAAAGGATTCGCCGTGGAGGCGTAGGACGCCACTTCTTTGACGACCTTCAGCTGGCCGGTGGCGTCTGCCAGATAGGCCGTACCGGCGTGGCCTGCGCCCATGGTGTTGTAGGTGTAGTAATGGTGCTTGATGGATTTTTCAGCGAGGGGCTTGCCGTACTGCGTCCGATAGTCATTGCGAAGCCATGTTAAATACTGCGTGATTTGGATGCCCGAAATTCCGCTCAGCAGCAACTCTTCAAAATGCGGGCGCATGACCTTCAAAATGTTGGTGTACATGGCAACCGTAGAAGGGCGGTGGGAGCCGTCACGAACGCAAAGAGGAACCCAAACTTCATCTACGAACTGACCGAAGGTATAATCGGTCTTGCGCCCTACTTGTTGCGCCTTTTGGCGTTCAAAGGCTTCCTTTTGCGCTGCCTCCCAAACCGCCGCCACCCGCTGTGCTTCTTTCCTTGCCTTTGCAGGGGTCATGTCCTCAGGAGGATTCCAACGCATTGCCTTTGAAATTTGCCTGCCGTTTTCATCACGTCCCAAACACACACGAATCTTGTATGAAAGATGTTTGCCTCTTGTCCCTTCTTCTTCAATAGATGCCATAACTTCTTCCTTCCCACAGTAAGAAAGAAGAAATTGAGAAGGTCTGTTGTCCATTTGTTGTCCAAGGTGAAAACACCCAGCACAAAACAGGCTGAAAAGTATAGAAGAACACTCGATTTCAAGTGAAATCGAGTGTTCTTTGGTGGAGATAAGCGGGATCGAACTGCTGACCTCTTGAATGGCTTTGACGCTTATAGCGGAACGGATATCGGACGGAGGTGTAAAAGGGCGTGCGGACAAAAACTTAGACCAAGTTCTATAATAATCCAAGGCTTTGTCGGTATTCTACCGGACTTAATCCGCCCAGGGTAATCTGTATTAAACCCTTCTTATAGCGCCGTCAGCGACGCTCTGCTTGTTATACGTTGAAAGAGGTCCTGCAACGTTTCTATTCCTGCTACCTTCAGTATATAGTTTTCCTTCCATGATAACGGTCATTTTTTGTTTATACATCAAACAGTCTGGAGGCATACGTATGGAAAATAAAGTCTACACACAAAGCGAACTGAAGGCACAGAACATCATCACGACGGATTATGTGCCGAATCTTGAGCCGGGGGAGTTCATTGCCGTCCTCGATATGAAAGCGGAGGCACGCAACTGCCTGCGCGTCTTCTTCACCTTTGAGGATGGCCGTAAGATCATGGCGGCTGCCCAGTGGTGGCAGAGGTACTTAGGCTTCTATTTCTACAGTTTACATAGAATTTGGGGTTGAGCCGCTAATTGCAAGGAGCGGGAATTGTCCCGCTCCTTCAGTCACTTATCGAATTGTATAAGTGTAAGTCTCCCCGCCGATTTCCATGTAGATTACGAGTGAAGTCTCAGAACCGTCAATCACCTTGGGACATTCAATCAGGCCATGATAGTGGCAAGTCTCCAAAGGAGTGCAAATAACATAACTGCTTGCCCACGTAAAGCTATTATCATCCTTATCAACAACAGCAAAGCCATCATAGGTATAGCCGTTATCATAATCTGCTGTCGGGGTAAAGAGGTCTCTAATGCAAACGTCCTTTTTGGCCTTGTTGTAGTAGTAGCCGTCAACGTGGATATAGACTTTACCATCAGGGGCTTCATAGCTTGTGTAAACACTGCTCGTATTTCTCGGCTTAAGCTCATAGGTCAGTTCGACATTATTAAGAGTAAACTCAAAGTCCTCGGTAGAGATTACATCACCGATATTTATAACCCTACTTGTAGGTTCAGCACTTGTAGGTTCATCGGCAATTGTTTCCTGATTCTCTGCGCTATTCGCATCAGCAACACCTAAGCTGCTGACCAAAGCAAACGTATTATCCATAGGAGTGGACTTTGTTCCGTCTGCATTCCAAGTGGTAACAGGGAGGGACATATCATTATTAAAAGCTAAAGTAAATTCTGCAGTTTCAAACTTTTCTGCAAGTTTTTCCGGAATATTGATATACAGGCAATACTCAAGTTCAGTATACGGATCAATTTCAAAATATTTATCACGGATAAAGTTCAGGCGCACATCAAAATCACTTACAACATATTCTCCGTTCACGGTTACTGTTCTAACAAAGCAACTATCCGAAATTGCTGATGTTGAAGTATTCTCCATATGCCCACGAACAAGCAGAAGCTTATATCCATTTTCAACATAAAGAGAAGTAGAAGAATATTCACTCGTCTTATACGAGTACTCATCTAAAATCTCCATGGATTCAAAAGTCATTCTGAATTTGTCATTTTCAATGGCACCACCCAAAGAAAGATAATTCACTTCCTGCTTTGGTTCTGTTTCGGGTTCGACAATAAGATCAGCCGGTGCAGTAGTATCAGCAGGCGTAACCGTTGTGGGGGTCGTAGTTGTATTGGATGCCCCGGGAGTGTTGCTTCCGCAAGCAGCAAGTCCAAAGCATACAGTCATCATCAAAAGCATTGCCATTATTTTTTTCATAAAAATCTATCCTTCCTTTAACTGGTTTTCGACAGCGATCCGAATATTTTTTGAACGTCCTTCATTTGTACATACTTTGAAACAGAGGTACACATCCAGATACAGGTTGCTACGGTTCATGCCGCCGAAGCTGTTTCCGGCGGAGTAGTCAACGGCATAGATGTAGCTGTCATCGGTCGCCACGGCACTGAGAGAATTGACCTGCAGGCTGGCGGGGTTTTTCAAAACGGTTTTCAGCTTCTCAATGGCGTACCCGGCGCAGGCCTCTACGTCGGTATAGGCACCTTCCGTAGGCTCTGCCGATGGTTCAGAGGATGCTTCGGAGGCCTTGCCGCAAGCCGCAAGGCTCAGGCACAGTACCGCCGCCAGAAGCAGCGCACTCAACTTTTTCATTTTGTTCCTCATTTCATGTATTTGGGACATCCGTTACAACGACGGCATGTATCACAGACCAAGCAGTTGCTTTTTCTTTGCGTCAAATTCTTCTTGCGAAATAATGCCGCCGTCAAGTAGATCTTTATACTTTTTCAGTTCATCGGCATTGCTTTGAGGAATTTCCTGCTTAATGGTGGTCGTTGCAGCAGTAGGTTTGCTCTGACGTTCAACCAACAGCTTGCTGATTTCTTCGTGTAATTCGTCGCGGTTTTTGAGCATGGCGAATTTGATTGCACCTGACGCAGTGGTAACGGCCAAGCCGCTGAAAATGCTTGTCCCCACAGCAGTAATTGAGTCCAGAGGCAAATCAACTCTTTTACCCATTGCATCAAAGCCATATACCCGTTTGTTTGTGACTGTAATCTGTACCTTCGACCACCTTTTGTAAATGACAAATGCCACAATCGCAAGTACGATAATCAGCGGGTAAAGAACAAGGTTTGCACCATTGCCGAACCCAAACCCATAAGAAAGTCTGCCGTGGCTAACAGAGAAATCATAGATAATAGTGACGATTAGTCCAATAATCGGCAGCGCCATACAAAACGCCTTTGAATCTTTCAAAGTTCCACGTGCAATCATTTTTTCATCCATTGATAATCAACCTTTCTGTGATAATCTTTCAACCGCTATACGGATATTTGCTGGTACGCCCTTTAATTGTGCATACTTTGACACGGAGGACGCCCCTGCGGCCGTATAAAACGCTTTTAAGCATATTATCAAAATCCGTATAGGTTTAGAATACAGCGTAAGAATCCCGAAAACAATTAGCTGGCTGCATAGTATGGGCAAATTCTTTCTGATTTTACCGAAAAATATAAAAAAGCAGAGGATTCGGTGAATCCTCCGCTTTTTGCTGCACAGCCAAAGAAGCACAAGGCAAAATAGCCCATATTACTCAAAAATCGCATTTGACAGGTCGATGGGGTACCGGATCGGATTGTCAATATCCGTTCCGTTCCCGGAAAAGACAGTGCCGGAAAAGTCCAACGGCATTGCTCCGGGAAGATTTACAAACCGGATACCAATCCCGTTATCCTCAACCATGCAGTCCGGGAACCCGGGCTTGAAAGAGGAATAGTGCAAGGTATCATAGGAAAAGGCGATTCTGTTATTCCGGAATGTGCAGGCTTCCACGCCGATCATGCCGCCGTTTTCCACGGCTGCGCCGATATCATAGCCTGTGAAAGAGCAATTCCAAATCACCGCCGATGCTGTGGCGGTAAGCCCGTTGCCGCCGTTGCCCACAAAATCCAGATCATGCAGCATCACATTGTCCGGGTTATGGGTGCTGACGGTCAGACTTCCTTCAATCACGGTTCGTCCGCTGCCGTCGGAACAGCCATAGAGATTCACCGCATGGGAGGAAATGTGCAGATCGCCGGTGTAAGTGACCGGCGGCAGATAAATATCCACAACGGTTTCTGCCGGAACCTCCTTGTCAATGCGGTCAAGCAGCGCCTCCAGATCCTCCATGGTATTCAGGGGGTAATCCTCCGCCGTAAAAGCCTCGTGGACAAGGGGCAGTATCTCATAGGTGTGCTTCAACCGAATGGTATCGCCGTTTTTCATTGTCAGCGTCCACACAAGCTCATTTGTTCCGCTTGCTCCGGTAAAAAACACCTCTGCACTCAAAAGGGAAGGGGCGAACGTCTCGTCATGGCGAGGCTCTGCAATGTCCAAAGCCTCGTTTTCGTTTGGGAATGCCTCCAGAGTGCAGCGCTCCACCTTGGCAAGAAACGCTTCCGGGTCTGCCAGCGTTCCATTCTGGAAAACGCCAAGCAAGGCAGGCAGACAGGAGGTTTCGTCCACGGAAAGGGAAAGGGTCCGCTTTTCCTCCGGCTGCTTGTCTCCAATGGCGTTTGAAAAAGTGCCCACAAGCAGCTCATAGGTTCCGTCCTGATCGGTATATGTGACGAATGCGCCGCCTTCGTAGGTTTTCGGGCGATGGGGCAGGAACACTGCCAGCGCCGCCGCCACCAGTACTAGCACAGCCAGTGCCGCAATCAGCGCTTTTTTTCGCCACAGATGCGGGGGCTTTACTTCCTGCTTCTCGATCTGGCTTTGGGTGCAATGGGGGCAAAAAGAAGCGCCCTCCGGCAAGTATGCACCGCAGTTTCTGCATTTTTTCATTTGATTCTCTCCTTAAAGCGCCTCCATCAGATAAAGCACGCTTTTGTATCGTTTTTTCGGATTTACCATGGTGCATTTCTGCACAATACGGCCCAAACGACCGGTTGCCAGCTCCTTGGAAGGATGCTTTCCCGTGAGCATGATATTCAGCAGCACCCCAAGAGAATAGATGTCCGCCCGCTCGTCCGTCTGGGTAATACCGTACTGCTCCGGTGCGGCATAGCCTGTGGTTCCCAGAATCTGGGTGTCCTGATTTGTGTCGCCTTTGAAAATGCGTGAGGCATCAAAGTCGATGAGTATCGCCTCGTTGCCCCGTACCATCACATTTTCCGGCTTGATGTCCCGATGCACCGCACCCAAACTGTGCAGCACCCACAGGGCATTACACAACTGCAAGGCGATTTTCCGCGCTTCGGCAGGGGAGAATAGCGTACCCTCCAAAAGATAGGCAAGAGAATCCCCCTGTATGTATTCTTCCAGCACCAGCACCATACCGTCCTGCTCCGCAGTTTCCATAATCTGCGGTAAGTTTGGGCAGGAGATGCCCACCAGCTTCCGGTAAACCTCCCCATTTCCGCGATAATGGCGAAAAATAAAGCGTGTTCCGTTCTGTTTGTTTTGCAGAAGGGAAACACAGCCGCGCTCGCTGTTTTTGATTGCCTTAACGGTTTCATAGTCCGTTACAATGCTTGACAACAAATATGGATAAATCGTGCTCACCCTCTTATGCTATGCAAAGCGCATATTGATTTTGCTTGTCGAAGCTAGTATGATTATACTAAAAATGTGTGTAATTGTAAAGGCGGTAGAAATATGAAGGACACGAATAATCTGCAGCAGGAGCTGATGGAAACTGCCACCCTGGATCAATTCTTATCTGAGAATCAGGACAATTTCAACCGGGACAGCATTTGCGAATTACTGAACCGGCTTTTTCAGAAGCGGAGAATTTCCAAGGCCACCCTTGCCAAACAGTCCGGTATGAGCGAAGTATATTTACATCAGGTTTTTTCCGGGCGGCGCAATCCCTCCCGCAACCGTCTCTTGTGCCTGTGCTTTGGCCTGAACGCATCGCTGGAGGAAACCCAGGAGCTTTTGAAGCAATGCGGGTTTGCCCAGCTTTATCCCAAGGACAGGCGGGACGCCATTATCCTTTACGGCATTCTGAACGGAATGGATTTATTTGCGGTAAACGACAAGCTGTTTGCGGAAAATGAAGAAACGCTGTATTGATGACAGCGGTAACGGGAAAAGAAAATACCACTTCGGAGCGGGTTAGACCTCGGCAAAGGCCAGTCCGCTCCGATTTTCTTGTTTTTCCCGAAATATGTGGTGACGCTGGATGAACTGGCCGCAGGCAACATCAACGGTGTTAAGATCGTGCATCTGGCGGATTTTTTGCTGAAAGAGGACTATTAAGCAGTTCTTTGCACAGGCCAATGGGGTTTCTGCATATAAAGTAGTCAATGCATATGCAGATAATTCGGATGACGGCTTGTTTTTCTGCACATAATATACTATAATTATGTGCAGAAAGGCTGGTGCAGTATGAGAAAATTTGATTATTCCTTTTTGAATAACGGTTTGCTGCCTGCAAACCTTGTGAACCTCACTTCCAATATTGCGGCGCTCAAAACGATGGCAGGCGTGCGCAAGGACGGATACACGCAGATTTTTACGGAGCTGGAAGCCGTCGCAAAGGTACAGTCCGTCAAAAGCTCCAACGCCATCGAGGGCATTGTAACCAGCGACGAGCGTATCGCCGCCATTGTCAATCAGAACAGCGCCCCGCTGAACCACAACGAGGCGGAGATCGCCGGATACCGTGATGCTCTGAATGCGATCCACTTGGGATACGAACATATTGACTTCCGGCAGAGCGATATTCTGCGGCTGCACGAAATGATGATGAGCTTTGCGGGCTATGAGTACGGCGGACAGTACAAAACGGACGATAATGTGATTCTGGAGATCGACGCCGACGGAAACCGCCGTGTCCGCTTCCGCCCCACGCCTGCGAGCGAAACCCCGAAAGCAATGGAGCAGTTGGAGCTTGCTTATCTGGACGCTCGAAGCGATGCGAATATCAACCAACTTCTTTTGATCCCCTGTGTGATACTGGACTTTCTCTGCATCCACCCGTTCCGGGACGGCAACGGCAGAATGTCCCGCCTGCTTTCCCTGCTGCTGTTATACAAAAATGGCTTTGACGCCGGTAAATATGTGTCCTTTGAGGAGCAGATCAACAACTACAAGGCATATTATTACGAAGCCCTGCGGCAGTCCTCGGCAGGATGGGAAACGAATGAGAATTCCTATTTCCCCTTTATCGAGAATTTCCTGTCCACCCTTTATATGTGCTATAAGGAACTGGACAAGCGGTTTGCGGTGGTACACGGCAAGAAGATCACGAAAAAGGCCCGTGTGGAGGCAACCGTCCTGAATAGCCTGACGCCGCTATCCAAAGCCGAGATTTGCAAAATTCTTCCCGATGTCAGCCCCACGACCGTCGAAGCCGTCCTCGGAGCCATGGTCAAGACCGGTTCGGTAAAGCGGATCGGCGTCGGACGGGCAAGCCGCTATATAAAATGCTGATTCATAACATCAGAATGCAGTTTATGAGCACAATGCAAAAAATGCCGCAGTCCCACCAAAACGCAGCATATCCCACTCCAAAAATATCCATAGCCGAGAGGTTTTCCATTTGAAAGCCCCTCGGCTATTTTTCTATTGTATCCGGAGGAACCATCTCCAAAAGCAGGCTTTACTCAACCGCTTTGAGTGCTTGTTTGCCCTCCTTCCCCTTGCAGCGGTCTTCCATAAGGAAGTGCATGTACAAGTAATTACTCCTCAAAATACTTTTTCAGCCGCCTGCGGGCATTGACAATGTCTTTCTTGACCGTATATTCTGAGACACCCTGCAAATCAGCGATCCTTTTCGTCGTCATCCCCTGCTCATAATGCAGGACGAAACGTTTCTGCATCAGCGGAGGCAGTGTTTTGAGTCCACGAAGCCCCGCTTCTGCCCGATGACGGCGAATTAGTTCTTCTTCCGGGGTATGCTCCGTATCTATGAATTCATCAAAGTTTTCGAAAGCGCCATCCTCACCGCCTGTTAACGAGGAGAACTGAATCTCGTGCTTATAAAAGCGTTTGTTGCTGTCCTCAATGTTCCAGTTGGTCCGCATATAGACATGATAAACCTCTTCCGATACACAGACGCTCTCATAGCGGGCCGTCAGTGTGTTGTACACGGAAAGTGTATAGACATTCTCCATAATCGACTTCTCCTTTGCTTTTCGTTTGGAAATGAAAAAACAAAGGCATTCACGGATATTGCGCCAAATAGCAAAGCCAGAGATAAATCATTGCATCCTTTCCGCCCGGAGCCGTAAAGATGCAAAAAGGGCATGACAGAACAGCTCAAAGCTGTTTGTCATGCCCTAACTCGATGGTCCTTGTTCTCACTGTCTCTGCAGTGGATATAGGCGCTTATCCGGCTTTCTTTGCCAAAGGTTCTTGGCTTGTCCGGCGGATGGATGCTACGTACAAACAATATTTTTTAGTTTTCGTTTAAGATTGAAATTGCTGCCAATGCCCCACATTTGGGGCACTTCAATATGATTACATGTTCCGGACAATCGCTGCGGTCTTTCTCCACCGACAGCACCCGGATCCGTTCCTGCTGCATTGTATCGCAAAGTCTCCCCCGATGGCAGGTAGGACACAGTACATGGGTTTTCCCCTTCTGGATACTCTCGATAAAACGAGATACTGCAAGCATAGAATCACATCCTTTCCCTTCATCCGAACAATTTCAAAGAAACTATCCTGGTGAAACAACAATACAAAATCGTGTTATGCCGTATTTCGCCATGTGCAGTTTACATGGTCCAAATACGAGACCGGAAGAACTGCAAGATACATCGGCAGGACCCCGTAGCGAAATTCCTTTTTTCCTTCCGTTTGATTACCCGAAACATACCGATGTATCTTCCGCATCTCCGCTTCTTGCCAAGCGCCCGTTCAGATGAAACGCTATGTCAGTATTATAATCGCCCATTTGTTCTATTTCAAGAGGGAAATTCTAAAATATTTTGAGGTGGGCGTTTTAGCGCCCACCTTGCCCAATAAAGACCGCCATACCGATAAAAGCGGTGAGGCCGATAAAAATAGAAAATAAATTGGAAAGTG
>OBYM01000970.1_pt1 | contig 13779 bp, 16 predicted proteins | sample 1538191 | NCBI WGS metagenome assembly OBYM01 (sample SAMEA2580165, study PRJEB22360) | human gut metagenome | biome: human gut; feature: human-associated habitat; material: faeces | place: Denmark | collected 2008/2010 | reverse complement strand
AGCTACCATAATCAAATCATTTAACATTTTCAAACTTTTTCATCAAATGACTTGATTTTTATATAGTTAGCTCCTTTGATATAAAAAAGGGGTTATACCCCCTCTTCTTCAATAGCATATCTTACAATTGTTTTGAGTTTATCCTCTGGATTTCTTTCAGGATCATTTAAATAAATTTCATGATGAAAACCACTTAATTTCATTCCCTGAATTGTAATATATTCCATAATTTGTTTGGTTGTATTAATTTCTGTATTATAAGCTCCTTTATGCATCATCTGCACACAACGTCCTTCTTTAAACCTTTTTAAATAAACATCAACAAGATAAGGATTATCTTTTTTTAATGTTATATTTTCCTTAATTGTTTCAAAAGTCTGCTCATCAAGAACTTTAGGTTGAGCAATCATTAATGTAAATTTAATCATCTTTTTTCGTGTCACATCAAACTGACTATTATCATATGTATCCCATAATCCTTCTAATGGAGAAATGAGGTATAATAAATCCATTTCTTCTTTAAAATAATCTTTAATTGCTTTCGATAATATATGTAAAGCCTCTGCTTTTAACTTAAATTCTTCCACATTTGGATTTCCGATTCCATCAACCATCAGAAAATTAAACTCTGGCACATCTACAACATCTATTCTTTTTGTTGAAGCATCATATTGTTTTTTATACTCTCTTCTAATGCCTTCTTTCACTAAGAATCCTCCTTCCATCGCGTTTACATTATATATAATTTTCATAAAAATATCCACTTATTTTAGGATTTTTTTATTTTTTATCTTCGCATTTTTTATTTTTCACACAAAAAAAGCGATTTTTTTAAAATCACTTTTCATCCCACAAAACAATTTGGCGAGATTGATTTGTACGCTTAACATCAATAATTCTTTGATTTTCAGATCCTCTAAACTTTAAACGAATATTTTTTTGAGCTAATATAAATGGTCCATCAACCAATATATCAAGATAACTTAATATTTCATCACTGTAAGGTCCATGCACCTTGCCACCTGGTAACAGATCTTCATAAAGATAGCCTGTATAACACCAAATATCTTTATCAGGATACATTTTTCGAACTTGTTGTAATAAAGGTAACAATCCCTCCTGATTAACAAGTTCCATAGGTTCTCCGCCTAAAAGCGTTAATCCCGCAATATGACTTGGTTCTAATGCTTTTAAAATCAAATCTATTGTTTCTTGGTTAAATTCCTGTCCATAATTAAAATCCCATGCGATCTCATTGAAACATTCAGGGCAACGATGAGTACAGCCAGAAACAAAGAGAGAAACTCTCACTCCTGTTCCATTGGCTATATCTACTGTTTTAATTGTTGCATACTTCATGTTTATAAGTGAAGAACACGTTCTTTAATTTCTTGTGTTCGCCCTTGATTCCAGAATTGTGTTCCAATATATCCACATGTACGTCTAGCAACACTCATTTTATCTTGATTTGTATTACCACAGTTTGGACATACCCAAATCAATTTTCCATCTTTATCTTCTTTGATTTGAATCTCTCCATCATAACCACATTCCATGCAGTAATCGCTCTTTGTATTTAATTCTGCATACATAATATGTTCATAAATATGTTTCATCACAGCTAAAACGGCTTCAATATTATCTTGCATATTTGGAACTTCAACATAGCTGATAGCTCCTCCTGGTGATAATTTCTGGAACTGTGATTCAAATGTTAATTTTGTAAAAGCATCAATTTCTTCAGTAACATTAACATGATAACTATTTGTAATATAGTTTTTATCTGTAACACCTGGAATTTTTCCAAAACGTTTTTGTAAACATTTTGCAAACTTATATGTTGTTGATTCAATTGGTGTTCCATATAAACTAAAATCAATATTTTCTTCTTCTTTCCATTTTGCACAGGCATCATTTAAATGTTGCATGACTTCTAATGCAAATGGTGTTGCATCTGGATCGGTATGTGATTTTCCTGTCATATATTTGACACATTCACAAAGACCCGCATAACCTAATGATATTGTTGAATATCCACCATATAATAATTTATCAATTGTTTCACCTTTTTTAAGTCTTGCTAGAGCACCATATTGCCATAAAATAGGTGCCACATCACTGACAGTTCCTTTTAAACGATTATGACGACACATTAACGCTTCTTTACATAAATCCAATCTTTCATCCATAATACGCCAGAACTCTTTCATATCACCTTTAGAAGAGCAGGCAACATCTACAAGATTGATTGTCACAACACCTTGATTGAAACGTCCATAATATTTAGGTTTATTTGTTTCAGGATCAACATATGGTGTTAAGAAACTACGACATCCCATACATGTATAGCAATGTCCTTCATCATTTTTATCAACTTTTAATTCCAACATTTTCTTTTCAGAAATATAATCTGGAACCATACGTTTCGCTGTACATTTTGCTGCCAATTCAGTTAAATACCAATATTTGCTGTCTTCACTAATATTATCTTCTTCTAAAACATAGATTAATTTAGGAAAGGCTGGTGTTACATAAACACCTTTTTCATTTTTAACACCTAAAATTCTTTGGTTTAATGTTTCTTCAATAATTAAAGCTAAATCATCTTTGATTTGTCCATCAGGAACTTCATTTAAATACATAAAGACAGTTACAAATGGTGCTTGCCCATTTGTTGTCATTAACGTAATAACCTGATATTGAATCATTTGAACACCACGATTAATTTCTTTACGCACACGATATTCAGCCAATTCATTAATTTGTTCTTCACTGACAGGAATATTTTCCTGTTCAAATTCTTCTCTTACTTCTTTTCTGAATTTTTGACGACTGACATCAACAAAAGGAGCTAAGTGAGATAAACTGATACTTTGTCCCCCGTATTGTGAACTTGCAACCTGTGCAATAATCTGTGTTGCAATATTGCAGGCTGTAGAAAAGCTCTTAGGTCTTTCAATCATTGTTTCACTGATGACAGTTCCATTTTGTAACATATCTTCAAGATTAACTAAACAGCAGTTATGCATATGTTGAGCAAAATAGTCTGAATCATGAAAGTGAATAATTCCTTCTTCATGAGCTTTCACAATATGTCCTGGTAATAATAGACGTTTTGTAATATCTTTGCTGACTTCTCCTGCCATGTAATCTCTTTGAACACTATTAACAGTTGGATTCTTATTAGAATTTTCTTGTTTAACTTCTTCATTAGCACATTCAATCAAGCTTAAAATCTGTTCATCTGTTGTATTTGATTTACGCACTAATGCTCTCATATAACGATATGTAATATATTTTCTCGCTACTGCAAAAGCATTCAATTTCATAATTTCATTTTCAACAAGATTTTGAATTTCCTCAACATTTAGCGCTCTTTTCATTTTTTCACATTGATACTTCACATTATTTGTAATATTATCAATATCTTCGTCTGATAATCTATCTGTTTCTACAACTTCATTATTGGCTTTTTCAATCGCTGCAGTAATTTTCGTTTGATCAAATAAGACTTCAGATCCATTACGTTTAATAATTTTCATAAAAACCCTTCCTCCTTGTTATTGTAATTGTTAGTTTATCATATTCATCTTTTGAATAAAAGGAATATACACCATCACTCAAGATTTTTTTAATTCTCCACAAACAAAATCAAAAAGCATTGATTATATCAATACTTTTTGATTTGTGTATCTGTTTTTCTATAAACTTGTATGAATCTATTATAGCTTATTCATCGACAAAATAAAAGTATAAAGCACATAATTCTCAAGAAAATAATCGCTAACGCTAATATTTCATTTCAAAACTTTTTTCATTCTCTAAAACTGCCAAATCTTCAACTTCACATTGTTCTATTCGAATATAGCGAATACTATGCATATAGTCAATAACCTGCTGAATCAAAGAAAGTTCTCCTTGTAAGCATGCTTCCACATCACCATTACTTAAATTTCTAACCCAACCTGTTAAATGCAAACGTGTTGCCTGTTGGTAAAATGTAATACGAAATCCAACCCCTTGTACACGCCCTTTAAAAATGAAATGTTTTCTCACCATATAACCACCTCTTTTTTTCTATTTTATCATTTTATAAAAATGAAAAAAAGAGAAATCGATATGAGATTTCTCTAATCATCCAATCCTTTTTTCTTATAACCATACATGAAAGCTATCACCCCTAATAGAATCCATACTATACAGACAATTATAGCTATCACTGTCTCCTGATTAAAGAAGGGTTGTTGAACTGACAATTGTAAATAAAGCGTTTGGAAAGATGTGGTTGGAAAAATAACTGCAATCTTTTCAATCATTTCATTAAGCTGACTGAACATAGGTGGCAACATTAATAAAATCATCAACGGAGAACTCAATGTTCCAGCACTCATCTGATCTTTAGAAAGTAGACCTACCAGTGCTCCAAAAAACAAGACACTTAAAGATGATAAAACATAAAAGATAAGGAAATATCCAAAATACTCCATTGGCTCCTGACAAACCAGGAAAATAAGAATGCCATCAATCAACATCAAAACCAGTGCAACAAAAGCTTTACTCAATAAGAAATCAGTTGCACTGACATTAGCCAACATTAAAGAACGTAAAGTATGTTTTTCTTTCTCTTCAGCAACCATATTGGCTAAAACATTCAGTGGAACAATGGAAATTGTCATAATAATACACATAACAATAACAAAACTCCCTGTAGCTCCCTTAAGAATATCCCCTAATAAAAATTTATACATCACACCAAATAAAACTGGCAAAGCCAACATTAAAAAAACATTTTTATTAACGAAGCAATTCTTTAAATCCTTCATAAACAAAGCTTTACAAATACGTATATTCATCATGATTCCTCCTTAGTCAATGTTAAAAAAACTTCTTTTAAAGTTGGTTCAATGGAATGAATCATTAATAGTTCATCAATATGTTCCAATTCCTGTTTTAAAAGTTTTGGATCTAAAGGAATCGTATAGTCTTCTTGACTTGTTTTCATACGAATCTGTTTTTTAGAATATTTAAGTTTCAAATCTTCAGGATGTCCACTTTCAATAATGTGTCCATGATTCAAAAATGCAACACGATGACACATTTCATCTGCTTCTTCCATATTATGAGTTGTTAAAAAGACAGTCGTCCCTTTCGCATTAAGTTTCTTGATAATTTCCCTTACCTCATTAGCAGTTGAGGGATCTAAATTTGCTGTTGGTTCATCCAAAAACAGAAGAGATGGTGAATGAATAATGGTTCTAGCAAAGATTAATCGTTGTTTCATTCCTTTTGATAATTGACTAACCAATTGTTTTTTAGCATCTAATAAATCAACTTCTTCTAAGACTTTTTCAATACACCTTTTATCAATATCATAGATTTTTGCAAATAACAGTAAATTATCATAAACACTCATCTTTTCATATAATCCACTATTATCACTCATAATCCCTATTCGACTTTTTATTTTTGAAGAAAAAGGCTTCTCCCCTAGTATCTGAATATCTCCTCCATCACTTTTTAACTGTCCCGTCAATAATTTAATCGTTGTTGTCTTTCCAGCTCCTGAAGGACCTAAAAAACCAAAAATTTCCCCTTTTCGAACTGAAAAATCACATCCTTGTAAAGCAACTGTCTTCTGAAAACTTTTTGATAGTTGCTTAACCTCAATAACATTTTTATCCATCATAGCCCCTCCTTTTTCCTACTTTCATCGTATCATAGTCATTTTTAACAGACAATCATTTTACCATTTCTTTCCTTTATTTTTACATAACATTATAATTCATGATAAATCGTATGATTTTGTGCTATAATAAAAAAGCAAAAAAGATGAAAGGAGTTTTCATATGAATTTCAAATTACCTGTCACAAATAAAAAGAGAACCATGATCATAATTGCAGTAATTTTTTTCATCATCATATTTTGTCTTTGTATCTTTTTCTTTTCAAAAAATCAGACAGTTACAAAAAAAGCAGAGAGTCAGACAGTTGTTGCCAATCAACAATCAGATGATTCAAAACAAGAACAAGACACAGCAACCATAAAATCTGATAACAACTCATCACAAAATCAAGAATCTTCAAATGATTCAGCATCAAAAACAAAAGAAACAAATAAAGATACTCAAACACAAACATCAAAAAAGAATTCTCAAACACAATCAACTTCAAAAAGCTCACAAAAGACAACAACCAATAAAAGTTCTTCTATAAACCAAAGTTCATCATCAACTCATGAACATGTATGGAAAGACCATACTGCCAAAAGACAAGTTACAAAAACGGTAACAGTTGTTGATGAACCAGAAACTTCAAAGGAAGTCCCTACATATCGATTGTATTGGTGGGATAGTAAGAAATGGACAGAAACAACAGACCCTGAAGTATTTAAGGAATGGTCAGTCCAAAAAATGCAATGGATGAAAACAACAGGATATACGAATCCCCCTGAACTCTATCTAGGAAAAGATGCTAATGGTCATGATCAATATACGAATGACCACTCCATTATAACAAGTTATGAAACCGTACCTGCAAAAACTCACCAAGAAGAAAAAACATATACTGAGACTTATGTAGATTATCAGTATTGCAGTATTTGTGGTGCAAAAAAATAAAAAATACGACAACGACTAACATGTTAATCATTGTCGTATTTTTTAATATCAAAACTTTGAAAGAATTAGGTTTCATATTATTTTTTATTTCTTCATTAAAATACAAGATAATAAATCATAGCCTAATAAACTCATCATATTTCCTATAAGAAAAAAAATAAAAGGGATTCCATCTATCAAACATATAACATCCATCTTCTTATCATTTTTCATTAATCGTTGCATAAAATGTAAAATTTCATCAAAAAAAGCTGTTAACATATATAGTCAACAGCTTCAACATCTATTCTTTATTTTTTGTTATGAGTAATAAAGTTATAGGCATCTTTACACATATCTTCTAATGTTTTTTCAGCTACCCAATCAAGTTCTTCTCTTGCTTTTGTTGGATCAGCATAACAAGTTGCAATATCTCCAGCACGTCTTGGTTTGATTTCATAATTGATTGTTACATTGTTCGCTTTTTCATAAGCTTTCACAATATCTAAAACACTATAACCATGACCAGTTCCTAAATTATAAGTATAAACACCATGATCACCAACAAGTTTCTTTAAAGCTTTCACATGTCCTTTGGCTAAATCGACAACATGAATATAATCTCTGACTCCTGTTCCATCAGGTGTATCATAATCATTTCCAAAAACACCTAAGCATTCTAATTCTCCTACTGCAACTTTAGAAATATATGGAACTAAGTTATTTGGTATACCATTTGGATCTTCTCCTAATAATCCACTTTCATGTGCACCAATAGGATTAAAATATCTTAATAAAACAATATTCCATTCATGATCTGAAATATAAATATCTCTTAATATATTTTCAATCATTAATTTTGTTGTTCCATATGGATTTGTTGTTGGTCCTAATGGGAAATCTTCTTGAATAGGAACTGTGTGAGGATTTCCATAAACAGTTGCACTTGATGAGAAAATCAAATTTTTACAATTATATTTTCTTAACAATTGACATAAAACAAGTGTACTCAATAAATTGTTTTGATAATATTCCATTGGTTTTTGAACTGATTCACCCACTGCCTTATACCCAGCAAAATGAATAGCTCCATCAATTTGATTATCTTGAAAAACTTTTTCCATTGCTTCTAAATCACAACAATCTACTTCATAAAAAGCAGGTCTTTTTCCAGTGATTTTTGCAATGTTATCTAATGCTTCAGGTTTAGAATTATAAAAGTTATCTACAATGACAACCTCATGTCCTTCCTGCATCAATTCTACAACTGTGTGGCTTCCAATATATCCTGCGCCACCTGTTACTAATATTCTCATTTGTTTTCCTCCCTTAAATAGTCATCAAATATCTTTTGAATCGCCTCTTTTGTTATAGCGCCTTCATGTAATTTCTTTGTTCCTTCAAAAAAACAAGGAACATAATAATAATCATAAGTATCAGCCAATTCACTCTGTTCACTTTCTTCAATCATTTCTAAAGGAATACGTTGATACTTTATATCCTGCTGATACAATTCTTGTATCCAGGCTAATGCCTGACGACAATATGGACAATTCTTTAAATAAAATAATTTCATATTAAATTAACCTCATTGTCTTAATCACAACAGGTTCAATTGGACAATCACGAGCATCTGTTGGGACATTAGCGATTGCATCAATCACATGTTTCCCTTTTGTGATTTTTCCAAAAGCTGCATACTCCCCATCTAAATGAGGTGCATCTTCATGCATGATAAAAAACTGTGAGCTGGCAGAATCCTTAATCATCGTACGTGCCATGGAAAGCACTCCTCTTGTATGTAATAAAGGATTATCAATACCATTGCTTTTAAATTCACCTTTAATCGCTGGTGTTTCATGAATATGCATATCTTTATCATATCCTCCACCTTGAATCATAAAGCCAGCAATGACACGATGGAAAATCAATCCATCATAAAAGTGGCTTTCAATCAGGTCAACAAAATTCTTCACAGTACGAGGCGCAATCTCAGGATATAATTCACCAGACATTACTTCTCCATTTTCCATTTCAATTTCAAAATCAATCGTTTTCATAACTTATCCTCTTTCTCTTCAATCATTCGATCATTTTTCTGTATTGTTTGTTCTTTTTTCTTTTGTAAATAAAATTTTATACCAAAAAATAAAACAATTAATACTATTAAACCTAATAATAGATGTACTATTTTATTCATTTGTTCAAATTGATATGCTAAAGCGACAGTTAAACATAGATTGAGAATCAGTAAAGCTCCCGTGGTTTTAATTCTATGATTATAAAGACAGTCCAATGCTAAAGCATTTGACAAAAACAATATAATAATCAGTCCTACTTCCATGTTTTATCCTCCTGACACTATCATAACATCTTTTTCAATAAATTTCACTATAATTATGCTGTAACCGTTTTCATTAAATTATAAATATGTTAAAATGAAAGAAAGATATTCCAAAAAAATATTAAAGGAGCGTGATGATAATGAGAGCTTATCACTCAAACGAAATTGGAAATGTCGTTGTGTTAGGTCACTCTGGGAGTGGCAAAACCAGTGTGATTGAAGCCATGGCTTATCGTGCTGGTTTAACAAATCGTATTGGAAGAATTGAAGACGGGAATACCCTTAGTGATTATTCACCTGAAGAAATCAAAAGACATTCTTCTGTAGGATTATCTGTTATTCCTCTTGAATGGAACAACTGTAAAATCAATTTGTTAGATACGCCTGGTTCTTTTGATTTTATCGGTGAAGTAGAAGCGGCTTTAAAGGTTGCTGAAAGTGCATTAATTGTTGTACCTGCTACAGAAGGTATTAGTGTTGGTACTAAGGAAGCAATGCATAAAGCTTATGACAAAGCTAAAATGATTTACATTAGTGGCTTAGATTACCCTAATGCTGCCTATCATCAAAAACTTGAAGATTTAAAAATGACTTATGGTAAAGCTATTGCACCGATTCAAGTGCCAATCATGGAAGGTCATAAAATGGTAGGTTATGTCAATGTTGCGAAAATGGAAGGTCGTTATTTTGATGGTGAACAGACTCATCCTTGTCCTATTCCTGATAATATGTGGGACGAAATAACACCTATTAAAAACATGATTGACGAAGCTGTCGCGAATACCAATGATGAATTATTAGAAAAATATATTAATGAAGAACCTTTTACAAAAGAGGAAATTTCTTGGGCATTACGTCAAGGTGTTATGAATAAAACATTGATTCCTGTTTTATGTGGAACAAATCAAATTGGTATTCAAATCATTTTAAATTCTATGGTGGCATTCTTTAGTGCTGCTGGAGATATGGTTAATTCTATGGTTGTGCATAATGAAGAAACGGATGAAGATGATTTGATTGGTTATGATGAATCTTTAGCTCCATCATTATTTGTTTTTAAAACAATTGCCGATCCTTTTGTTGGTCGTATTTCTTTATTTAAAGTTTGTACAGGTTCTATTCGTACAGGTATCACATTATTTAATGTACAGAAAAAAGAAGCTGAAAAGATCAATAAACTTTATGTGATGAAAGGTAAAGACTTGATTGAAACAGATTGCCTCTATGCTGGGGATATTGGTGCTTTATCTAAATTATCATATACACAAACGAATGATACTTTATGTACTTTAGATTATCGCATGACTTATGAAACTATTTTATTTTCAAAACCATACTATGGTAAAGCTATTAAACCTGTAGGTAAGGCTAATGAAGAAAAAATTACAAATGCTATTAATAAACTTCTAGAAGAAGATAAAACATTAAAATTTGAAAACAATCCAGAAACAAAACAACAATGTATTTATGGTATTGGTGATATTCATATTGATAGTGTTGTTTCTAAATTAAAAGAAAGATTTAAGATTGATGTCACTTTAGATAATATTATTATTCCTTATCGAGAAACAATTCGTGGTCAAGTGACACAAAGATATAAATATAAGAAACAATCAGGTGGACATGGACAATATGGTGATGTTGAAATGACATTTGAACCTTTACATGATTATACTGTTCCTTTTGTCTTTGAAGAAAAAATCTTTGGTGGAGCCGTTCCTAAAGCTTATTTCCCTGCTGTAGAAAAAGGTTTAGTAGAAGCAACAAAACATGGTATTTTGGCACTGTACCCTGTTTTAGGTATTAAAGCCACTTTGATTGATGGTTCATATCACAGTGTCGATTCTTCTGAAATGGCATTTAAAACAGCTACAATTATGTGTTTTAAAGAAGCTATGGAAAAAGCAAAACCAGCTTTATTAGAACCATTCATGACTTTACACGTTTATATTGATGAACAATTTACGGGAGATATTATGGGACATTTCAATAAAAAACGTGCGCGTGTGATGGGAAGTGAAATCTTAGAAGATGGTTTAATTAAGATTACAGCTGAAGCCCCACAAGAAGAAGTCATGAATTATGCTGTTGATTTACGAGCAATGACACAAGGTCAAGGCTTCTTTGATATGGAATTTTTGGGATATGAATTTGCTCCTGAACATGTTGCCAAACGTGTGATTGCAAACCATCAACAATAGTAGTCAGAAGCTCTTAGGAGCTTCTTTTTTTAAAATTTATAGTTATAATCACATGAATTTCCATAATATTCCAATAAGAATTCCTTGATTTTATTTGACAGTTTCCAAAAATGCTTTAGAATAGATTATAGAATTATAGCAATAAAGGAGGAATCTCTTGTGATGAAAAAGAAAATTGTCGCCTCTCTTTTATCATTAAGTATGCTGGCTTGTGCTTTGGCATCAACATATATAGTCAATGCTACTGATTTTGAAGGTCAAGAAGCCAAATATATTAAACTATGCTCTTCTTCAAAATTAACGAGTAATCAGCAAACAACATGTAAAGAGTTTAATAGTTATTTATATGAAAAAAATAAAGAATTAAAACAAGAAGCTTCTCAGGCTAAAAAAGAAGCTGAAGATACAAAAGATGATCTTGCAAAAATTGCTGATAAAATTTCACAAATTGATACCAAAATAGAATCAGCTCAAAGTGAACTCAACTATGTTCAAGATAGTATAGATAAACTCAAAAAAGAAGTTGAAAAACAAAGTGAACAACTTCAAGAACGTTTGTATAGTATGCAAACAACTTTAAATTCTCATATTTTTACAACTTATATTTTTGGAGCAGACACTTTTTCTGATTTTATGAGTCGTGTCATTAATATCAAAGAAATTACAAATTATGATAATGAATTGATTGCTCAAATTAATGAAAATTTAAAAGAAGTTGAAAAGCAAGAAACAACTTTAAAAAATCTAAAGGATTCTTTAGAAGCTGACAAAAAAGAACAGGCTAGTCTACAAAAAACATTCCAGGCTAAACTGACTGAACAAAATAAAACAATTGCCAACAATAATTCTGAAGCAGCAGCAAATCAAGAATCTATTGAAACTATCCAAAAGAATTTAGCAGCCATTCAAAAGGCATCAAATGCTTCAAAGGTCAATAATGTCACACAGGCAACACCAAATAAAAAGCCTTCTTCTCCATCTGGTTCTCAATCAACACAAAAGCCAAGTGAAGATCAAAATGAATCTAATCAAAGCAATTCAAATCAAAATGATGAAAAAGAAGATAACAATAATAACAATGAAAACAATAACAACAATAATCAGGAAAACAACAACAATACAACTCCTGGTGACAGCTTAACATCTAGTGAAGAACTTGGTTTAGCCATTGCAAATAAAGCTTTATCACGTCAAGGTTACATGTATGTATGGGGTGGTGGACACAGTTGGAGCAGTATTCAAAATCCTAATTGGACACAATTTGATTGTTCTGGATTAGTCAATTGGTCACACTATCAGGCTGGAGTCAACTTAGGACGTATCCATTATACTGGTTCACTCATCAATGCTGGAACAGGTATATCAAGAAGTGAATTACAAGCAGGCGATATTATTCTCTTTAGTAGTAATGGACAAGCCAGTGGTGTTCACCATGTAGGTATTTATATTGGAAACAACCAAATGGTTCATGCACCATCTACGGGGCAACCTGTCCAAGTCGCTAATTTAAGTTATAGTTATTGGCAAAATGAATGGTATACTTGCCGTCGTTTATATTAGACATCCTTGAGATGTCTTTTTTTCATGCAAAAAAGCGATATTTTCTATCGCTTTTACAATCTTAAATCTTTGTTTTTAGATAACAATGATGCTGCTGCCTCATCACAAATCACTGTAAAATTAGGATGAAGTTTCAAAATCGTTGCAGGAACCTCCTGACTGATTTGTTCTTCTATAAAACGCTTGAATATCTCTGCTTTTTCTTGACCATCTACAATCATCACTAAATGTTTAACACGCATTAAACTTTTAGCTCCCATTGTAATCGTATAAGGTTGTCGAGGTCTTTCACCATAAGTTGGATTCACTGCCAATTTATCTTTATATTCCATACAGTAAGTGTAACTGTCAAACTGTGTACAACGTGGACAGTTACCACAAAAATGGCCATCATGTCCAAGCCCAATCACCATCACATCTATGCCTCCAGCCTGTCTAATCTGCCAATCATAATCCTGCCAGTTATCCAATGAAATACGGTGGATATATTCTTTGGAAATATGTGCTGGTTCAAAAAACATTTCTTTCATCTCAGCCCAGTTTGTTCCATATTTTTCACCTATATATGGATTTTCATCAAATAAATAATATTCAATGTCTTTAAATTTTTCTTGATCTTTAATGAGTGGAATCATCATCTTATATAACATACGTGGAGTTCTACCAGAAGTTAAAGAAATATTCACCCTCTTATCTTGCAGCATAGCTCCAAGCAAAATATACATAGCACTCTCACTCATTGCTTTCAAATCTTTTTCAATAACCAATTTCATAATAATATTCTCCTTTATCTTTTTTTATGAACATCCCTATTGTCAGTCCAATCATCATTCCTAAACTAATTCCTAAAGCAACACCTAAATCACGAAATAATAAGGCTCCAGCACATATTCCTAGTCCTATGCCTTCTGACATATAATTTTCATTATAGATTTTATTGTTTTTACGATAATAAATAAAAATAGTTACCAAACAAATTCCCATAATAATAAAATACCAAATAATTGTCATCAGCATCACTCCTATGCACCATGATTTATAGCTTCATCAATAAAACTTCCAATCTCGGGATTAAAAC